>Ga0114947_10000001_pt1 | contig 72078 bp, 127 predicted proteins | sample CR02metaG_FD_99656 | JGI IMG/M metagenome (GOLD analysis project Ga0114947, IMG submission 99656) | Deep subsurface microbial communities from Mariana Trench to uncover new lineages of life (NeLLi) - CR02 metaG | ecosystem: Environmental > Aquatic > Marine > Ocean trench > Sediment ...
CGACCACCGCCACCACCGCCACCGCCGCCACCGCCGCCACCGCCAGCAATGAACCGCCCTCGATTGTCCCGCTGCCCCCCGCCTGCCCCCCCACGCCCCGCAGTCACCGCTCCCGCCTGCTGCGCCGCGCGGGTTTGCTTATCCAACTCGCGCGTGACCGCCTCTTGCGCTCGACGGAACCGATCGACTGGCTCCGTCGAGAACGTACGCTTGAGGGTTGCCCCAAATCGACGAAGGAGCCGATCCTCGACGTCGATTTCTAGGGTGGTTTTATGCTTTTCGTTTGGCAACCGTCTCGCCTCTCAGAAAGCTCTGCACGAACTTGTTGTCAAAAGGTTCCCGCATGGGATCCGTTTCGGCAAGCTCCACCGCGTCCCATTCAGCGTTGCCTGTCAACTCCAGTTGGTGATCGGCTATCTTCTCAGCCTCTGCGCCCGTGACCGTCTTTGTTTTCGCTCTGAAGTTCGGCGAGTAGGGATCCTTGTCCGAGTCTTGCTGCGTACGGTCCTTTTTTACTGCAGCTGCGAAGTTATCCGCTTCGATGCTCTTCGCTGCTCGGAACAGAATCATCTGATCCAGCGCTTCCCGGGCCGAAAGACGCAAGAGTCTCGGATCGTTGGGAGGTAGGTTGAACGTCGCACTCCACATCCCCTGGAGCATCAGATCCGGCTCCGCCTGCATCCTCGCCTTCGTCTCCGCTAACGTCGATGCCTGTGCCGAGAAACCTATGCTCGTATGCCCTCGCATCGGCATACAGAATCAGCAAGGGTGGATAGTCGTATAGTTCGGCGCCGCGCTTGCTGTCTCGCCACCACTGCGGGCACTTCTCATGGTCTAGCGTTATACTTAGATAGGCTAGCGACTCAGCAAGGCTCTGCGCCTCGCCATCGACGTTAGGCACCTCGTCCAAGAAACGCGTACGCAAGACGCCAATGTCCACACGCTGGGCCATAGTCGGCACTTTGAACGGGAACCTACCCTTGTAGGGGCGCCTCCCGTCCAAGGATGCCGCGTCGAGTACGAGTATCGTCTTTGGCGATAACGGCTTGTCGTCGTCCGGCGGCGTAGTCTGTGCTTCTACGGCTACTTGAGAAGCCGACTTCCGGTTTCCTGACTGATGCATGAGGGTTCCCTTTCGTGGCCGGTGAGCCCCGGCATTCGGTCACCCTACCAGAACTATGGCATGGCGCCGATCTCATCCTGGCTGCGGACTACGGACCGAGCCATACCTAGTAATATGTCGCGGAATGCGATGGGTGTCGCTTTACGCTCCTGCTTCGACATATGCACCCCACTGCCATTCCTTGGTGCATTGGTTACCCATACCTCGGATTCGCCCCGACCCCACCGCAGAGAAGGCAGTTCGCATCCGAAAGCATATAACCAAGTCGCCTTCCGAGCCCGATGGCCGTAATGCACCTGCTCGACGTGCGCAGACCACCCACCACAGAATCCTTTCTGCCAGCCTCCCTTGCTGGGCGCAGGGAGATCGAACGCCCGCCATGCAGCCGAGCTAGCTGGATGTTCGAGTACCCCCCCCCATTTCCGCACAGCGCCCAAGGCAGCGGCAAACGTGCCCCCATCGTCGCCTCGCCGAGCACCTCCCTTCGCTTCGACCACCGGCGCAAGAACCGACCACCGCGCACAGGGTGGATGCGCCACTACGGGGTATGGACCTTTGTAAAATAGGGCATCGCGATCCGCGTCCCACAGGTCGACGCCCGGTACGCCGGAATAGACACCGTGGGTTTCGACAAACAACGCGGCAACTTGATAAGGCACCCTAGTATGCCTTTAGCGGATAAAGACGACGACTACGGCGCGGCGCCGATCTCGCTCTCATCCTGGATGCGCACCGCGACGAACTCGGTGTCCGTGAGTACGATGCCCCGGGCGCCGATGTTGACCGTGTAGCGCGAGGCTTTCACCCGCTGGATGGACGCAAGCACCTCGCCCGTGACGTTGTCCTCGACGCTACCCGTGAGGTCGGGCGCGTTGATGATATCCGCGAGCCGTGGGAAAATGCGGATGCCGTCCCGGTTCTTGATCGAGTTGGTGACCACACGGACCCACTGCGCCGTGAACGTCACGCGGTAAGCGACGGCAACAAACTCCGCCACTTCCATCTGATCCAGCACCTCGACCGGGTCGTACTGGATCTCCTCGGAGTAGTTGACGTTGGTGCAGTACAGGACGGGCACGCCTTCGATGAGAAGCCTTGCGCGCGCGCCTGAGAGAACTCTGCCTAGATCAGCCATCGATCAGCTCCTACGCGGCTACGGCCACTGTCGGGGTCAGGTGTACGGTGATCGGGATAAAGTTGATCGGGTTGACCAGCGCTACCTCGATGCTGACCGGGAACACGTCCCCGACCTGCTCTACTTGCAGCGAGCGGTGCCCCACGATCTTCTCTTCCGCCACGATGCGATTGGCGACCTCGATGGCAAGCGCCTTGATCGCGCCCGTGCTGTTGCCGAGCCCGCGCTGGCCAATCTTCTTTTCGAGCGCGGTGCGGAACTCGAACACGAAGGTGTTGAGCGATTCGTTGCTCGACATCTCGACGAACGCGAGGTTGTCGTCGGCCAGGTGGGTCGTGATGCTGCGGACCCAACGGATACCCACGTTATCGACTTGCTCCGCAATCATGAGCCCGCGATCGATCAGGTCGCTCGTGTCGTCCTCGACGTCCCACGACGGGTCGTTACGGATGGCGTTGCCAATGACCAGCTTGCGCGTGAGCGGCTCCGCAATGGCGCTGCCCGCCTGCATGCCCGCGGCAACCGCTGCGAACATGAACGGCGGGAAAAACGTCGCCACGCCCGTGATCGGGTCGAAGCGCTCCAGCTCCTGACTGATCGCCGACAGATGCCGCGTGTTGAGCGCGAGGATCTGCGACTGGATCTGAGCCCGGGTCTCGCCGGAACCACTGCCGTCGTTCTTGCCGATGCCCACGTAGCCGTTGGCCTCGCTCTTGAGGCGGCCGGTCTTCGCAATGAGTGCCGACAGCGCAAGGTTGTGGATAGCCGGATCGGCGCTGAGTGGCACCAGGATGTTGTAGCGCCGCTTCTCCAGCAGCTTGAACGCCGTCTGCCACTCGGTGATCGTCGTGACGCCCTCGGTGCCCCCCACGAGGAACACAGCCGCGGCCGTCGTCGCTGGGGGTAGGTCGCCGCCGGTTGCCCGCGCAGCATTCACGAACTGGCTGTTTTGGGTCAGCGTGACGATCGCATCGTTCAGATCGGCAAAGAAGTCGCCCACCACCGACCGCACGTCGGTTGCTGGCCGCGTCGGGCCCACATTGTAGTCGGCGTCGACCATGAGAAACGTGGTGAAGTTGCTGACCTGTGCAGTCGCCGAGAAGCCCGGGATGGCGTTCAGGCGATCGACCACCAAGGACACCGTCGAGAATGACGTGTGGTTGGTGATCGCCGCGGCGAGGGCCAGGGCTACCGAGTTGCCGCCTGGCAGGTCGCCGAGAAGTAGCGTTGTGATCGTCCCAAACGCCACGCTACCGACCACGGGGGTCGTGTTGGCGGCCGTGAGGTCGAACACCTCGTTGACCGGCGCTCCCGCCGTGTTCGTGCCCAGGATCACGGCGTCTGCCGCAAAGTCTGCGCCAGCTGCCATCGTCACCACGCCCGCGGCCGCGCCGTTGGTGATGTCGACCAGCCCGCGCGTGAGCACGGTCGTCAGGAGGGTGAAGAGCGTGGCGGAGATCGGGGAGTCCGACACGGTGACAGTGCCCGCAGCAACTGCGCTCAGGCGGCAGGCCAGCACCTTCGTGAAGGCGGTGGTGCCCACGACGTTGGTCGTACCGTTGAGCGTGATCGCGTCGGTGACCAGCGCGCCTGTACCATCGAGCCCGTAGGCCGTCAGGATCATGCCCACATCGGCCGCGTTGTTGCTGACCACATCAAGCACGCCCGCGGCAGGGATATCCGCAGTGCGCTCCGACTCCAGTCCCGCCTCGGTCTTCGTAACCGCCACGGTGAAGTCGGTCGCATCGATGGTGCCTAGGGCAGTGTCATATCCATTGGCGCCCGGCGTGTAGGTCGTATCGAAAATCGGCTCTCCGCCGATATCGTCAAATACCTCTGTGGTCCCCTCGAAGACCACGATGTACTTGAGCCCGACGTTCGTGCCCGCTTCGACCTCGACGTTGATTTGCGCCGTGAACAGACCGAAATCCTTAGAGGTGATATCGATGGCGGCAGACCCGTTGCCGTCAGGCAAGCCCGTGCCCGACTGCGTGGCGGGGTTCACCTTCACCAAGATTTCCTTCTGCGCGCCACCCGGCACCGCATCATCTTGGCTCGGCTCGAAACAGAAGATACCCGCGGTGCGCAGGTTGCCCGATCGGTACCGCTCATTGACGGTGTTCGGGTTATTGGCATCTGCCAAGCTCTCATCGACGGTGAGCGGCGCACCACCCTCGGCCGTACCAATGAGCGCGACCGTACCCACAGACGCGGGGGATACCGCAGCTAGCGCAGTAGCGTCGATCTTGGTGACCGCTTGCGGGATGTTGAGCCTTCTGCCCCCGAAGAAGATTGCAGTAGCGATGGAATCCTTGCCTTTCTAGTTGGGCGCGGCCCAAGTCTTCCCGTTGAGTGCCATGCTGATCGCGGCGGGCGACACGCCCATGCTCTCCGCGATGCGCTTTTCGACCTTGGCCCAGAATCGCTTGATGGGGCTTTCCTTGCGGCGCCCGCTTCTGCCTTTGACCCCAGCCATCAGCTCCTCGCCACCTTCAGGAAATCTTGGTAGAGCTTCATCCACTCGGCGGGAATCCGCTTCATGGTGCGGCCCTGCATGTGCCCAGATACGAATGCCGTGAGCAGCGCATCGCTCCGCCCTTGTGCCCATCGCCGCACAGTCATCTCGCGGTTGTCTGGCGCCTTCACGGGACGCGCGGCTGTCTTGCCTCCGCTAGGCTTCTTCGCCAGGGCCTCTTTCGCCGCGTCCGCTCGAAGCTGCCCGCTGGTCTTCGCCCGCACCGCAGGCGCAACAGATGCGGTGGGATCCGGGTCTCTATCGGCGGCTGGCTTTCTCGACATATCCAGTTCCTTTTGAAACGCAAAAAGGCAGCCCCACCGACGTGGAACTGCCCCTGGGCACTTTGGCAGTGCCGAGCCTCAGTAGGAATACTGTCCGTGCCCACCAATCGCTGTCAAGGATCCTCTGCCGGATCGATGGGATGAACGCCCCCGCGGACGCCAGCCACCACGAGGTCGTCGCCAAAGATACCGGCGATCGTCACGCTGGCAGGGTCAGTCGACATGATAATAGGTACCGTCTCCAACGACTTCATGGTCACGCCCAGGCGGCGCACGAACATGTTTTCGGGGAGATAGGAATCCTGCGGATTCATCTCATTGCCGTCGTACCGCGTCTCTACTATCCCACAGCGCTGCATGACCCGTTCAGATCCCGTCAGGACAGCCTTCGCGAAGTGATAGAGGTACAGGCACATGTCTGGATGCGTCGCGTAGATGTAGACGCCGTACGTCTTCTCGTACATCGCACCCTCGAACTCAGACGCCTCTTCAGCCGGATCCCCTGGTCTCGTCTGGCCTATGTATTGCGATAGGGCCGCCTGGTCCTCCACGTCGCGCTCCAACACCACGGCCATGCTCGGAAAGACACTGCTCGATCGGGGGTAGCTCAGGATGGGTACCGGGGGCGTGTTCTGGAAGCTCGTGATGTAGCTCTCGCGCTCGTCGACGGTGATCGCCGGATCGAAGAAGAAGCTGAAGAACCGGCGCAGGTCATCCACATTGGCCGGGTCGCTCAGGCGCTCACTCTCAGTGCGCAGCAGCTTCAGGATAACCCGCTCGGGCATGACGATGCTGTGAGCACCCGCGGCCTGCTGGTAGTTGATCGCGGGCGCATCCTCGGGGAACTTCTGACCCTCAAACGTGCCCCCGAAGTTCCGCGGGTCTTTGCGATTCGCCATGACTATCCCTTCGTAGCTGCCCGGAACATCTGTGTGGCGATCCCGGTGATGTGCTTCTGCGTCTTCTGAGCGTAGCGTACGGCTTTGATGCCCGGATGAAACCAGTGCTCGGTTGCTTTGCCTTCGCTGTCTTCTGCGCCGCGGTTGATGCCTTCGCTTATCACGCGGAACGACGTGTGGCTCGATTGCGTCGCTTTCTTGTACTTCTTCTCTTGGCGAATGATGCCCTTGTACACGCTGCTGCCGTGCCATGGCTTCGCTTTTGTGGTCAGGATCTTGTGCGCCTGCTGGCTGACATGCGCGCTCGCCGCGCTCAGCCGCTCGCCGTACTGCACCTTGTGCGCCGCGGCCGCGGTCCCGCGCGAGGGCCGCGAAAGCGTGGGGGCGAGCCGCTGTGCCGCGGCATGGATGCTCACCGGCATTGAGGGGCCTGTGTTGCGCCCGCTCGAACCTGAGGCACCGTGACTGAAGGGGATAATCAGGTACTTGCCGTGCTTGCCGTGTTTCACCTTCGGGCCATTCAGCATCCAGTCACGCATGTCGCCGCCCTGGAACCCCTGCTCGACGAGGTTGGGCAGCACCCCCGACAGCGTGATGGTGAACTTACGATCGCCTTCCTCGGAAGTGAGCGCCTGGACGTATTCGCGGCTCGTGGACTTGAGCCCCGTCTGCGCCTGCCGCTTCCAATATGCGAGCGCGGCCGCGCCCATGCCCCGCACCATGCGCTCCTGGTCAGAGCGCGTGGGCAGCATCCCGAGCACATCGATAGCAATGCGGCTGATATCTACCTTGATCATGGCTCAACATGCCCCAGTCACCGGCAGCTGCCTGTCGGAATCCTGTAGAAAGTCGAGCTGCGCGGAGGCCTGCAGGGGCAGCGGTTGTATCTTATCAGGAGACTCTTTGAACCCCTTGACGTCGGATCGCTGCGCATGTGGATGACTCATCACGATCCACACGGGATGGAAGTCGTACAGGACGCTCACAATGGTTCCGTCGGGCACCTTGCTGTTGCCGGTCGACGTCCAAACGATATGCCCTTGGTCGTTGAGGTCGAAATCGATCCCTTGTTCGAGCGTGACGAAACTACCCGACGCCGCCGTCTTCACGAGAATCTTCGTCATGTGTGCGATGCGGTAGCGCGCAACGTCCGTGTTCGCGGGCAGGTTCCGGAGCCGCCCCCGACGGTTGCCTTTTTTGATAAGCTCATTGAAGCTCATCAAGTCGTCGACCATCTCCAGCGAGTCACGCCAGGACAAGCGATAGGGCGCCTGCGTTGAGACTGCGACCTCGCCGGATGCCCACAGGCCGAACTTCTCATACAGTCGGGTGCTCGCAGAAAATGCCGCCATGACCGCCTGGATCTCCAGCGGATCGACGTAGAAGTATCCCGACCCGTTACAGTCCGTGCAGGCTAGGTCCGCCTGCTGCGTCTCGTCGCGCAAGCACGGGCACAGCATCGCCTTGCGCCAGATGATCCGCTTGCCGTGCTGCAGGATGAGACGGTCAAACTCTTCTGGGCGGAAGTCGGCGCGGGTCTTGTCCTTGGGCAGCTCGTCGTTGGACTGCGCGAGCGGATCGACATCGCCCGCTTGTCCTGGGATGGCGTTGTTGAATGTCCGCGCGGGCGCGAATGGCGTTGCCGTAGCGCCCGGCGGGGGCGGGCGATACCCGTCGTCACTGGGGTGACTCACGGGATGTGCTTCCAGGTGATGCGACGGACGATCTGAGAGGTGGTGGCCTGCGAGATACCGAACTCCACAGACAGCGCCGTCTGTGTGACGCCGCCCGCCGCGTGGCGTCTACGCAAATCTCGCACCCGTTCCTCAGTCATGACCGAAAGCCCCTGCTGCTCGCCTGTCGCTATACGGCGGCGCTCTACGCAGTCTGCCATGTTGTCGAGCTGCGTGCCTAGCACCAGGTGTTCGGGGTTCACACAAGGCTTGTTGTCGCAGGTGTGGCGGACCAGCTTGCCCTCGGGGATGTCGCCCTTGTAGAGGCGGTAACTCGCCACATGGGCGCCGATGCGGGATACCCCGTCCAACGCAAACGACGCATACCTCTTCGCCTTACTACCAGCAAATACCCAACAGTCGCCGAGCTTTCGGTTCGTCGACAGCAGCGCCTCGAATCGGATCTTTGGATCGGTTTTATTTGGTCCATGTTTGAGCTTGAACCCGCGCCCGCGTAGGTAACGCGATACTGAAACCCGGTTCCTACCTATCTGCTCCGCGATGGCAGGGGCACGAGTACCCCGCTCAGCCAGCGCGATCATGGTTTGCTGCTCTTCGAGTGTGAATGCATATCCGCCCATATAGGCGCTGTAGCACAGGTATTACGAAGTAACCAACAAGTTACTACGCCACAATCATCCCGATCCCCTTATAAAAGCGCCGCAGCTTGGGGATCTGCTCTTTGATTTGCTTGGAGTACTGAATGATGCGGGCGCCGTACCCGGCGTTCGTTGCCGACGACGTGGTGCCGATGGTCTGGCTCAAGCCGTCTAGTGAGAGGCTCAGGTTTGCAATGCCCGCGCCCGCGATGAGATCCCCGAATATCGAGAAAGGCCCGAGCGCCGCGAACATACCGATCAGATCGACGATGTTGCGGGGCACCTTGCCTGACTCGAAACCCGCGACAGTTGTCAGCCTGAACAACTGAGGCAGGTAGTCGAGCCCGTTGTAGATGCCAGGTAGGAAGCTGCCCCCCGCGCCCACCAGCACCTCGGTGAGTGTGCCTGCCGTGGGCACGATCTGGATCTGCCCCGCCGCCGGGTTGATGCGGAGCCATTCGTTGGGGAATATCACGACATTTTGACCCGACGGGTACTGCACCGCGAACTCGTCGACACAGATGAGTGGATAGTTGTCGAGCTGGATGAAGTCGAACGCCTGGTAGTCGCCGCGGTAGTAGTCGTGCAGCTCACTGAACGATGTCGGCAAGATCGGTATGTCCAACTCATGCTCGAACCATCGGATCGCCGACAGGATATAGTGTTGGAATGTAGCGTCCGTCAGGGGCGTCCCAGTGTTGTCTGTGATATCCACGCCAAAGAAGTAGCGGGCTTTCAGTTGCTCGACGGTGAGGATCCCCAGTAGCGCTAGGCCGAGCCCCTCGATGGCGACAGAGGGCTGCGTGAGCCGCGTCTCGCCCGCGATGGTGCCGATGTAGCGGAAACGGTACTGGAAGGTCTCATCGCCGCGACGGTCGTAGAACTCCATCACGGGCTGATCGGACTTGAGCACAATGCGCTCGGAGGGAACGCTGATCTCCAGGAAGCTCAGGCCTCCATCCGTGCTGCGCTCAACCACCAAACGCTCGTAGCCCGCCTCAACCACCGCTGCGATATTGTCATCGGTTGTGGTCAGCCGGATGACCGAACCCAGCGCTTGTGCGTTGACGCCAGGGTTGGCACCCTCCGCCAAATCGATGGGGATCGAGTTCTGCTGGCCGAGTGTAGACGCGATGGACACCTCGGGCAGCGTACCCCTACATCACCGGGACGTCGATGCCATCAAGTATGTCACGGCCCGCCTGCTGGTTCTTCAGAGCCTTCTTCTTCACCCGCTCGAACCTGCGGATGCGTGCGGTGCCTCCGGCGCTCCTGGGCAGCCTGTCGACGGCGCGGTAGGCCAAATCGGAGGCCCGCTGTTCATAGAATCCGTTTCGCACTTTGATAACCGCGTCTGAAGTCGTCTGCGCTTGCTCCTGGATGGGCGCAATCATCGTGACGACTTCCGCCTTTTTGATAGGGTCCTCGTGTGCGGGCAGCTGTGCATGGGCAGTCGAGCTGGTGTTGTGTTTCACGAGGTCGTCTGCCTTCAACAGGGTTCCCGTGAAAGTCATCAGGGTCACCATCCCGAGGATGATGAAGCCGATAACTCCCACGGCAGTCTTCCAGGACATCGAGACTCCCGTCTTGTCGACGTTGACCATTGTGGGACGGCTGTCGCCCGGTGGCGGGTTCGAGTGGGCGTCGGTGGATGAATCATGTGCTGACACTGCTGTGACCTCCGTCACAAGCCTAAACTGGGTGCCCTGCATTGGCCAAGTGCCCTGAGCCCTCTTGTCACCCCGCGGGGTGACAATCCGCCCTCGAAAGCTAGCATGCGGGGGATCCCTCACTATCAACGAAGGGCGTTGGGTAAGCTGCCCAGGGTCGGGCTCCCGGTTAGGTTACCGTGCCGCCTTCGAGATCTCCGGTGCGCCCCCTACCTCGAAATCGTCTTCTGACATTTCCACGCCGACGCGCTCGACCACGACTTCGGTGCCGTCAACGTTCACCGATGTGGGCAGATCGGGCCGCTCGATCGCGTCGCCGGTCTCGACGTCGATCTCGACGTCGGGCAGCCGGTAGTAGTGTAACCCGTCGCGCCCCTTGCGTATTTCATCGAAGCTAGTGGCCATGTGGGCCTCAGGTACGAAGTTCCGGAGCGCGATACCGTAGGCGGCGGACGGCAACACACCTGCAGACCGCCCCTCACTCGCGGGGCGGTAGCGGGACGGTCGACGCTCACGTTTGGCGCTTTCGATCTCTAGGGACTGCAGCGTGGCGTGGTCACCCCGGACGGCGTCGCGTCTGGTGGTTACGCCTTTCCTGATCTGCCTCAGTCTCATGGTGTGATCCCCGCGTCTGCGAGCAACGTTGCCGTGATGTTTGTCACCTGCCCCGCAGTAAGCGCGCCCGTGGTGATGCCCGCGGAGCGCACTCGCCCGGCTAGCTCGTCGCCGTTCGTGTGGTTGGCCCCCATCGTTACCTGGTCCACCGGGCCGTCCCACGTGCCCGTCTTGGTCGTCGTTCCGATCTCGACGCCATCCTCGAAAAGGAACATGTCGCTACCGTCATACAAGCCCCGGTATAGGTGGTCACCAGCGATGTCCAAGCCGGAAATAGCTACAGCCAGCTCGAGCAGCGAACCCCCCGCACGCACCGCAAAAACCAGATCGGTCCCAACCTGCGCGATGTAGGCGATGGTCTGCGCACCTGACTGGTCCCATGCGTTGATCACATGGCGGGTAGCCGAGACCTCGTCGTCGAAACTAGCGACAGCGAACAGGCTGACCACCGTAGTCGAGCCCCCCGCCCATAGGTCCGTGGCGGCGGTGCCCACCAAGTGCGTAGTGCCTAAGAAGTCCACCCAGTTGATGCCACCGATGCGGGTCAGGTCAGGGGGCGCTGCACCGGTGTCCGTAGGGTCGCAGTTGTGGTAGCGGTCGATCAGGGTCTCCACCTTCACCGAAGGCGAAGCAGCTTCCATCGCGCGGTCCGATGCCGTGATGTAGAAGGCACCCTCGGCCCCGGCAATGTCTACGAAGTCGTCGACGCCATGCGTGAGCCCGTTGTCGGTTTCCATGTAGGTGTCCATGTCCGCGATCTCTTGTGCGGTGAGGGTCCCAGTGGCAAGCCAACAAGCACCTAGAAACCCGTTGAAGACTAGGCCGGGAATCGTCTTTTTTCCTAGGGAGACCTCGGAGCAATCGAGAGTTAGCGTTCCAGTCTTAGGGGTACTCGCCGCGGACACCCCGTTTACGTACACCGTAATATTCGACCCGTCGTAGTGAACCCGGTACACCTGAAGAGCACTGGGCGTGGTGGTCACATCTACGAACGACGACGAGCCCCCAGCATTCACCGACGCCCTTAGCTCGGTAGCTGAGTTAGATAGCACCCGGATGCCCGATTCATCCGCTAGTCCATCACCGAACGATACCGCCACGTCCGTGTTGCTCGGGTCCCTCCACCTAGCACTAAACCAAAGGTTGATTTCGGTCTCCCCTGAGTCCCAAAGATTCTCGGTCGCGGTGCCCTCTAGAAACTGTACCAAACCGTCGTCGAAGTCCCCGCAAGGGATGTCGTTCAGGTAGACTATGTGGGGCTGCCGGGTAACCGTAGCCTGCGAGACGCTGCAGTTGTTCGGCCCCACCGCATCGGTTAGCTCCGCGGTATCCGGATAGGTGCCCGCTACGCGGCCGGTGAAGTCCACGCCGAACACGAACTTGTTACTAATCGAAAGCGGATACAGATCCTGATTCACCAGCTCAAGCGTGACCGCGATGCGCCGAGCGCTGATATCTCCGGACCCCACCCTGTCGGTGAATAGATCGATCAGCGGCTCGGCGCCGAACACGAAGGGTACGAGCAGGTCGCACCCGAGCGCGGTGTAGTTCTCGAAGGGTTGGAACCAGTCGGCCACCTCGTCGCCGTCAATCGTGAGCAGCGCCGTGGCGCCGCCGTCAGGGCCGCCCGAGCCCCACGTGGCCGCTGTGTCCGTCTTCAACTCCAGCGCCGCCGTAACTCGGTACTCGCCCGATAGCAGCGGCGTGGCCTGCAGCGGCTCGGCTAGGATAGTCTCAGGGCCGGCGCCGTCATTGGTGATCGGCCCGATCGCCTTGGCGGTTTGGATGACTCCCAATGCAGCCAGCGCGGCTATCTTCGCGTCGGTGTCGTCACGAACTTCGACGATCGCCGCTTGCACTTCGATTGCTGCGATGTCCCCGTCAGGCGTGAACGTGACCAGAGCGGCGCTGTAGTCCCCGGCATTAGCCAAGACGATCCCAGTCCGGTCGAACACGCTAAGCACCGAGCTAGAGCCCCCCAAAACGCCCGTCGAAATCGGCACAAACTTTGCTTGAGCAGGGTTCGATAGGTCAGTCGCATTCCCCTTGACGATGATAGCGGTTCGCCGAGTGTTCTTTATGTCGGCGACGGCCGGGACGGTCACCGGGTTCTCGGTAAACAGCGCACTTTCAGCAGCCGCGAGCGTGTTGTACTCTGCCTGGCCGATTGTTAGGGCAGTGCCGTTATTGGAAAAGTCCATCCAATAGATGGCCCAGTTGTTCATCCCAACTGGCTGCAGCGTGTCTGAGCCATCGTCCCAGAAGCCAGCAGGTACATCAGTCTGGAACGTGAGGTTGAAGCCGCCTGCCTGCGTAGAGTCGATGTATGACTGGAGGAAGAATGGGACCGGGTCTTGTGCAGGGTTCGGCTGCTCGTTCGGGTTCGTGATGCTAAACGCACCATTGAGAAACGGCAGGTGTGTGGAGCCTGCAGACTTAGAAATCGTCAGGTCGGACGCGGCCGCTGTGTACTGGTTTCCCTCATTGACGGAGCCCAACTTCTTCGCATAGTCGACAAGCGCCTGGGACACATTGGCCGCGGGTTGCTGTTCGGTTGGTATGCTCGTGATGTTCGCATTGTCCACGTGGACCACGGCTTGGATGCACGCGTTAGTACGGCGCGACACTGGGTCAGGAGCAACGTTCGTCTTGACCAGTCCTCCGTCCGGGGCAATCGCCAACGACGTGAACAACGTGGTGGCTAGGTCTAGCGGGTCCTCACCTATAAACGGCCCGAAGTCGACACGAGTCGGAGATACGGTTGGGTTGTTGGGATCGACGTGCATGGCAACGCCTGCCGCCACGTCGAACTTTGAAGGGTCTCCTCCGTTCACGGTGACCCGGCCGCCGGATATGATCCCTGTGCTGGAACTCGCGCCTACATAGAAAACCTCACCCAGTAGCGCGCCACTGATCGCTATCTCGGTCGCCGACTGCACGACACCGATGCCGTTAGTACCGACTATGCTGCGGAACTCTAACGCAACGCCATTCTTCTGCGCGAAGACGCCCGCTCCTCCCCCTAGGTTGGTGCCAGTGTTATCCTCACCGACTGAGGCGGGCGAGCCAAGCAGCGCTCGGGTCAGGATGGGCATCAAGCACCTCGGGAAATCAGCGTGATAAACAGATTGGCGCTCCCGGCGGGGCTCGCCACTGCGGCAATCCGGTCGTTGTCTCCCTTCAGGATGTTGACTTCGATACCCGCGACGCCTGTCTGCGTCATCGGGAAATGCGGTACGGAAGCTGCGATCGAAATCAGTCCGCCACCTTTCACGAACTCGCCCATCGCTACCCAGATTGTAGACCCAACGCCCACATTTCCGATGTGCAGAAGATAGCGGCCCGGAGGGAATGCGCCGTCATCGTCGGTCGTCTGCGAAGCGACGTCGGCCACAGCGAGCAAACGCGTCGCACCAATCGTTGCCGCGTAGAACGCGATATCGTCATCGCCTCTATGTGCGTCACCCATCGGCTGAAATCCTTGTGATCACCACATCGACGGTGCCCGCATTCGTGATGAACGTGAGCCCGTCGGATGCTGTGAATCCCCGGACATTCCCCTGCCCGGGCGGACGCGCGATGAAGATCGGTTTGAAACGCGGATTCTCAAGCAAGTCGATCGGCGTGTTGGGCGCGGCCGCCTGCGCGTTCTGCAGGTTTGCATGCGGCCCCTGACGTACCCACAGCGCCGTGGCACCCCCCGCGACATTCAGCGTGCTGAGACGGTACCGCCCCGGCGCTAGAGCTGCTGGCAGCCCCGCCGAGACGGCACTCGCACTGACGACGATGCTATCCCCGATGCGCTCCGCGTAGAAATGCTTTAGATCGTCGCCATTCGCGGCCATCGCTGCCCCTTGCTGCTACCCGTCGGGATAGATCGCCTTGTCCAAAACCACACGAAGCTCATCGGCGTTGAGCTTCTTCTGCGCCCCCGTCAACTCGACCTCCCATTGCTTCGCGACGCCGAGCAGCGCTGCCTTGTTCATGCCGTCCAGCTCCGGGCCCGGTACTTCACCACTCTCGCCCTCGCCCTCGCCCTCGCCCTCGCCCTCGCCACCCTCGTTGGCATCCCCCGCGGAGGTGCCCGGGCCCGGCGGTACGGGCGCGCCTGCCTCAATGGCTCGCGTGAGCTGGGCTTGCAGCGTGGTCACCTGCGCACGAAGCTCGCTCGACTCCCCGCGCAAGCGTCCGATCTCTTCGGACTTGCTCTGTACGGACAACTGCAGGTCGGCGCGCAGTGCTTCGGAGGTGCCCATCTGCCGCCTGCCCTCCGCGATGATGCCGTTGGCCTCGCCGAGCTGCGTTTGTAGCGCTTCCAGCTCACCGGGGCGCCCCGCAGCGCCCGCTTGCGCCATCGCGGCTGCCGGATCGAACGGGGACGACGCAGGGGGTGCGGCAGGCCCGCGCGCGCTGTTCGACCAGCCGGGAGTCGCTAGCAGCTGATCGGCGTGAGCCTCCTGCATTGCGAATACGCCATCGAAGTCGCCCGTATAGTTGGCGCCCTTCACGTTGACTACGACGTTCGCGAGATTCTTGTTCTGAATATTCTTCATTGAGATAGACCTTTCTTATGATCAAAACCGGGGCGACGAGCACGCGCCCACCGCCCCGACTCTACCAGCGGCCTGGTCTACGAGCTACAGCGAGCCAGCGGCGCGACCGACGTTCTTGACCACGATGTTCTTCGCGGGCGTGTACATCTTCACGCCACCGTAGAGCACCTGAGCCCAGCGGATGCTGGTGTCGACGGCCGCAAGCGGAATGCGGGTCATCGGCAAGAGCTGCGCCCAGCTGAATGAACGCTGGTTCTGCATGAGCACGAAGCCCGTGGACGTCCCGGGGATGTCCGCGTTGTTGTCGGTGACCACCTGGGTTGCCGCCGTGCGCGGGATGCGGATCATGAGGCGCGCGGTATTGGCTGCGCCGCCAACCTCGGACCGATAGATCTCGTAGTAGGTCGGGTTCTGCCCGTTGTCCTGGATGGTGAACGTCACCTGGTCGCCAGCCACCACGGCCACGGCGGCACTGGTCACGGGGGCGGACAGGCCAAAGCGGTTGCCCGCAACCACCTGGTAGATGTACATGCCCGCGTCAGCGACGACGAACTGCGACAACGGGTTGGCGGCAGCGGCAGGCGCCACGATGATGCTCGGCAGGTTGGGCCGTTTGTCTGTCTTGCCCAGTCCGTTGGTGGGCGAAAGCGGGCCCTCCTGGATGAACACGTGGTCATGCAGGTTGATGCGTCCGTGCTGCCCCTGGAAGGCCGTGACGGTCGCGCCGAGCACACCGGGTGCCGGGGAGTAGGCGAAGCGCTGCCGCTCGTAGACCTGCTTGGCGAGGTCGGCGAAAGCGCCTGTCGCGAAGTAGGCATCGGTTGCGGTGCCGAAGTTCTGGCGAATGCGCAACAGCATGTCGTTGAGCGCGTTCTCGCTGAGCGGCGCGCCGCGCAGGTCGATGACGTTGTTGGGCGCACCGTCGGTGATGAGCTTCTGGAGTCCGTCGAACTGCTCGGGGATGAGCGTGGAGTCGCCGAAGAACAGAGCGTTCTCGTTGTTCTTCAGGAGATCCATGGTCTTGTTCATGGTCTCCATCGCGATCACGTTGCCGGTGCTCGCCCGGATGGTGTTCGCGACGTGGGTCACACGCCCGGTCACGCCGAGATACTTGATAAGCATCGTGACGCGCTCGTAGGTGCTGTCCTCTTCCTCGGGCAGATCACCTTCCCCCATGAAGCCCAGGTTGAACCTGGTCGACCCGCCCTGGCCGTAGCTCAGAAGGCGATTGAACTCCTCGACCGTATTGGTCGCGGGGATCTTCGGGATGGTCTTGAAGAGCTTGATCTCATCCATCTCGTAGGTGAGATTCTTCATCGTCCCTTCGAGGGATTCGACGCGCAGCGGGAAGCCTACGCCGGGCGCTACGCCCGGATCGTTGACGTCGTTGCCCGCGACAAGGGCTTTGCGGAGGTCCGCGATTTCGTCGCCAGCGGACGAGCCGTAGCCACTGTAATCGCGGTAGTCCTGCGCTGAAATGAATGCTCCGACTGACATGGTGTATCTCCTTGGGGGGTCTCTCGCGGGTGCGTTTTCAGCGCAGGTGAATCGTTGGGGTTTGGCCTACTGGTAGGTCCGAGCGGCTTCGCTCTCACTGGGGTTGGCAACGTGGAAGTCGTTGACCGCCTTCAAGGTCTCTTCCGATGCCTGGTTGCCGCCTTCGAGCATGCCGACGAGTTCCGCCGTTCGCTGCCCGCCGATCTCGCGCATGCCCTTCACCAGGTTCATGTAGGTGAGCGACGCGACGATCTCGGACTTCTTCAGCGGCTCTCCGGCGCCCACGCCCGCCTCGCCCGGCATGGCCTTGGCCAAAGCCGCCGCGGCCGAGGTTGAGACCGCGCCGCGCGGTGCCTGCGGGGTGGACTCGACCAGCCCGAGGCGGTTGCCCAGCTCCTCGATGACCCGGGCCTGACTCTTCATGAGCATGCCCGTCTGGTGGACCGCCCCAGCTAGCACCCGGTTGACGCCAGCCTGGTCACCGAATCCCTTCACCAGGGTGACGTTCACAGCGTCGATCTGCGTGGCCGTGTTGGCGACGTAGGCCGTGAAGAAATCGGTGCCGTCCATGAGCGGGCCCAACTCGGGGTCCGCGCGGTAGGTCTCGATCGACTTGGCCATCGGCTCGCCGCCGCCCGCGTCGCCCGCCTTGCCCATCCCCTTCGGCGTGACGTCGTGGGCTCCCGGGTAGCCCATGTAGCCCTTCATCGAGCCGTTCTTGTCGTAGTGGCTCTGCGCGTGGGCGGTCATCTTGCCCACGTAGCCCTCCATGCTCTCGTCCTCGTCTTCTTCCGGCTCCGCAGTCGCCTTGCCTGACATGGCTCCGGCGAGTGTAGTGATCTGACCCGCATCCCAACCCGCCTCTAGGAGCTTGCCGATCATCATGTTGTCGAGGGGCTTGGGCGCGGGCGCCCTGCCTCCGCCCGTGACCGCGGCAGTCTTGGCATCCTCGCCATCAACACGACCCGAGGACTGGATGCCATTGGCGTCCACGGTACCTCCGGCGCCGCCCTTCAGGAGATCGGTCGCAGCGGCCGACTGCGCGAGCGCGTCGAGGGCATCGCCGAGGCTATCTACGGTGACGCCATCTGCGGCGGCGGGAGTCTGTGTTCCGGGCATGGTCTTCGTTCCTCTCGGGCTAGGCGTGGTGCCGTGCCGTGTAGTCCACAATCTGCGTCGCGAATGCGCGACTGAATCCAGGTCGGATAGCGAGGAGCAGCTCGACGGCCGCACCCTTGGTGAGCTTCCGCTTCCGCTTCTTCTTCTCGTCGTCGTCGACGCCTTCAAGGGCTTCGGTCTGCAACGGCTCCGCGCTCCCGGGCTCACCCGCGGGAATACTCACGGATAGCGACTTCGCGAGCACATCGAGACTCGTCTCCGTGTTCACAGGGCAGCGCGTGATCGCAACCTCGCGAACTTCAGCCTTGCGCACGATCTTCGAGTTCTTGGGGTCCCGCTTCAGGATACTGCCCTCGACACTAAAGCCGAGCTTGCGGCCGCTTCCGCCCTTGTGCAGGCCCTGAGCAATCTTCCACAGCGAATCGGCGCGTGGGTTGACGTCCTCGGGGAGCAGCTCGCCTTCGACGTACCAGCCCTTGTGCCCCTTCGCGAGGGTGTCGAGCCGCACCATGGTCGGGTAGCCCACGAGCGAATCGCCCGCGCCGTCATGGTTGTCGTTGAACCAGCCCTTTTTCAGGAACGGCCCGAAGTCGAGGCCCTCCTGGATAAGTGTCTCGCCCGCACGGTCCATGTGGTCCGTCGAAATGTACCCGCCGATGAACCGCCCCGAACGCCCGTCGACCTTGGATTTCTCCATCGACTCCATTTCCATATCGAACCGAAAAACGGCCGATGGATCAGTGGGTCGGGTAGTAGGCGCGGTTTGAAGCATTGGCTGGTCGTATTGGAAAGGGGGCGATGCCTACCGCAGCTTTTGCGGGGCGCCCCTGGATTCCTCAACCAACGAAGAACGGGCCTACAGGATGGATACTGTTTCGGCGGCTAGGTCGATGTCAAGTACGATCTGCTCGGACACGGAGATGCAGACGCGGCCCAGCTTTGCGTAACTGTACCCCCTCGCCTAGCCTGCCTATGATAACTGCGCGTCTACACCGCACGCAGTTGACCTCAATATCCCCTGACTTGTGCAGGACAACCATGGTCCTTCCAAGCTTCATTTTATCGCCAGACTCGCTCTTTCTGAAAAGAGGCTGCTGACAGTGCGGGCATGCGTTGCCTGTACCAACGGGCATCGCTGGACCCTACCGTAAATCCAAGTAACCTGCTGCGATGGTTGAGATCGATGTCTGGAAGCATGGTGTCGTGGTTGCGAAAGCAAAAGTCGACACCCAGGACATGCACTTCGGCGATCACAAGTGGTTCCTCGCCAAAGATAAGTACGCCTACCGGAAATCAGGACCTGCTACCAATAGGGTAGCGCACTTCCTACATCGAGAAATCATGGGCAACCCCCCAGGCATGCTGGTCGATCACCGCAATGGGGATGAGCTAGATTGTCAGCGCGATAACCTGCGTGTAACAGATAGAGCAGGTAACGCGCAGAACCGGCGTGGAGCTAACGCGAGATCCCGGAGTGGCGTGCGCGGGGTAAGCATTCTGCCGTCAGGAAAATACGAGGCGCGGGTGACGCACGAAGGAAAAAACTATCGTGTCGGGCCTTTCGCGGATCTAGTCAGCGCAGAACGGGCGGCCATAGCGAAGCGCCAAGAGTTCAGATTCCTCACGGGTGCGGAAGATCCCGCCGCAAGCCCAGTCGCTTCCTAGCGGCCTTGCGTAGTTGCTTTCCCCAAGTCGACGACATCGCAGAGTGCCCGCAAGCTCCGCAAATAGTTTTGCTCCATTGGCCTCCCCGAGTCCGGTAGCTACCGTCCGCATCCTCGACGCCGCATTCTGGGCAAGCGCCGTACCCGGCCTTGCGTAAGGGGACGCTGATGCCCAACTTGGGCGCATGCGCATCCACTGGCCGAGCACGCTGTTTTACTGGGCCCTCGTGTTTCACCAGGGGATCGAGCTTCGTGGTGGCGAGGGCTTGCTTGCGGAACTCGCCCATGGGTACGGCTTTGATGCGGCCGAAGAATCCCGGCTTGTCGTAGCAGGTCATGTAGGCGCGCCGCGCAGACATCGCGCTATCAAATCCCAGGAAGACCTTCTGTTCGTCGAACACCTGGAAGTCTGGCGCCTTCATCTGATCGACCACGTAGGCGTGTGTCGCGTTCGGGTCCGGCCCGATGTAGCAGTCGATGTGATCGCCATCCGCGCCCATGGTTCCGCGGATATATCCATAGTCGTGGGGCATGCGCGTCTTGCCCTCTTTGCCAACGTGCGGATCGTACCAGTGCCGGAATGCCCCGCTGCGCGTCTCGATGGAAATCTCCAGGCCCTGGAACTTCCTTCGCCGCTGGAGCTTCCGCGCCTTGAGTAGCGCATCGGCGCTGTAGACCTGCTGCATAGGCGCAGCATGCCACAAAAAGACGCCCGCCTGATCCGGGGGGGTGGACCTTGGCGAGCGCCGGGTACTGCAGGGGGGAGCGTAGCTATCCTACGGCAATCCGCAAAGAGCGACTAACGCCGCCCCCTTGCCGGGCGCCATTCGCGACAGGAGGATGCGCACATGGACACTTTCCCCGATGAAATGAAGCTGCTGCTCGCGCGGGTGATCCAGGCAGTGGCCAACGACCGCGGGTGCCAGCCCGATGATCTTTCGCATGCCCTCGCGGCCGAACTCCGAGATTTTGGCCTGCGGTGCCGAAGGTTCGGGGATAACGAGGGGTTCGAGCGGGCACACTGCGAACCGACGGTGCGCACTACCCTGCCGGGATTTCCGGTTCTTCGGCGATAGCCGGATCGTCCTGGCCCATCCGAGAATCCTCGCCGACCGCGCTGCGCATTTCGCCCACGACGAGTTCCAACAGCGCGAGGCTCGTAGGGATCACCTTCACGTTGGGCTTGTACTCGGGCGGGGAGGGCACCTCGTAGCACAGCAGCACGGTCGCGATGCCCCCACGGTTCTTGCCCAGTAGGATCGCGGTGAGCGTGTTGCGCTCCAGTGCTCCCGCGTGGGGGTCATCCACTATGGTGGGGCCGAACTCGCGCGCGTACCCGTGCTGCACCAGAAAATCGTTGACCTGCTCGCTATCCAAAATCACGTCGCACTTGATGGTCATGGCGTCTGGGTCCCCTCAACACCGCGATCCGTCCGGTTGAACGTCCGTGAGCCCATGTGGCCCATGGCCTCGCGCAGCGCCAGCAGCGTGTGGTGATTCTCCATGCAGGCGAACCGGCCCGCCTGCCAGCGGTCAATGCGATCGATGAGGACCGCGAGTAGCGCCTCATCCGTCACGCCGTTGACCCCTTCCGCGGGCGGCCCGGTGTGGAACTTGATTGCGAGATTTGCGACGTTCGTGATATCACCATCCACCACAATGGCGTAGTTCCCGCACGACTCATCAGGGCCATCCGCGGTGGCGGTCACCTGAATCTTCGGGTTGGTCGAACCGCCCGTGCGTCGGTGGCTCAGAATCTCGTAATCGTTCATGACCTACCCGTATCGGATACAGTCCCTACATGAACCGCCGAGATTTCCTGAAGTCATTGCCCGCCCTCCCCTTACTGGCTGCCGCTCCCGCCCTGAAAGAGGACGAGACTGAGATCCGTGCCGACAAACTCGTCGCGCGCATCCCGTCGAACTGGTCACCCAGAAAGATGCAGCAGGCGGTAGATGCCCTCACCAAGTTTGAGTCCGGGGAGATCCGAACGCTGGTGTTCACAGACGACGCGACTTTGTACCGCGTGCCCTGACTACGCCGCGTGGACCGCGTCACAGCCGCGGCACTCGATGCGCCCCGAGCTGCGCGCGAACCGACCGCCGCAGTCGACGCACACGCCCGTGCGCAACGCGACATCGCGGTCAGCCTGGGCCGTCGCGATGACGTGTTGGACAGTTGCTGCCTCTTCCAGGGTATGACCCTGGGCCATTAGCTGTTCGATGCGGTTCATGATGGCTATCCAGATACGCTATCCAAGCACAGATCGCAAATGCCTATCCCTACAACGGCCACATTTTTCGGATAGCACACCTTGCGGCCGCACTTTTTCCGACAATCACGCACCGTCACGCCCTGCAGGCCCCGCTCGCCTGTGCCGGGACAGCACGAAACATGACCGCATGCCCCCTCCGGTCGGCCGTGCTTCGTGCATTCGCCGGTCATGCGAACGGCCACCTCGCGGAAACAAACCGGGCAGGTTCCCCGGGGTCGCTTGATCGGCTCGCCCATGCTCGAAATGTAGCGGATAAGGTCAGCGCTTGGAAGGCGTACGGCCGTCGCATCGTACGGGCATTACGACCGCAGTCAGCTCGGGCACACTGTCACTCGTGACGTGGATCGGGTCCGACTCTCCCCCCGTACGGAACATCAGGGTGGGGGTCTTTCCCGTACGGCATGCGTCCGTAAATAGCTCCCCAAGCTGGAGGATGTACTCAGCCGCGCCCGCGAACCACGCGGTGGGGGGCGGGTACTTGCCCGGGCGCAAGATCTTCGCGTACTGGCTCACGAATGGAACTTCGGATAAGGACACGCCGTTGATGGTCACAGCGCCCAGATCATGCTCGATGCGGATCGGGCGCGGTCCGTCCTCAGGGAACGAGGCTGCCTTCTCGCTCAGGATCAGGTCAATGCGCGCGTCTTTGGCGCCGCGTTGCGTCCGCTCGGCTGCCCGCATGAGCGCAGGCAGCAAGGTGGTCAGGGAGTCCCCCTGAACCCCCACCTGGGCTTCATCCGGCAACTCCATGTGTTGGGACCACTCGACCAACCAGTGCCCGTTGGTGCCCACAAAGCGCACTTCGTCACCGGTCACGTCGATGAGCACATTCGGGGTGTTGTTACCGGCCGCGGCGGATGCCACCTGCAGGCCCCGCACCAGATCGCTCGTTTTCATTCGGATACGCATGTCAGCTGATCTCCATGGACTTGATGAACTCGGCAGCGGTGAGACACCCCTTCGCCACGAGCTTGTGCTGCTGGGATCTCCTCAGATATTTGGCGTGGCCGACCAACGCCGCATGCAGGCCGCTGCGCAACGCCTCGGCCAACTTCACGCGATCGTCCCCGTCGTCCATGCGCAGGGTATCGTTCGCCTTCAATATTTCGATGATAGTCGGCATTTTCAGCTGGTCACTTTCCGGAACTTCGCTCGGTAGTGGCGGATTGTCGCAAGCAACATCCACGGTAGGTCGGGGAAGGATACGTAGAGCCCTAGGAATCCCAGCGGGATATCGTGCGCCGGGCTGCCGCAGTAGTGCGCGTGCATTAGATATCCTCCAGGCACTTCCCCATTTCTCGGACAGCGAGCGCAGTGCCTTGGCGTTCGCCCTCTTCGTACCACCGCTTTGGGCATTGCGGATCGCAGCCCCTGTGCTTGGTGCCGCACGTCGATAAGCAGCGTGGTTCGGTGAGCGGCTTCTCAACAGGCCCTCGCATCCCAGGCAAATCAGCGGCGCAGCTCGGGGGTGGGCGAGCGGCGAAGTACTTCCCCTCGCGCATTACTTCTTCCCCGTGTTTCGTAGCTTCCGCGAGGGTCAGATATTCACCTTCGGGATCCAGCGACTCCCCGTCATGTGTCCACGCTACGCGATAGCATGCCGACTCTTTAGGGCGGCGGGTGACACCTACATCCCCCATCTGACCATCCTTGTCTTCGCGTATCCACCACTCCACAGCACCGTCACTCACTCGTACCCATTCCATGTGCTACCCCCTCCTTACGCCTACCCTTCTATCGGATATACTGCTCAGCCCCTGTAGTTCGCGCCGTGGACGGTCACGCCGTAGTCCTTGGCCTCGCCAAGGATGGTGCCTCGTGCGTGGTTGAGTGCGGGCGCCTTCCAGCTCGCCGCCTTGAGTACGGAGCCCACGGGGAACTTACCCTCCGCCTTCTGGATGAACACGAAGATCGACTTCTGGCCCCCGCCGTCATGGGTCGTGGTCCAGATGCGGAGGTACTTCTTCCCGCTGCCGATGGTCAGCTTGCACGGGCGCAGGTTCGGGTACTGCGTCGCGTAGTGGTGGTCGATCTGCGCCTGCGCAGTCTCCACGAAACGGGTGACAGCTTCGTCGAAGGTCTCGGTGGCGTCGGCGGTCTGCGTGTCGGCGGTCATTTGTCGTTCCTACTTTCGGTTGGCGCTGCGTCACCAGCTGTACGTACAGTGCCAGACCTCCGTACGTACGGTCAACCCTTATTTTGGATATAGGCCAACTCTCTTTTGGCGTCGGCCACCGCGCGCTTCGCAACCGTTTCTTTCGAGCGCCTCGCCCATGCGCGCTGTTCCTTCTGCGTGGGCTCTGCTTCCCCCCGCTCCAGCAGGAACGCGGTCAAGTTCTCTGCCCCGGCAAGCTCCGCCCGTGCCACGAGCGCCGCTTTGATAGCGGGCGTGGTTCGGATATCGATGCGTGCAGTCAGTGGGTTGTCTCTCGGGACCATGCGCTGCTCTCCAATGCGTACGCGGTCATCGGGATTGACTGCGATGCGCTTCGTTCTTGGTTCTCGGTTCATCGTACTCCCCAGTGTTGCACGGCGTACGTACAGTACGCAAGCCTGTACGTACTGTTCTCAGTTTTGCGGTGCGCTCAGCTACGCGCTCCGCGATTCGCTCTACGTCCCCCCGGTCGTGTTTCTACAACGGGCCGCCCCTGTACTTCTGAAGGGGGCAGCCGAGCCTTTTCTCAGTTTCTGCCTCGCTCCCCAGGACGCGATCTAGTCCAGAAGGCGGATGATCACCTGCGACGGCTTGCGCACGTGTACTACCACAGGCAAGTCATCCCGCACCGTGTAGCTGTGCTCGCTGAGCGAGGTCACCATAGGCGTGATCGCGCGGGCCCGGCGCATCATGATCAGACCCCACAGGTTGGGGGCGGTCCCGTACAGGATCGGCTGCCTTAGATAGTCCAACTCGTCCTCGGCCAGCAGGGGCGCAAACTCCTCGATGAACTGATCGACCGCACTGCTCCACTCGCTGCCCAGCCCGAGCACTACCTGGGCGGGTACCGAACTGTCCATGATGGTGGCGGGCTCCGCGGGCTCTGCAGTCTCTACTACCTCAGGCTCAGGCTCAGGCTCAGGCTCAGGCTCCATGGTGGGCTCCTCCGGGGCTGCACCCACCGGGGGCATGTCTGCCAAGTCGGGGCGCTCATAGGCCGCGCGGACTTTCTTCATGAGCCGTAACGCGATACCCGCTGCCGCGTCGGTCGCCATCACGGCGCGCGCACCAGCAAAGGCTTCCTCCACCATCTCGCGCAACTGATCGTCCGGCATCATCAGCGGTGGATCGTCGAAGTCCTGGGCCGTCTCGGCAAGATCAGCACTGACGGGGCCTGCGTTTGTCTCTCTCTCCATCGGGGTCTCCGGCTTCCGCGCGGTGTGCGCATGCTGTACTTCGTCGGGCGCGGGCCGTTCTTCCGCGTAATCAGGCCATGGCGTGAGCGGTCTGCGTTCTATCTTCTCAATGGCGCGCTTCGAGTGCAGGGCACCGCGCGCCCTCGCGCACCTCTCCCGCTTGCAGTACTTCTGCCCACCCGTCTTCGGCTGGTAAACCTCCCCACAGAAGGTGCAGCACCGATCAGCCCTGCCGTTGTTGCGTTCGGCGCTCGTAGCTTTGCGCGGCGGAAGTTTCGCCACCTTCGAGCGTCGCTCGCCGTGAACACACGTGACGCACTTCACCTGGGTCAGCCCACAATCCCCAGGCTCGATGTCGTTCGCGATGCGCCATCGACGGCCGCACGCATGCGGGAGCATCTTGCCCAGTCCCTTCTCACACGTGATCATCTGAGCGGCTAGCGTAGCAACGGCATCCATAGCCCCACCTCTATCGGATAACGGTTGCGGTCACGTGGTCCACGGGGCGGGGAACTTCGCCGGTTTGCTGGCTGCCCTTCGGGTTGAGCGTCCATTCCTCGCCGCTGTCTTTCCAGATCACCAGCTTGACCTTCCAGCCGCGCGCGGTCGCCAGGCGGAATATCTCGTCAATCTTCCCCTTGAACTGCAAGCGGGCGAGGTTGGCGAAGAATGGATCGTCAGTCACCGACATCGATCTCGACCCCTGTCGTTGACTCCCACTTGAGCATGGGCTCGCCCATTTCGATCTGCGGCACCAGGGTGCCCTGTTCATCGCCCTTGCGCGGTCGCGTGAGCGTGTCTGGCGGGATGAGCCACGGCTCGGGGTCTAGCGTGCATGTCTTATCGCGCTGGTGGTCGCAGGAAGCCGTAACGCCGTGGCGCCTGCATATGTTCGGCCGGTGGTCGTAGACGGTGCAGCCGGTCGGCCCGAGGTGCTTGCAGGTGAACTCGGGGAGGTGGTGCTCGCTGGGGCTCCTCTGCGCCCAGGGTATGTCGGCGAGGCTCTGCTCCGATCGGATCGGTCCCTGGAATGGGATAAGCATGTTCGCGATGAACTCGCTTTCCTCCCACGTCGGGCGGCCCCAGTGCCCTTTGTTGCGTAGGGCTTCGATCGTATCCCTGCCTGTGGGCGCAATGGATAGCGGGAAGCGCTCGCAGCACTGGCCGCTGCATGACGTCTTTTCATTCGGCACTTGCCACCTCGAAGTATCTCCGCCCCATCCGAGTAGCAGACCTCGGCGGGCCCCACCACGAGCGCAGCTTGCCCGCGCGTTCCAGCCTATCCAGGTGGGCGCGTGCGGCTGACACCGTGACGCGCAGCGCATCGCCCACCTCGACCGAATAGGCAGGGCCCATGACCCGGAGGAACCGTAAGATAACCTGGTCCGCGTAGTCACGTCGGGCGAGTCGCACACTCGTGCGGGCCTGTATCTCCCTCAGGATGGCGGACCAGTTGCTCAACTCCAGGATCCCAATGTCCTGCGGCGGGCCCGGATGCCGTGGGGCTCGTGCTGATACTCTAGGCAGCATCCTCGACCTTGCGCGTATCCGAGGGCAGTGAGGCAGGCCAGGAGAACCCACCACCAGCAGGACTGCGCAGTTTCACATCCCCACCCTCGATGGCCTCGATGCTTCGCGGCGCCTGCCAGGTGCTGTGCATGAGCTTGTCCCCAACAATCCAGCCCTCCCGCTCTATCAGATCCATCGCCGGGACTCGCTTGCCTCGACTCGCTCGATTCTTTTGGACCCTCGGTGGTCGGCCGCCTGCTACTCGCTCGGTCATTCAGTGTCCTCAATCGCTTTGGCCACTCGGGCCCGTAAACTCTCGTCGCCCTCACGCTGCGCGATCCACACGTTGAACCGCTCCTGTGAGCCATGCATCGACTCGCTCGACGGGGACCAGCCGCGGCGCTTCAGGCCGTAGTGCTTGGCCCACACGTCCAGTTCTCCCACTTCACCCGCGTCCCGGTTGCGCCACAGCTGATCGGGCGTGAGCCCGTGTTGCTTCGGTAGCTCCGCGAGTAGGTCTTTCGCGCGTTGGCTGGGCATGCCTAGCTATATCGGATAAGTCAGGCTTCGTGGTTCGCGAGCCAGCGCCCGACGGCCACCAACTCGATCACGTCATCGTAGTCTGTAATGATAGCGCGGCTCCTGGCCTCCGTGAGTAGGCGCCGCAACTGGACCGCCGCGGCCGCGAGCTGCTCGGGCTTTGGCTTTGGCGCCAGCTTCGGTAGCTCGCGGGGTAGGTTACACGTCACGTCCCAGACGATCACCTTGCGGTGGGTCACCGTACACGTGCGCGTCCCGCATTCAGCAACCACCCCACGATCGCGCAACTCCCCGAATCGATTGCGCGCGCCCGAGTAGTTCACACCCGCGTTGCCGTTCGATATTCGGTCTGCGTCGATCTTGAGCAGGCATTCGTTCGCGGTGAGCGGGCCATCGCTGTAGAGCTTCCGGTAGATACCCGTCTGCTGTCTGCCGATCGAACCGTCCGCGATGATCGCGTGGTAGGCCGCGATGCTGGTTTGCCTGGTCATTGGGTAGGCACGTAGTGCTTGCCGCAGCCAACGCACTTGCCCTCGACAAACGCCATGGCGCGACACTGCGAGCACACCTTGGCTTGGTGTTCCTTTGGCCGCTGCCAGTAGTGATACACAGTGCCCGGGTAGGCAGCTGCCGACCCGCCCAGCATCCACCCGTCACCACCCGGAGGCACCGGGGCAAGATCAGCCACCTGCACGGTCGTCGCAAACTCCATCATCGCTCACCTATCAAATCTGCTGCCGAGCGCCGCCACTGCAGCATCGGCCGTGTGCGTCGCGTTGTCGTAGTTCAGGTCGCCCTCGTAGGCGGCCGCCATGATCCTCCCCCATAGCCGCTGCCTGTCGTTCTCAGGCGGATCGGGTATGGAGCGCACCGCGAGGTCGTGCGCAGCCGTGCGGACGACGTCGGCCAGCGCCTGGCGGTCGATCGGCGCAGTGCTTTCCAAGAAATCGAGGATCTCTGCGAAGGTCTTCCTCTTCATTCTGGATTCTCCCGGACGTACTTATCCCGCCGCTCTTTGTGTACCGCCACCTTGAATGGACCAGACCACGACAGGGATCTCCGTAAGATGCTGAGCCGCTCACGCGCGATGCATCCGCTGCCCGGGCTAGCGCCACAGAACGGGCACTGCACGGACAGCTTCTGCGCGCGCGTGATGCGCCTAGTCGCGGTCATCCCCAGCCTATCCTGCATCACACTACCGCCTCTTCTCTCGTCGCTACGAAGCCCTCGCCGTTCAGTAGCGCGAGTGCCAGTGTCTTCGGGGTGAGCCGCGCAGTGAGCGTCACCCGGTTGATCGGCAGAAGCTTTGCAACTGCGGCCACGCCGCCGGGGCGCCCCAAGTCCTTGAACAGTTCGCCCCTTCGCGACCGCGCGGCCGCCTTGCTCGCAAACCACTCGGTGGAGATACCGAGTACCTCCAACTCGTAGAGCACAGCGCCGTGTGCCGCGCAGCCACGGACGAATGACGCAGCGTTGCTAGGCACGGTCCCGGATCGCGGCTTCAACTGCCTGCGCAGCGGCCTCCCAACCCTTCCGCATGGGCGCGCTCACGCTATCCCAATCACTCGTGTAGTGGTCGTCCTCGAAGAGCAGGCATGCGCGATCGAATGCGTCATGCGCGACCTGTGCTAGCGACGCCTCGGTCTGTTGGCCGATCAGCATGTACCCGCCCTCGAAGGTCGCGCGCGGGCTGAAACTCTCGTATCCATCAGCATAGCGGACGTAGTAGCCGTGAATCTTCGGCTCGTGCTTTTCGATGTAGCCAACGCTGACTTCGACCTCCCCAGCAGTAGCTCCGATAAGGCGGTAGTACTCGCGGGGGTCCGCATAGCCGGGCTCGACTACGGTCATGCGCCTGATCTCACCGATCTTGAGCGCATGCACTTCCTTGTGGCTGCGATACGTCGGTAGCTTGCCTTCGTTTTCACTCATGACTATCCTGTAGCTGATAAGTTCCTGCGGGGGCGGTTCCAGTACGGGCTCTTGCACCCATACGCGGGGCAGACCGTCGGGAGGGGGTTGCCCTCTTTGCGCGGGAGCCACTCGTTGCCACAGCGTTCGCAGCGGTACGCCGTCACCAGCTTCTTGAAGATCATGAACTGCGCCTCGGTCGCTGCGTGGGGTCCCACGCCTCCTGCACGGGCGCATGCACCCCGCAGACGCCTGGCGCCGCCCCCTGGCCCGCAGGGGTCGCACAGCGCGGGCACAGGAGCTTCCCACACACCTCGCCGTGCAGGTTGCCTCTGAGCTTGTAGTCGCATTGCTTCACCGCGCGGTTGCCGCACCCACAGTACTCGACGCCAGCATTGAAGCCCCTGCGGCAAACGAAGATATCTACCTGATTTGCCACAGGAGCTTCCCCCTCACTCCTTACGGAGCTTCTTCCCTTTCAGTAGCTCACGCGCACTCGACTCGATATGCGCGCCGACGATACCTGTGAAGCTGGCGATGGCCAGATCAGCCGTGAGACAGCGACGTACGGAAACCTGCGCGAGCGCGTTGATGACCACCTGATCAGGCTGATCTACGCACAGCTCTTCAATAAGTGCGGTGAGAGATTCGATCTTCCGACCGACATGCTGCATCTGCCGCTGCGCAGCGGTCTTCTTCGGGGACTTGGGCTTAGCCGCCTTCTTCTTTTGAGCTTTCTTTTTCGCTGCCATGGCTATCCTTTCATTGCGGTCGGTCGCGACCGTGAATCTTCGCTGTCTTCGCCCAGCGCAGCGGCATACTCGGCCTCGATCTGCTCAAGCGTAACGCGCCGCGTGCGGTCTTCGATGGTCGCCTTCTTCTCCGCCTTGCGCTTCGTCTTCTGCTTTTGCTTGTGGCGCTTTTGCCTATTCATATCAGCCCCTGTTCTTGTGCGCCTGCGTGCGCTGCCTTCGGATAAGCTCGCCGTAGGTCATGATCCCAATGTAGCGACGCATCGCCCACAGCAGCTCGCCCGTTGCCGTGGCGTCCGCGAGCGCATCATGCGCATCTGTCAGCTCCACACCCCATCGCGCGCAAGCCTCGCCCAGCTTGTTGCCCTTGACGCCCTGCTTCTTCGCGAAGTACCGGACCATCACCAGCGGGTCTATCCACGGCCCGTAGTCTGGTACCAGGTCGAGCGCAAACCGCTCCGCGATGCCGCGGTCGAACTCTTCGTTGTAGGCGCAGAACACCGCACCCGCACAGACCCGGTACATATCCTTGGAAGCCAATGCGTCCTCTGCGCTCGGCGCGCCCCTCACGTCCGCGTCCCGGATGCCGTGGACCTTCGTCGCGTGGAAAGGGATCGGGATGCCGGGGTCCACGAGGGTCTTGTGGCTGTCGGTCACGCGCCCCTTCTCGAAGCGCACGGCCGCGACCTGGACCACCCCACACGCTTTCTTGTTGACCCCCGTGGTCTCGAAGTCGATGACGGTGATAGGTATGTCGTACCAGATCGCGAAGTGGTCGATCACGCCTGGCCCTGCGACTGCGCTAACGCTAGTAGCCCCCGCATGTTCTCAGCTACGGCTGAGTTATCCTTCGCCCGCAGGATGTGCCTACCGCAAGCCTCCCCCCACCCAGCACTCCCTGCACGCTGATCCGCGCGCACACTCTGCAGGATATAGCCCTCGGGGTAGAACGCCGCGTAGCCCGCGAGGCGCCCCGCAATCGCATCGTCCGCCAGATCCCGGAAGCCCCAGATCTCACTACTGCAGTAGTGCTCCGCGAGTAGCACCCCGCACTCGGACAGCGCGACACACATCCCATCCCCACCCGAAGAATCTAGGCTGAACATGTAGATGGTTCCCGCCTGCTTTCGGATCGGGGACTCACCGCGACGCGACCGCATGTGCTCTGCGAAGCCTAGATTATCCAGCTTGCCGGTCATTCGGGTAGCGTATCCTCAACCGAGCGAGGGGGCGTGCGCGCCGTCACGAGTAGCTTGGGGTCCTGGCCGCGCCGCGCGCGTATCGAGTACAGCCTTGATGCTGTCAGTGCGCAGTGGTCCGCGCCCACACCCGTCGCCGTCATGTGGTTGACGCTGATAGCCATGCACGACGCAGCCATCTCTTCCTGCGTTATGCCTCGCGAGCGACCGAGCGCAATGACCGCATCCGCGAACGTCTCCATGCGCTTCTCGTCGAAGTCCGCAGGATCGATAAGCCCAATCTTCGTCACCATCATTCGCCTCCCGGCAGCGTATCCTCAAGGCAGTCGTGTTGCTCGCCCACAGTCTGTACGTGATAATCGATCTGGCTGTGGGCGCAAGCCAGCCGCAAGCCCAGGTTGCCGCCTCGCCCCATTTGGTTGCCGAACCATCCCACACAGAACTCCTCTGCCCCGGGCTCCGACTCGTGGCACGCCATCATGCGCAGGGTGCCGTCGCGCGTGGCGAATGAGCCCGGCTCCGCGATGGTACTCTCCAGCGCCGCGTGCTTGCCCTCACAGTAGCCGTTCGGGATATCGTACGGGTCGGTGGAGGTCTTCCATGGGCACTTGGCGCACTGCAGGCGGACAGGCCGCCGCCCCTTCTTAGCCACGGTACTGACTCCTCGTGCGTGACGTCTCGACTGTGTGCTGCCACTGCGGGTCGCTGTTATCGTCGTAGCTCCCGCGGAACAACTCGATCTTGAACGACGCGGCCTCGCCCATGTCGCCGTCGGGCACGTCGCCCGTGGTCGCCTTGGTGAACCAATCGTCAAAGGCTGCGCGTATCTGATCGCGCAACTCGCGGGTGGCCTTGGGCATCGGGGTAATGTCGGGTGGACTCATGTCTACCGCTTTATCGGATACGGGTGGGTCGTCGCCGTCGTTGTGCCAAGGCGTGTTGTGCTGCGGGCAGGCTAGGCTATCGCCGTTCTGATCGACCCCTGCGAACCCTGCGTGCTCGCCCTTATCTCGCAGGGGCGTACACCGGCAACCCTCCCGCTGCAACTTAGGCGATAACCACGTCAGGCCCCCCGCGCTGTGGTGTCTCCCGTCATGGGCCGCGGGCAGCACACACGCCGCGTTCACGTGCTCGGGGTGGCGATGCACGCAGGCGGCGCGCCAGAACCCAGACCCGGTGCGATGGGCCCCCTCGTGGCCTTGGGCCCGGTCACAATAATCCCAGGCTATGCCCGGGCGCGGGACACTACACAGCGCGGCAGACGCAGACCACTGCAGACCTCCCGCCGTCTTGTGCTCCATCTTGTGGCCCTCGGTCAGCGAGCACACCTTATCCACAGCAGTGGGATGGCGCTTCGTACAAGGCGCGGTGACAGCCCCGCAGTTCTCCCAATGGGCAGTGCCACCTTCATCTTTAAATCCCACGTGCTGCCCCTCGTGGTCCGCGGCCAGGCTACAGCCGATCTTCGGATATAAGCGCGCCTTGGAATCACATCTCGGATCTGCGAAGCGCAGCAGCATGGCCACGTGAACTATCTCGCCCGTCGCCAGTCGATTCGGGTGATTCCTAGGAAGGGTGGATATCACGTCGTGCAGCCACGCCAACTCATGCGGTCGAAACACCAGCACTAACCCCTCGGGGCCGCTCCTCAGCGCGGGAAAGCCGTGCCTCGCGCGCTCCCTGTTGACCCATTCAGGGTCCTCAGGTTTACGGCCGGCGAGGCTCTTCGCGATATCAGCCTCACACCGTAAGCAGAAGAGCGCTTCCCGTCGGTATGCGCATTGGTTCGTGCAATCTCGGAAGTTGCAGCGTCCTGGAAGATCTCCGTCAGTCATACCCACCCCGTATCGGATACTCAGCTCGCGGGCGGCTCGAAGGGCGGCGCAGTCGCGAGCTGGATAGCCGTCGCGATGGCGTTGGTCACCGCATGCCGGTTGCTCCAGTCGATCTTGTCGCGATCAATCACAATCTTGGCGTGGTCGTAGGCCGCTCGCGCGATGACTTGCGCATCGTCGTTCAGGTCGAGCGGCTTGTACCCCGGGGCGAAGCCGAGGAACGCCGCGCTCACCGCCATCTTGAAGCAGCCGTACCTGACCTGCGCGGGGATGTCTGGGCCTTGCGAATCGATATAGTTCTGGAGCATTTCAATGTAGCTGCGCACCGCCTGATCCATCACGCCGTCCCACGTGCGTCCCATCGAAGGCTGCGGGGCGCCTGCCCCCTGGTAGATCTGCCGCATACCGTCGGGGAGCTGCGAAGCTGTCGAGGGCGGGGTAGGATACTTGTGGGGGAACTTGGCTGGGGGGAAGCGCCCTCGAACCACGTTATCCTTCTTTGGGGTTTCGTCGTCGCTCACGGGTCTATCAATCCATCGAGATCCACCATGCCCCCGGCAGCATCCAGCACAGCCTTCGCGCACGCCTCCCACGCGGCCTTCTGCCGGTCGTTGATGCCCACCGCCCAGTTGCCCGAGTTGCTCCAGTGCTGCTGCATGAACGCCTCGTAGGCAATCTGGCCGGGTGTGTGCGCGACTTCCTCGGGCTTGCTCATCCCGGCTCGGCGGCAACACCGTCGCTGCTGTCCTTGGTGGGTGCCATCACCGCCGAACGAATCGATTCGAGCGCCGCGCAGTCGTCCGGACCGTAGCCGCGGATGATCGCGGAGCCCTTCACGAGTATCCAGGTCGTGCGCAACTTCCCTTCGTGCATGGAGTCGTGATGCGCCTCGACCAACCAGCCCGCGCTTCGGAAGATGCCGATCGTCACCTGAAGCGGCGCCACCTTCGTAGCTGCTTCGGCTTTTAGCCGGGCATCAAGCTGACGAGCCTCCGCCCCCATCAGCTCTTTGACCAAGGTCTCGATCTCCGCGCCCTTGGTCGCCGACTTCTTCGCGGCCTCGCTCAGCTCCTCTCGCGTCCTTTCCTCCTCTGCTACCGCAGACTTTATCGCTTGCGGGACTACGACCCTCATGGCGGTGTCGAGACGCTCTGCCGCCTCCACTTCGCTTACTCCCGAGGCAACTGCGGTTGCTATCACCGCGGCAACCGTTTCTTCGGCCGTCGCAGTTGCCTTGGATACGCCCTCTAGTGCAGCCACATGCGCCGCGTTTGCCGAAAGCTCCAGAGCTACGTAGCGCTCCAGATCCTCCCTCAGCGTCGTCTCTTCTCTATCTCTTGACATGATATCCTCCTAGGGCGGCTCATGATGTTGTCCTCATCTGCCGCATGAACTCTTGCGCGGCTTGCTCCGCAACCGCCTCCCGTTGTAGCAGCTCCAGGCGGATGCATTCGAGCGCCTCGCCGTCGGTGCGGCCGCGCCCCTGCACGAACGTGGTGCCCTTCGTGAACATCCAGAACGTGTGCAGCTCCCCCGCGTGGCGGAAGTCGTTGTGCGCCGCGACCGTCCAGCCTATTCCGCGCAGCGCGTTGAGCGTGACGTAGAACGGGGGCCGCGCCGCTTCCGCAGCTGCCTCCGCCTCTGCTGTCTTGCGACGCACCTGCGCCACCGCATCCACGTAATCCCCGTAGTCCTCCGCGGGGTGATCGTCGCAGGGCAGCTTCGCACCGCACTCGACACAGTGCGTACCACAGTACTCGCACGTGTTATCGCCCGCGCAGGTGCAGCCCTTATCTGAAAGTAGGTCAACCATACCTATCCTTACTCGACGGCGACAGCTCGAAGTTGCTGCATTGGTGCAGCACCGACTTGCTGCGCCGTGCGCACTCCTCACACCGCACCACACCCTTGCCCTGATGGACGTGCGCGTTGCGCGGATGGCCGCATACGCAGGTGTTCCCGCGGTTTGGTTTCTTGGGCGCCATGCTCTACCTCTATCTGATAAGCCTGGCACCTCGGCTCATGGCGTCCACATTCGGGACCATGCGTATAGCCCCGCCATTATGATTGCCAGCATCAGCAGTGCCCCTACCGCTACTTCTCCGCTATCCATTACGTACCCCCATCGTCGGTGCCATTCCGCTCTTTCTCGATGTCTAGTACCCCAGCGGCCGTCACTGCAAGTATGGCGAGTACGGCGTCGAGCGCATGCCGGTAGGCGACCCAATATATCTTGGGCGCCGTGTTGTTCCTCTTGGGTGCGTCGCGCTTCTCATCGACAACCAACTTCCGCACCTTCCCCATCGCTTCAGACAGTTCGGCGCGGGCTGCGTCGCGCTCGCGGACCGCGATCGTGTAGCCGTAGTTCGCCAGCGCCCTCCCGATACCGCCCCTGCTGCGCTTGCACCGCTCAACCGTCCAGTTCGCTACGGATTCTGCGTGCTGGCATCGCCGGTTGAGGCGCCCGTTCGTCTCCCGGGCCACGACCAGTTCCTCAGCACTTTCAGCACGCCCGGCTGCGTGGGCTTTGGCTAGGGCTTTCTCGACGACGGACCACCCCATGGCCTCCGTACTGGCACGGGCGCCGGTAAGCACGCGCTTGGTTTCCTTGTCTCGGGCCACGCCTGCGGCACGGTCGAACGGTGGCCCCACCTCCCCCACCGGCTCGACGTCCAGTGCGATACGGAGTTCCTCTGCGCATGACAGCATGGCGTCGCGCCGCACCATCTGGTAGCCCGCAGCCTCGCCCGCCCATCGATGGTGTAGTGCCTCCAGAATCTGCCGCAGACTCGCCGCCGTCTCGATTGCGCTGGGGTCAGGCATTGGGGGCTCCGAACAGAGCGGCGCGGACCTCGCGGGCGACAGCAATCATCAGCGTCCGGTTGTTCTCCGGCACATCCATCCACGGGACCGCGCTGGCCTCGCGAGTCTTGTAGCCATGGGCAGGGGCCAGTCGCTCGTAGGTGGTGTGGAACAGTTCGGCGATGTCCTCGTCTGTTGCGGGCTCGGTGGGTGGAACGACGCCGAACACCGCATCGCTCGGTAGTCTGTAGAGCAGCTCCGCCGCGTTCTTCATCGCCACCAGCTGCGGGTCATCCGGGTCCGACGGGTCTGTGTCGCCGAACAGCGCGTCACAGGTGGAGTGCAACGCATCGAGGACGGGCCGGACCTCGGCGGCCATCTCAACGCGGCCCTCGCTGACCCCGTTTTGGTGCGCCATCCTCAGGGCGGCGGCTGGGTAGGTGTTCGTATTTTCAGACATCATCTCTCTCCGGGTCGAGGGGTGAAGCGGGGCGGCCCCTCCCAATGGAAAAGCCGCCCCTACGTCATGCTACTGCGACCAGCTAAGACTCCGGCTCGCACTCAGGGTCGACGAAGCATCTCGCAACCCCCACGGTCCCGATTTGCGCTCCCGTGATGCCTGCGGTGTCCAGCACCAGGTCGGGTTCACCCTCCCCCGCGTTCCTCTTCAGGGCGCCGGAACCTTGTCCTGTGAAGGTGTAGCCATCCATGCCGTAGCCGTAGCACTGCACGCGTTCCTCCGGGTCCGAGGCGGCATCGCTACATTTCCATCTGGAGCTGAAGGTCCCCGCGGGAACGACGATTTCCAGTACACCAATGGCGCGGCCGTAGGCGTCCTTGGAATCCTCGAAAACGAAGCACCCCGACCCGAGATCAACCGTGTCCTCTGCGCCGGTCAGGTGGCAGAGGTAGGCTCCGTCCTCGATGAGCACCGTGGTGACGGACTCGTCCTCCCCCTCCTCGGCCAAAGCCGTGTAAGAGAACAGGGCGAACAGCGTTAGTAGTAGTGGTAGTAAGTATCGCATTTGAGAGTTTTTCTTTCCTTGTTGGTCGGCAGTGCGAGAGACATGGTCGTCCCTTTACGCTGTCACAGTCGTGTATGGGATATCGTTCAGCACGAACTTGGCAATCGCGCGCAGTAGAGCCGCACGCACACTCTCGCCGGGCGGCTCCAGCTTCAGGGCGCGCACGCCAATATCTATCAGCTCGCCGAACGGTATGCGCTCGGCCTCGGGCTGCTCGGTCGCCCAGTGCATGAACTGCAGAAGGCGCGAGTACTTGTGCGCGATCGCGTCGTCTTCGGCGTCAGTCTTCGCCGACACTGGCCTGCGCCCTCGCACTCTCCGTCGCCCGCGCGAGGATCCCCTCGATGTCCGGCTTGGTCCAGTTCTTAGGCTTTAGAACCTTGCCGTCGCTCGGTCGCCGCGTCACTACGCCGCCCGGGAACTTTGCCATGTTGGTGCGCTGGATCTCGCCGAACACCTCGCGCATGGGGAAACCGCACGCGACGCCCATACCAATCGCCACGTAGATGATATCGCCGAGTGCGTCGGCCATCTCTGGCAGGTCGTTCGCATCCACCGCGCGGTGCAGTTCTTGTCGTTCCTCACGGATGAGCCGTAAGCACAGCTGCAGCGTTTCCTCGGGAGGCATGCGCGGCTCGGCGCCTACCTTGTCTGGATGGCCGATCCGCCAGAACTTCTCCACCTGCGCGAATACGTCGCGTGCCTCTTCCTCCCACAGCGCCCGAAAGGCATTCGACATCGTTCCCTCACTCATCGGCTTTCTCCCGCGTCTTGATCTCGCGCTGCAGGTACCACAGCGCCTTCTTCAAATCCTGAGTGGTTGCGCCCTTGTGCTCGGCACGTGCGATGTACTTCACGGTGTTGCCCAGGCAAAAGCCCAGGCCCCACGCCTCGATGACCTTGATCGCTTCGTAGGTGTTATCTTCACCCCCGTAGTGCGCAGGATGGTCGACCTGTTCGGCCTCGGGTTTCGACGGCGGGCCCATGGGATCCTGCATCACGGGTACACCGCGAAGTACGCCCGCTTGCGAATGAAGTCCCAACGCAGGTACGGCGCTTCCGTCCCGCACTGCATGGCCTTGATGACGCCGCTGATATCTACCAGGCCATGGACAAGGATATGTGTCAGCTCCGCACGCTCGTCGTCCAAGTCGGTGACCAGCACCGTGTGGCGCGTGCGGCTGGGCTTCCCGAACTCGCCTGCTGTCGGGTCCCACCCATCCACGTCGTACTCCCACACGGTTGTGTTGTAGATGTGGATCCTCAGGTCGCCGCAAGCATGCTCGGTGCGCTGCGGTGGCCCCTGGCCGACGTCGTTACTCATGCCCTGCGCTCCCACGGTAGTGTTGTGATCCGCGCCTCCGCCTCACCCAACTTGCGGCGCCTGATGTCGATCGCTTCCTGCAGACCGCGTGCGTACTCGACGCGCCCGCCCAGGTGGTCCAGACGGTACGTGAACCCATCGGCGACCGCCTGCCTGTCCTCAGGGGTCACCGCATCCAGCGCTTTCCTGAACGCGAGGCTCATACCGAGACGTCGCCCTTGATCGTCGGCCAGGCATCGTACCCCTCCAGCTCGATGTGCTCCCACTTGAAGCGGTCAATATCCCCCACGCCGCTGTCGAGCACCAGATGGGGCAGCGGCCGCGGCTCGCGCTCCAACTGCTCGCGCACCTGCTCGCGGTGGTTGTTGTAGATATGCACGTTCCCGAACGACATGATCAGGTCGCCCACTTCGAGGCAGGTCACCTGCGCGAGCATGTGCGTGAGTAGCGCGTAGCTCGCCGTGTTGAACGGCACGCCCAAGAACATGTCGGCCGAACGCATGAGGAGCTGGCACGACAGCTTGCCTGCATCCACGTCGAACTGCACGAGTGTGTGGCACGGTGGGAGCGCCACATCGTCGGCCTCCAGCGGGTTCCAGCCCGTGAGGATAATGCGGCGGCTGTTGGGGTTCACGACCAGAGTCTTGACGATGGCCGCAATCTGGTCGACGCCATCGTTTTCGTAGGTGTAGACGGTGCCCGACCCCGCGGGGGCCGTGCGCTTGGTCCCACCGAAGTTACGCCACTGGTGACCATAGACCGGGCCCAGCTCGCCAGGCGCCCGGCCGAACTCCGCACACTTCGCGGGCGTCGCCCACTCGGCCCAGATGTTCACGTTCTTATCCCGCAGCACATGCTCGTGGGTCGAGCCGGACAGCATCCACAGCAGCTCTTCCGCGATAAGCCGCAGGGGCAGCTTCTTCGTGGTGAGCAGCGGGAAGCCCTTCGCGAGGTCGAACCGCATGGACGCGCCGAACAGCGCAGTGGTCCCCGTGCCAGTCCGGTCGCCGCGGGGCGTGCCGTTGTCGAGGATGTTGCGGAGTAAGTCGAGGTATTGAACGGTCATGGGTTCTCTCTGTCGGATAGGGGGAGCAACGCAGGGTGAACCGCAGGTACCGGCGCATTGCTGGCCACGCGGTCATCGTCGGGGTCTTTCCGGATCAGGCAGCCCTGCGGCGGAGAACCATCTGTATGCACGTCACCCATCCGATCGCCGAGTGTGAGCTTGGGATGGCCACAGAACCCCAGTTCCGGGCCGTGAGCTTTTCGCCCGACACCGCGTACGTAGGGGCAGCCGCCGCAACTGTGGATAGTCATGCTATGCCTCTATCGGATAAGAATGCCTGCGCGGTTGAAATCGCAGCATCAAGATCTCCGAGGTCCCCAGCCGCACGGGACCGGATGTCGGCCAGTAGTTCTGGAAGCTTGCGGGCTGCTAGCAACCGGAACGACCACTGGGACTTCGTGAGGGCGGTGGGTTCCATGTCAGCAACCCGCATTTCCTGCCCTGGGGTGTGGGGCTTTCTCCTGATGTAGAGCCCCCATACGTGCTCGTGCCTCTCCCATGTCAGGTCAACGCCGTCCTCTAGCCGGACCACGCCCCGGGCGCCCAGGTTCAATGTGTACAGACGCGATGATGCAGCGATGAGTGCTTCGTCCAGGCGTTTGCGCGCAGCCTGTACGGCGCCCCTCGCGTTCACGACTCGTCGTTCCACACGATCAGCCCGAGCTTGTCATCATCGACTTCATGGGCGCCTTCATGGCCATCAGGATGGGCGCACTGCAGGCCCGTGGCCGAGTCCTCCGCCTTGCACCGCATCTCCTTCGGCTGCGGCGGGTCGAACCCTCGCCCATTCTTCTCTTCCACGCGTTCGCACAGGGCGTCCTGCAGGTCGAACTCGTACAGGTTGGCGAGACGCAAAGACGCCGTCATGAGGTCTGCGGCCGCGTCTCGGATAGCCTCCCGCTGCCTGGTCGTAGGGGCGCCCGGCTCGATGGCGTTGGCGCCCGCCGGGTGGTCCATGGACTCGAACACGGCCGCGAGCTTCCCCACGGTCTTCATTGCGTGCAGCGTCGTGTGCGTCCCGAGGATGTGCGGGACCTTGCTCCCCTCCGCTACCATCACGCCATCGGAGTAGGGTACGGTCCAGGGTTGGTGCTTCTGTGCGTGGCGGATGGTCAGGTCGGGGCTGGGCAGGAACTCGCAGAGCTTCCCGAGGTCATGCTGCTGCTCAGCAAACCGCATGATGACCTTCAGGTCGCGCACGCGATCGGGCGGCTTCAGGCGGTTGCCGTCCAGCTCCACCAGCACGTCACTTGCTGATATCCCCGCGGGGGTCATATGCGGCCCATCGTGGCCTTCCCGCAACAGACACCGACGGTCGCGGTGGCCCATCTCTTCGAAGCACACAGGGGCGCCTGCGTTGTGTTCCTCTGGCGTAACGTATCCTTCGGCGGGACGCCCCATGGGCACAACCTTCAGCCTCTCTATGAGACCGCTCAGGTCATCCCGATCGCCGTACCCCCACTCGGTCACTATCTCTTCTATGCGGTCGGTCATTTGGATATCGCCTCCATGCAATCGCGGGCCTTCCCGTAGAACCCCTGAGCCCGCCACGCCTGTTTTATGATCTCCCGAACCGTGACCCGGCACTCAGTATCGTAGTCGCGCGCCATGTTCCGGCGGAAGCTCCGGTGGTACTCCGCCGCAGCGCGCTGCGCTTCCCGAGCAGCCTGCAAGCATCGACACACCAAAGCCGCCCGCTTGTCCTTGCAGTAACAGCACCCGCAGCGCTCCGGGACGACTCGCGTATAACAACTGCAACGGTCGAGGGGCAGTGCGCAGGATTCGCAGATCATACTATCATGCCTTGTCGAGTAGTTTGACGATGTGCTTGATGAAGACGAGCCCGAACAGGCAGGTCGCTACGGCGAATCCGAACAGCGAGGCCAGCAGCTTGAGCATCGCCCATGGGTGCGTCACCGCAAGATAAGTGCAGCCGGCGAAGGTGCTCGCGAGGATGGCGCAGCACACCACCAGGCCCGTAACTTCGACGATGGTTGCGCCCGCGCGCTTGGCAGCAAGCTGATTGGCATCACGCACTCGCGCTCGCTCCTCTCGTACTAGCTGTCCAGGGTCGGTCACGCGCTGGTGCTCCTCTCCTTATCGAACCGTGCGTGGATAGCTAGCGGCACAGCACTACGCTCCCACAGGAACACGTGGGTCGCGCCGATCACGAGCACGTCGCCCGGCAGCGGCGAATCGGCCCAGTCGATATCGACCATGATAAGGTGACCGTTCTCGAACACCATGCGGGTCGTCTGAGCCGTATGGCTCACCTCCGCGATGCGGGCCATGACGCAGTTGGGGTGTTTGGGGCGCTCGAACTCAGAGGCACCGGTTATCTTCGTGAACTCAGCCATGTTTCTTCTATCCAATCCTACCTAGGTACGAGGCAACGGCGTGGGCTCGGGCTTCTCGGTCGACTCCTGGGGCGCCTTCACTCCAGCCTGCGTACGCCACAGTTCCCCCGCCGTCTTCCAGGCGTGGTGCTCGGGGCTTTTCCTGTACGCCCGGCTTGCCTCCTGGAAGCACGTCGCCGACCGCTCCATCATTTCCGCATTGCTCATCGACATCGTCTATCTCCTGTATACGATAAATCCGATCGCCCCCCGGGCGCCTGCCCCACCGCCGCACAACAGCAGATTTGGACAGAGCCCCCGAGGGACTACCCAGTTGTGCCCCCGCTCGGAATGCACGGGGTGGGGCCAGCGGAGTTGCGGTGGGCGCGCAGCACGATCGAAACCGTCCTGCCGCTTGTGCCCGCTCTCCGAAGTATTTAGGTTGGGCCTTCCCGCTACCCAGCGTCACGATCGAACAGGTGGAAGATCAAGCCGCCACCCTGTAGCTGGAAGGTCCCGACATAGACCACAGATTCCAAACCGTCTGCCGCGTGTCCCGTTCCGCGGATAGCGAGGTGCCGCTTCTTTGGTGGCGCCGACGTATCGACCAAAGCCCACAGGCAAGGCTCCCCACGCTGCACCTGGACGTCGAGCAGCCGTGCGCCCTCCGGCATTTCGACTACCAGTTCATCACCGATGGTCAGTTTGTATTTGTGGATAGATTTCATCAGGTCCCTTTCTGCGACGCTACTCTGCATCCAAGGCGCGCTGCAGGCTGTCGAGCGCCGCCTGCGTATCGGACTCGAAGTCACCGCACATGCGGAGCCCCGCACTGTCCTGCAGCGACGCTTGGAAGCGGAGGGGCGCCATCCTGCGGTATAGCTCTAGCCGGCCGCCATGGGGTAGCCCTACGGTTTCGGTGCCCTCACCGGGGTTGTGAAAGACGAACTGATACCTCTCGCCGTTCCACACGCCGTTGTAGGTGAGGAGGTCAGCGGGGGCCGCAGTGGTGCGCACGGGCAGGGACGCCCGCACCGCGCAGTCCTTGGCCTCCATGAGCTTGCGCAACGCTGCGCTGCGCTCGGCACAGCGCGAGATGTTCCGCACGAGACCCGTGGCGAGCGTACAGAAGTGAGCCGAGACGAGCTGCAGGTGATCGGGTAGGTGCTCGAACTGGAAGTATTGCAGGATCGGGTCGACGCTGATCTCTTCGTCAGTCGGAGCTATCGTCGAGTCCGGCCGAAGCGGGAAGCTGTCTATGCTCATGATAGGCCTTTCAAAAATAGGAGGGCGCAGCGCCGAGTAGCGCTTCCCGGATGACGACGGGGGACTGTTCTACGCTGCGCCCTCACAGGAGTATATCGGATAAGTTCAGGTAGCTCGCTTGGCGAATGCCGTGGTCCTAGCTTCGAGGCCATGCGCGTACCCCTCGCGCCACTCCGCGCCCATGGCTGCCATCACAGCTCCGGGCGTCGGCGCCCTGCATGCGCCCTGCGTCCAACCGGCGCGATACTCTACAGTCCCACACGTGTCGCCGCGCTCCACTACCGCCCCAGCGAGGCGCATTTCCGCCTCGGAGAATCCAGTCCCTCCAAGATACGCCGCGTAGTTCAGTTTCACCTCTGTCGTCGCCATAGGCCATGCCTCCTGTCGTTCTTAGTGTACGTACACTCCCACGCCTCTGTACGTACAGTCAAGCCCTCTTTGGATAAAAGATTCAGGCGTGGGCCGGGGCTCTATGCCCGCTGTAGCCGGGCTTGAACAGTAGGTGCTGCAGGAAGTCTAGGATCACGAGACGTCTACGCGAGGCGGCCTCGTACAGCACAACTTGGATATCTGTACTGGTCGATCGCAACCTGTGGCATTCCCGGCACTGCTTGGTGCCTTTGGGGCGAGCGTAGACGAAATGGTCCCCGGGGCACGGCTTGCCCCCGCGCGAGCTGAAGTAGTCACCGCTACACCCATTACGCTTGTGCCCTCCCTTGTGCAGTTGGTGCCTGCCGCAGTGGGACCTACCTGAGCCCCCGGCTACAACAGCGAGCAGGCACGCACGCCTGTCTATGATATCCACCATCCTGTCGGCTGCCCGATCCTCCGCTGGCAGTAGCGCGCCCACCGACTCACGCGCCCATAGCCCGTTGATCCGCAGGGCTATCTGATGCGGCCTGTACTGCAACGTCTTCACGAGCGGTAGGTTGTCCGCAGCCCACCCGATCGGAGGCGCGGGCAGCAACTGCTCGATGGCGCTGCTGGGGTTATCCCCCCGAGCCTTCCCATCGAACTGCTCGAACACCTTGCTTCGGATAAGCCACAAGGGTGGGCCTGCCTCCAGAGGGGCTTTCTTGGGTGGCGGCTTCGGCTCTGGTCCAATCGCCACGAGGTCGCCTGGCGCGTCCACGAGCGGGGCATCCGGGACAGTCGGCCTGGGGAACTCGTGACCGCACTCGCACACGTGCAATCCCCTCGGGACAATCGCACAGCATTCGGGACATTCCTTGGTAAGCGCATCGCCTTTCTTGCTGACCTTGCTCTCCAGTGAGAACTCGCGGTCATCCTGCGGCAGCCCGTGCTTCATGGCGTTCCCCGCATGGTCTAGGATGAGTGCGCCCACGCCTTCCCACGGACGCAAGATACGCCCGCCCTGCTGCAGGTAGAGGCCCATCGACTTGGTGGGCCTCGCAAGGATGGCGACCTTCACCGCAGGCATATCCCAGCCCTCGCAAAGTACGGAACAATTAGATAAGACTGTAGTCTCCCCGCTGGCGAGCCGCCGCAGGATCGCGGCACGCTCTGCGGTGGGCGTCATGGCGTCGAGGTGCTCCGCGCGGATGCCTGCAACAATGAACGCATCCACGATTGCTTTCGAGTGCGCGACGTTCACCGCGAACGCCACAGTCCGACGCCCTTCCGCGTGCTTCTCCCAGTGTGCCACGATGCCGCCCACAAGACCGCCCGTGTTCACCGCGGCGGCCAACTCTGCTTCGTCGTAGTCGCCTCCGCGCACTCGGATGCCGGAGAGGTCGGGCAGGGAGCCGCTGGGGGCCGAGAAGACTCGGGGCTCCACGAGGTAGCCATCTTCGATCAACGCCCGCGGGGTCGTGACGACCACCATCTCCTGGAACACGTCGCCCAGCCCCTGGCCATTGGCGCGGTACGGTGTGGCGGTCATGCCTAGCAGTGCTGCGCTTGCGTAGTGCTCAGCAGCTTTGCGGTAGGTCTTCGCGGTAGCTCGGTGACACTCGTCGATGAACACGAGGTCAGCGGCAGGCTTCAGTTCCCTGCGGCTCCAGGTGGATATGCTGGCAATCTGCACGGGGGCCGTGGGGTTCGTGCGCGGGTCCTTGCCCATCATCACCCCCAGCCTCGCCGAGGGCACGCCCGCGTCCAGTAGCTTCTCGTAGGTCTGCCCGATCAACTCACGTCGATGCGCGAAGAACACCACGCGCTTGCCGAGCCTGTGTGCCGCCTCAATGATGTGCGCCGCGATAACCGTCTTGCCGCCGCCCGTCGGGGCCACGAGAAGCACCCGGCGCACTGTGGGGGTGAATGCCGACCGCGCCCGATCTACCGCTTCGAGCTGGTATGGCCGTAGCTCTACGCTGTTCATGTGCTCCTACTAGTAGCGGATAAGACTCAAGCGCCCCACACCGGGCCCCCGTACAGCTTGTGCTCTCGCGTCGTCGCCCCGCAGTCCTGGCATGTGGTGATCTGCGCCACCCCTCCCGACACTTCCGGATCGAGTAGCGTCTTCCGCCAGCAAGCCATCCTCGGGTGCTCGCAGGGCCGTCCCGCACGCCGCCGGATGCGCATGTGCCTCGCGTACCCCCGGGCGTCCAGGCCCCGCGTGCTAGCGATCACTTCCGCCTCGCATACTCCCGCCAGCGCTGGCCCAGGCGCACGCCCGGCGTCCTACGCGGTGGGTGCAGCGGCGCTCGGACCTCAGGCGGGAAGCGGTAGGGATCGCGGGCGCACGACGTCAGGTCCAGGCGCAGCTGTTGGATGCCCACGCGCAGGTCTTCGCGGTCGATCAGGGTTTCTGCGTATGCGTGGTCGACGCCCGTGACGAGGATAAGCACATCCTTCCCCGTGAAGGTGCAGCGGTAGTTCGTGATCATCCCTCCGCCATTATCCGCGCAATCGCCTCTATCTGCTTATCAGTCGCTTCCCGACACACGTCCGCCGCTACCCGAGTACGCAGCTCAGTGGGCGACTCGAACTCCAGTGTGACCTTCCACTCGCGCACCTGCATGGCCAGCTGCGCAAGGCTGCGCGGTAGGATAAGCATACCGTCACCACACCAGTCCGATCCGCAGGGGGGCTCGAAGGCCGTGGGGCCGAACGCACCCTTCACGCGCACGCCCCGTCTACCGTCGCGTGGCATCAACTCGTATCCGTGGGAACGGGGAAAGAACTTCAGGTCTATCTTCATATCACCCGCCACATGATCAGCGCCATTAGGTAGCCCGCCAGCCAGCACAGCATGAACGCCAGCGCTATCACCTTCGAGCCGATGCGCTCGTGCAGATCCGCTATCTCTTTGTTGCGCAGCTCCACCGCGGCCTCAAGTGCCACGATCGCCTGGTCGGGGTCGCGAGTGATCCGCGAGTAGCCGAGGATGTCGGTGTTCGTGCGCAGTGCGAGTAGGCCACGGTGGCTCGGGTCGCGGCACACCAGGATATCGGTCATTCCCCGTCCACCCAGTCGATGACAGCCGCTGCCAGACACAGGCACAGGAACATGATTCCGAGTACGAGTGCCGTGATCATTTCTGGGGTGATCATTCGCTCACCCAGCGCAGGCCACACCAGATGCGCTTGCACTCATCGCACTGCGCCGCAACGGGTACGCCATGACGCTGCTCCAGCGGGCTCGGCTCCATCTTCGCACCACACAGCGTAGGGCCGTTGCGGCCGCGGTGCCAGGCGTACACGGGCTTGTCTTTCATCGGATCGCCGTCGCCCAGCTTGTTCGATACCCAGTAGTCCATGTCCGCTTGGGCTTCCGCGAGCTTGTTGATATCGACCCACAGGGCGTTCGGGAACCCGTAGTGGCCGCTCGGGATAATGCGGCCGCCTGCGCGAGCGAGCATGAGCTTGGCCAGCTCGGATAGCCCCGCGTCGAGCTTCTTCTCGCTCATGCGTATCCCCTCCGCGCCAGCGTGATGCATGTCGCCGCGAGTAGCGCCAGTTGGATATACTCTTGGATCGTCATCGCTTGCCTACTCCTGCTGTAGCGGATAACCGTGCTCTGAATGAGCCGTAGATCCGGATCGCCCGTTCGAGCCCATCCCAAGGCGCCTGTGAGTCCCCCTGGCGATACGGCGGGATATCCAGCACCGCATGCGCCGCCATCCGCACGCGGTGCTCTGCGCCGGGGGTACGAAGCACGCGGTACGAGGCGTCCTGCAGGCCCTCCCCCCGCTGTCTGCCCAAGCACTTGCTGGCCCGGTCGTAAAGCCGCTGCCCCTCCAGTACTAACATCGCCTATCCCTTCTCATCGCCTACCCTCCACGACGTCCTTCGCCCACTGCCGCATATCGTCGAGCCACCGCTGCGCCTCAGGCGACACGACGCGCACAACCGGCGCCGGGTCTCCGCGCATCACGCGCATGAGCTTCGCATAGTCTGTATTGGATAGGCCTGTAGTCCCCACGATGTGCAGGCGCCCTGCCATTACTACGCGCTGCCTGTGTGGACGGCGTTGATGACTGTGCCCTCCACAGGCGCCAAGGACTCGCCATCGGAGAGGGACCCGCCAGTACCATCGGGCCGCTTGTACGTCACGGTCAGTTGCTGGCCAGGTTTGCGGGCCAGGGCACACACGGTGGAGTAGGGCAACGGTACGTCGTCGAGCACGTAGTTCATCCCGTTGATTGCCATCTCTACTGTCGGTTTTGCCATTAGCTCGTTGTCTTTCTTGTTGCCTGTGATGTGCAGCCGCGTCACTGCACCAACCTGATACGGTCCGTCTTCGGGATAGCCACTGACTCAGGGACCACACCGGTACCCATGAGCGCTTGCGCATCCTCGTCGAACCACAACCCAGTCAGCGTGCCGATGCGCTCGCCTGCGTCGTTGCGGATGCCCTCGTCGATGACTCCCTTGGCGGCCGACTCGCGTAGCGTATCCGCCGGCCACTCGTCGGAGACTGTGATCAGGATCATCGTGACTTTCTTGTCTGTCATCGCTAGTCCGCCGTTATCCGCGTCAGCTCTATCGGCGGGAAGGACCAGGACTCTCCCTCATCGTCCACAACGTCTATGTACGGGTATTCGTCCAGCGCCACTTGGTCAACGGCCACAATGAACTCTCGGTTGCCGGAGGTCTTTACGCGCTCGCCCTTTTTGAGTAAGGCGCAGGATATCCGCGTGTAGCCGTCCTCGAACGCCTTCGCGGGCGAGTAGGCTGTGTAGCCATCCGCATCCTCGTAGACCACGTAGTAGCCGCCAACCTCGACCAGCGAATGCGCGGCAAGCCACTTCGCGCTTACCTGAACAGTGATCTCCGACAGCTCCCCCTCCAGTTCCAGAACCACAGCATCGTCGCAAGGGCTCTGCTGCATGCCTATGATCTTCGCCGCCTTGACCTCCTTGTGGCAGCGGTACTTGGATAGTGCTGTTGTCCTTATGTCGCTCATTCTTTGTTATCCTCGCAGACTGATTAGATACTCGACGGTCTGGCCCTCGTCCACGATCATCTTCAGGAGCGTGCGCACCATCGCGATGCTGATCGTTCCGTCCTTGACCCGGTCGAGCGCCACGCCCATCTGCTCCTGTAGGAAGTCCACGGTGACCGCGTGCGTACGGCATGCAGGGTTCTTCAGTTCGGCCTCGACCTGCGCGGCCGCCCCGGGGTGCAGGGCCATCAACTCCGGGATGGAGCAGTGCATGCCTGTGTGGTCCTTCGGTCGCTTGCAGGTGGCGCCGTCCTTGCGCTCGTTGCATAGCGTCACAACCTCCAACTCGGCCGCACTGAACTCGGTCGCATCGAACTCCACACCACCAATCGTCACGGTGGACTCGGGTTCCATCGGCGGCGGGCACAGCGGGCAATGGCTGCCTGGCATCCCGTGATAGTCGTGCGTACACCCCTGCCCAAGTAGCGCCATCTCAACCCTCCGTACCTTCGGGCCATTGCTCTTCACAGCGTGGCCTATATCCCAGCATCTCTTCCACGAACGAGTTCGCCTCCAGCTGCTCCAGCGTCTGTCGCGCATTCAGCACGATCAACCCGAGTGCGTTCTCCCTTGAGCCGTCACAGTGCTTGTATAGGATAGCGTTGCCGTAGCGCACGCCGCGGTGTCGCGCGGTCCACTGCCTGCCTTCGTACTTGCGGCACTCGGAAATCTCGAACTCCCGCACGCGGGCCATCCCCAGCACGCGCAGCAAGTCGCGCGGGACGTGGGCGGTGCCTATGTCTGCCGCGGCGTTTGTGATGTCTCGGCCGCGCCTCTTGGTGCCCACTACCCATCCCTCCCTGGGATAGCGAACACCGCCCGCTTGATCTGCTCCCACTCGGTGCAAGGCCCGCATCCGCGCGGCACTGATGGATCCGTGGCGCTGGGGTCGTGCTTGTGGTCCGACAGATGCACGAGCCGGGCACGCTCCGCTGCGAGTGCTCGGGCGACGCTGTTGACCGCCTCGGTCACCTCCCCCAGTTCGCCGAGTGCTGCGCGGGCTGCGGCGATGTCCGGGGCGCTCGGCGGCTCGGGGATGTTGGTCAGGTCGGGCGCCTCCACCGCTACGCACGTAACATCCTCGACAGTGAAGCACGGCGGGTCCAGCCCCATCACGCGCGAATACGCCTCGATCGAGTCGTGCTTCCGTGGTCCCGCCTGATAGGCCGCTCGGTACGCCCTCCGCTCGATCTCCTGCATGTTGTCCCACACCTGCACCTCGCGACTCGGGTAGCGCATGATGCCCTCAGCCAAGGCGCGGGGGCCAACGTCAGACTGCAGAGCCTCTTCGATCGAGGCGTATGACCGCAGAGCCCTCTCGAAAGTCATCTTGACTGTGAGCGGCGTTCGCTCAGAGTCGGGCACCTCGGCGTCGATGGTCGTTGGCGTCTTGGTCATCCTATCTTCACCTTCAGCCCTAGTAAGGCGCTGTGATAATCAAACTCCGGGTCAGCCCGCTTCGCCGCACTGACGTCGAGACATGCCTGGAAATGCGCATCATCCATGTGTCTCCAGTGCTTCGGCATGTCGACCATCGGGATTTTGTGAACGGACGCATAAAGCGCCATGGCCTCATCGGAGAGCCGGGTCTTCATCGACGCCGTCACTGAATAGAGGTCGACGGACCCGCCGTCACCGACGCGGGCGGACAACACGTACATCACGTCGTCTTCGTCCTCTTCCTTGCGGACGAATGCGTCTTGCTTCGAGAACGACACCCCCTTGCGGAGATCGCGGAACCCCACCGCAACCTCAGTGAGGTCTCCACATCTCACCATGCCGGCTAGCAGTTCGCCAATGTCCCACGGCCAGCAGCACGTCTTAGAGTCGGGCACCTCCGCGCTTTCGGTAGTCGAGTCGATCTTGTTCTTGCTTGGCTTGTTCACCGGGTCGGTCTTCGAGGGGTCGGTCATTTCGGTTCTTTCTCCAGATGCCCTTGTAGGCTCGGTGCAGCATCGAGAACGCGAGTGGGAACTGCATCATGATAAGCTTGCGCTCGTACAGGTAGAGCCGCGTCAGCTCGGCCGCGTTCTCGATCGGCGCGGTCTGCGCGTAGGGACTCACGAACCCTTCCCGCTTGCTGACCCCGAACAGTTTCTTGTGCCATTTGATAACCGGCGCTTCTCCACCCCAGCAGTACATGAGCCACACGTTCAGGGAGTGGCCCAACTCGTGTTCCAGCACATGCTTCAGGCGTGCCAACGGTAGTGTACCGGATACTCGGATTTCGTTGCCGGTCCAGTAGGCGAGGTCGTGGTCCTCCATGGCGTTGTCGACGCGCGGTTGGTCTTCGCAGATAAGCGTGACACCCACGCGCCTGTCGAATATCTCGGGAGGCGTTCGGTCTATCACCGCCTGGGCCACAGACAGCTTCTGCGGATCACCTATGCGGATGGCGCAACCACGCTCGGGCACGACGTTCCCCCAGGTCAGGTGCGCTTTGCGTAGGTCGCCCGGTAGCAGCTGCGAGCGCAACAGACTCTGCGGCATGAGATCGCCATCTTCGTTGAAGCCCCAGCCGTTCGGTACATGGATAAGTTCGCAAGAACACCAAGGGTGGATAGGGCCTATCGTCGCTTGCCACGCGCTTTGCTTCTTACCGACGTTCGTGCCGTTCGCCTGTAGCTCGGACAGCTTGAAGATACGCAGGGGCGAGCCTTCACCGGAGGTGTAGTGAAGGGCCACGCACCTCGGACAGGCGCCGGGCGATGGTTGCTTCGCCACATTGATTTCGTCTGGGTCGCCCTCGCGTTCGATGAGCCCTGCGGTGAGCCCCTGCTGCATGGCGCTCTGCTTCTCGGTTGCTGAGATACGCTTGAAGTCTCGCGCCCAGTCCTGCGTGCGGTGCCCGAGGTCGCTCGCCAGCTTCCGCCAACTCTCCTGGCGCTCGATGTTCATATCCAACTCGTCGCGCACATCCGCCTGATATTTCGCGCGCAGCACAGCATCCGCCTCGACCGCGATGGTACTGAAGTCGTCGCCCACTCGGTTGCCCAGGCCTACGATGGTGTTCGCCGCATTGCCCGATGCCCAGGTGCGCGCGGCCTGCTCTTGGGTAGATAGGGTTGGGTCGCCGTACTTGGTGCGCCAGGGGTCCACGCCCAAGGTTGCCGCCTGTCCGCGCAGTTGCGGATCGCGTCCCATGGATATCCCGTAGTTGTACGCATCCGCGATGGCCTGCGCGCTCGGTGGGGCAGTCTCGCCGGGCTCGGCCTGGTAGCTGGCCTTCATGTCCTGTGGGAGCACGCCGCTGTCGATGAGCCGCTGGATATCCGCAGCGTCCACGTACTCCCCGCCCACCTGCGTCGCGATGAACGCTAGGTGGTAGTCGTTCACGATCCTGCGTATCTCCCGCAGGTGCTCCGGGTTGGCGATGGGGTCGTAGGGGCCCTCCGCCTTCTTCAGGCTATCATGGACTATCTTGGACTCCGCGTAATCGCGGATAACGCTGAGCATCTTATCTAGTTGCTTGCGGTATGCGCGCTCGAACTGCTCCGCGGACTGCTGCATTGCCTTGTAGTGCTGGAAAGTCCGCTCGGAGTACTTCACGCGCTCGGCTTTCAAGAGATACTCCGGGCCCATCACGTACTGCGCGAGTTCTAGGCGGTCCATGTCTGCTGGGGCGTCTATTGAGATATGTTTGGTCATGGCAGCATGCTTCCCATCCCGCAACCGAAGTTCCGCAGCTTGGCCTCGGCTCTCGTGATGCCCTCGCGGTCAGCCCGCTCCTGGTGGATGTCCCGCCCCGGGCTCTTGGTTGGGAGGTAGATCCGAGGCAGTCCTCGCGCTCCCCTGTTCCTCCGCATGCGGATGGCAAAGGCTTCGTTGGATAGGTTCTTAGTCATGAGTCCGATACCAATGATAGGGGGATGTTGATTGTCTTCGAGAAGATAACGAGGTCGCTCAGGCGCATGCTGACTTCGACGACTCCCGGTGATGTCTCGACCACCTCCGCAGACACCACCCCAGGCATGGCCTCGACGCTCTTCTTGATGCCTCCCACAGTGGGCTTCCGCCATGGCCCTGCGCCCAGCATCAAGGCCTCCCACTGCTCAATGAACTCCGCGTACTGCTCCCCCTTTGTCATGACCGGTACACGGATCAGTCGCGGCTCTCCACGTTGCTCCCGCATACGATCTGCGTAGTCGTCGTTGGATAGGTTGTTCGTCATTATCTTAGGCCGTGTCCATACGTATCGTGAAGGACTGAATACTAGGCGCAGGGTCTCGGAGCCGCAGCTCGACGATGACCTCCCCTGGCACCCCACGAGTCACCTTCGCACTCTCCACTCTGGGCATGCGTGCGGCAGCTTCTTTGATGTCGCTCAATGTCGGCGCCGGGGGGCGGAACAGCCCCGGCGAGAAGGCGCGGATGTCTAGTAGGGGTGTGGACGACACCGGGAGCTTCGGTGGCTCCCCCCGTTGACGCCGGGCATGCTCGGCGAACTCCCTGTTGGATAGATCGTTGGTCATGTCTTGTACTCCCGGATCACAGACTGCTTCGCGCCAAAATCCCATCCCAGGTAGTAGGTTGACCGTCGGTCGTAGTCGCGGGCCTCCGGGTTGGTCTTCAGGGGCTTCATGGGCATGCATACGGGTCGGTGGGTGTCCATCCAGCGCAAGGCTTGGATGTCTACCTGGCCTCGACTGAACCACGCCGCTCCTGGCTCTCTCCATGCCCGCTGTAATGCGGCTATCTCAGCATAGGCATCGGACAGGAGCATCACACGGCGGCCCCCTTGCTCGTCGTCGTACTCCAGTACGCAGTTGTCCGGCAGTGGGTAGAGTCTGAGTCCTGCGATCAGGATGTTGGTGCGGCCCTCCATCGGGGCTCTGGGATGTCTGGTCATATCTGCCTTCCAAGGTTCTGCCAGCCATCGGGCTCATGGTACTTGAGGAATGTGACGCGCCATAGGTCGGGGCCCGCCTCGCCCACGTGTAGCTTCACGTGGCTCACCAGTTCGCTCAGGTGGACTACGCAATGGGACTTGTTCGAGATAGGCGAGCCGCGCTCGTCGGTGGGGCGCAATAGGATGCAGTCCTTAGGCAGTCCGATATCCTTTGCGAACTGCGGTAGCTCCGTGTGCTTGGGGGTCCAGGCGAGTACCCACATGGTGCGTCCGCGGATGGGTGGCGGGGCCTGCCCTCGCTTACACCGTTGGCGGCTGGCGAAGTCTTCGTTGGATAGACCTCGGGTCATGCGGTCCTCGATGTGCTTCACGTAGCGTACCCATCACAGGGCGTGACATGGCTCAGCCCCGCCAGCCCACATGCTGCATGGACTACCGACTGTAGGACTATGTTTTCCCTGCGCTCGCTGGCGTAGGGCTGGCGGTTGAGTTGGATAAGGCGGCCTTCAGGGCTCACCATGTTGACCGTGTACTGGTCGTCGTCATTGCCGGAACCGGGCCCGCTGAGCAACCCCGCGTTCAATGCCTTGACGTTCAGGAACGGACCGAAGCCATCGGAGATAAAGGCATGCTCCTTTTTCTCTGCATCCCACAGCGCCCACCTACCCGTGGCGATAGCGATGCTGTAGGTAAGCCTGTTTAGGTCGAGGGTCACTAGCCCGCCGGCTAGGCACTGTGTCATGACGACGGGTGGCCAGAACAATTGAGGCTCCCCTCGCCTCTCACGCATACGACTGGCAAAGTCTTCGTCGGATAAGTCTTGAGTCATAGCCGCTTGATGTCCAAGGTGGAGTGGTCGCCGGGGGGCACGATGGCATTCCTGCATTTCAGCTGAATCCGCGTAGGTACGTCGAACACCCAAGTCCCCCACAACCGCACAACTGCCGCCGGGCCACGCGCGGGGTGTGCGCTCGCAATAAAAATCCCTGTCGTGGCGTTGCTGAGATGCAGCGATGGAACAGCGCCTTCGTCACCCCAGCCCAGCATGGCCATGGCCGTGATCCTGTAGCTGCCGGGCGAATGGATGTCCGCACTCAGCAGCGTCTGCCACATCGGTGATTGCTGCTGCTGCTTCGGCAGTTCCCCCCGCTGCGCTCTCATGCGCTCGGCGTACGCTTCGTTGGATAGGCTTTGAGTCATTTCGATGGCTCGCAGCCAGGCCTGAACGTGACTTGCCAAATGTCCGGCCCGTCATCGCTCACTTCCACTTCATCCGCGTGGCTCCAGTGGCTCTCATGGACTGCCCGGAACCGGGCATCCGGTAGGGCAGCTCCCCTAGCGTCGCATTCGAGCATCACGACGAAACCATTCTCAAAGCCGGGGCTCGGACGGAATTCCTCGGGCAGATCCTTGTGATGCCTGCGCCACACCTGCATGCGGACTGGGCCCCGGCCCAATCGCTTGGGCGGCTCTCCCCTGTTGCTCCGCATGCGCGCCGCATAGCTGCTGTTGGATAATGCACGGGTCATCGGCGCGGCCGCTGCGTGATCTGCGCGTCTCCCACCGCCATCGCTTCGGCAAGATCTGTTACCCCCTGCTTTACTGTGATGGTGGCGATCAACACCGCGGACATCAAATCGGGGTGCTCGACGTATGGCTCTGTATCAAAGGCAACTGCTGCTTCAGAGAGAGAGTCGTACACCACGAGCCCGTACACTGCGGTTGTGATGCCCTCCTTCCGCCAGTGGTACACCCGCTGGTTGTGGAACTTGCCTTCCGGAACGGGTACGGGCTCGGGCGCCCACGGGGGTTGGTAACGCTCAGGATCTATATCCTCACCCCGCTCGCCCCGAAAGGTCAGGTCACCGTCCGCGTTGACAAATGCGCAAGTCAACCCGGGCAACTCAGGCAGTCCCAGCGCCAGTGGCGATTCCCCACGCTTCCCACGCATGAGATTGGCGAATGCTGCGTTAGATAGGCCCTGGGTCATACCATCCACTTCCCCATGCTCGTAGTCCAGCCCGGCGGGGTGAGTCCGGGCAGGAAGGATATCTCGCAGATGTCGGGCTGCTCTGGCAGCAGGCTCCGGGCCTTGAACTTGAACCGCGCCTCATCCAAATCGGTCCAGGGCACCACAAATCGTTGGATGCTTCGGATCCACGCCCCGTTATCCCACACCATCGTGACCATCATCTCGTCTTCGCCTATCTCGCCCCATGGGCAGCCCACCGGCAGTACGTGCGTGCTGCAGTGCATGGTCGCTTGGAACCACCAGCGTCTGATAGGTTCTTCGCGTTTGCTCCGCATGTGGTTGGCGAACGCATTGGGGGATAGGTCTTGGGTCACAGGCGCCCGTACTCTTCCACGAGCAGTCGCGGTGATCCGCCGCGCACCAACCCCCCAGTCACCCGCATGTATATCTTGCGGTCCATGGCCCATGCGTATCGATCGCTGAGCGCCATGGTGTGCCATTCATCGGCGGGCACCGTCATGCGTATCTCCTGAAGCAGACCCGACATATCATACAAGCTGAGGATGACTTCGCCCGGGCCCCGCACAATGACACTGACCGTCACACAGTAGGTGTTCCCATCGCCCGGTACGATGGCCTCACCCAGGTTGTTGATATTGAACTTTGGGGCGGGCAAGCGCATCAGGGGCTCCCCACGGCGCGCCCGCATGTGATTCGCATAGCGCAGGTTGGATAGGCTTTGGGTCACGCGATGGGCTCCACGAGTATGCGCCACGATCCTTCGCGCACCGTACCCCCGGTCACGCGCAGGTAGATCTTGCGGTCCGAGCTGCAGGTGTAGTGATGGCGGAGCCCCACGACGCGCCACGAGTCGCTGTCCAGATCCTCGCGCCAATCCTCCAGCATGCCCGCCCTGTCGTACAGCCCTACGATGACGGCGCTGGGGCCCTTCACCCAGAGGGAGCCCTTCACGTGGACATGCGCCATCACGCTGTATGTCCTCATGTCCCCCGTGATCGTGGCCTCTGCTACGTTATTGATATTGAACGGCTGTTGGATAGGAGCGGGCTCCGGTGGCTGCCCGCGGAGTAGGCGCATGTGCTCGGCGTACGCCCCGTCGGATAAGGTCGTTGTGTCTACCATTCGCTGCACGCTATGACTGTAGGGTTGGGGCCGGGCGTGTTCAGGAACGCGGTCCACATGTTGGTGACTCCCTTGTCCTCATCATCGTGATATTTGATGGTCAGTGCTTCGATGCGCCCGATCGAACTCGTCTCGCATTGCGACTCACGGCCCCAGTCCAGCTCCTCGGCGCTTTTCCAGGCCAGATCCGTCACAGCCGCCATGTCGGTGGTGTCGCCGCCTATCCACCACCGCACGTCCTCAATCTCCACCACGAACAATGTGTAGCCCTGCCTGTGGTGCCGCTCGCGCATCGGGTCGCTATGGATAAGGCCTGCCTGCACTTGCCGCCTGCGTATCCTGAAGCGCACCGCGAGCGCATCGTTGGTGAGGTGGCGCGTGTCGTAGGGCATTACTACGCCAAACTCAGGGTGTGCCGGTGGAACGCGACGTCCATGGGGGCGAGGTACCAGAAGGTCAACGACACCACGGCCGTGTCTCGACTCTTCTGGTCGATATCCCCGACCTGGACTTCACGTATCTCACGGATGGCGGGTATGTCGCACAGCGCTACCAGCATGTCCCGCTCGGTAGGCTTACGTTCGGATATCACGTCCACCGAGCCCGACCACTGGCGCCAAGTGCGCATGTCCGGCCGTAGCACGAACGGCACGCGCGAGAAGTCTACGTCGATTCCGTGAATGTCCGGCCAATAGCTGATCATGGTTCGCTGTTGGCCCGATGTGCTGGTGACCGTGCGGACCTTCAAGACCATGCTCGGGTTCCCAGGCAGGCCCGTGCCTAGGAGGGCCACAACCGAGCGTAGGATATCGTCTGGGTCTGCATTGGTGTCGAGGAAGCGATCGGCATGCACAAGCGCAACGCACCCCGCCCATACACGCGCGCCATGAGGGATGGGATCCAGCGGGTGCTTGCGAGTCGCACGCATGTGGCGCGCGAAGTCCTGATTGGATAGCGCGAGGGTCACCCCCACCTCGCGCCAGATGCGCGCGCCCGCTCGCGCTCGCTCAGCTGGGATATGCCTGGCTTTGAGCGGCATCGCTTGCACACGGGGTTCATGTTCTTCGCGCGGTACTTGCGGCCGCACTCGTCACAGCGTGGCCAGTTGGCTCGCTTGTCTGGTCCCTTGACCTGTTTCTCGCGCACGCACCTCTTCACGCGCATGCGCTGAGCAAAGTCTTCGTCGGATAGGCCGCGCGTTGCTGAGTCGTTGTTCACAGCGCGCACTCCAGGTAGCAGACCAGTCCGTTGCCCCAGTCCATGCACCGCGAGCCCGGCAACCCTGTACAGTCGGCTTCGGTCGTGCAGCTCGGTGCCGCGTGGTCGTCGGTGCCTCCGGTGCCGCAGAAGGCAGCATCCCCGGTAGCCACCGACTGACCGCACGCCATGCCCACAGGGCACGCCTCGGGTGACGGCGGCCCGCAACAGAAGCTAGCGCAGTTCCCACACTCGCCTACCGGCCGCTCTTGCCCCGGGACACACGGCGCAAGCCGGCACGTAGGCCCCGTATCACCATCCCCGTCGCCGTCTCCACGGTCCCCATCCCCAGCACCATCGCCGTCCCCGTCACCACTGCCGCCATCGCCGACCCCGCCGCCAGTGCCCGCACCATCACCATCTCCGTCACCGTCCCCACCTCCATCGCTGCCACCAAGTAATCCCCCGCTATCCCCATTCCCGCCAGTGCCGTCCCCCAGGCCCACGCTACCATCGTTCGGATAGTCGTCTTCGCAAGGAAGCCCACCGCAGGGATCACCGCGGTCACTCGGACCCCCAGCACCAGCAGATCCCATGCTGTCCACCCAATCACCACTCCTATCCAAATCATCACTACCTCCGTCCTGACCACAGCACGCATTGTCTACGGCAACATCGCCGTCCGTGATTGCAGTGCAGCCCGTGAGCAGCGCCAAAATGATAATCAGATGTCCCATCACGCGGTCCCTCCTACCTGCCAGGCCGTCCACACCCACGCGCTACCATCCCAGATGCCTTCGCAACGTGAACCGCTGACGGTCTGGAATGTCCCTGTGATCTTCGAGGGGCCGTTCACCACTATTTTCTGTCCCCCGTCTTTTGCCCACTCCTTCCGCGCCTGTTCGTACTGCCTAAGTTCACCCGCGAACTCTTCGGCAGACATGGTGCGTACGTACACATCAGTATCTGCTATCTCGTCCCACTCGTAGACCTCACGGCAGGGACGACAAGGGGGCCCATACCAGACCACAGAGGTGTCAACCTCTTCGCTGACCTCGGCACGTATGAACGGTTCCCCCAGCCAGGGATCGGGGAAGGCTACCCCCAGCTCACCCAACATCGCTTTGGCGCCCGCAAGATTGCTCAGATGTCCCATCGCACACTCCCCTCGCACCCCTGCGTGTTGCACGCGATGCTGATATCTTCGTTGCCTGCCCACATGAGCCAGGCGCCCACACCCGTGACGATTGCGCCCAGCGGCAACAGCACGTCGGTCGCGATACCTAGTGTATCAACGGTGCTGCCTAAATCACGGCCCTCGCGCAGGTCTCCCGCGGCACACTGGCGGTCGGCCCCGCATAGCGTGTCGAGGTCACTGTCAGCCCCCACGGCCAGGACGCCGGTAATGCTGCCCGCCAGAATGAGCGCTCCGCCGCCCACGAGCAGGCTGACGGGCAGAACGTCGCTGCGGACGGGCGCTGGCACGGGCGCGACCGCCTGAGGGGCCTGCGGGGGCTCCTGGGGCGGTTCTGGCTCGGGTGGCTCCTCGAACTTCGTGAATGGGCCCTCATCCGCAGGTTTCCGCAAGCGCACGATGCGGCCCCGCACTTCGTCGCCCCGTGGTGTGTCAGCCTCCCACCGCAGGAACCGCTCGTAGGCCGCGACCGCTTCCGCGTCATGGCTCAGTGCCTCGTGCGCCAGACCGATGTTGTAGTGCAGCTTGGGATGCCCCGATTCCCGCAAGGACTGCTGCCAATGAGTCATGGCCACCGTGTAGTCACCCGCATCGTAGGCAGTTCGGCCCGCCTCGAATGCAGTGCGGCCGCGCTCGCTCATCTGTGCGGAAACTGGAATCGCTATCAGGCAAATAGCTAATGAAATCCTCATCATAGCTCGGTCCTCCCCCAAGTCCTGTACGTACGGTACCGCAACCGCGTACGTACTGCAAGCGCATTTGGATAAAGCTAATTGAATCTGTATTTCGCTCGGTACATGTGGGCTTCCCCGGGGACCTCTCCAAGGTCGTAGCCCGTCGCCTCCGGGCGGAGCCTGCGCCATTGCCCGATCGTGGAACTCCCGAGACGCCTTATCGAGGTCGAAGGGCGTGGGCACCTCGCAGCGCAGGCGGCGCATACGCTTGGCGAACTGCACGTTGTTCTCACTACGCATCCCCAGACCCTCGGCGGAACAAGGCCTTCACCTGAATCTCCGCGCTCCACAGGCCGGACGCAACCCATGGGCGGATGCGCACGATGTGGTGCTCTTTGAGCTTCGGGTTACCGCCCGGTTGCCTGGTCACCAGAATGCGCGGCGCAAGTAGATGCTCGCGGGGCAGGTAGTGCATCTGATCGTCCGGCACGCGGTTGCCCAGCAGCGAGCACGGGATCACATCGAACCCATCCTGCAGTTGGGTCGACCGCATGACCATGTGCAGTTCGATCCATGCGAGCAGTGCAGACTTGTCACCCCGCTTGGCCCGCATGTGCGCCGCGAACTCTTCGGCGCCTAGCTCAGTCGTCGTCACGGGGCGGCGGGGCCTTGCGCCCGAGCAGGGCCACCATGTGTTGACGATGGCCCGCGGCACATTCCAACCAGAACCTGACCTCAGCCATACGCTGCTCCGCGGAACGCAGTGCGCGCCGCATGTCTGCCTGGATCTCCAACACCTCCCGGGGTGTGCCTCCGGGCGGCGGGAAATCGCGAGGGTCCGTGTAAGCGAGCGTAATATCCAGTCGCGCCGCCTGGGCTTGCTCGCGCGCGATGAGGTGGGCGAGCGCGACTTCGGTACCGCCTTTCTTGCACACCTCCGAGAACTCACGCTGCAGCGCTTCGATTGGATCTTCGGTGGGGGGTGTCTCTTCGTCTGCCATGCCCACGCTATATCGGATAAGAGCTACGCGATGCCAATGGTCCGCGCGTACACTTCTCTCGCTCGTGCCTGCGCGGAGCGGGCCTTTCCAGTCGCCTGCCAGATCTCCGGGTCGGTGTGCCCCGGGTCCCGGTCATCGAGGGCGTGCAACATTTCGTGAATGACGGGCTCGCCTTCGCTGATCACCAGGCTGATTAGGCTTACGCGAATCACGGCGAGGGGCATGTGCCCTCCAACGCTTCGCGGAACCTCGTCCAGGTACGCAGCTGCTTTCCGCAAGTACTCCCGCGGCTCGTGGTCGAACTCCACATCGGGTCTGAACCAAACCGCCACCTCCCCGATTTTCTTGTGGGGGCCGGTCTGCCCGGTAAGGGTCCAGCCGTGGCCCGTTGCAGCCACTGCTTTCGCACAGGACCCTTGCAGTACGATACTCGGCGCCCCCGCGGAGGTCAGCACGTGGACCTCGTAACCCTCGTAACCCGAGGTCCTGCGCGACCCTTCCAGGCCCGGCCAACGGTACCGACGACCAAGCCAGAAGTAGTGCAGCAGCAGCCAGACACCAGCAAACAGCAACCCCCCAACCGAGATGATGGTGATAACCCAATCTTTCACGTCCATTTCACTAATGCTCATGATCTGCCTACTACCTCCGCAAGACGGTCCTCTACTTGTCGCGCACGCTCTTCTCGTTTGACCTTGCTGGCCATCTTCAGGATCTTGCGCGCGAGCGACGGGAAATGCTCGCTGCGAACAACCGTCCAGAACTCCCTGTGGAGCGGCAGCATCCTGAAGATATGTACGAGCAGCTTGACCTCGCCAGGGGTGAAGCTGTTACTGGCCGCTACTCTCCGCCTGAGCTTCTTCCCGTTTTCTGCCACCCGCGACCTCACACCTCTCCGCCCATGCTTGGATGGACTCGAACGCAGCCAGATCAGTCGCGTGTTCCTCATCGGATAGCGCGCAGAAGATAGAACTCTCGACGGGACCGCTGGCCACGATGAGCCGCCCGAGCCCACGGGCGGCCGTCCGGTTGGCCCTGATCTGCGCGAGCGCGTAGCCCGCCTCGAACCACGCACCCGCTGTGCGGGTCTCAGGCGTCAACAGCCAAAAGACCCGGGCGGTGTCAACCATGTCCAGGTCTTTGGTGGCGTAGCCTCGCGCGTCCTCCCGCGATAGCTCGGCGTCCGTCGGCCCCCCGTCAGCCTGGACGTCCGCTATGACCGCGGCCCAGTCGTACGCCAGCTCCAGGTACCGGGAACCCAGTAGCAGCCCCTTCACGAAAGTGAATCGGGCGGTCTCTTTACTGGATGCGGCGACGTAGACTTTGATCATGCCCTACTTTATCGGATAGGCCCCCCCGATCAGTGTAGAGCTTTACGGCGTGGCTACCAAATCCCCGGCGAGGAAAGCTGTCAGCTTGAGTGCGCTGGTGAGCGACAAGTTCGTGACCTGTAGGGCGCTTGCCTGCACCGTCCCCAAGAAATAGGCCTGGAGACCCTCCGCCGCCGATGAGCCCGCTGGGTCGGCCGGTCGAAGCACCTGAATGTCCGTTGTGCCAGGCTCCGCAGCAGTTCCCGCGTTGGTGGCAGCTGTGAGCCCCAGGGCCGTCAGAACGGCTGCTGTGCTCGACGCCAGGACTTCTACGGTGCTACTCGGTCCGGTCGACAGGGAGCGCAGCAGTAGCTCGGCCACGTTGGGGAAGGCGATCGGCTTGGCCACGAACGCGGCATTGGTGTTCGCCGCGTCGAAGTTGATGCGGGCCACCACCTCGTCGCGGGTCTGGTCGGCCACGTCGAAGGTGACAGTGATCGGGATGGTGTCCACGACCAACTCCAGCACCTCCCCCCCTGTGAATCCCGTCGGGTACGTCCCCGCAACGCCCAGCAGCACACCAGCCGTGGCGAGCGCGGCCGCGAGCGCAAGGGAAAACTCACTGTCGCCCGACAGGTAGAGGTAGCGAAGATCGGTGATGTCGCCGAAGTCGATCTGCTCCGTCTCACCACCCAAGATCTCATAGGTCGTGGTGGTCGAGTGCTCCAGCGTATCCAGGATCTGACTGATCACGCCCTGACCGCCGAACACCTTGTTGACGAGGTCGCCGTTGAGACCTGCAATCAGGTCAAGAGTGGTTGAGATACGAATGCCCATGCTTCAGCTCCCTACGTCGATTTCGATGTGTCGACGGCCCTCTGCGACCGACTCGCGCCGCTCGGATTTTCGTAGTTCCTCTGCGACGATATTGGAGACCGTCAGGGATGCCGCAAGTGCCTCAGCCTGCGAATCCGCAAACCCCCCATCGCCCCCATCACCATCCTGGTCGGCGGGCTCGTCGTCACCGCCATCGCCGGGCTCGTCGTCGCCAAACAGATCGTCGTTATCCTCCGACCCATCGCTTTCGCCCGCGCCCAAGTCCTCACCATTGCCGTCGGTGCCCTCCTGGGCCGACTTGTTCGCCTGCCACACAGTGTTCAGGATAACCTGACCCAGCCCGTCGGGTAGCGGCTCCAAGTCCTGCTCCGCGCGGATCTCATCGACGTACTTCCAGTTCTCCACCTCAGTCTTGCGGCGCTCACGCTCTTTGCCTTCCGCCTTCGCGTCGAGGCCCGTGAACTGGAACTCTAGCTCGGGCGCTAGCTCCCAGATGAGGTGGCGATTGATATTGTCGGAGACGTGATCAGCAAGCGGCGCGAGCCCCTTGTCCTTCGACTCGACCACCTCCGCTTCGTTCGGTCGGGACTGGCTGAGGCTCGACGTCTGTCCGCTGTTGCCAAAGATGAAGTTGATCTCCGTCGGGTCAACGCCGTAGATCGCACAGATCAGCTTCGTGAGCCAATCCATCCACTGGCCGTACTCCATCTCCCGATTGTTGGTGTGCATGTTGATCCACTGCACCTCCTCGGAGTTTAGGATAGGAGTTTTCCACGCGTTCTGGACGCCCGTGATCATCGAATACCACATGCGCCGGAACGCACGGAGCTGCCGGTCGGGTAGGGAACCCTTGATATTTAGGATCCCCTTGATGGCGCTACCCTGCGTGAAAAATCTTGTATTATATTCAAAACCGTACAGCCACGCGGTCACCAAGCGCACGATCTGTTCAGTCGGAGCGAAGCCAAAACCATTCGTGCGCAGGTCCGAACGCGGGTTCATGACGCACCATGCAAGGTCGTCGACCCCGAACTCGGCGATGACTGAGTTGTCGTAGACCTGCAGGTGGGACACCCGGCTGCGCAGCTCGGACGTCGTCATGTGCTCGGTGTCCGCGACCGCGGGGCGGATGGTCTCTGCGGGCAAGCAGATAAAGCGCGAGGGGCGCTGCGCCCGGTCGCGGATCTTCTCGAAGCACCATTGGTCGTATGTGAGGATATCGCGCGTCGACTTCTTTATGAACATGCGGAAGCTGTCACGATCGGATGGCCGCTCATCGGGCTGCAGGAACGCAGTCGTTTCGAGCATGGCTTCCAGCTGGGCCGCTTGCCTTTGCTCAGACGAGGTCATCTTGACCATGTTGTCGCGGCGGTCCCGCTTGATGATCCTGTAACCCTTATCGTAGACACCCTGCTGCGGGCGCGCGAAGGCCGCGAGCTGATTGGTGCGCAACTGGATGATCGCTGCGATCACCGTGTTCTGCACCGCCATCTGCCGCAGCGATTCGTAGGTCAAACTGCTCGGTCGCTGGCGCCAACCCCCCCAATCCATCACTGAGTACGGATCGTGAAAAAGAGCCCTTGGCTTCTCGTCTGTGGGTTGCGCCAACGTACCAAAACCCGTCGACGCGAGCGCCTTCTGCATCTCGTCGAAGGGCACATCCTCCTGGCTAGTGTCCTGCCAACTGACCAGTTCACGAGCAGTGCCTGCGATGTCACCGATAAGTCCCATGACCTACTTCACGTGCCTCCAGTTACGACCGCATATGACCTGCGAAATCGTCGGCTGTTTCACACCATACTCGCGTGCCAGGCTGCTCCCTGTCTCGCCGTCTGCATAGCGCTGCCGGATTGCCCGAACCTTCGCATCATCCAACTTAGAGTTGGCATGGCGGGATCCGTGTGCCTGCCTCCCCAACCTGTCCCGCTCCGCCAGATTCTCCCGATCGGTGCCCAACGACAAATGCGCTGGGTTCACGCAAGCACGAATATGGCATGAGTGCATGACGATCTTACCAGCTGGGATCGGGCCGTACTTTTGAGCATACGAATGACGATGGGCTTGAACCATTTTCTCGCCGGACCAGAACTGACCGTACCCCTTCCAGTTGCGGGTGCCCGTCCAGAGCCAGCAATCTTCCTGGTACTCTATCTTTGCTCGAAATCTATCGCGCTTTTTACGCATGCGGCGCACAAACTCCCTACCCCGGGCAAGAGCATACTGCGTAGTGCTGGTGACCGATCTGCTGCTTGTGGGGGTCGCCGTGACGGACACACCCCGCGCTGTAGTTGGCCTTGACGATCGGGTCATTGCCTAGTGGGTATCGGATACGGCTCAAGCTCATGCGGCGTACCACACCGGTCGTGTCCACCTCGTCGCCCCTGAAGTTGACCATCTTCGGGCCCTTGCGGAGCGTCAAATCCCGCGTCGCTAATGGGTCGGAGCCCATACTCGCGATCAAGGATTCCGAGCCCGGCCCGATCTGCGGGTTGACCCCCATCGCCGCAGCACTGTCACGGGCATCGCTCCACTTGTCTCCGTGGTCCGTGGAGCCATCGCTCATCGGCTTGACCATCCCCTTCAGGCGCATGATCTCTGCCACCGCCTGAATGGTGATAGAGAACTTGCGCGACGCGCGCGCAAGGTTCGGGTTCCTCGGGATGTACGCGATGATCTTGTGAAAGACGGGCATCGCAATGTTCTCGTACATGTCTTCGCCCGCGACAGGGTTGCGGTGCTCGGGCTCGCGCATCTCGTGTGCGTAGGCAGCTGCGATAAATCCGCACAGATAGCTGTAGAGCAGCCCCTCGGCGATGGGGCTTGGGTTGGATACCGCCGATAGGTCGTAAGTGCCAAGCCCCTTGCGCAGCACGAGCCGGTCTCCCTCCTGGACGTAAGCATCCAGATCGCCAGGCGCCAACTCGCACAGCTCCTCTTGGTGCTCATCGCCGGGCGTGGCCGTGCCGCCCTTCACGAGCGCGCCGAGTGCATCAAGCGCATCGCCCGGGCCGCCGCTCCGGCGCATACCGTACATGCGCTCGTATTCGGCAACCTGCGCAGCCACCTCCGGGCCCGACGCGGGGTACTCCATGCCGTTGCGGCTGGTGCCCGTCCTGGGGGGCTCGACGCCCCGCGGCAGGCTGGGATCCATGATGTCCGCCAGCTTGCCAATCATGTCGGGTTTCTTGTCGGGCGGGCCGTCGCCAACCTTGGGCTCTTCCTCTGGCTGGCCGGGCTTGCCCACAGGCTGCTCGCCTCCCTGGCCTGGACCGGGCTGTCCCTGCATCGCGGGATGACTACCCCCGTTCTTGCCCTTCACGCTGTGGTGCGACGGAGGCGCCTGCGGCCCTTCGTCCTCGCCCTGGTGCGCGCTGTGGTCGTCGAATGCCGCCTTGTGGGGCCCGCCGTCAAAGTGGTGGCGCTCGGCGTGCTTGACCGCACCCTGCACCAGTTCCTTAGGGATCTCCGTGCCGCTCAGCCCCTGTTTTCTCGCCGCCTTCCACTGCTTGAACGCCGCGTAGTGCTCCGAATCCTGTGGTAGCTCCCAGTGCGCGCCCTCGCCCGTCTCATCGCTCACCACGAACCGCACATCCTGGTCGCGTTCCTCGGGGCCCTGGTAGATGAACTCGAACTCTTTCGTCTCGGGGTTCGTCACCTTCGTGGCGTACTGGATGGAGCCCTTATCGGGGTCTGCGCCCGGCGTCGCCATGGCACCTGACTTGCCCTCACCAGGCTTCGCGACCTCAGGCGCCTCGGGTACGCCACCCTGGCCTGCGGTGCCTGGTGGTTTCGGGGGCCCACCACCCTGGGGCGCCATTTTCTTCGCCCCGCCCGGCGCGGTGTCCGTCGAGTCATTGACGTTGTTGCCCTTCCCGGTCGGAAAAGCCTTGGCGAATGAGCCCAGTGATTCGATGGCGTCCATATCTTACACCCTACCTTGTTTGCCCTGCGATCACATCGTAGCCCAGGATCATGCCGCGTTGGATGCGCTTCTGATTGTCCCTGAGCTGCTTTGGCGACAAAACCAGCCGAGGCTGCGTGATGGCAGCATCGCCCGTGGAAGACTTGCCGTCGATGTATTTCAACTCGGGCTTGTCGGGCCCCGGGTTGCCGTACAGCCCGTTCCAGTTGAGATCCAGCCAAGTCGAGCGCCGCCGCGATAGGCTTTGCTTGGCCTCCTGATCCATCCGCGCCTGCGCTTCCGGCTGCGCGTAGATGCTCTTGAAGTCTGGCATTTCCGGCGTGTGGTTGCTGGGGCCGGTCGCGCCTGCCCTCGACGCACTCGATGCGCTGTAGGCCGTAGGGAACTTGCCCACCATGTCGGGGGGCAGCCCGACCACTGCTTCAACGCCCGGCGCGTACATGACCGTGTGGTCGGGCGACGGAACGGAAGCGGGGCCCACGCGCACGATCCACGTGTCACCGACCTCGATGATATTCGCCGTGCGGAATCCGTTGAGCGGTAGCCATGAGCGCACATCCCGTTTCATCGGGAACGACGCGCGCTCGAACCGCAGCGAGTGGACTAGCTCTTTCGCTTTGCCCGCCATGGGCACGCGCAGGCCGATTCGGGCTTTGCCTGCCTTGGACATCAGAGCATATCCGGTGCGACGCGGGACAGTGGGAATACGACACAGCCCTTGCGTATCTTCTTCCGCTTCTTCGCATGCAGCATGAGCTTTTCGCCTACGCTGCCCATCATCTTACCGTCTGCGCCGATGGGGATGCGCGCGCCGCTCACTGTGATCCAGCGAGCAACCTTGGCTGCCTTGCGAAGTCCCAGGCGCATAGGGCGGTCGAGCGCGGTCGGCGCCTGCTTCTTCCACCACGCCGTTGCCCGCTTGGCTATCTCCTGGCGCGCGTCGCCCGGTACCTGAGTCATCGACCGCAGCAAATCGCCCAGCATCCCGCGCGCGAGGAATAGGCGCTGGGTCTGGGTCTTCGGCGTAAACTCCGTGTTGGTGCCCGAGACGACGCGGTGGATGGTCGTCTCGTCAGCCTTCTCCAGCCCCAGGCCGCGGGTGATGTCGCTGACCTCATGCACGATGCGCGGCAACTCCGCGGTCTCCGTGGTCGTTCGCTGCATGCGCTCCATTTCTAGTTGGAACGCATTGATCTCGCCCATGCCCGCGGCCGCTGTGGCTCGGAGCACATTGATCGGCGCATAACGCGCCATGCCCCCGCGTTGGCCCCGGGATTGCTCGCTAGTCGCCGCGTTCGCCTGGGCTTTCAACATCAATCGCAAGACGACCTCCTAGTGCCAACGCGGTCCCCGCCAACCGTGTAGCGGTGGTGACGCGCTCAACGCCACCGTCCCTGGACCCCCGCGCGAAAGGATAACGCGGGAGTCCCGGCCCTCAGAAGCAACCTACAGGCTGTCGCGGCCCGTGAATCCTTGGCAGAGAACCGTGGCCGTGTCGCCGTCGGGGGCGAGCGCGGTCAACAGAGTCACTGTGAAGCCCTGTGACAGATCATCGGCATCGACGGGTGCAACCGCGGACAGCACACCAGCTGTACCGTCGATCAGATCGATGGCAATGGGACCAGAGCTGCCCGGGTACTGCTTGTTGAGGGTCGGGCCGGTGACCTCAGAAACCTCGATGGTGGCGGGCTCGAATGGGCAGACGAAGCTACCGCCCACGCCACCCGCGCCGACTACTTCGGCAACGAAGCTTTCGGTCATGTAGCCGAACAGACCATTGGTCAGTTCCTGGTTGGTGCCGTAGGGAACCGACTCAGTGGCCGGTGGAATGTGGGTATTCGCGAACGATGCTCGTGCCATTTGTCAGCTCCTAGCTGGAGGGGCCCCACTGGAGGGGGCAACGGGTTCACAGGGGACTCTACTGCAGCATCGCGGCCGCATCTACCCAAAGAAGCTCTCACCCCCCCGCTCATCTGCGCTACCCACCAGGATATCGTCCAGACTCTCGTCGCCATCGAGGTCGCCATCGAACCCATCGTTGGCCTCGCCTTCCTCGTCGCCAAACGCGAAACTGAACCCGCCCAACTTGATAGCTTCCTCCGCAAACCACCACGCCATCACGGTATCGTCGTGCATCCCGATGCCCTGCAGCCTACCCTCGACGTAGCCGAACTGGCTGGCCTCCGACTCCCATATCTTGGTCGTCGCGCGGCTGTACTCGTCGCCCTTCGGGATAGTAAGCTTTTCGTTCTCCAAGACGATCCGCAAACCCGGCACACCCCTGTCGAGTGGATATTTGTTGGTGGCCAGTGTGACGAACTCCTTGACGGGTATGTCCGTCATTCGTCGCATTTCGTCGGTGTAGATCTGCTGCATCGCGTTGGACTCAATGAGCACCAGCGTCGGATCGTATCGCTGAGCCATGAGCGCCAGCGTTTCGAGCTGCTTCCTGAATGGCAGGCCCTTCGACCGGTGGATATCCACGATGAACCGCTGGCCGTGGCGATCCTTCGCAAGCGCGAAGATAACGAAATAGTCCGCACCGACGGACGCACTGCGCGCAATGTCGACCCCGAAGTACACTTCCCAGCCACGTGCGCGTATCTCCTCAAGCGTTGGCTTCAGGCACAGCACCTTGTCGTACAGCGGCGGAAACATGTAGCTCGGGAACATCGAGATATCGTCTGTAATGGGCAGACAGAGGATCTCGCGACTGAACGCGACCGAGCCAATCTCCTTTTTCTTATGATAAAGCTGCTTGAGGGACCACCGCCATGGAAACAGCGCGCGCTCGTCGCCCGTCTCGGGATCGGAGACAATCCCCGGGTAGCGCATGAACTCCCAGACCTCATTGTCCATCAGCCACGCATACAGGTCGGCCATGTGATACGGCGTCCCAACCACGATGCCCTGCCCACCCTCGAAGTACCCCTCATGCTGTGTCGAAGGCATGATCATGTTCACGATGGCGGACTGAAAGTAGGATATGTTCTTGTTGCGCTCCGTCTCCGACCACATGTCGTTGTCGTTGAGTACGTCATCGAGCACGACGTACTTCGGGTGGCGACCGCGGATCGCCTTGCCATAGCCGACCGCGCGGATACGCGATCCGTTGGTGAAGATCACGTCCTGCTTGTTCAGGCGCACGCGCGGGTTGGTGCGGAAATCCTCCTTGGTCGGCACCAGGTGGGAGAGTTCCGGTATGTCGACCATGCCTTGGAGGTTGTTGCGCCCCCATAGAATGATATCTAGGAACTCCTGTGCCTGCTCCAACGTACGGCTGAATAGGTAGACCTCGCAGCCCGGCTCCGACCACGCGCGCCAGATAGGATACGCGTAGGAAAAGAATGCACTTTTTCCGTGGTCACGCGCCGCGAGCACGGCCAAGCGGCTCTGCTCGTTGACCGCCTCACCCCAATCCATGAGGTGGGGCGACAGTTCCATGCCGAGAATATCGCGCGCGAATAGCGGCAGCGATTCCTTCAGCATTTGCGTGTAGATATCGCGCCAGTACGGATCGCTGGGATCCTGCACTTGATCGAACGCGATCAGGAAATCCGCACCTGGGCCCGGGTCCTCGTCAACGGGCGCAGCGGGATGGTGCGGTAGTGGGGCGGGCCGCTTCGGGCGCTTCGGGCGTCGTGGGCGCTTCCGAGCAGCACCCGCATTTTCGTCTACGGCAACAGCGCCCATGGTCGGAGCGTAGCTGTAAACTCGCTCAGCTGGCTAGGGACTCATCAGCCCATTTCCCGCTGGGATAACGATCTGCGCCCCGTCCACGATGACTTTCCGTTCCTCAGCACAGTAGAACTGCCCATCAGTACAAATCAGGAAACCAAGTTCCTTGGCACCCCCTGGCAGCCTCGGATGCGGGTTATCTAGCAAGCCCGCGAGCACTTCATGCAACGAGCGGTGCTTGGGGATCGCCACTTCCCGCTTCCCGCCGCCCGCGTAGTGTGTGCATCGAAGTGACGTCAGCTCACCCAAGAACTTGAGCCGCCCGGGCAGGCTGAGATCCAGTGGCATCGCGGGCGCAGGCAGCGGGGGCACTGGAGCGTCGAGCCCCGCACGCCGCGCTTTCATGTACGCCGCATACGAGGTGTTATCCCACGACCGCGTGTCTGCCCTCACCGATCAGTTCCATTTCATCTTATCGTAGCCCTTGCGGTACGCGGGGGTGGCTACGCGGGCGGGCCCAGGGCTCGTATACTCGCTGGTGACCTTGCGCCTGCGCGGGTTGCCTGCAATCGCCTCGGTGCGCATGATCGTATCGCCGGGCTGCAGGGGCTTGCCCTCCTCCACGCGCGTGACCTGCGTGACGTAGGACTCATCGCCGTCAGTGATCCTCGCGAGTGCCTTCCCATGCACGCACGGAGGGGTGACTAGCTCCAGCGTCTTCTCTGGCTTGCTCATCACTCCTCCAGCGCGTCGATCTCTTCACCCGTCAAATGCCGCGTGGCCATAAACTGATGCAACGCCTGCATGGTGTGTGGGCCCGGGTCCGTCTTGCCTCGTTTGATGTTGTAGTGCCCAATCGCACCTCGGAAGCGCCTGAAGTTGATAACGCCCGTATTGAGGCACACACGGTCGCCGTATTCGGGCAGGTTGTCGACCATCAGCGCATTGAGCGCAAACAGCGCTTGAAGCTGTGCTGGGTACATCTGGCGACACGTCACCTTGGCGCCGTGGATCTCGGTCCTGTATTTCGTACGCGCAGGCATGTGCTCCGGTGGTCTCATTTGCTTTCCTGTGACCACGAGCCCCGCGCAAATCATCTCGACGCCCCATGAAAACTTGTTAGCCGCGCCTGCATCTGCTGTGTCTACCTTGCACGGGTCACAGAACTGATAGACCGAGCCCAACGCACTGATGCAGAACTCGACGCCGAGCTTCCGACGGTTGAGCGTGCGGAACATCGTCTCGGGCGGGTTCTCGCTACCCGTCCAATGGATGACCCCTGCACGCATCGCCACTCGACGCCGCTTGTTGTAGCCGTCACCCGGCCTGAACTCCATCTTCGTATCCATCGGGCCGAACACAGGGATCGGGTGCTTGGTGATCGGGTGCAACAAAGGGATACTATCCCCATTCAGAACGATACCATCTGCCATTGTCGTCTCTCCCTGCTGCTATACGTATATCGGATAGGATTCTATTGCACGATGAACAGCGCATCTAGCGTAGCCGCCGCCAGATCGAGCCGAGCCGCCACCCCAGCGGGGTCGTCTGCGCGTACCTCCGGGAACGTGATAGCGGTCTCGACGCGGTCCCCTTTTCTCGGGGTGATGCCGATGATCAGGTACACCTTATCATCCGCCAGCCGGTTGATGCTACGCTGCATCCCCGCGACCTCTTTGATATCCCACCGCAGGGGCCAGTCGCGCGCGCGAAAGAATCCCGTGATGAACGTCATCACGAGTGCCCGGAACGGCTGGTCAGTCCACTCATTCCCTCGGGTACGGTTCCACTGCGGGAGCAACGCCAGGTCGGGGTGGTCGTAAAAGCGTTCCTCCGTGAGGGGCCCCGGGCCGCCCGGCTTCAGAGCGCCGCTGTTGTCGAAGGGCTGGCGCTCCGTACTCGGCCGGATGACGGTACCCTTCGGGAGCAGCTGAGGGTCCCCGAACTCGGGGAACGGCTTGTCGGTCATCGCGTGTTGAACTCCTGAGCACGCAGGGAAGCGCGCATCGCAATCAGCTGTGCGTCCGAGGGGGAATCATTGCCCTTCGGGTAGTCGGTTGCCACCTCAAACCTGCGTGAGTCCCTGTCCCGCACGCACGAAATGACCGCGAGCGGGAGCCCTGGGCGCTGCAGGAAGTTATCCTTTCTCTGGGGCGGCCCGGTCACACCGAAGGGCACACGCACATTGATACCGTTGTCCTGGAATCTCTCGACGACCCCCATCGAGCCGCGGCGCACCCACGAGTGCTCATCCTCGAACATCTTGATGGCGCTCACGATTCGCCGCTGCAACG
>Ga0114947_10000002_pt1 | contig 67903 bp, 59 predicted proteins | sample CR02metaG_FD_99656 | JGI IMG/M metagenome (GOLD analysis project Ga0114947, IMG submission 99656) | Deep subsurface microbial communities from Mariana Trench to uncover new lineages of life (NeLLi) - CR02 metaG | ecosystem: Environmental > Aquatic > Marine > Ocean trench > Sediment ...
CCAAACAGGACACAAAACTGAAGCGATGTTTCTACATTACGTTGGAAGGTCTGATCACGATTCGGCTATGGGCTTGAACGTGAAAATGAAAGAGGTAACTAGGGAGCGTGCATCTATAACCTCTCTAAAAGCCGTGTCGTAATTAGGCTAACTTTTATTAACAATTTATGATCCCCTTCTACAAAGCGTAGGAGGTTTTTTTTGTGTGTAAAGTGTTAGTTACTAATTTATTTTTGTAAGGTGATAGTCGTTAACTTTAGGAGTATAAAAACGATACTATTAAATCCTATGCTATGCAATTAGAAGATATTGAGAGATTACTAAAGAATGAGCGTGCCATTATTCTTCGCAAGTTTAACGGCTTGGAAAAGGAACATAATGAGCTGCGAGAAATTTTAAAAGAAAAGACACCGATTGAGTTAGTTACTAAAATGGAAGCCTCTGAAATGTTTAAAGTTGATCCTAGCACTATTGACCAGTGGATAAAACAAGGTAGGTTGAAGGTCTATAAAATGGGTAGCCGCGTATACTTTAAACGTCACGAACTATTTGAAGGGCTTGTTGCTGCTGCAACAAATTAGCTTAACATCTTGAAGAAGATAGCTATGGATTTATATGTAGAGTTTTCATCTTGAACCTGGATCACCAGTCTTACAAATATTTTCAGCAATGATTAATTGCATCAATAATGTTTATATGATCTAAGTATTTATCCTGCAGTCATTGGGGGGGCTGCCCCTATTCACTTTTGCCAGGAAAAGTTTTGCCCTCTTTTTCTTTTTTTCTTTTTTTCTTTTTTTTTATTTTGACCTAAGAGCTAAACGAAAGCCAAGGTAGTAGTAGCTGTAGCTAGGGCTGTGGCTGCCGCGAGCAGCTACACGACAGCCCCTTGCGTAGTAGCGCCAACTACCGCCGCGATCAACGCGGTGAGAGCTAGAACTACCAGCACCTGTTGGATTACTATAGCTACTTGAACTATAATATGTTTTACCATACCAATCAGAACACCATTCCCATACATTGCCACTCATATCATAAAGGCGTAACTCATTTTTTTGCTTCGTACCAACAATATGTGTTTCTCCGCCTGAATTATCATTATACCAAGCTACGCTACTTAAGGTATTGGATCCGGAGTATTTATAGCCTTTACTCTTATTACCGCCTCTTGCTGCAAATTCCCATTCAGCCTCGGTTGGTAACCTATAACTTTTGCCTGTTTTAGCATTTAGCTTGCGGATAAAGTTATTTACATCAGTATAACTTACTTGTTCTACTGGGCAATCATCACAATTACTATTATTACTCGGGCTAGTACCCATTACTGCTCGCCATTGTGCCTGCGTTACTTCGTACTTACCTATGTAATAACTGCTTAAATTTACTGTATGGCTGGGGTTTTCATCATCATCACAATTATCACCTTGCTCACTTGTACAACCCATAGTAAATGTTCCGCCAGGTACCAATACCATATTGCTGTATAATTTAGTTAATACAGCATTCCCCGCTTTTGCTTTTTTTGCGGCAGCTTCTTCTTTTTGTTTTTCTGCGGCTTTTAGCGCAGCTAACTCCTGCTTTAGTTTTGCTGTTTCTACTGCCTTTTTTAAGGAGGTAGCTGTAGTGGTTTCTGCTGTATTATCTGCTTTTAACTCTGTTATTGTTTCTGCTTTTTGAGTTGTGGTGTCAATTATTGTTTCTTGTGTTATTGGTGGTGTTACTTCATCTGTTGTAGTTCCTAATTTATCATATAGTAAATAGCCAATTACTAATATTGACAAAACTGAAACTAAAATTAATGGCAGGTTGTTCTTTTTCCCTTTTTCGACTGTGGTTTTTTCTGCTTTTGGTGCTGCTTTTTCTTGGTTGGTCATGGGTAATTGTTTTGCGGGGCAAAAGGTAAGGAAAATGGGCTTAAACTTTTATATGAAATTGTTAGGTGAGAATGATCCATTATTAAAATAATTTATATGGTTAATGAATAATATATTTGTCGAAAAATATCATCATTGTAGTAATTCGGTTGAATTATAGGAGCGACTAATAATCGTTCTTTTTTTGTGCTAGATATCCCCAAGTATAGAATCAAATCGTTCTCCATAGCTCCTTAATCAATTCATCAAGCTTCACATAATCCAAGTACTTATCCAGCAAACAACCCTTTGTAAACGGCCTTACCTTAACTATCTTATTACTTCCAACATGATAAGGTCACCTCAACAAAATATCCGTTTAAAGCGTACAGGTTAAACGATTGGCCTACCTTTTTTATATTGGTTATAACTCCCCATTATCCCAAAGGTAATCGGCTCTTTCGTTGATAGTGAGTATGCGGTATTGGTATAATGTCATTAATCGTAATATGTAATATGGTATTTGTAATATTCATCTACTTCCCCATTTTCGATGTAGATTAATTCAATGGAGTTATCCTTATCATCATATATTGTTTTTGAATAACTACTACCTTCTTTGGCTTGGGGTTTCCCTTCAATGGTTGAAGTGTACAATACAATAGCGCAGGAGTCATAATCATAAAAGGTTGAGGTTGTAATATGATTGGGAGTGTTATTGAATACACCAGGTTTGGATTGGCCGTAGGCATAATATTGAAGTATTTTAAATAAACGACCTTTTTTATAAATACGTTTGGTTTTGGTTAAAGAGTGCAGAGGAAGAGGGCGATTACGATCATAGAATTTTTTGTGCTTTAATATCGAATTTCCCCATAAATCAAATTTAGTCAATACATCATAATTATGTATTCCGTAGAAGGTGAATTGTTCTTCATACACTTTATTGAAAAAGCGGTAGTCATATGTTGCAATTTGTACTATTACTGTATCCTTCTTACGATATTTACTAATTAATCTACCTTTTTTGTCATATTTAAAATGAATAACTGATGAAGCCTTAGCGTCACATGTATCACACTTCTTTAACCTTTCAATTAATTGTCCGTCTTCATTGTATTTAAATGACGTAACCATTCTTGTGTTCTTGTAATCGAAGTCAATGAAAGAGCTAATACTACCATCCTTATTATAGTTAATGGTAGTCTTTTCATAAAAATGTTCTATTGATGGCTGGGTTGTATCGACTCCTTCCCCATCTCTTACATACTTAAGGGTCTCTACTGATTTAATGCTACCATAATAATAAGAAGATTGTTCAAATTCATTATCATGATAAACCCATGCGCTCTTACAGCTAACCAACGCAAATTGAATTAATATGGCAAGTTTTAAGTACTTCATTCTTGAAAGTAGTAAGTGTGATTTAAGACTTAACGTTGAGTTGTTTAGTTAATTGTAATACAATTTATTATATCGTTGTTTCAATTTTGAACGGTACTCTGTTAGGGTGGTTGAAAAGTACAATTAAAATATAACTAAGGAAATAGCTTATGTTTATCATACTGCGAATGTAAATAAATAGTTAATACAATATTCTGTTATAAGAACGATCAACTATTCATGGGTTAGGTTTGTCAGTGTATTACCCCCCAAAATTCGGACAGTTTGAAATTAGACAAAAATGTTTAATTTAATAACTGAAATTATGAAGAAGAAAAGATTTAGTCCTGAGCAAATTAGCAAGGTTTTAAAAGAGTATGATTTAGGAAAAGGAGTTCCCGAAATAGTACGCGATCACGGAGTAAGTAAAGCTACATTTTATAAATGGCGACAACGCTATGGAGGGATGGATGCGAGTGATTTAAAGCGATTAAAAACACTTGAGGAGGAAAACCTTCGATTAAAAAAGATGTATAGTGAATTGGCACTAGATCATGCATTAGCGAAGGAGATCATAGAAAAAAAGTTTTAAAGTCTTGCCATAGAAAAGATATCGTAAAAAAGATAACAGGAAAAAATAGATGCAGCATAAGCAGGGCGTGCCGCATACTGAACATCAGTCGTTCCAGTTATTATTATGAATGTAAATTGGATGATCAAGATGTTGAATTAGCTTTATTAGAAAAAGCAGAGTTGCATCCTCAAGAAGGCTGCTGGTCGGCATTTCACCGCTTACGAAATGAAGGAAAGAGATGGAATCATAAACGCGTTCATAGAGTATATAAAAATATAAAACTGAACTTAAGAATTAAAAAAAAGAAAAGATTACCAGCCAGAATACAAGAACCAATTGTAATTCCAGAAAAGAGTAATAAGGTCTGGAGTATTGATTTTATGAGCGATTCACTTGATTCAGGGCGAAAATTTAGAACTTTTAATGTACTAGATGATTTTAACAGAGAAGCTTTACATATTGAAGTGGATTACTCTTTAAAAGCTTCACGGGTGATATATGTATTAAACCGATTAATTACCAAAAAGAGTAAGCCAGAAATGATTAGAATGGATAATGGGCCAGAATTTATAGCACATCAATTAAGGGATTGGGCTTTAGTAAAAGGAATTAAACTGAAACATATCCAACCAGGAAAGCCTACTCAAAACGCGTTGATTGAGCGTTTTAATAGAACATATAGAACCCATGTATTGGATGCCGTATTGTTTAATAATTTAAATGAAGCTAGAGAAGAAACCGAAATTTGGTTGGAGGATTATAATAATTATAAGCCTCATACTGCGTTCAATGGAATGTCGCCAATAGCTTACAAAAAACATTCATTGAAAACTCTAAGGAGTTTCCAACAAATCAACAAAAAGAACAAATCAAATAATATTAAAAAAGTCTACCTTTAACTTGTTCGAAGAATGGGGGTACTACATCAGGATAGGCTACCTTTTTTAATAGATACTGATTAGTGAGTACAACTTTAATTATTAGATTTACAGTCCCCCCACAAAACAAACTTAATTAATAACCATGATTAGAGCATTTTTGATAATTAGCATTACTTTACTATCCGTGTTTGATGGGGTTTCGCAAACTACTTGTTCTATTGAAAGGACATTGAGGGGGAATGATTGGGAATGTGTAGGAAAAGATATTTGGAAAAACCATTATAGCTTTGAGGTTTCTGGAGACTCCATTTATGCGTTAGGCTTACCAGCAGGAATGGTGCTTACGTACGACTCAACAAAACTTTATACTTCCAGTGATCCTGTTATTGTGACTATTACGGGTAAGCCAGAAATGGCGGGAACATATGGCTATAGCTTGAATGTAACAGGGAGCTGTTCAGCAGTATCACTTTCCGATACTTTACTTGTTACTGACAGCGTTTATTCAAGTTTCAGTATAGAACAACTGTTTTCTTACGACACAATAATTGAACTTGATAATGGGATGTATACAGCTTTCATAGAAACATCGGATTCTGCAATTGCCAATCCTAAAAGAATACGTCTAACCAATAATTCAATAGCCATTCACTATGAGTGGTATTTTGGAGAGGAGGCCGGCCCTACACTAACAAATGCATATGATACAGTATTCTTATACCATTATAAAAACTCAGGAATTTATCCTGTTACATTAATTGCACGTAATGGACATTGCTTGGACACAAGTAAACAAACAATATACATTGGAGTGCCAGTAAGTATTGATAATAATATTGCAAATGCAATTTCAATATCACCAAATCCATTCACTGATAACTTTAATGTTCAACTTGAAAAACCTTCATTGGTAACAATAACCAACAACAATGGTACTATAGTCTATTCTTCAAGTCTAAACAAAGGTTCAAACAGTATTAATACAAGTTCTTTTAGTGCTGGGATATACTTTGTTGAGGTAAGTAGTGACGGAAAGAAGGTTGTAAAAAAGGTTATTAAATTGTAATTGCTCCTATGGAATATCTACCCGTTATTATTACTGTAATTGTCTCTGTAGGTGTCTTTCTTGTTTTAAGGGAGTTCTTTACTTGGTATTGGAAAATGAATGAGATTTCAACCAATCAGGTAAACAGCTTAAAGGCTCAGGTTGAAATAATTGAATTACTTGAAAAGATTGAAAAGAATACCAGACCAAACGACGATACTACAATAAAGACTACTGATAAAGGTGAAGTATAACCGTTTACAGTATAGTTAAGACGTAGCCAGCGATAGTTCTGTTTTATATTAAATATGGGTTTAATTAAGGGGTTATACCTCCTTTTATTAGATACTGATTAGTGCGTACAACTTTAATTATTAGATTTGCAGTCCCCCCACAAAACAAACTTAATTAATAACCATGATTAGAGCATTTTGGACTATCGGTATTACTTGGTAAGGGTATTTGATAGTGTTTTTCAAACGCTTGTATTTTTGCTGTTACATAACCTAACTAGTTGTTCCAAACAGATTAGTACACAATTGTTAAAAGACTTCAAGAGTTAGGTTACCAACAAAAATGGGAAGGCAGGAATGAAACTATACAAATTATAAGAAGAATTATACTCAAAAGAAAATTGTTGCTTAAAATAAACACTTAAAAAAAGCTATGAAAAAATACGCGTCATTAATAGCAACACCGATAATTGTCCTATTCTATAAAGCATCTGTAATAGGCATTTTATCAGGCGAACTCGCAATTACAGCCATACCAATAAATATAATCCTCTATAGTTTTATGATTATGCTTATTCCCATAATAATAGCGGCTAATAAGAAAGATGGTTTTTCACTAGAAGCCTTTAATAAATATAACTACTACACATTAGGCTTGTTCATTCTTTTGGTAATAGTGCCTCACATTTATACAAATAAGGAACTTAAAGCCCAAAGTGAATGGAAAACAACTACAGAAAACTATCAAATCACAGAAACTACAACTATAAACGATAAACCAGACTATTGGGACTCAATTTTTGAAGAACAAGTAGAAATAGATCATAAAATAGAAAATAAAGCAGTACACAAGGTGATTACGGCCCGAAAAGCAAAAGCGCAAAAAGAAAAAAAATACGTACTAAAAAAATCTTGGAAAACATTTCTAAAAGAAAATAACGTCAATTTAACTCTTGACGTGTATGCAAAACCCAACAAATACGAGTCTTTTTACCCAAATAACAGGTATACCAATAATTATTATTACTTAGCTGCCGACTTTCCCGACAATTGGAAAGTAGACAGAGGATTTGGAGAATACACATTATACAGAGCACACGTTATGGACTCTGCAATGCAAATTTCAGTAAATGTTGTAGTAAATCGAGTTAAAAGCCTTAAAGAATCTAAACTAAACGATCAACAGTATCAAAAATCACCGCTGCAATATTCAAACAAACAAGTATCTAGTAAAAATTACAAAAAGTATATTGTAAAGCTAATGAGAACACAAGGTTTAGGCGTGTACGATTATACTATGATAAATAAAAAGATTAGAAGCAAAAATTATCTTAAATCAAAATACAAATACAACGAAACCACCGACGATTTAACAGTTACTTTTATTGCCTGTAGCTACCAAACAACAGCATTTGGTCTAACTTATACATTTTCTTATAGTGCGCCTGAACTCTTCTATAACCAAAACGTTATAGATGATTTAGTTTTCAGTGCGAACTATGCAAATTTAGAATATTAAATAAATACTTCATTGTTTTTATTTAATAATACAAGTTCTTTTAGTTCTGGGATATACTTTGTTGAAGTAAGTAGCGACGGTAAGAAGGTTGTAAAAAAGGTTATTAAATTGTAATTACAGATTTACCCTATTGATTATTCTACTACGGATAAGAAAATTAAATGATACGGTTCCTCTTAATCCTGTTCACCAGTTTGTTGCTTATTACGTGCAAGAAGGAAGTACCGCTCAAAACCTCTAGTAATTCAATTGAAAAGTTTATAACTCCAAAGGATGATAAGGACGACCCATTAGTGGGTAAAGTTTACATCTATGATATTGATACAACCTTCTTCATGTCATTTGTAGCTGAGCCAAATTACGCAATTAATAATTCAGATTATAGCTACGCATACAATATTGATTTGCCGAATAATGAATACTTGTTTAAAATGACTTCAGGAAATAATACCAGTAGTTATATCTTTAAGAATGTTACAGGAAGTTTTACTTTGCGGTGGAAATAGGGTAAAATAATCGGTCATTATTAAAAAAAAAGAGGAAAGAAAAGGTTTAAATAAATATAAGGTTTATTAACTTTTCGATCCTCCATTTTCTTTTTTTTACCTTTTAAAATATATTATTTTGGAAGCTTGTCTTCAGGACAAGAGTCATCCCATGTTGAAAGATTTATTTCAAACAAATACTCTTTCTCTTCGAAAACACATAGAACACTATTTGTTGGGTAGTTTGGGCTTTTGGCCCATTCTATACGAGGATTCCCGTAGCCGCCCACACTTCCTGTTTCGATATCTGTTATCCGTACTTGCCTAACTGATTCCCAAGATGCATATGCCGTATTTGGTGCTACCGTAACTTCTTCATCAACTGATCCACCCGCAACCCACGTTTTCTCATTTGTAATATTAGTTTCCACTTCTCCTGAAATTGTGGCCTCTCCTGAGAAGAGTGCTCCTGAAGCACCTACTGTTACACTAGCTTGTAAAAGAGCACGGAAACCTTCCAGTTTTGTAAGTTCGGTTTTATAATACCGATTTACCTTATAGGTTACTTTTTCACTATTAGTTTTTTCAGGCTGCCTCGTTTGACGCCATATTAATTGAGTTTTTATTGTTGCTGTAAACGATCTTATTGTTTCCCTAGACTCCGTTTCGTTATAAATCCAGTTGTTGAGGGAGACTCCCTTTTGTATTTTCATCTCATCATAAATGATTGACTCAACACCAAGGGTGCCAACCCCATATTCTTCCAATAAAGGCGGGTTTTTTAATTTGAACTTGATTGCATTTGTTGTTTCCGTGCTCATAGGTTTTGATTTTTTTTAAATTAATTGTTAATTGAATATTTAATAAATGTAGCTAATTAGAGGATTAATAATAGGGGATATTCGATAAAGGGGGGGGATTGTCTTTTAATCGTCACAAGTATAAGACGAATGATATTTGAGGTTTTATATATTGGGCTTTGCCGTAGTTTTCTAATGCGTTTTGTACGAATTTGTTTAATCATAATTAATTTTATCCATTTTGCTAGAATGCTTCAATTACTCAAAGTGTTCAATAAACACCGTTTTGATAAGAGCTAATGTGCTAAAATTAGGTTAAATATAGCCTAAGTAGCCAATTTAAAGTGCTTAGCTATAGATAGCAAACTACTATAGGAGTAGTTCGATATTTGAAGTTGAAACCATACGATTTAATAATTATCGTGAAGATCGTTTATAACTAATGCGGTTTCTTTTTTAGGGGGTATGCCTCTAGTTTGACAAGAGGGACAACTATTTGCTTTTGATTTTTTAAGTGAGCGAATGATTCTTTTATGTGTTACGCCACACTTGCATTTAAATAAACCTGAGCTAAATACGTTCTTGTTGAGATAACTAATTTCGGAATATTCAATAAACGTCCAGTTTCTTATTACATCACCTTTTGTTAATTTATTTATAGGTGTTAGATCGCAGAAATCGCAATTGCTTTTTTTAATATTAACCACGTCTTTAATTGAGCGTGTGGATTTTGAACCACACTTACACTCAAATATCCCTCTGTTTATCTTGTGGCTTGAATTACGTTTAAATTCTAATAAAGTAAGGTTATTCACCGTGTCACCAATTTGAATTGGAGACTTAGCTTCATTAGTGCATTGTACACATTTAGGTGTTTTTCCTTTTTTAGTACTTGCAACTTGCCTTATGTGTTTATCATTACACCCTAAACAAGAAAACCAACCGTAAAGTCGTTTGTCTTTTTTGCTTGGTGCAGGGCCAAGGAATTTCCAACCATAAAGCTCTTCGTTTATTTCTAAACCATACTTATCAAAAACATCTTTTGTAGAGTAATCGGAATCGTTTGTTTGGCATTGACATTTAACGTGTGTTCCCATTTTAACATCAACTATTTTAAGGTTAGATATTAAGCCGCATGTACAAAGAAATGCCCCTCTACCTTTCTCTCCACAATCAGGGATGGTTAGGTTATAGATTAGTTTGAGGTTGCCGATTTCTGTGCCACGTTTTATATACATTGGATCAAGACGCTTAACGACTTTACAATCTACACACTTTTGGATGTGGCCGTATGCTACATCGTCCATTTTAAGCTTCTCTATTCTATTGCACTTACATTGAAATTGACCGTATTCATCGTCTATTTTTTCTATAAATGTCCAATGATATTTTTTGTCTCCTAGTTTCATCTTTTTAAATATTGGCCACGGTAATTAGAGAATACATCGTGTAGTATATATTTGACTTTTTTTTATTCTACCAGCACACATATCAAATTTACTTTTACTGTATAGTTCAACGTTTTTTTTAGGAATACCATTCGGAATGAAAAGCGTCTCTTTCACTTGCAACAAAACTTACTTGATTAGTTAATTTAAACCTCTCATTATTTAATTAACTTATTAGTGATTTGAATAAATTAACGATTTATGCATTTCCTATATTGGGGACGAAATTAATTAAAGGTTTTTATAAATCCAATAATGGCTATTACCTTAGGTTATAATTTATAGAGATTTGATGTAGATGGCTTATTTGGAACCGTTAACGACAAGAAATAGTTGTACCGTGAAATATATAGGAACCTTTAAAGTTCTTTAATCAATTCTTCTGTACTCACTTCAAGCACTTTAGCAATTTTAAATAGTATTATTACGCTCATAACTGACGTTCCAACTTCTATTCTCTGAATAGTTCTTATATCAACATCACACATAGAGGCTAGCTGTACTTGAGTCAGTCCATTGCTTAGCCGAACGGATTTAATCCTTTCCCCCAATTTTACAACCTTCTTATGATATGGCTTATCCATCAAGTCAAAGATCAACAGACTTAGAAAAAAACTATACGACATATTTGTCGCATTGATGGAAATAAATCTATATTTGCACCCTCAAAAAAAAACCCTTGTTAAGGGATTGATTTAAATTGACCTTGTAATTGAAAAAATGGAGATATTAGTATTTGTTGGATTATTAGTTTTGGGCTTTGTTGCATCTATATCCTTTGGGATTGCCTCAACAATTGGTGCTGTTGTTAGTGGAGACCCTTTATCACGCTCAAAAAACCGCGTCATATTTGGTTCTTTCATAGCTGGCCTAGGACAAACTTATTGCTTTTTAGCATACATAGGCTATTTTGTAGATTGGATATTAAATTCAACCGAAGGAGAAAGTACCTATCGAATAATATATTTAACAATTGCATTTTTAGTAATACAAATCCAAATGGGTATAAGCCTTGCAAGAAGTAAAGATCGTGCTAAGGTAAAGCCCGAAATGGATTATGAGGCAATAATTGGTGGACACCCATTCACTATAATATTTTGCATAATTGGGTTTTTCTTATTCGTATTTAATGAAGGGATTTGGAAGGAGCTATATTGGTGGTGGTTCTAAACTTAAAATATTAACTGGTGTTTAATAATACTGTTTAGTATCATCTTTGAGTGTTCTTTTTTGTTAAGGTTTCCATACTTCAAAAATTAATAATCTAGAGTGAGTGCTTTATCTTGCTTCCTGATATTCGTCCTCCATTTATAGAAATAAATGCTTTACGTTCATGTATGTATTCATCCATGTGGATTAAAAAGTCGCTAGTTTCACATGAGCATTCTCCCGAATTATCAACACCACAATAACGCTCTCCGTCAGATTTTAAAGCTTCGTTACAACTTTCTTTCTCAAACTCCGTAAACTCTTTTAGCTCCTGTTCTATCTCCTCTTTAGTATGAAGAGAAATATAACCTTTACCGTCAATTTCTGTTCTCCAGCAATCCCAACCAGTACATAAAGTATCTATTACTCCTACATAGATATGTTCAGAAGTTTGTTGTGGTTCAAATGTTAATTGTTCTTCCATTGTATTATTTTTAATTCTTAGTTTTCGCCACAGTCTGTAACTGTTTTGGTTTTCCCTCCTATAAAGGTTTAGTTATAATATAGGATTGGTGCAGTTTTCGTCGTACTTCCAGTACATTTTAAAATCTTGTTTGCATACATGACACTTCATTAATGAAACTTCAATGTTGTTTTCCTCGTCCAACCATTCTAAATCAAATGTTTGGATGTGGTGGCGTTGTTCATCAATTGGGTGCTGTTCGCAATGGTCACAATGAGGACAATTAACAAAAATATCGTGTTCATCGTTATCAATGGTTTGTGTTACTTCAAGAATTTTAATTTCGGAGGAGCCTCCAATATCTACTTTTTCTGTCCAGCCCTTTTCGCCAGCAGCGTGTAGGTAAATGTCGGACTCTCTATTTTTAATATCTTCTATTGTTTCACCCTCTAATAGTGTAACGTAGTGTGTTGCTGTTGTTGTAATTTCTATGTGTACTTCGGTCATCTTTTTGAAATTTTAATTATTAAAACCAATTTTCGTTCTTGGTTGTGGATTATCTGCCTTATCCATTAATTCATCTAAATAGCTAAGTATTAATTCTTGGTTCTTGCCTTGGTTAAACACAACCTTTTTAATGTCCTGAATATCTTTGCGTAACTCTGAATTATCTGCTAGTGCTTCACGTAATGCTATAAACACATCAATAATTTTCATGCTTACATTTATTGCAATGTCACTCCTTAAAACACTTGATAACATTAATATTCCATGTTCAGTAAATACGTGTGGGGTATACTTAGTGCCTCTTTTAGAATTTAAGGTCACAATTTGTGACCTTAAAACTTCATGCTCTTTGGCTGTTAATTGAAACGTGTAATTATCAGGGAACCTTTTAATGTTACGTTTAACAGCTTGGTTTAACACTTTAGGTTCTACGCCATACATTGCGGCTAAATCGCTGTCTAACATTACCTTTTTGCCTCTTACAAGGAAGATTTTGTTTATTATAACTTCGTTTGGGATTACATCCATCTTTTTGCAGTTTTAGTTATGGTTTAAACAATTATTTGTGTGGCTCCATCCTGTACCATTACTACTTGCATAGTATTCGTATAAACAGCCTCTAACTTTCATTGTTCTACTTTCTTTTATATCTGAGCAACTTAAAACGCGTGTTGCAATTACGCTTAGTATCAAAAATTTCACTTATCAAATGTGTTTAATTGGGGTTATTTTGCCCCCGTTTATAATTGGTTATCCTGTTATAGGCTGTTAAGGTTTAGTTATAATTTTTTTATAAAGTCAGTTATCCAACCGATAACCACCACAACACAAACTCCACCCATACAGATAAACCATAAATCCATGATTAAATGTTCTGTGTCTGTATCAAGTAGTTCGTAAAGGAAATATTCCACGTCTTCAAATATTATGGCTAGCACCATTGCAGCAATACAAATAGTTACAAGGGCTGTTAAAGGGTACTCTAAATACTTAGGCATTTGTTTAGGTTTCATAGCTTTTAAATCTTTGTTTTTTTGTTTTGGGTTTCAGTTGTTGGCTGCCGTTTAGCAGACAATAACCATAATACTTTTTGTTGCCATCTTCCTATAGTGGTTAAGCAATATCATAAAGGGGAGTAATTAAATTATAACCAATTCGCTTATGTGTTCATAGTCCCAACTTAACCGTTCTTTTACTTCTTCAATAGTTGCCCCTATTGGTAATTCAACCGTTGCGGTATTTTGTTTATTCCACCCCATAGAACAACGTTTACTACCTTTAAATTTTACATTGTATTGAATGTTAATTGTAACCTCACAACTAACAACCGTTTGCATGTTATCGGTAACGCTGCCAATGTTAAAAACGCTACCTATTTTAAAATAATCTTTAATAGTTTCTTCGGTTCCGTTTATACCGGTGGTTATAATGTCACCGTTTGAGTATGTTACTTTTGCACTGTTCATAGCTTTAAAATGTTTAAAGGGGGGATTAACCCCCTAGTTAATATTATTGATTAATTAATTGCATTACTTCGGTTTGTTTCTTCTTGCTGAATATCCAACCCGCGCCGCATTTAAGCTTAAAATTAAACCTACCGCCTAATTGCTTTAATTCGTCCTTAATGGCTTTTGTTCCTTCGCCTACTAATGCAAAAGCTTTTTCACTATAATCAATTACTTTAATATCTTTTATGTCTGTGGTAATGTCTAAAACGGGTTTAACTTCTTCTTGTGGTGCTGTAAATGTTATTCTGTAAAAATCCTCTTCACTTCCACAATCAATATCTGTACGCTCAATACCTGTTATTACTGCATCTTTTGGAAAGCTTGTTTTATTCCACACCCTATAGGCAATATTAATAAAATGGTCGTCTGTTGGTGTTTCTGCGTAGTTAGATATTTTAATTATCTCCTTGTATAGGTCGGGGTAACCTTCGCTTTTATATCTAGATGTTGAAACAAATCTAAACCCTCCAAATACATCGTTAAAATTATCTGGGCAACTATCCCAATAATCTCCTGTTATATCGCTTGCATGATCTTGGTAACGGCCTGTTATTTTATTTACTTCATCTTCTGTTGGGCCATCTGTCCAACGTATGTAATAACTTGAATAGTGATCTTTTTTAACTGAAAACTTAATCTTTGGAAAGTTCTGTTTAAGGTCTGCAACAATATTCTTTTTTGTAGTCTTAAAATCATCTTTAAGATTAACTATAAGGTGTGGGTATAACTTAGGTAAGTTGTTTCTTTCTGCTGTGTCTGCTGCTGCTTTTTCTGCTGCTTCTTTGGCTCTTCTAATATCTGCCAACTCTCCAAGCTTAATATATTTTTCTACCTCTTGCGGATCTGCTTTTCTTAAATCATCATAGTAGTAGTTACCTATTCCAAACGTTTCACTAATTGGCCTTATGTATTCATCAATTTGTGTAAAACCTGCCTCGTGTTCTGATAGCTTAACACAACGTTGCGTTGTCTTGCCTTCTGCTGGTTCTTCAATAATTGCCAAATCAGTTTCACCCATTGCAAAACCATAGGCTTTAAGCATTGTATACTTGGGTAATGATTTAAGTTTTAATTCTTCAATCTTTCCTGATTGGTTAAATAAACTGTAGACTTTAATTTCTGCGTTTTCTGTTTTCATAGCTTTAAAATGTTGAATGTTTATATTAATTCTAGTAGGTGTTTATTGGTTGTTTCGCTGTCTTTCACTAGTTGCAAAAAGTCGTCTTTATCGCAAACTAAACCGCATTGTTTTGTATTTCTTCTTCATCAATACATAACAGCGTATCAATAGGATTAAATTCTACATGGTAGCCAGTATTAAAAATGTATAATTGTAGACATACATAATCATCTGTTGAATCCATTGCCGCGCTTAATTCGCTTGGGCTTATCTTATTCAATACTTCGTTTAAATTTTCGGTTGTTATCATAGCTTTAAGTGTTAAAGGGGGTTATTAATAGTCGAAATCAGTTTTTACTAGCTTACCCTTTTTTAAATAACGTGCGTAACTAATATCATCGTTTGCGCCTACTTCGTAAGCTTTGTTAAGTCTGCAATAACCTTCAAGGGTGTAAACTCGTTTAGTGTTACCTATGCGTAAAACCTCGCCCTTTTTGAGTAGTTCGATTGGTGTACCTAGGTAAGGAATGTCTAGGAAAAAACTTTTAATTTGTGTTGTGTCTAAATCTGATTCAATTAACGCTATACAATTATCATTACGCCTTAACGGGTACAACTCATTGTTGTTTGATACTATAATTAAGTTTTCAAATCCTTGTTTAATTAACTCTTTGCGTAAAGGTTTTAATTTAGGTTGTGGTATGTCGGTTATCATCAACCTACCGTTGTTTATGGTAAGGTGTTTTATTAATTGTTTCATAGCTTTAAAGTGTAAAAGGGTTTATATTAATCGTCTGAGTTTGGCAACTCTTTGCGGTAAGCGGCTGCGATTTGTTCGCGTGTAACTTTGTAGGATGTTAACGCGCTGATTGCGTCGTCAATTTCACCAGTATAAAAACATTCATAATTATACAACTCGCGTATAATTATCTTGTAAATGCCGTTTTCTTTAATGTCTTGCTTTATACCTTCTTCGTGTATTGTATCGAGTGTATCAACAAGTTTAACAACCTCGCCAACTGGACATAATAAACCTGCACCAGCTTCACAATATTTAATACCCTCTTTTTTAGCTTCGTTGAATTGCTTAGTACTAAAGGCGAAAAATGCCCCTGCTTTGTCGATTGCTTCGGTTGTTGCTTGTTCCGTGTAGTTGGTTAATGATTTCATGTTGGTTAATTGTTAAAGTTTATTATAATATACTATTCGATTGCTGCCTATTTAGCTAGTCTTTATATTTAATAGTGTTTGTGATTGAGACTACAAACATATACTAATTTATTTAAATAGATATTATAATACACCTTTTGTTTTTAAAAATAACTGTACATTTGTACGTAACGTCAATAAACAAAGGGGATGGAGACAAGAAAAAAAAATAAAAAAAACACGTACGAAGGGAATATTAAAGTTCTAGGTAAACGAATTGCAGAGGAAAGGAAAAAGAAAGGGTTAACACAGAATCAATTAGCAGAGCTTTGTCAACTTAGTCTACCCAATATAAAAAGAGTAGAAAAGGGTGAAAACTTTACAATATCTTCTTTGCTAGCAATTCAAGAAGCTTTAAGAATAAAAGGAACGGAACTGATGCAAGGAATATGGGTAACGTTAAGAGAATTAGATTAGTTTTATATCACTACAATATTTAAAAGCTGGGCTAACGGTTCTTTACCTATTTAGGTAAAAACTGTGCACCAGCAAACAACTACGGCTAAATCAACTTTTTGTATCTTTAAAGCTATAAGGAATTAACAAAACCACATAGCTATGCAAGCAAGAGCAATACCACCCCAACACAAATCTATATCAGTAACTCTAAGAGCTGAGAGAGTAGCACAAGGACTTAGCCAATGGGAACTAGCCGCAAGAACTGGCGTAACTAGAATAACAATACAAAGTGTAGAAGCAGGTAAGGCTATTAAATCAACAACGCTAATAGATATTTGCAAAGCTCTTGGTTTAAGCTTCTTTGTAGGAACTCACAAGGTATACCAACCAAGGAAAGGAGAACAACCTTTAAACTGTGTAGAAAAAAAGAAATATCAAAAACTACTAAGGCATAGAAACAGAGAAAAGTTCAGAAGAAACGAATTGATATACTTAAATGAACTTAAGCAACAAAACCTTCAAAATGCTTTATTCAGAAAGAAACTAAAAGAAGATAACCTTAGATTTGAAGCACAACAAAGAAAAGCCGATCAGGTTGCAAGGAATGGTTACAACTTCCTAAAGGGATGATAATAACACAACTTTAAACCCCTAAATTAACAGTATAGCTAGCTTTGCCGCTATTAGATGGGTCAATACACGCTTAATTGTTGAATAGTCCTTTAAAACAACCTAAAAAGGATAAAAACCGTAAATAACCGCAAAGAGTACAGAACCAAAGCAGTAGTTATAAGAGAATAATGTACTGCTGGGATATTCTCTTCCCTCTCGCGTACATCTGAAAAGAAACAAACTTTCCGCGTAAATCCATCTTTCAAAATGCAATTCACCGACTCCATAGCAGAGCGGGTATCAAGGGCATAACACCCTAATTACAGGCACTCTACAGGATAACGGTATTGGATAACCATAACATTACCACAACATAGGTGCTATGATAGCTTATCATATTAACCTATGAATGTAAGTTTTAATAGCTTTTCCTTTAATGTATTACCGCTATAGCAATAGGTACAGCTCAATAAGAGTAACGGTTTCGTTGTTAACCTAACTAATCTATTGTACGGTTATATACCAAGGTGCATTGCAGATGAAATGAAATTCGAAACTCAAAAGGAAGGCCACTCGGTAACGTAAAACGGTTTCGGTTTCGTTTTGGTGGGGGCTGGATATGTACGTTATCTCATGACCTTTCTTCCACAGAATATTATTTTCTAATTTTTCGAGATAAATTGCCAGGAACCATAAAAGAGTAAGGCGTTGATTACCAAATGTTAAGTCTGCTTGTTACACGGGTAGAGACAAGGATTGGGGGGGGTATTAATTTTGGTATATCAGCGGAAAGTATTGCATGTATTGAGGCGAAGGGAACGGAATAGACTGTATGATGATTTGTCTTGGTACATGAGTGGGTTCTTTGTGCCAAGGTGGTTGTAATTACAGGGTTATTAAAAATAAAAGTTAATAACTTTGATAACATGTTGTAAATTTAATGTAACATAATGCCGAATATTGCGTTATATAAGAAGTTTGACTTTGCAATAATTGATAATAGCTATTGTTTCATAAGAAAAAGTTAATACCTTCGCAAACCAAATTAAAAAACATATCGCTATGGAAACAACAAATAACGTTAGTCTAATAGACACAAGGCTAAATAACGCTATGGATGCTTTGGATGTTGTGGATATAAAATTTCTACCATCTCCTGAAAACAATACTATAACACCAAATGCACTTGAATGTGGAGAACATGCTGCTAAAATGCTTGAAAATAGAAAGAGACATTTAGATGGCGACTTAACTGTTAAGGTTAAGGAGTTGTGTTTTGATTAGTTTACTTTCGGTTAAAAGCGTTGTATGGGGAATAAAAAAGAAGTAAAAAAGGAAGTGAAAAAGGACTTACTCCTGGCAATAGTTATAGCCGATAACATCCAAAAGGAAAATTCAGGTATAGTAACAAGTATGCAGTGGGATAGGAATAATCTAGGTGATGAGCCTTACACAACCTCTCCTGTTAAAATTCATTTGTCCGTCTGTAAGCTGGTTCCTGTTATAAAATCTTACTTAAGTCGATTGTCGGGGAGTAACTCTGGCACCGCTCTTAGAATATTTACGCATCATATTGAACATGATGGGGAGCGAGTTTCTGGCCAAATTACAAGATCAAAGGATGGTAACTATTGGATAGATTTAGATGGTGACGCGACTTATTGTACGCAAAGACTGGCTTTATGTAAAGAGTTGATGCAAGCTTATGTGGACATGCTATTTTATAATGACGCAATAGTTTTAAGCGCAATGGATCAAATGAGATTAGCTACTGGCACATTGAGAAAGTTTTATACTTCTGCCCCTCAGCAATTAACTGATGCCTTACCTAATTCTGAGACATTCGCACATTCAGTAGCTCTAGAACTAATGATTCCGTATCAAGTACGAGAAGAAATTGCACTTGTAGATTTTGAAGATGAAAAAGAAGTGGAAGAACTAGCAAAGCGTTTGTTTCTTACAAAGAAAACATTGCAGGATTATTTATTGAAATACTTCGATGCAACAACTTCTGTTTATAATATGTTAAACAAAAAAGCCAGTGAGTAATGTTATTGCACAGGCTGGTGTACTTTTTTATTCTTTTGCCATTTCACCAACTTATTAGCTTCGAGTATCGATAATTCTGCTTCACCATTATAGTATGACAGGTTTACCTGAACATGTTCTTTACTAAACTCTTTATGAGATTTCCCTTTTTTATCGAGAATCCATTCTCTTCCCTCCCAATGATCATGGAAACCAAATGAATCATCTTCAGTCCATTGTGATGAGCCATTTCCATCAATTCCATATTCGGAGGATATAGTATTCACTAACTTCTTAAGCGCATCCATAGAAACCCCAACCTTTTCACTGTGGTTTAATATTAGGTTAAAAGAAGCATTTCCTGATAAATCTTGATTAAAACTAAAACTTCGTACAGTAATTATATCAAATATTCCAAAGCAATTATCAAGCCCTTTCATATAATCAGTATACCCTTTTTCCTTAGTAGAGTCCTTTAATTGTGTTTCATTAATTTTTATAATATTTAAGCCTAAAATGTCCAAAATATTATTCTTTTTTTTTAATTTAATTAGTTCCATAGTGTCTGTGTAAAATTTAGTTAATCTATTATAGATTAAATTGTATTTTAAGCCAAGCGTGAAGTGCTTTCGCTGCATCTTTAGAAATAATCATACTTGTTTCCTCTTGGTTTGGCGACTCGCTTATTGTAATTGCCATAAATTCTCCGTTGTTCTTAAAATAAATTGAGTCTGTGTTTTCTGCTATCGTATGGTCAATTACAAGTTCTGTTTCGTTGGGGATTATTTCTTCTGGCATAATGTTTTTTGCTTTATGATATTTTTAGTTGGGGATAAATATACTAAAATAAGTCTTTTCATCTTCTAAGTCTATTTAATAATACGGTTGCTTTTTCAAAACCGAGATCACTAGCTTTTAATAAGTCTATGGTTGCTTCATCTTTTTTCCCAATAATAGATTTAGCAAGTCCTCTCACAAAATAAATGTCCGGTTCGGTTTGTTTTAGTAATAGAGCTTTATCAAAATCGCTTATGGCTTCATTCAGGTTTTCTAACGTGAAATTTGTTTTGCCTCTATAATAGTACGGACTACCTTCTGTAGGTTTCAAATTAATTGCATTATTGAAATCTTGCAGGGCTTCATTATAATTTTGTAATGAGAACTTTGATATTCCTCTAAAATAATAAGCTTCAAAACCTGAAGTGCTTAATTCTAGGACTTTATCGAAATGTTGAATTGCATCTAACCAATCACTTTCCTTAAAGCTTTTTAATCCATTGTTGTAATGTAGTTTTTCAAATATGGGATTAACGACTGCTTGAGAAAAGAGTTTTTTTGCTCCTTCAAAATCGCGTGAGAAATACTTTTCTAAGCCCATATCAAAGCATTCTTTATCGTATACTATTTTTAGACTAATAGCCTTATTAAAATCACTAATTGACCTGTCGTACTTTTTAAGGTTGAAATTCAGAAGTCCTCGATGGTAGTATGCAAATGAATGAGTATCATCAAAACCAATTGTTTTATTAAAATAATCCATTGCACAGGTTTCGTCATTTTCGGACATTTTTTTCATTGCTATGCTATAGTATTCTTCAGGATCATCAGAATTGATGTTTTTAGACGTGTTTTTTTTCATACTTAATCCAAATAAGGTTACTAAGCTTTTCCAGTTCATAATGCTGTTGTGATATTTTTAAGTGGGGCGGTAAATATAGGGAAATATCCTATCGTTGTTGTAGGTCTATTTATAGGGCTAAGACGAAGGTACAATGACTATTGTTAATCTCGGCCAATAACGGCCTTGATCAACGGACAGAGTTTTGGGAGCGTAAAATGCAAGCCATAAGATTTCTTTTTTTGTTTGAGAAGGTTATTAGCGAAATTAGGTTTCAAGTATATTAGTTTGAACCTAAACTATATGTAATGGTATTAGCACATTACCAACCTATCGATGTTTTCTAAAAGCTGCAATGGTTTGATATATTCCATAGGCTGTAAAAATACGCCCAATTAATAGCCAGAGATGCGTCCAAAAAGTTGGCCCCATGTTTTTGTTGGTAATTATAGCTGATTTGTGAAACGGATCAAATGCTCCGAAGTAATATGCGGACATTTCGTGAAAATTGGCATTATAAAAATTGCACAGTCCCCATTCATATTCTCCGGTACTAACTAACGCAAAACCGAAAAAGATAAAGCTTACTACTAAAGTGAATATTACCCCACGAAACCAGCTTTGCCTGTTTTTATTTGAGAGCCAATTTAATCCAAATATTATGTAATTAGCTATTTCCTGCTTAAACCCTTCGAGACTCCTAAGTTTAAATTGAAGATACTGAAGGTGTGTGAGCTGCTCTAACGCTTCATATTTTATAGCGTCAATTGTGTTACCTTCATTTTTAAGCGATTGTTTTATTAAACGAAATGTTTCTCTTTTGTTATCATTGCTGATCCTAACGATGTTTAGTTGGTTTAAATCTATAAGAGTTTGACTCGTTGAAGTGCTAGTTACAGTTTCAAAATCATTAAGTATAATTTTATAAAAAGAAAGTTTCCCTTCAATCTTTATCCTTGTTAAGTCAAGCCCCTTATTAAATTTCACTTCCCGAAATTCTGATAAGCTTTCGAATTCGGAATAGACAAAAGTAGCGTTTTCATAAAATTTACACTTTTCAATATTAAGCTTTAATTTGAAAATTGTTTTTAGAAATAATGCTAATTCACGAAATTCAACTTCGATAAATTCTACATTGTAATTAAAATGGGTATCACTAAAACTTGCTTTTTTTTCAAACCATACTCTATAAAGTCTGAATTCCCTACTTAAATTATTTCCTCTTAAATCAAATTCTCCCTTGAACTGGGACTGTTCTATTTTAATTGTTCCTAACTTGTAGTTTTGGGGTAAAATAAAATCATATTCGAATATTGATCGGTATATATTTATGGTGCCAAATTTCACATTTTTATCCTCGGAGAAAGAATCCCAATCAATCTTGAAATTAATTTTAACACCTATTATATCTAAAACTGATAGAGTTCCAAGCTCTTGAACTTTACAATAATCTATTAATTCTTCAATAGAGTCTAAAGTCTTTGAAAATGGTATTTCTGGCTGATCTTCTATCATACATTTGATATCCTTATTTGGAAGCAAATATAGAGAAATATCCTGTTGCTACTCTATTGCAAATTGTAGTAATAAGACACACTTGTTTTTATTGTTAATCTCGGCCAACAACGGCCTTGATCAACGGAAAGCGTCATGTATAGACACAATAACTTTAATCGTAAATTAGGACACCTCAAATTTGAGGAGTCCTCTATCCTTTCCTATTCTATATTGTAGAGGCTGGACTCAAATCTGAGCCCAGCTAATTATATCAAAATAGTTTTTCAATAGCCTGATATTTTGAATATTATTTTTTTAGTAATCACTCACCTCAAATTTGAGGGCAGCTATAAACTCTGCATATCAGTAACACTAATACGCCACATAGTTTTTCTAATTATTATTCAGGAATAGACGGGCTCAGGTTTGAGCCGGGCTATTAATTGTTGCTACCATCAATGCTTAGAGGAGGGCTCCGATTTGAGCTCGGCTATTTTCTTTCAATACCTCTGTTTTGAGACATAAAATTTGTTATGTTTTTCTTTTGTAAAATAGATGCCCTCAAATTTGAGGGCATCTAAATGTGTACGGCTTAAAATAAGGAGGCAGGTTGCGCCAAAAGAAAATTAAAATCGAGAAGCTTTGTGCCTTTTAGGAGATGCTAGATAAGTATTAACATTTTGCTCTATTTCTTCTTGGGTTTTTACTCGGCCTTTTTTCACCCATTCTATGAGGTCGGTTTTAAGAAAGTATAAACGTTTACCTTGTTTAGAATGTGGTATATCTCGTTTAGACACTTTTGCATACATGGTTGACTTTTTTATATTTAGGAAATTCGCAGCTTCCTCCACTGTTAAAAGTTTTCCGTCCTCAGCTTTTATATCGGATTGATTTCGTAAAAGGTATTCAATCCTGTCCAGTTGTTTTGACAATTCATAAACTGCTTGAGGAAGTTCTTCAAAGGTTGGTTCTGACATGTGATATTTTTAAGTCGGCCGCAAATATAGAGATATAAATTATTTGTCAGGTTCTATTACTTTAAGGAAGGGTATTATTGACTTTCAGAGGTGAGCGCAAATTTGCGCCCACCTAATTCTTCTCAACACATCTCAAACAAGGGGTAAGTTTTTAATAGTTTTCAGAAAATAGGTCACCTCAAATCTGAGGAGATCGATATATCGTGCTATCATTAATGCTTAGAGGAGGGCTCAGGTTTGAGCCTTCCTATTTCCTTACAATAACTCTGTCCTGAGGTATAATGCATTTGTTCTTTTTTTAGGGGATGGTGTTTATCTAGTTTCTTTTAAAATGAAGAAGCCATCAATAATAAATCTGATTAGATAAACTAGATGTTTCAAAGGAAAATTTAAATCCATATTTTTCGGCCAATTCCCTGTATTTAGATTTTGTTGAGTCGTCTGCTTTTGGATGGAAGACAACAGTTTCAACCAATGAAAGAACATCAGTTGGTATTAATTCTCCTTTATGCTCTGATTGAGTACCCCAGTACCCTTCTTTTTCTCTATCACCATCCCAATTAAATAACCTAAACTCCTTTTCGTGTAAAAACTCTATTTTTTTATGAAAAAGAGGTGTTAAAGTGCTGTAGTACTTGTATGGGAATTCTGTTGGGTGATGAAAGATAGCTGTATCATAATTTATGTATCTTACTTTAGACCCATAAATATTAATCTTTGAAGCATTTAACGCATTAGAAAGTCTCGACAGATTCGTTTTTATGGCAACACCCTCATTATCTTTAAGATATAAACTCCACATTGCATCAGATTCGTTTTCATTAACGTGCCAACAATTTACTGTGGTTGCTCTTCGTACGTCCTGATGGACTTTAGCGTATGCATCAGAATGTTTTTGTGCTTTTACAGAATCAAATACTCCAGTTACTCCTCGAAGTTCATTATCCATTTCAAACTTTGCAATTGATGCACGAAATTCTACTTCTTTTTTAGGTAAAGAACATTCATATGGGTCTGAGAATTTGTCTGCTCGGCAAAAAAATAAGGCGTTATCCCTTAGTAGTGACTCATATTTATCGAAGGAAATATAACGCCAAAGTGGAATATTTTCTTCTATTGGGATATATGAATTTGTTTTTTGTAGTGGCATATTGGGTGATATTTAGCTAAACATTAAATCATCTAATTTTACGTGTTTTTTTCTCCTGTTTTTTAATTTGGGCTTCTCTTGTTTCTGAATAATTCTTTAATTTTTGTATCTTAATTATTGGTTTAGGCACTTAATATGTCGTGCAGCAACATTGGAGTTTTTAGTCACGTTTATAATATTGTTTGTGCCAGTTACATTCTTAAATATGATCCTTTTTATGGTGGTCTTCTTTAGTTTTTCAACATCATGTTTTGATAGGTAGTAAACTGCAATTGAAACATTCTGATTGTTCATGGTTGCAAGTTCACTTGTATGAAGAGTTAGGTTAAGGGAATTACTATCGCTTAATTGAATCATAAGAATACCTGTAGATTTAGAGGCGGTTCCATAATACAGAATGGTAGTATTAAAAGTGTAAAGAGTATCCGTAGAAGTTATAGAGATACCTAATTCGCATCCGGTGCCTTTACCAACCATCTCAGGGTTTAAATACTTTACTGTTATGCTGTCAGAGGGATGAACTGTCTTTACTTGGCACTGCGAATATCCATTTGTAATAACCAGGATTAATGATAGTATTAATGTGATCTTTTTCATGTTATACTCTTAAGCTTTGAAGTACAAATATAAAAAAGGAGTTTGAATGCGGGTAAGAAACAAGTAATATTACATGATTAAATTCAACTTAACTCGAAAAGCCATGGCAAAAGAATTTAAAATAATGATCTACTGTAGTTGTGATGATTGTGGAGATTACTTTCCAGTGGAGAAGCGTAGGAAGTACTGTGATGTTACATGCAGAGAAAGGGCAAGTTATAAAAGGAGGAAATTAAAAAAATAAAAGAGTAGTGAATAGGTTATTAATTTTGTTGGGATTATCGCTAATAATGATGTTGGGATCATGTTCTTTAACTAAGCGTCGTTACATGGATGGTTACCATGTATTACAGAAGGATAGAGTTGACTCTGAAGGCGATAAAACTTCAGAAGATACTGTTGCGGTAAAACTAGATACGGCTATAGTAAAAAAGGAAAAACGAGAACGTTCTAGTTTTGATCTCGAGCTTAGTACGTGGAATGCTGACGTCTTTGTTGGTTTAGGTAATCATACAACATTTATTTATGGAGGTGCAGTTTCGTATAAAGGTTTAGGAGCATATATTGATCTTGCACAGTTTGGGAAGGGGAAGTATGCGAGTACTGGCATATACTATGATGTCTTGCGTAAGGTTGATAGACATTCATTAGAATTGGGCGTTTCATTTTGGGGGAATTATCATGGTACCTACAAGTATTTGTTTAAGCGACATGGTGATGTTTATTATTTAGGGATCAATGTGTTTCATATTCCAAACTCTAAATTTGAAGATTACGAGTATACCCGTGATAAACCAGAAAATTATCAAACCGTTTCAGGAGGATTTTTACCTATACAAGTAGTTTTTGGGGTAAGGTTTTTAGATGAATGGCCAAGCTTGGATAATTTGAATTGGGGGTTCAAGAAATAATAATTGCTTAGCCTGATGGATCGTAGAAAAAAACAATAAATTCTATATTGATAAATAGCTACGCTTGTACTTGCCTATCCTTTAACGTAATTCGAGCTTCGTTCTTAGCAAACTCAATAACATGTGGATCAGTTTTAATTGCAGAACTAAACAAGTGAGATTTTAGTATTAGCCCATCAAGTGAGGTACATCTACTCAAGGCTACATAAACTTGGCCTGGAGCGAAAGCTCTTTGTAGATCAGCTATAACTTTCTCAAAGGTTAAACCTTGGCTTTTATGTACAGTTATTGCCCATGCTAAGCGTAAAGGAAATTGCGTAAATGTGCCAACCACTTCCTTTTCTACAGTTTTCTTCTTTTTGTTGTACACATATTTTATGTTCTCCCAAGTGTCTTGTTCAACCCAGAACTCCTCACCGTTATCGCATTGTACTATAATATTTTTGCCTTTGATCGTTTTCACTTTCCCTATCTTTCCATTAAAGTATTTCTTAATAGCGTTATTTTTTACAAACATAACTTGTGCTCCCACCTTTAGTAATAACGTGTCATCGGTAGGTTTATGCTTATCAGGAAATACACCATCTGTTTTAGCTTCAAATGCAAATATTTGAGTTTTAAGTTCCTTTAATTTTGTAGTATTTGTTTCACTTACAATTTTATTATGAGTTGCAAGGGTAATGTAATCTCCGCCATTACCAGAAAAGTTTGGGTTAAGCTTAGTATTGAGCAAATCAATATCTGCTTTACTTGTTTCGTTTATACGCACACGATTAAGTAAGTCAATAAAGGTCTGATCGTTTTGGCGGTATATCTTTTTAAGCTCAACGTATTTAGGCGTATTGTTAACAATAACCATTGAGCTAAAAAAGAATGGGGATTTGTAGAACTCTTTTAAAATTGGCCACTCTTCTTTGTTTGCAATTGGTGGCAACTGAAACGCATCTCCAATAAATATAACTTGAACTCCTCCAAATGGTAAATCAGGTTTCCCTCTAAAGGCTCGAAGAATTTTATCTATTACATCAACCGTATCAGCTCGAACCATTGAAACTTCATCAATAATTAATAGCTCCATTTTATTAATTATGTTCTTTCGTTCTTGCCCGTATAGAAATGTTGAGAATATTGTAGCATCATCTTCTCTTTCAACTGCCATTGTTCTCAGTCTTGCATCCTCAGGCAAAAATGGGCCAAAGGGAATTTGGAAAAAGGAATTTATTGTTACTCCCCCAGCATTAATAGCAGCTACACCAGTTGGTGCTACAACTATTAGATTTTTTTTAGTAGTCTCTTTTAGGTGTTTGAGAAATGTTGTTTTACCTGTACCAGCCTTTCCGGTTAAATAAATAAGTGGCTCTTTATTATTGATAAGTTCTGTAGCATATTTAAATGCAGGGTTATCCGAATCGAACTGCATATTTAGAGTTGCTACTGCTGTTGTTTTTTTTATAGAAGTAATTTTAATCTTTGCCATTACAGGTAGTATTATATTGTTTATTTAACTAAATAAGTTTTATAATTTACATCCCAACAACTAGGGATATAGCAATAACTGAATACTCGTAAACACCAATTAAATATACGAAATACAGACGAGTTATACAAGTGTTTAGTACTTGCAAAAGACCAATAAACAATATGGTTACAGGAGTATTATTCGTATATTTAAGAGTAAATAAAATATTCCTTTATAATTTGCTTTAGCCTAATAAATCACAACAATTCTAAAGCTCCTTTTAATACATTGTTGTGTACCTACAAAAATGATAGAACTAAACTTAGGAGTAAGCCAAGGTGATGTAGAACTCTATAATTTTTCGAATAAAATTGAATTGATAGAGTTTCTAAAAGGAATGGAAAATGAAGATTGTGTATGGTTAGCAACTAACGAGGAACATGGAGTTTGTGGAGAAATAATGGTAACGGAAGATTTTGATAAAATAGTTGCAGCTTTAGAATTGGAGTATTGGAGTGAAAGTGATGATGAGGAAGATCAAGACTTTATCTTTTTTGTGCAGAAGTATAATAATTATAAAGCTGCTTATAGTGTTGCATTGGTTAAGCAAGAAAATCGCCCTAAATGTTATAATCCTAAAAGAAGAGCTTTGTTATAGGTGTTTCACATCACACTTTTATCCAGCAATTCTTTTAATTTAATCAGGCTATCCAAATACGGTTCAAAAACTTTATTGCCTTGGTTTTCTTTTACAAATTTCATGTGCGATATTATAAAACTTGGAATATCAGTAATTCTAGTAACCGCATCTAATTGAATTGCATTTGAAGGAAGTTCAACAGAGCTAAAGAATTTTTCTAATTCTGCAATTTCATCCTCCCAACCTTCATCTTCCCAATCTTCATATTCTTCATTGTAGTCTTTGTAAATTAAAGGATTCTCCTCCCAGTCGCTTACCCCTTTTGGCTCAACTTCTATAACTTCGCTTCCGCTTATAAAACCTTTCTTGGCTGCTTCAAACCTTTCTAGTGCCACCTCTTGCTCAAGCTGCCTTTTCATTTCAAGCTTATCAACATCTCTCCAATTGCCACCAGCTTTTTCAAGTTCGTTAATAGCTTTTTTATTCCCCTCAACGGAGTAGTCTTTACGTAAGAACTCTAGCTCTTTTTGGTGTTGCTTTTCCTCTTGCTTTACCATCCACTCATCATACGGAAGTGGCTCAGGATTTTGAGTGGTTTCATGAACTAATACCCCCTTCTTCAAGCCTGTTAGCAAATGTTTATGGCTAATGTTTATTACATCTGCATGAGTGAAATCACCCCTAGTAGGAACAAGCTTATATTCTGAGTTGCCTCCAAGCTCTAGCGAATACTGTTGACCAGTATATCGAAATATGTCTTTATCAAAAAACTCCATATTATTGATCTTCAAAAGTTAAACGTGTCTCCCCTGATTTTTCAAGTGTTTCAATACCTTTTTGTGGCTTTTGGGTAGCATCGTCATTTGGCTGGAGGTTTATTTCTTGTTGGACGGGTACATTTTTTCTATGGTAATCCAACACTGGATTAAAGTCCCACTCATCCACAAAACCAACACCGTCTTCGTGCATTTTAAGTTTAAAAGGCTTGTCTCTAAATGATGGTTTTCCGCCGGTCTCACTCTCCTTAATCTTTTGAATATGCAACTCATTCCACATCCACTCCGTTTCATGATTAGTCATACGATGTACAACAATAAAATTATCGGCTTTGCCAGGGAATTTACCACCTCCTTCTGTATCTGCTTTATTTGGTGGAGTTACGTAACCAGCCAATTCGTGTTCTCTGGGATAAACTTTCCTCAAAGCATTTGTAGCAGCATGAACATTTAAAATTATACCTATTCCAGTTTGACGAATAAATATTCTAAAATCAATCATAGCATTAGTATCGTATTGGTGATCATTCTCGGAGGTCTTCACCAGCATATTGTAAGGTTCGATGATAAAATTGTCGTACTTCCTTACCCTTAACATCTTCTTTCCAATATTGATCATATCCCGATAAGTAAAAGCTTCGTCATTTCGGATAAGAGTAAAATGATCTTCAACCCAAGCGGTAGCTCTAGCTAGCTCCGTTTCAGTCATCTTTTCAACTTTCTTACATAAATAAAATTCCAACAATCGACACTTTACTCCACCTATGACATTTTCACCTGCAAACACTAGATACCTCCTGTCGTGTAAAAGGGCGTTTAAGGTTGCCAAATACCAACTTACAACGCTTTTGCCAGTATTATCATGCCCTAGTACCATATCGAGTTGCGCGGGCTTAAATCGAAAGTATTTATCTAGCTCCTCAAAACCTGTCCTATCACCTAGTTTAAAAGTGCCGTTTCTCTTCCTTACGATGTAATCATCTGTATCCTCTTTTTTTGCTAAAAACGAAAAATCATTATCATCAATTGATATTTTCGATGCGGCAGCTGTTTTAGTAAAACCGTTCTGCTTTTCTGGGATATAAGCCCCAAACCCATTTTTTAAAAGCCAACTAGCAGCAGCAGAATAGTCTCCATTATGCTCTAGGGTTGTAAATACTTGACTAGGGTTATAGCCCTTTTCGGAATCAAACTCTGTTGAAGTGCTAAAAACATAGAATAACCTTTTATCCTCATGCCAATCTGCCGACCATTTACCTGTTCCGCCCGGTCGTAACATCAGACATCTGCTACCTTTTTGGTGTGTCAATTTCCATCCATGCTTTTCAAGCAATTGCAACACATCTCCTCTTTCGTTGTAATCTTCAAATGGTGAAACGTTTTGTGCCATGATTTCTTTTTGTTCTTTTCGGATGTGAGGCTCCTTAAAAACTTCGTTAAAGAGTTTAGCGCAGGCCATAATCGTTTTTCTTTCTAGCGGTGTTATCTCCTGCAATTTCTCAAGTTTACCGTACAAAACCTTATATCCGATGGATGGGGCACACATAAAATATCCTCCCTCGCCTCTTGTTTCCAATAATACTTTAGCTTTTTCTTTTGGTTTTAATTTTCTTTCTTCATTTGTGGTATGTCGATTTGCTAGCTTAAGGTTTCCCGATAACTCTTTGCATTTGTAGATAAAATGGTATCCACCAGAAGGAGTTGATTGTACAACCATTTTTTTTAGTAGCGTAGGGTCTTGCTCGTTTATTACAGCTTTGAAATCTTCAAACAGCGTACCTGTTAGATCGTACTTAGTATCAATATCAATACATTCTACGTTACCGCTAACTTTTCCGCAAACAACTCCAATTCCTTTAAAGTTAGGATTGTCTGTATTGAATACGTTGTCTGGTTTTACGGTTGCTTCTTGGTTTCTTTTCCAACTACCTATTGGCAACTTCTTATCTCCAATCGGGATTACGGATAACCCTGCCTCATAATATTTATTAGCTTCTTCTATCATTCTGTTCCAAATAATTGGTTAGCACTGTATTCACTTTCAACCTGTATGTTCGCTCCTTTTTTATACTTTTCGTGAAGCTCCGTGTACTTTTCCTTTCCTAATTCTATTCGATTAACCCGTATCCATGCCCTAAAGCCAATAAATACATTTTGAATTCCCTTCTTGTTATCATATCCAATCCTGCCAATTTTCATATTGTCGCAAATCCACTTCACTACTTCAGGAGTTATCATTGGCTCCAATTCTTGTAATGAAACTGCCCAGTTTTCTAGCATATCATCACCTACAGGAAACGGTGTTAAAAAGTTAAGGTGAAATAGTTCACTTACTAACTTGGCGTCGAGGGGCGTATTTGCTAATTCGCTTCCCGTTGCTGTCAATTCTTGGTTTTTCTTCATTTTCGTTGTTCTTTATTTGTGCTATGATTGTGTTAAATGATTGGTTTAGAACATGAATATCCTTGTCTTCGAACCACTCTGGCAATTTCGTGCAGATAACCTCAAAAGTTTCACGGACGGCTTCTGGTGTAATTTCCTTACCAGCGGTCTTTAACAGTTTTTCAATTTTAACTAAAAAGGATTTCATTGCTTTTCCCTGCACTGCTCCAAACGTCCAGTCCTCGTGAAATTGATTCAACCAAAATTCTACGCAAAGCGAATAAGCAGCAGGTGGCTTTTTTGCCACAAGAGTATCTTCTTTTCTTCTTTCTTTTTTTCCTTCTTTCTTTCTTTCCTTCTTAGGATGTGTATCTTCTGCTGTACTTTCTACTGTACCTTCTGTTGTACTTTCTACTGTATCTTCTGCTGTATTTTCTGCTGTATCTTCTGTTGTACTTTCTACTGTATCTTCTGCTGTATTTTCTGTTGTATCTTTTATTGAACTCTCAAGGTAGTTGACAAGTGTTGTTAGTGTGATTGCGGGCGTTTTCTGTTGTATTAATTCGCCGTTTTTCACTTGATCTTTAATAAACTTTCTCACCTTAGTTCTGCTCCAATTCCAACGCTTCTCTAACGCCTCTTCGGAGTACGCGAATTGACCAATTCCAACAGCAAGTTTGTTGCCCCGAATGTTAAGAATTGAAGGCTTAAAATTTGCTATAAAGTACATATCAACAAGTGCCATGTTCTCGCAGAATTTTTCTCCCAAGTAGCCCTCCCTATCTTCAAAAGACCTCCATAATTTGATAAACCCTTGATTCTTTTCCATAATTTATTACCTATGATCTATTTCGTATTTAAATGCTGATTTAAGCTTCCCGATAAAAGATCTCTCTTAAGGTGGATGCAGTAATTGATCTAAAAGCTTAAAGCTCTTAGTGTCGCCAAAACCACCCTCACCGAAACCAAAAGCGATATTTCTTGTATAGCTGTTGGTATAATGTACTTTTACTCCTGAACCATTAGAGGCGTATTTGATTTTTATCATTTTTCGATTACTTCTTTATTGATTTCTTTATGAGTTTCATTACTATTTCGAATTAAGGCTTTGCAGATTACTTCGGGATTTTATTGTTCTTTCATTTTACTTCAAGGAGGGTTTGAACAGCCCTCCTTTTTTTTATTCCAGTACTTCAAAGTCCACTCAACTTGTTAAACTTTGCCTCCGCTGATTTGTAATTGTCCATACACCAGCCATACACACCAAAATCCTTAGTCTCTGGGTACTTCTCAAACCTTACAGCGACTATACCTTTTTTACTGTGTTTGTATTTGGTAAAGACCTTGCGTTTCACTACCTCCCAGTGTTGCTCTTCGTTTTCACTGCGCAACAAATAAACGTATGCAGTATCACTAACCAATATTCTACTGAAAATCCAAGAGCGCATATTTCCTTTGCCCAAAAAGCTTTTGTTTAGGTTCTTAATTTTCTCTCTTGTAATTACTTTTTCGTAAGTGATATTTTGGACTTCCATGTTTTGTGTTTTTTAATTATTTAAAATCACTAGGAGGGTTCTCTATGAAGTCAACCAAAGAGTCATAGTCATACATACGCTTACCACCTCTCATAACAGAGGTAATCCAGCCCTGCCTTCTATATCTATTGATTGTTGGAACGGCAATCAATAACAGCTTTCTGGCTTCTTTAGCTGTTACTTGTTTTTTAAGGAGCTTTACGGATGGTGGCTGTGTTTGAGATTGCGAATGTTTGGTGAATGCTGATTCTATCATTGCTTGTAGATCACTTTCGCTACACTCGAATTTAATAAGGCTGTCTTTCATTTTTTGTTTTGTTTGTTTGTTTGTGTACTTAAGTATACTTCCTTGTGCTAACTTGTGCTAACTTGTGCTTCAAAGCTACAGTAAACAATGAGGTTCTCGAAATAATGGATACAAGATTGTATATCCATTTTTATATCCATTGATACAATTTTAGAGGTTGCTTTTTGAGAAAAAAAACTATTTGAAATTTCAAGAATGGGTGCCCATAAACCTTCCGTAGTTTCAAGGGATTTATCGCACTCAAATTTTAGTAAATAGTGAAGGAGAAACTATTTTTAATTTAGTTGAAATAATGGATACAAAACAGCCCTTATTTGGCTTGTTTTCGAGAAATGCACTTGCTAATCCGTGCCTTTTTTAGGCGATTTTGGGTTGTTAGGGGAAATTGGCTTGCTATTTCTGGCGTGTTTCTCTATCGTTTCAGATTCTTTATCCCGAACATAATTAGCTATGTTCGAATTATGTTTATCAGTAATAATCATACCTTCCTTGGATCTACTTTCTAAAAGTAGTAATAAAGCATAGGAAACGGAAGAGTTAATCATGGATGCCACATAGACCCCCTGTTTACGTGATGATAACCCTTTAAAACTTTTCATATCGAAAAAGCCAAGCCCAAGGAACATTATAAATAATCCTTTATTACCCAGAGTTGTTGGATGCTCCCCGCCAACAACTTCTTTCTTAACATCTTCCGGTAATTGAACCTCTTCAGCGGTAACCCCGTAACTTTTTTTAAGCTTAGATATTCCAGCGAGGAACTTAGACCTCATTCGCATCGCCATTGCACCCCAAGCGGTGACTACTTTAATAGGAAAATAGTCCTCAGTATATTTTAATTCAATGCGAATATTCAACTTACATTCCTTATCCACTTCACTATATTGCCTCATATCCCCCTCCTCGTAAAATTCACCCAACAATTTAAGATTACTCTTTAGTAATTCTTTATCAGTCATCACTATCTCATCCAAATACGATATAGCCATTTTACTATCAACTATTTCTGATAATCTATACTCTATGTCATCTAGCGCGTTGTTGCATAGCTCCTTACACTCATCCATAAAAGTGGATTTCCTAAGGCTCTTGCCCATGTCATCATATTTGCGATCAAATAACAGCGTAAAACCATTAGCACAAACTTCTATCAGGTTAACACCTTTAATATTGACATCCTTAACGGTTAAATCCAAACTGTAAATTTTGTTTTGAAAATTTCGCAATCCTTGGTTTTCCACAACAGCCATACCTTCTAGTTTTTAGTGTATAAATAAGCACAAACAGAAAAAAACTGAAAGGCGAATTGCCGAAGTTAAAAAAGCTGAGGAGATAATACAAGTAGTAAAGTAGAAATTAGGCTGAGGTAAAGCCCTGAAATTCTTTCACGATTATGTGATGGGAAGGAATGTTGGTGCCGCCAGCATTAATACCGCTGTATTTAGCCATCATTTTATTTATAAATTCAAAACATTTGGAGTTAGAAAGGTTTGTTCCGACCAGTTCCATTGTGCAAATATATCCACTTCGTATACAATGGAAAAGTCACTGTGTATCATTGTAATTCAAGCAGTATAAATCTGTTTTCATACTCGATCAATCACGGTTAAAATATATTTCTTGGCTTCTTAACCCAGTTATCTGGCACAATATCTTTTAACTTTTGTTTTACACGCCCAATAATACTTTTTCTAGGTTTAATTACTTCAGGCTTTTTCTTGATTTTCATATTCTTTATTTAAAATAAACTTTAAAGCAATTCGGAGCGTAACCCTTACCTGCATCCGTAATATTAATAACATGTCGACTAAGCTGCCTGCCTGTCATATTACCCGTTTTCTCATCAACTTCACTAACAATCATAACATCTCCCTTTTTGGTAGTTTTGCCGTTTTTAATAACCAGAAAATCCATTTCGCCGAGGAATAACTTTTTAAAGTTCTTAATTGGTAGATTGCAAGGGAAACTTACTTTTAGCGACTTGAGCAGTGCATTTGACACAAAACCCTCTTTTTCTGCAATTTTGACTCCCTTCTTAAATTGGTAAGAATATTTTGACTTACAGCTTCTTGAGCAATATTTCGTTTTTCTATTAAAGCTAAAATATTGTCCACACCAATTACATCGGCAGTATATTGGTATGGTACATTTTTTTGTATTTACCTTTTCCTCCTCGGTCGTATTTTCTTCTTGTGCCATTTAACAATTAATAATATTACCAATAATACCAATGTCCTTATTTCTGGGCTATCCTATTCCTAATCTCTCGTATCCAGCTATAACACAAAACTCGATTCTACATTAGAAAATTTTGTTCTGTTATTGCTTATAAGGGCAGCAAAACTGTCCACTATTTGTTTAATCTAGGCTTAACAATATAACTTGTCAAAACTTCGTATCCTTCTCTTAGAGTAATTAGCAGGTCTTGTAATTTTAAGTACTTTAAGAATTGTTCTGCTACAGATAAGGAAGCATAGACACCTCCCTGTTTTCCGTTTTTAATAAACATTTGATTAGTACCGGAGCCTATAATCCATGATTTTATACTAACAACTTGCCCCTTAATTGAGAATTTTGCAATAATTTCATTAAAAACCTCTATCTCTCCACCGGGTTTTCTCAACCACTCAACTACCATTAATTCAAAACGTTCACGTTCACTTCTCAGCCAATTATTTAACAGTTTATTTGATTTTAATTTCGATTTTAATTTCGATTCAAGATCAGTAAGCGAAATATAGTTACTGCAATTCCCCTTAGTTGCTATCCTTATAACTGTTCCTCCCAAGTATATTTTTCTAGCCATACCTTTTGTGTTTTATATATTAATTGTTTGTTACTCTCCATCATTAAATAAAGATGGCCATTCGAACCGGTAATTTTGTTCTGAAATCTTTAAACGATATTTTATATCCTTAAAACTATTTTGTTCCTTTAATAAATAATCAGCCCTTTTGCTCAACATTGTTGTCATTTTTAATTCGGCCGCAGAAGGATTTGATCGGATGTTTTCACCTTTTAATGCAAGAAAAGGATTTTGATCTTTCCACTCTCCAGCAGTTTTACCATACACTAGCTTGTTGATATAGTTCACAAAAATCGCACGGTAATATATTCTCTTCTGTAAAGGAACCTTATTCTCATGTAAGCGCATCTCAAAACTTTCCATAACATTAGTATGTGCGTCATTATTCTCTCGACGTTCCTCCGATAAAGCCCCTACTGTTGTTATATTCCCCGTTTTATCTGAAAACCTTAAGTAGGTTTTGATTACCATAAAAGTAAGGTTTGGACTTAGCCACAGATCAAAATGCATTGCAATCAAAGGGTGAAAATATACACCGCCATTTTGTCCCTTCAATACTCTAATACCAACAGCATTTGTTTTTCCTTCCCAAATAGCTGGTGTTATATTTAAAGTACTATTCGTTAAATCTTTTGATTTAAATATATCTGAATCTATTTCTTTAAATCTCTTGTTGTACCATGATTCAAAAAAAATTAAAAACGTAACCGTATCTAACTCTATTATCCACTTGTTTATTGTCTCTTTAGTCGGGGTTGTTGGTCTCCTCAATTTTGCTAACTCATTTATATTTGTATAAGCTGCACGAATTACTTTGGGACTAACCGATTTCTTCTTTTTTCTATTTAGTTTGTACATTTTAATTGCTTGCTAGATTACAAAAACAAAGTACAGCTAACGAGCTTATTTATACTCAATCTAAATAAGAACTTATTAAGTCACTTAATCATGATAGGTGGCTAATGTTGATAACTACAGGCACCTGAAACAGCTATCCATTAAAGGCTTGTAGAGATAGTGCAAAACAACCCGCTATAAAAAACAATAAAGAACAATAAAGAACAGTAAACTAGCGCATTAAACAAAAATCAGATTGTTAATAAAAAGAATATTTCAAAGGTGTAGAATAACGTCTATTTTTACTTTCTTTTGGTTGATAAGCGATCAAAAATCACCTAAAGTTCGCAGTCTTGAATAGTGTTTTATTCAACTACTAACTTGCCACGGTAACCATACCTATTGCGCAACAACTTTACAATCTTATCTCGTTCTTTTGTAAGCCTTCTTTTACAATCTTCAAATGGAATATCCTTACTAATTAATAATAGACTGCGCTGAATAAGTCCAGTATAGATCATGCCTTCCATTGGACTTGCAAAGTCCTTAATATAAAAGCCTTTTTCGACTAGGTTTTCGTGCTTTTTATTCCAATCAGCTTCCGTCGTTCCCCAAGATAACTTAACCACCATATCAAGATTTATGGCCCAATCTTCAACACTAATTTGGTTGTTGTTTTCGGAAAGGATAGGAGTTATCATTGAGAAGTCTGCCAGCAGGCAATCTTCGCTTCTTTGTTTTGCAGAAGTTATAATATTAAAATATCTAAAATAAATATCCATTAAAGCCCAACAATACTTTTTACTTCCTAGCTCCATCCATTTCAAAAAAGACATAGCAACCGGCAAACCTACATAGTCCCCGGCATAAACTCCACCTACCGGAAATACTCTCCAATTGTTCTTCGCTCCAGCTATTATATCTGAGGGTATATTCGCCTCTTCTAACAACTGTCCTAAAGCATCACTGTTTTTATTGTTTGTACTGTGATTGTTGATTTTATCTTGTTCTTTTGCGTCGCTATGCCACATTTCAACTACATCTACATGCTTTTCTCGGCCGTTGTATAACTTAACTAAATCTTGAAGGCAAAGAAAGTTCTCACATTTAGCTCTTGACATTATTTTTATACTAACACTTTCATTATCCTCTACACCCGAAATTTTAGGGAATTTAATATCTATTATTCGTATCATTTTCAATTAATTTTAGGTTATTTATTTGTTCGTTTTTACTACTAAAAATAATGAAAAATAAATCTTATTTTGGGTAAATACCGAACTACTAATTACATTTTATCCACAAAAACAGGAATACAAAAACCGCTCAATCCCCCATCAAACCTGAGGTTTAAAAACAGACAAAATATCGACTGTGAATAAGATGTTAGTAAGTGGACTTTTAGCCACTTAGATGACACAACTGCCTAATTAGCTTTTGGAAGGTTCTTGTTGATAAACACAAAAAAGGTGCATAAATACAAAACTAAATATAACTGTTTCTTATTTTTTTAATTAAGCCTTTTGGTCAGAAGACCAACCTTTCTAACAAAATTAAAAGCATCAATATGTAAGATTGTCGATACTTGCCACTCAAAAAAACATTATGTGAAGCCCGTTGCAATTTCAATTACAATAATGCTAAGTAGTAGTAGTAGTAGTAGTAGTAGTAGTAGTAAGCTGCATTCTCAAGACCTTACGCTTAAAGGTTTATCCCTTCTTCAATCCTAAAGTTTCGAAATTGTCAATAACTTCTTAACGGAAAATTTTGAGGCTTATATAATACCGAACTAAATGACAAAACTTTAATAACCGATTATAAGAAAATGGGAACCTGGGCTTTTAACGAAAATTCATATGGCAATAACGTTGAAGAATGGTTTTATTAACCAATTTATGATGGTTACGATAATGCAGTATAATTTCTAACGAGCATGGCTATTTTTAATGCTCTTAAAAACAAACAAAAGCTAAGCTTAGATTGTTTGACTACGAAAGTAGGAAATCATAAAATTGAACTTTGATCGCAGAATCATTTGTCATATAAATAATCAAAATAAGTAATAACTTCAATTTTATGTAGCTCCTTCATTTTGAAAAATACAGAAATGAAAAATGGGATAATCATTTTGTAGTATCATTTATACCATTTACATTTGTGGAGCAGGAATAAAAAAATGATGTAGTCACGAAAAGTCACTACAATAAAATATTATTCACATCACATTCAAGATATAGAACTGGTATCGGTTCGAATCCCATACGCTTAATTGGGGAATTGCCGGCGGCCTAGAGTTTTGGGCCAGTTCTTTTCATTAAAATCCTCCAACCCGTGTAGTAAGATTACTCACGGGTTTTTAATGACTTTTTTGTCCAACTGAGGGTTATAATGGTAAATTTCCTTTTTTTATTTCCCCCTAAATCGGCTTTCTGTTCATTAATCGACTAAAAAAGCCCCTTCTTCCATTATTCTTGTCCTCTTATCGACAATTTCAAAAGAAGCATGTTTTTTTGTTATGTTTGCTGCCGAAAAAATAGCCCATAAAATCAGTAACATATTATAGAAAACAACAACAATAATCAAATTCGATCTAGCATTACTTCCATTCGAATTAATCTAATTCATTATAAAATTGATTTTCTTGTATAAATACATTGTGTTTTGGCGAGCTCAAACAATTGTTAGGACAGTTGCGTAGCATAGATTAGTAATTAAATTATTATTAACAATTTTAAATATGGTATTTGGTTTGGAGGTTGCATTATAACTACAAACACAAAGCAGGGGGTGGTAAAGCCTTAAGTGTTAGTGGATAACTATTCCTCGGTGAGGTATATGATAATAAAATTCTTTTAGTTACGTTTGCGAAATCTTAAAACAAGGAACTGCCAATTAGCTAATGAAAAGGTATAAATAATTAAGAATAAGAATTATAGAATAGATTACGAAGCAGAACAAAATATTATTGAAGCATTATTACGATTAGGTAAGTACTCCTCTCCTTTTTTTAATTATCACTCAAACAATTTTTTCTTAATAACAGAAAACTTACATGCCCTATAAGGCTTACTTATAGCGCGTGTTTTATATATATGAAATTTAATAGAATTATAATGAATAGTATCTCGGTAAAAATTAGAACAAGCATTGCACTAGTATGTGTATTATGCTTTTCGTCGTTGGCTACTTTTGGAGCAGACTTTACTATTAGTAATGGTAATGATGACGGTACAGGATCATTACGCCAGGCAATATTAGATGCTAATGCAGCCGGTGATGGCCCGCATACGTTTACTATGGATGGTACGTACACTATTACGTTATCATCTAACCTTCCAACAATAACCGTTTCGGGAATTACGTTTGATGCCGAAAACAAGCTTACCATACTTGCAAGATCGTATGGTGGTGACTTGAATAGAAAAATTTGGACAATTGGTACTGGTGGTGATAACACTACCCTTAAAAACATGGACGTGTTTAATACTGGGAGGTATGGTGTTTATGTAAAAGGAATTATTGATGGTTTAACAATTGACAATATAGATATATCTCAAACTGGTGGAGACGAAGCAAGAAAGATTGATCACTTACTATATGTAATAACTAATATTAAAAATGTAACGGTCAGCAATTGTGATGCATCAGATTATTTGCAGGACGGTTATGGCTTTGCTTACTTTTTAGGAACTACCGAAAACATAACAATTTCTAATTGTTCGTTTACCAACGGGCCAGGTGGAGCAGGTTATGGAGTTAAGTTTTTAGGGGTTGCCAATAATATCAATATTAACAATTGCCTTTTCGATTTTAACGATGTTGAATCTTCTAACGATGGTGATTATGGTATCTACTTTGCTAGTACAACTACCGATGTTACAATTGATGCTGTTACTATTAATGATGCGGAAACATATTCAATTTTTGTTGGTGGAGTTTGTACCAACTTTGCCAGTTCAAACTTAATTATTACCAACATTAATGGTGGTAGTGGTTCGCAAGGTATAAGGTTTAACAGTATAGTTAATACAGCATCGTTTACAAACGATAACATTAACATGAACCGCACGGAAACATCAGACGATGGTAACTATTCTTTGTTTTTTGCTTCTATCAGTAACAATTTAACATTTAATAATAGTACGTATCACGATGCCGATTATGATGGTATTTATTTAGGAGGCAATGTTACAGGTATGTCAATGACCAACTGTAATGTAACTAACGATGGTATATCTCAACAAAACGGAGACCTAATTGAGTTTTATAGCGGAGCAGCAAACTCAGGCTTAGTATTTACCAATTGTACATTTAGTGGTGCGGAGCGTTATGGATTTATTTTAAACGCAACCAGTGCTCAAACTACTGCAACGTTTACTAATTGTGGTTTTATTAATACAAGTTCATATTCTGGTTTGTACATAATAGGTGGAATTGGCGCACGAGAAATAACTTTAAACCAATGTCAGTTTGTAAACAATGCCGATCATGGTATTAACTTATTAACTGCTAGTAACATTGAATTAAACGAATGTGTTTTTTACGGAAACGCAAACAATAGTATTGAACTAAACAATAACGGAAACAGCGATTATGAATTAGCCGATGGTGATGTACCAAACATTATTAGTGCAACTCAAAACGGTAATGATTATACCGTTGTTTATTCATTGCCAAGTTTATGTTCGGGTGGCGATTGCGAAGTTGAATTTTTTGTAAACAACTTTGGTGATAACCGTAACCAAGGTAGAACGTACCTAAAAACAGAAACGTTAAAATCAAACACAACCTACACTACAACTATAACTACAACAAATAGTAACGATGGCTTTTTTACAGCCACCTTGTTTAGAGATGGTTTTGGAACATCGGAGTTTAGTGAAATTTTACCAATGAATTTAAAAGGGCCAGCCGGTGTAGTTGGTGGAATTAAAACATGGCTTAGAGCAGATAAAGGTGTTGACGGAACAGCTTGGACGGATTTTAGTAATAACGGAAACAGTCCTATAGATAGAGATACCGACCCTGATGCAACTACAGGAAAATTAATAAACTTTAACCCTGTTTTTTATTACGATGGTAATGATATTCACTGGTTACCAGAAGAGGCAGAAGTAACCGACGACTATACTATTTTTGGAATTGCTCAAATGGAAGGAAGTAAAAATGGAAGAGTGTTTTCAAGTTCTGAGGATAATTATTTAATGGGCTACCATAGTAACGATGAAGACGAACTTTATTTAAAAGAATGGTTGCACGCACCAAATACTCCAGCTAGTACTGATTTGAAAATGTACTCGGTAGAAAAAACAAAAAGTACAGATGCCTGGAATTTTAAAGCAAATGGTATTACAATAGGAAGCACTACTGAAGCGGATAAAGAGGGCGAATGGCGTTTAACAATTGGAGGATATAGAACAGGTGAATATTCAAGTGTATATGTACCAGAAGCAATAGTTTATAACAGAGATTTAACGGATGCAGAAATGCAGAAAGTTGAAACGTATTTAGCTATTAAATATGGTTTTACATTGCCGAGTAATTACGTAAGCCCTACGGGTGTTGTTGTTTGGGATAACACAGCCAATGCTGCTTATAATAATGATGTAACGGGTATTGGTAGAGATGATGCTTCTGTTTTAAGTCAATTAAAATCGAAATCAGAAAACAGCGATGGTGTTATTACTATAATGGTTGAAGGCGAAGGAACAAGTGCAGCTCCTGTATTTGTTGATTTAACGGATGGTACATATTTAGTTTGGGGTAATAATAACAATGATAATACTTGGAGTACTGCAGGTGCACCAGCAGATTATAATATTTTAAACCGTACATGGAAGGTTGCTGAAACAAACGAAACAGGAACCTTACTTTTTGAAATTGAAGTTAACAATAGTGATTTTAATATTGCAGAAAATGCAGCATCTTCAAAATTGTATTTGGTAATTGATGCAAACAGCGATGGTAATTTAAGCAACGATGTACCTGTACTAATATATGATGACGGAACAAACGGTGATGCAATTGCTGGTGATTATGTTTACACGGCAAGCGGCATAAACTTAAACAACAATAACATATTTACCCTAGCAACTTTTATAGATAACGATGTAGTTAATACTGCTGGAGCAAGTACATGGACGGCACCAGCAGGTGTTTGTTCAATAGTAGTTGAAACATGGGGTGCTGGAGGTGGTGGTGGTAGTTCCGAAAAATCAACATGGGAAGGTTCAAGTGGTGGAGCTGGTGGTGCATATTCTAAATCAACTATTAGTGTTGTACCAGGTACTGTTTATAATATTTATGTAGGTAGTGGTGGTTCAAAAGGTTCTACTGATGCTGCACAAAATGGTGATGGAGGAAATGGAGAAGACACTTGGTTTTCTACCACTACAAATGCACCAACAAGTTTAACCGAAGGTGTTTTAGCCAAAGGTGGTAACGGTGGTTTAAGAGATGATATTGCTGCAAACTCTCCATATATAATAGGTGCATTAGGTCAATTAGGAGGACAGGCAGCAAATGGTATTGGAGAAGTAAAATATAACGGAGGAAATGGTGGTGATGGTTGGCATGGTTCATATGGCCAAGCTGGTGGTGGTGGTAGTTCTGCTGGTTTAGCTGCTAATGGTACTGATGGCCAATACGCATCTTATACAAGTGAAGCTACTTGCGCTGTTGCACCATTTGGTGGTGGCGAAGGTGGATTTGGAGGAACCGGTCAAGGAGCTGGAAATGTTGGAGAAGATGGAACATTACCTGGTGGTGGTGCTGGTGGTGGCGGTGGTGATCCTGGTGAGTTAGGTGGGAATGGAGCCAACGGTCAAATAAAAATTACATGGGCAAAGCAAATAGAATTTAACAACCCAACAACATGGACGGCACCTGAAGGAATTACTTCAATAGAAGTACAAGTTTGGGGTGCAGGTGGTGGTGGTGCAGGTAATCCTGGTTTTGGCGATGCAGGAGCAGGTGGTGGTGGTGGTGCTTATTCAAAAGCAACTATTACTGTTGTGCCAGGTACAACCTATAATGTACAAGTTGGTTTAGGTGGTTTTGCTGGCCCAATTACAGGTACTACAACTGGTGGTATTGGAGAAGATTCTTGGTTTGGAACCACAGCAACCATTTTGGCAAAAGGTGGTTTTGGTGGTACGTTTACAAATGGTGGCGGTGTACCGGGTACTGGTGGACAAAGCGCGGATGGCATAGGAACTGAAAAATACAGCGGTGGTAATGGTGCTGCTGGATATACAACTAATAATGCAACCGGTGGTGGTGGTGGTGCTTCGGCAGGTACTTTTGCAAACGGAAATAACGGAATAGCAGGTGGCAATACTGGAGAGTATGGCGAAGGTGGATTAGCAATATCAGGAGGAAGTTATGGAGGCCAAGGTGGTAAGGACTTTAACAATTCCAATAACGAATGTGAAATGTTTCATGGTCATGCTGGTGGTTTTGCAGGTGGTGGTGGTGGTGCAAGTTCGGGAGATAATAATGGAGCTTATAGAGATACTCCAGCAAAAGGTGCTGCTGGTAGTAATGGTAGAATTGTGATTATTTATGACTTAGAAGATAAAGTATTATTAACAAGTAATGCTCAAGCTGCTGCAACAATACTAGCAGGAACAAATGATGTAGTTGTTCATAGCTTTTCTTTAACCGATTATTATGCGTGTAACAGAGTTACAATTAATGATTTAAACTTAACAACTACTGGGTCTTTTATAGCAGCTGATATAACAAACTTTAAATTATACTACACAGCAAATAACTCTTTTGGAAGTAATAATTTATTAGGAACAATTGAAACTCCTTTAGCAAGTGGAATTGAAGTTTTTACAGGAGTTAATTTTCAACAACCAGATAATATTGGTTATTACTGGATAACGGTAGATATACCAGAAGCTTCAACTAACAATGCTACTATTACTTTTTTAGAAACAAATGCATCATCATTTGTATCATCATACATACCAACGGGTATAGCCTTTGCAAGTGGAGAGCAAATAATTGATGCAACGTTTAGGGTACAAGGTACAATTGTGGATGTTGATTGTGCAACAGGAACTTTAGGTAACATTAATGTTGCCACTATTAATGGTGTTGCTCCTTATACTTATTTATGGAGCAATGGAAGTTCAACTGAAAGTTTAACGAACGTTGAGGCTGGTGTATATACATTAAGAGCAAAGGATAGTAACGGAGATAAATTTAAAAGTGAATTTAGAGTTTATGCATGTGCTCAGTTTACAGACATGGAAAATGTTACAGAACAAGATTTTTCACTTACCAAAACGAATGCAGACCCTGAACTTGCCGGAGCAAAATCTAAAAACCTTCTTTACGTAACCAGTACAGGTGGAATTAAATATGTTGTTGAAGATTTAACTAAAAACTTTGCAGCTGGTTTTAGTATTGAAACCAAAGATGATTTAGATGTAGCTCACACAGTTTCTGCTTTTGAAATTGAAAACGATAAGTTGGATGTTTATGTATACGGTACTCTTGCAAATACATACAATGGATTGGTAACAGGTGATATTGTAGAGTTGGTACAGGATTTTGGTAGCATTAGCTTATTGATTAATAACTATGTTCACTTTACTGTTGACTCCGTTCATAAAGCAGCAATGAAACTTGATTTTATTGCATTAAAGGAAAATAGCCCAGTTACAAATTTAAAAGTAACATTTGGTTTGCCTGAGTTTTATTTTAATTCTCAATTGCTTGAAACAGGAATAACAATTGACGCAAGTATTGATGGTATAGCGGCAGGAAGTTCAGAGGTTCCTTCGGTAGAAACATATCAATTGCCAATAGGCTTTAATAATGATGAGGTGAGTTCATATTTGACCTTACACCCCTAAGTGGTGAAACAAGTAAAATTAAAGTGCTTTCAACAAAATATGGTACTGTTAATAGTGTGTGGCAATATGATGCTACCAATAGTATTTACAATGAATTAAACAATTCAATGTACACCTTTGGGGCTAATAGAGAATTGATACTTATACCATTCGGAAAAACTGTATTTGATTTACCATATGAACAACCTCCTGTTTATTTAACATTAGAAAGCGGTTTTGTTTTATCTCCAAACGGAGATAATAACTATGATGAACTGAGCTTAGTTGGGGCAGAACTTGTTGATGATTTTGAACTCAAAATATACAATTTATCCAATACGGAAGTTTATCAAACTACTGTACCTGAATTTACTTGGGATGGAAAAGATTACTCAACAAATTTGGTAAAAGGTACATATAACTATACGCTGAGTATTAACGGACAAGCGTTTAGTGGTATGATGGTTATTGATTTTTAAGTGAAGTAGAATTGAAAATAAATTTAAGTAATGAATAATAAAGTAGTTGTTGCATTAATAGTAGTGCTTATTGGAGTGTCTGGATTTAGTTTGTATAAATCAATGCAGGTTCCAGTTGTAAAATATGTGCGTTCATCCGATTTAATTTATGGTTTTGATGGAATGAAACTTGCACATTTAAAAATACAGAAGATACAGGCTGAGAACCAAGGTAGGTTGGATACTTTAAAACAGGACTTCCAACTTTCTGTGAGCAATTACAATACTGCTTATACGGATTTAAATAAAAAAGAAAAAGCAGAAAGAGAAAACTTGTTGCGTTTACAACAGCAAAACTTAGAAGGTTATGCAAAGCAAATACAAGAAAATAATACTAAGGAGGATAACAGGTTAACCGAAGGTGTATTAAACCAAGTTAATGCATTTGTTGAACAATATGCTAAGGATAATGGTTACGATATAATACTGGGAACAACTACTTCAGGAAACATTTTGTACGGAAACAAAGCAATGGATATTACGGAAGAAGTATTAGAAGCAATTAATGAAGACTATAAAGTAGAGGGAGATAATAATTAATGAAACAATCTGCTTTACATATCCTTTTTAGTATCAGTATAATTGTTGTAGTTCTATTTTCTGGATGTTCAGAAACTAGTTCTGTAGCAAATATAGAAGAGTTGAATGCTTGGATGAAAAATGCTGAAGAATTAACAATAACCCGTTCTGTTAATGGTGTTGAGGTTAAGGTAAAATACATACTGCCTATTTATAGTGCCTTTAAAGATTTGAAAAGGTATGAGTTAAGTAGTCAAAAAAGCTTTGATAGCCTATTGACTTTTTACGATAACAATGCAACTTTTATTATGACACTTGGCCCTGATGAAACAACAGGCACAACAGGTGATATAATGTATAAAGGTGTAAAAAACTTTAAGGAATATGTTTTACAAGCCAAACATTTAAATTTTGATTTGGAAAAACAAGTGAGTATGGAAACGAATGAAGGGAATTATTACCCTGCATTATCATCACTTGATAACACATATAGCCTTACAAGTAACAGAAATATAAACTTTGTTTTTTCACCAACAAAAACCAAAGAGGAGTTAAAAAACGCAAAGCACTTTCAATTTGTTTACGACGATGAAGTATTTGAATTGGGCACTTTGCATTTTTATTTTGACAAAGAAAAAATAGACAGCCAAACACCAAAGGTTAGTATTTAGGATAAGCACTTATTATAATAAAGTATATGAAACGATTAATTATTAAAAAACAAAAGTACTCTCAAAAAGTAGCAACCGTTTTTTTGCTAGTAATGTTGATGGATATTGTAACACCTACCTTAACATTAGCATTAACAGGTGGCCCAGCAGCTCCTGAGTTTTCCAGTTTTGAACCCGTAACTACCACTAGTATGGTTAATGAGTTTTCTGGAGATTTTACTTATAACATTCCGGTGCTAAATATACCAGGGCCAAATGGTGGAGGTTATGCTATGTCCTTATCATATCATTCCGGTGAAACGCTGGAGTCTGAGGCTACATGGGTTGGTTACGGTTGGACATTAAATGCTGGTGCAATTAACAGAAATAAAATAGGTTTTGCTGATGATACAAAAAATGACAGAACTTATTATAACGACGTACCTACTAACTGGACTGCAAGTGTAGGAATAAGTAACGGCTTTGAATTATTAAGTGCAGATATACCAACTGATTTCGGAGTGCAATTAAATGCTTCTATTCGTTATAACAATTATAAAGGATTTGGATATACTGTTGGTGCTGGTTTAAATTATCGTGAAGGTTTAGCTTCTTTAGGCTATTCACTATCGGATGGTTCAGGGAGCTTTTCTGCAAGTATTAACCCTGCTAAACTTCTGGGGTTTTCTAAGGAAAGAAAAAAGTTTAAAGAACTAAGAGACGTTGCTAAAAGTGAAGAAACTGAGGATTGTAAAAAAGAAGCTCTTGACAAGTTAGCCGATTATAGAGCAACCATTGCAAGTTCTAAAAAAAGCAGGTATTTATCAGGTTCTGGAAGTTCATATGGAATATATTTAAGTGCGGATCGATCACAGCCTTCAACTGTAACTTCTTATTATGGTCGGTCTTATTATTTTAATGTTGATCCAGAAGCAAACCCTATTCCTTTTTTAGCAGGAGCTGATCTTGGGTTTTCCGCTTCTTATACTGAACAAGACAATATTGCAGAAACTAATATTACAGCTTTGGGTTATTTGTACTCTTCTGAAGGGGCTTCAAGTAAAAGCGCAGTAATGGATTACTCGGTTGAAAAAGAATCCATGTATGATAAACGTGATCAATATTTATCATTACCCTTTAATAGTGCTGATAATTTTTCTTTAACGGGTGAAGGTGTTTCTGGTGGTTTTCGATTTTATACTCGCACACCTGGACATTTTAGACCTAATAAGTCTCTAAGCGTTACCTCTATACAAAGTTATTCTGGCGAAGGTCACATTGGAGTAACTAACGGATCAGGGTTTGTTATTAGCACTGGATTACAAACATTAAAAGTAAATGGAGAAGAATGGGATGGAACAAATTCATTAGATATTGCAGATAGGCAGTTTAAATCTAAAGACAATGGTGACGAGGCTTTCTTTTTACGTTTTAATGGTGATTTAGGAGGGGATGTTCTTTATGGAAATGATGATTATGTTGCCGGGAACCTTGTAAGTGAAGGAGCCTCTTATCAAGGTAATAAACAATTTAAAATAAACATTCCCGATAAAGGTGATGTTAGTTTAACTTCAAGTATAGCAACTCAAAATGGCAGCGTATCAAGGAGTGGCAGGTCTTCTCATATCGCCTATACCCTTAATTCTGAAATGCTTGAAACTGGAGGTTTTAAGTATCAAATGGATAACCCTGTTGTTGATGGAGAGGGGATTAATAGAGCAAGTTATTTAGAACAAATTGGTGAACTAATAACAACAAATGAATCAGGGAACCAGTATGTTTATGGCTTACCTGTTTATGTTAAAAACGAAACGAGATTACAATATGATTTAAGAGGAATTGAAGGAGGAAGTGTAAACAATAACCTGAATGTTGTTAAGGAAAATATTGAGGATGATTATAATGTAAAAGTGGGGTATGTTGATAATGGAGCATACGCAAATAACTTTTTATTGACACAAATAACTACTCCTGATTATGTTGATAGAACGATGAACGGGCCAACGGAGGATGACTTTGGAGGTTACACAAAGTTTGAATATGAAAAAGTTCATAAACTTGAGGATGGTGGTTACCATTTTCGTATGCCTTATACAGGGTTGAATTATGATAAAGGAATGATTTATGACCCTTTTGACGATGTTGGAAGTTATTTCTCAGGAGATAAAGAAGTGTACTTGCTTAAATATATTAAAACAAAAAGCCATACGGCTGTTTTTGAAACAGAATTGAGAAAGGATGGACGTGGTGCATCTTCAGATATTAAGGCTGCTGGACAAGAAAATGGTGGTGATTTGGACGCAAATAACAAATACCTAAAAAAATTAGTTTCGATTAAACTTTATGCCAACGATGAAAACGGGGAATGGGCCGATGGTAAAGGAACTTTAATACGTACTGTTAGATTTGATTATGATTATTCTTTATGCAAAAATGTATGGAACAATGCTGAAACCAATGAGGACTCGGGTAAACTAACATTAAAAAATGTTTGGTTCGAACATCAAAACATTGTTAACGCACGTATTGCACCTTATACTTTCAATTACAATTATCCCACTAGTGCAGAGGCAAAATATCCAGATAGGTATAAAAGCTTTCAAGATGATTTTGGAGATAAGTTCAGTGCAGGTTCACAAAACCCCAATTATGATCCACATGCAATTGATGCATGGGGAAATTACCAAGATGCAGCTAGAGGAGCAGTTAGAAATAACGATTTAATTTCTGGTGTAGATCAAACACCTGCGGCAAGTTTTGATCCTGCGGCTTGGCAATTAAAAGCCATAATCCTACCTAGCGGTGGTGAAATACATGTACAGTATGAACAGGACGATTATTGCTATGTACAAGATAGATTAGCTTCGGCACTTGTTAGTATAGCACAGCCTCCAATGGAAGGTATTGATATGGATGAGCTAAATAATTCATCTGATCCTGATAATTATGATTTGTCAAATGTTCCAAATTTCCATGATTCCACAGTTAACATATATTTTAACCCTGAAATAGAGGAAGGGCCAACTGCTTGGGATATTAAGTCTACTTATCAGCTTAAAGTTAACGAGATAGGGGTAATAACGGAAGGTGATATGAGACGTTTAGCAAAAAAGTTAAATGATAATTTAGAGGGAAAAAAAATATACTTTAAGTTTTTGTATTCTCTTTTATTGGGAACTAATGATCCAGAAATTAACGGGAGTTGTAATTCAGAATACTTAACAGGTTATGTAAATTTTAGGAAGGCATATGTAACTGCGACGGATGAAAGGAAATTAATGATTAGAATTGGCCCCCCAAGTGGAACGGAGTATAGTTTACCAAGAAATGCATGTGTTGATTTGGTAAGAAAACAAATTGGAGGGAAACTGGACGGTAGTGTAAATTGCGATCCTAATGATGGGATAAAAAAAGGAACAAATCCCAAACGGATAGCAATGCAGTTAATATCTAAAATTGGTGTCGCATTTGTTCCTCAACTAACAACTTGTTTAAGAATAAACGATGACTTATCATTCTTTAAAATTCCTATGCTCAATGCCAAAAAAGGCGGCGGAATACGTGTTAAACGAATTTTAATGTACGCCGAAAATGGTATTGATGAAGGGGTACCCGCATTATATGGTACGCAGTATTTATATCAAAATGAAAACGGAGAAAGTAGTGGCGTAGCTACAAATGAACCAGCTACAATTAGGGAGGAAAATCCTTTAGTAACCTTCTTGGGAAAACGTGAAGAGCAAACTTGGGCAACCAAGGTAATTGCCGGTAAGGATCGCGCACAGTTTGAAGGGCCAATTGGCGAAAGTTTATTACCAAGTCCTTCTATTGGTTATCGCAGGGTTATTTCAGAAAATATACATAGTGGTAAAACCCACACAGGATTTGTTGAAAGTATTTTTGCTACTGTACAAGATTTTCCTTTTGACAGGGAATATGATAATCTTGGTCAAAATGGTGTTGATAATACTATGGTTACTGGCCGTAAAGACTGGATGAGAATACCAGCCATCGTTTTGAATTACAGTGTAACAAATAAATGGGCGGCACAGGGCTACAGGTTTATTAAAAACAGTATGCATGGTAAACCAAAAACGATTAAAACTTATACTGGAGTATTTAAAGACGGGGACTTAGAAAATATGGTTGTTAGTAGCTCTACAACCTATGAATATTTTGAACCAGGGGATAATGTACCCCTAATGATGCCTGATGGGACAATTAACCCTAATGGAACTCCAGGGAAGGAGATGGATATTACGTTTGAAAGGAGACAAGTAGAAGATGTTACCTATGATTTTGCCATAGATGTGGATTATGCTATTTCTTTACCGGCATTACCACAAGCCTCATTGCTTCCTATATTTTCATATACAGAGAGCAAATTAAGAACCCATACAACAACCAAAGTAATTACGTACCCTGCAATTAGCAAAGCTGTTACAACAGTTAAGGACGGTATTAGTCATAGGGTTGAAAATAAAGTTTTTAGCTCTTACACAGGGCAACCAGTAATAACTAGCACAACTGATGGTTTTGAAGGCTTGAGTTTAAATACTGAAACGGATCATAATGGTACATACATAGCATATAGTTATCCTGGATTTTCACAATATCCTGAATTGGGACAAAAAGCGATTAATGATGGTTATGTAATTACAGCAAATAATGGCGATTTAATTATTAGCTATGTAAATGACAATAACATCAAAGCTCTTGATTTTAGTAGAGACGAAATTACCGCTTTGGTTTGTGATGATATGAACATGTTTACAGTTGGTGATTTAATAATACTTAATGATAGAAAGGATAGTTATTTTCATGTTAGTAGTGTACAAGGTAATAAGGTAATAATAGCAGAAGCTTTGTTAACAGGTACAGGTACTTCTCCATTATCAGATGGTGATGCTATAAACAAAATCAAAATTGTTAAGTCTGGTAAAACAAATCAGCTAGGTATAAGTGTTGGTGGCTTTGTTACCTATGGCGTTGATCAGTATACCGATGAAATGCCAAGTGCAAAAATTACTAAGGCAATCTATGATGAACGTTTGGTATTGGCAGATGCTTTAACAAGCCTAATAGCCGATGGAGGTTCAATAGATCCAGATGATTTCCAGGATTTACGAATAATAAACCCTGAAACAGGTCTATGTGGATCTCTTGAAGACATAGAAGTTATTCCTGCTTCACGATTCGTATCAGATTTTACCGTTTCGTATGGCTCTACTGAAATAATAGAAAAAGTATGGGATCCAAATGTTGATGGTGAACATCCTATGGTTACTCATTTAAATAATTTAATGAATACCTATTGGAAGTATGAATTGACAAGTTATTCGGGTTCCTTGCATCCATTGGCTGATGAGGGGGATCAATTGGTAGAAAAGCTTTATACAACAAATGCTCTTGTTGATGTTCAAAACTCGATTGATGTTTTTAATTATGTTCCCGCTTTTCCAAGTGTTAACGGTGGTAACTCAAGAACTATTAGTCTTAGTATGATTCCTGATGACAATTTTAGTAACAGCACCTATCCAAATGGGTCAAATGTAACCGGATTAAAATGCCCAGGAACACCTTATATATGTACGAGTACTGATGAAACGCAATTTCTGCTTGCATCGCTTAATTTAGAGTACGACAATCAAACTATTTTTAAACTTTGGGTACAAAATAATTTTGAGGGGTCAACCGATAGAAAAAGGGTAAGTAGTCCTTGTAGCAACCCTTATACTAATAGTGGTTCAGTAGATCAAATGTTTGGAGGGGATTTTAATTACACTTCTGGAGTTTTTGGACAAGATACTGATGGGTATTTAACTTTAGATGGTTGTGTTAATATTGGATCAGGAGTTTTTGGGCCAGAAATTAGATTTGTTCAAAATGTTCAAATAGAACCATGCACTCAAAACTTTGAAGAGTCAGGCGGAGAGGACGGATTCTCGATTGATGAATATACAGGGCAACTAGTGTACTTAAGGGCTAATGCACCGTGTAACCCAATACCTGTTACATGCATTCAGTTTTGTGACCCACCTCAAACTCAAATATTAAATGTAGTTAGTTCATCAGCAGCAGTATTAAGTAATTACTGGCCTTACGATAACAGCTTGTATGGAGATGTAGTTAACGGTAATGAGTTTGAAACAGGAGTAAAAGGAACTTGGCGTCCTTTATCCAATTATGTATACAATACCGATGACGTAATTGGTGCAACTGATGGTACCGAAAGAAACTACAAGGATGCAGGTACTTACACATTAAACTTATTTAATTGGAAAGTTCCTACAGCTAGTGAATCTCAAAACTGGGTAAAAGCGAATACTGTTACAAAGTATTCTCCTAATGGAGAAGCATTGGAAGAAAAAGATGCAATTGGCATTTACAGTACAGCCAAGTTTGGTTATAAAAATGCTGTTCCATATTTGGTTGCACAAAATTCGAAAAGTGATTTTGTTTCGTTCGAGAGTTTTGAAAATGTTTATGATGGAACTAAAGTGGAAGATGGTGTAACTATACTTTCAAGTAATATAACATCAGTGGATGCAAACGGTAAAACAATTGCTCATTCAGGATCAAAGTCATATAAAGTTGACAATTTTATTGGATATACAATGGGGAGTTTTAACGCTGATGCTAAAATTTCAGAATCAGGTATTGGAATTAAGGTTTGGGTTAAAAACGTTGTAGGAGTTACTAATCCTATTAAAGGAGGCTTACGCCAGTGTATTGGGATTTGTAATGATACATATGTAAATGCGTTTACTAAAGTTGCGCAGTCGGGTGAGTGGAGTTTGTATGAATTAAAAATAGATAAGTCAAACTTTGTTATAGGCCAGGACTATATTGTTTTTGTTCAATCTAATAGTACTTCTAATATATACATAGATGATATTAGAATGCAACCTTTAAATGCACAAGTAAACACCTTTGTGTACGACCCAACTACGTTACGTTTATTAACATCTTTCGATGATCAAAACTTTGGCCTGTATTATCAATACAATGCTGAAGGGAGATTAGTAAGGAAAATTATTGAAACGGAAAGAGGCATGAAAACGGTTACAGAAACTCAGTACAATACGCCTTTAAAAGTTGAAAGATCAGACGTTACTAACTAAAAATTAAAGCAGTAAAAATTATAACAATGTTTAAAAACTTCAAAAATATTTTGTTTGTAAGTATGAGTCTGGCAACGTTTGTATTGTTGTTTAGTGCTTTTACCTACGCCAAATTTGATGTTGAAAATACATTGTTAAAACCTGGAGCTATACCAACTAGTGAGGATGCAAAATGTGTTACCTACTTAAAATCCATGTTTAAAACATGGAATCAAAGTAGTAAAACAGATGGTGTAGTCTATAGTAAATACATAATATCCTCAACCTTAAACGGCAATTCAACTAGTAACAATATATCAAGTAAAAGTGAAATTGAATCAATAAGCTTCGGAAACAAATCGAGGGTTTACAGTAAAGAAATGATTGTACTGCGTGATGAAAAATACACCATTAGTATTTTGCCACAAAAGAAAATTGTTTTCTGGACTAACTCTATAAAAAGTAAGGTGTCCTTGTCAACGGCTCAAGCTCAAATAAGCAAAATGCAGGATAGCCTGTTGAGTATACGCGAAAAAATAGTTTGCGAGGCAGTAAAAGGAAAGAAAAACAGTAAAGTTGTACATGTGTATTTAAAGTATGCAAAAGGCTATGCGGGGCAACTTACCAAGCTAAGCTATTACATTAATACGGCTACAAAAACATTGCAAAAGTTAACAATGAATTACACGCCCGAAAGTGAGTTCAAAAAAATAAGTTATGAGTTTATTGCCCAGAATTATAACTACAAAAAAGTGGATATGAAAACTCCGGTTAAACAACTGGTGTTTACTAGCAACAATACTTTATTACAAAAGTATGCAGGCTTTAAACTTATTGATAATAGAAAATAATAATTAAGATTTTAATTACGTATGAAGAGTTTAGTAAAATTACCGGTTACCATTTTAATGGCCATAGTACTGTTAAGCTGCTCACAGCTTAATGCACAAACGGCTAGTGATGATGCTGTTATTGATATGGTAACATTACCATATAATACAAGTACTGCTCCTAGCGATAAGTTAATTTTTAGGTCGCAAAGTGACTGTAATAATGTCCCAAATGCGCAATCAAAAAAGGCCACTCTTTTTGCTGTATTCAATTGGAATGGAGATTATATTGAATCGGCTAATGAATATACAGTTGATGTTGTTGTAACCGCATTTAAAACATATACAGGTAATACCGCTGAAGATATAGTTGAAACCTTTAGTTTTCCTCAATTAAAAATTCATTATAAAACTCCACAAGCTTTTGCATATTTGGATATTACGGAAAATAGCAATATTGTAAAACGTTTTGAAGTTACAGCAACGTATACATTAGTTAATGGTGGAGTACCAAATGCCGCGATTGAAGCTAACTTACAAACCAAAGTGTTTTTTAAAAATGAAGTATCATACAATGCTAAAGGTATTGGAGTAAGTAGTGTAGGTACAACATTTGACGGCCCTGAAGCTACGTTTACGTGGGAAGGCAAATGTAATGATCCAAAAGCAATTCAAGTACCAAATTACGAGTTTCAATTATTACGTTTATATAATGATGGAACAATAAATCCTACACCTTTTATTAACAGCGGTTCTCAGGAAATTAGCAAATTAAGTGCTGTAATTGATTGGGATCAAGCGTTAACAATTGAAACAGGTAGTTCACAAAAAAGCATATCATTAACCCTTGCCGAAGGTGTTGGTTATTACTTATGGAGGGTAAGGCCAATTGGTAATGAAGAAGAAGGCGGCATAGGAAACTCAGAAAACTGGGGAGAATGGTCTACTGCCAACGAACCTAGTTTTTCCCAAAATGCAGTTATTAATATTGAAACAAACCAGTATGCGGGTAATACACGATTTGTTGTTTCAAACTTTAACAACAACTTGAGTAGGGATAAAAACTGGATTTTTACACGTTCGTTTATTGAAGGTGGTGCAGTAACTGGTACTAATTCTAATTTAGGTGATGCAACAACCAACAATCCTATAACAATTGGTGAGGCTGCAAGTTTTGCCAATGAGTTACAAATGGTACAACAACAACAAACGCGAATTAAATCGGAAGATAAAACAATTGTTGGTCAAACAATTTACGATTATAGTGGCCGTCCTGCAATGTCATCAATGGCGGCTCCCGTACAAACAAATCAGCTGGGTTACATTAGTAAATACATTCGTGATGCTCAAAATAATTCTTATTCCGCCGATGATTTTGATACCGATGATAATTACAAAACACCAGCAGAATATAACACCAGTGTTGATGCAACTAGTTCAATTGGTGGTACTGGTAACTATTACTCAAATGATAGAGTAATAGATGAGGACAATGTGCCATCTGCTTCTGGGTTTCCATTTAGCCGTACATTGTTTATGAACGATGGTACATCAAAACCAAAAGCACAATCTTCGCCAGGTTTAACATTTCAATTTAACACCGGCCATACTGTAAATAATTATTTAGGTAGCGCATCCGATGTTGAATTAATAACAATGTTTGGAGATGAAGCTCCCGAAGAAAGCAGTGTTTTAAAATCGATTACAACCGATCCTAATGGTGGTGTAAGTATTAGTTATATCTCAAAGGAAGGCAATGTTATTGCAACGTGTTTATCATCAACAGGTAATCAAAAAGGAGCGGACAATCTTGATCCTCTTGCCTCTCAACCAGGCGTAGGTGAAGGTTTATTAATTACCCACGGTATAAATAACAATGTGCCTTATGGTAATAATGGTTTACAATCATTTAAAAATATTGTGTTTGGAGAAATTACGGATTTAAATATTTATTACGATATAACGCCTAAAACATTTGAGAACAGCTGTATTGAATTTTGTGAAACATGCGATTATAAAGTAACCATTAATGTAATTGATAACGACAACCCTGATGAGCCAGTTATGCCTAATGGCCCAGTTACACTTACGGTTAACCCAACATTAAATAATTGTTCGCCAACAGAAACCACCTACTCGTTAACAATTACAAACATGCAACCGGGTTCATATACTGTTGAACGTACTATAGAAAGTAATCAAGTTAACCTAACCGCTATTTACCCACCTAATTCTACGGCAAATACTAGCTATTTAAATCAATACTTACAACAAGCTAAAGCTGACTTATATGCCGATTATCAAACGGGTTGGGCAATGGTTGTTGATGATAGTGGTGATGCTATTGATATGAATAATGACGGGAGTGTGGATGTTACCCCTGGTGGTGCGGATTCCGATTTGATTGACATTGAAGCATTAAACCTGTTTTTGTATGGAGATAATTCCGATCCTAATAATATTATTGCCCCAAATCTTACAGCATTTTTTGCTTTACTAGGTGTTGACGATAGCTACACTAGCGATCATATTAATATAAAGTTTGTTAACGAACAGGAATGTAGTGAGGTATCTAACGTTATTACCATCCCTTATGAGTTTTGTAATAATGGGGAGTGCCCAGCAGATGATGTTAATGACAATCCTGACTTTGAAGCATACATTGCTATTTACTACGCCCAAGTACTTCCTGAAATTACCGATGTGCCAACTATTACTGATATAATGACTGGGTACGCTGCTGGAGAGTTTAATCAACTTGTTGCAAACATGATTGATTGCGATGCCTATAGCTGTTCTGATATTTATAAATGTTGGAAAGGGATTGTTGCATCTTACGAAGATTTTAAATCGGACTCGGATCTTGTAAGTGGGTTACCTACTTCGGTTCCCCTTAATGGTTTAGCTTCGGATATGACTTTATCCTTAAACACATCCGATTTTTTAGGAATGTTTTTTAACTGTACTGGTTATGAAATTGAAAGTATAAAAAACAACCCAACAGGAACGTGTACTAGTGGAGGATATAAAGCACATGCATACAAACACTTTAAATACGATATAGCCAATGCTACTACTCCAGAGGCCAGATGTACATCTTGCGAGGAAAGTATATATAGCGCAGTGGAAGGAGATTTAACAGACTTCCCTGCTACCGCACAAGGCTTTATTGATTACATAAACGCATTACCAAACGAAACAACATTTACTTCAACCGAAGATATTAATGGTGTAAACCAAACGCTAAAATTTAATGCGAAAGAAGGTTTTTACAATTGTATTAAAAATTGTGATCCCGATTATGTTCTTCCTGCATTTAGCGAAGCAGGTTTTGCCCAAGGTATGGAAGAAGAATGTGGTATAAGTTGTGATGAGAGATATGATGGGTTTGTTGAGGATTTAAAAGTAGTACACAATAATTTTGATCCAAGTTTATGTGGCCAGACTCCTTGCCTATCGGATGAGTTGTTTGAAACCAGTGAAACGAATGTAGTATATTATTCTGATGTATATTATTTTTTATATACGTCTGAAGTTGCTACAGCTGGATTGGATGTAATATTTCCGGGAGCAGAGTTTGAGATAGAAATAGAATTAACATCTGTTCATCATGTAAGCTTCTATCAGGCTGACGTAACTGCTGAAATAAATTCAATAAATGGTTTTGTGATATTGAATGGAGTTACTTCCCTTTTACTGCCAAATGAGTCAGGCACAATAACTAGTATAATTAAACTAAGGGCTCCAGAAAATATTATCCCCAATTCAAATGGCCAAGTTGATTTTTTAAATTTCTCTGGTACATATAAAACGGGCAACAACGGAACAATAAACAATTATAGTTCTGATATTTTAATTGATGCAGGGGAACCAGCAAATTGTTATCTGCCCGCTTCATTAAATAAGATTTATTGCCAAGCAGAAGCAATGGTTAACGAATGTAAAACGTACTGCGATATTGATGTTAACACTGATGGAACAGTAGGTACTACCCAGCAAAAAGAAAATGTTTTAAATATTTTGGGTGGTGCCCACTTTGATATTAAATTAAATTGCAACAATGGATGTGATGCTGGTTATCAAACTGCAACTAATGGAGCTACTCCAGTTAAATCATGGGATTACATTCTTAAAATAATCAATTTAAAACTTGAAGAAGAAAGAGCAAACATGCCAAATAATGGTGGCAATTGGGATATTGTAACGTTTATTGAAAACTCAATTAACCCTGAACTAATTGGTGTTGGAGGATGTATTAATTATGATCAGTATACAACAAGCGTTTTTGTACATCCATCTGTTCCATCATATGTAGCCTTGGATATTTTGCCTGAGTCAGACTTACCTGGTTCTGGCTTACCTGATATGGCCATATTAAAATATTATTATAACACTGCCATACCTGAAGGTAATATCAATAATTTAAATATTAATCCAATTAAAGTATATTGTTCAGCACCTAGATCTCCTGCTCCTCCAGGATCGGAAATTTATGGCCCACCTGTAGGTTTAAGTCCATCAGAAGTGCTAGCAGCTAACCCTAACGAAACAGTATACGTTTCAATTTATGGTAAACTAAGAGTTATAGATGGCACAACAAATTCAGACCTTGTGTTAGAAGAGTGTACTATAAATACATCTTGGACAATATTTACGTGTATGGAAGCCATCCAAAACTCAACATTAACTTGCGACCCAGTTTGTTACAAACTTGTTCCTGTTACAGGCTTTGATGAGGATCAATTACTGGAGGAAGCTATTGTATATAACTTACAAACCTGTGAGGATGAAATGACCCTTGAAGTAAAAAGAGCCATGGAACCACAAGTTAGTGCCATAGTTAATGCTCAATTAAATTTATTGGAAAGGCTATATACAGAGGAATGTATAAATGGAATAGCAGATGACTTTAATGTTAGCTACATCGTTAATTACCATCATTACACGTTATATTATTATGACCGTGCTGGTAACCTAGTACAAACGGTACCACCAAAAGGAGTTGTACTATTACCTGGAAATGCTACAAGAGCAACTTCAACCGCACATAACTTAAAAACTATGTACCGTTACAATTCATTAGGGCAATTAATTGAGCAATTCACTCCCGATGGAAATGAAACAAACTTTTGGTATGATAATAAAGCCCGTTTACGTTTTTCTCAAAATGCACAACAAGCAACTGGTACTCAAAAAATGTCGTACACTAAGTACGATCATTTAGGTAGAATTACTGAAGTAGGAGAAATGCCTTTTACTGCTTTTACCAACGAACAATTAAATGATACAGAAAACTATCCTGCTACTGGAGTTGGAAATCAAATTACAAAAACAATATATACAGAGGCAATTGATGGTATATACTACTTTGAAGATGATAAAACACAACGATATTTACAAAACAGAGTAAGTAGAACATTTACTGATGTTGATGGTGATGTAACTACACTTGAAGATCAAGTAAATAGTTATTACAGTTACGACCCTCATGGTAATGTAGAATGGTTGGTTCAAGAAGCTTATGGCATAGGTAAAAACTACATGGCCTATGAATACGATTTAATTTCAGGTTCGGTATTAAAAGTTAAGTACAATGAGTATTATCCAGATAAGTTTTTTCATCGTTATACGTACGATATTGATAAACGAATTAAAACAGTTGAAACAAGTACCGATGGGGTATTTTGGGAAAAGGATGCTGATTACGATTATTACCTACACGGGCCATTAAAACGTACTGTAATAGGTAACGAAAAAGTACAAGGTCAGGATTATGTTTACACATTACATGGTTGGTTAAAGGGAATAAATCATGTTGACCATGCATATGATCCTGGGGCAGATGGAAGCGATGTTGCTAGGGATGCATTTGGTATGGTACTAGGTTATTATAACAATGATTTTATAGGAGAAACAAACTCTGCTTACAATTCAACCAATACATATAACGTATCTGCCGAAACAGGTAGAGATTTATACAATGGTAATATTGCTACATGGGCCAGCACTTTGGATTACGATGCAATACCAATGTTAAAACAAGAAACCTTTGGTAACCACACAGCTGTAGCGCGTACATTTACTTACGACGAATTAAACAGAATAAAAACGGCAACCTTTAAAGACTTTACAGGCACCACATTTGTAACCAATGCTAATAACGATTATTATGAACGTTTTGCTTACGACGCCAATGGTAATATTGACACATTAACCAGAAATGGACACACAGATGCTGCAAATTCTATAAGTAATGCTATGGATGATATGCGATATCATTATCCAAATGGCTTACTTAATAATCAACTAGGGCATGTTACGGAAGTAACTTTAGATACTAATGGTGATGAAATAATTGCAGGTGTAACCACAGACTATGCCGATGATATTGAATCGCAACTTGTAGGAAATTACCAATACGATGCTATAGGTAATTTATTAAGCGACGTAGCGGAAGGTATTGACCTTATAGAATGGAATGTATATGGAAAAATAACACGCATAACAAAAGTAACAGCAGCACCATACAACGGACAAATAATTGAATTTTTATACAATGCATCTGGTAATAGAATATTAAAACGTGTACAACCAAATCCTGTAGATGAGTCAGATAATATTTTAACCCATTATGTAACGGATGCATCAGGTAATATGATGGCAACATATACCGAAGTAATAAATGTTACAGAAGCACTTCCAACTACAGCAAGTTTAAAGTTAACGGGCCATATGGTTTATGGAAGTGATCGTTTAGGTATACGCAATACTTTGCTTGACATTGAAAACAGAGCGGATAATTTGGTAATTCCTGCCCCTGCAGATAAAGCAAAGGAAAGAATAGTTATAACGGAAACGATTGTAACAAACACCAATAATAACTTCTTAGCATCATCAAATGCATTACTCAATTTTTACTTTTTTAAACTACCTATTGGTATAGTTACTTCATTTAATACAGAAGGTAATAATGTTGCTAAAACATTTCCAGGCTTGGGTAATGTAGGAGTAACAGGTAAAAATGTTGCAACGTATGAGGACGATAATGGCTATACAATTTTAAGAGCAATGTCATTCAAAACAGGTGCCAGTAGCAGTACCACAATGATACAAAAAGGAGATGGTACCTTGTTAAATACTTTAGAATTAAAGAACGATCCAAACGCTCAAAGTGTTTTCATGAAAAGCCCAACATTAGAAAATGTATACTATTATTTCACCGTTGGGTATGATAAAATACTTCGTTATCATAAAATTGAGCTGAATGAAAATAAGGTTTACCCTAACACAAAAATGTACCAAGAAGACGATCGAGAGTATAGTAAAACAATGGCTTTAATTGAAGACAGACGCGATGGTTACTCAAGTCAATTATTTATAAAGTACATTGAAAAATCCGAGATTAGTGATTACGGTTGGGGCTTTTACCCTTCCAGTTTAGAACGTTTTGATTTAAGTAGTATTGATGAAGATATAGTTGCACCTACAAACATTCCGTCATTAGCTGGGTTAGGAGGCAACAATTTTTACAATGAAGGCAACCATTTTAATATGGGCGATATTAAAATAAGCCCTGATGGTAACATCCTTACAATGGTTGTTAATCATGGAAATGTTGGTGTAGTAAACATGCCAACTACAGCATCTATTTTACCATTTAAGTTGAGTGGAAATCATAAAAATGTATCACTGATTGATGGTATAACGGCTATTGGTCAACAAAGTATTTATGAAGCCCCAGGAAGTGAGCCAGTAGGCATTCGATCTTTTGAATATACTAGCGATGGTGATGCTATTTTATATGAATTAAATGGATATTATACAGGATCAAAAATTAAAAGAGGTTTCGTATCTGTTACAAACGGTGGCTTAAGTAAGGATATGACCAATATTGTTAATTACGAGTACAAAGGAGACATAAGAAGAGGAGCAAACGGTAAAATGTACATTTCCAATACTGTTCCTCTACATATTGCTGCAGGTGGCTTTTTTTCAACTTCGTTTACAATACCAGGATATATAGTTGAGGTTAGTAACCCATCATCTAATTCTCCTAGTACATTAATAAATTCTGTTGAGGCATATCCATTTTCAGGTTTTACGGCCACAGGTGGTCTTTCATTAAACAATCATATTATTTATGATCTTACCACCTACTTTGAACCTACGCCAGAAGAATATGGTATTCCTTTAGCAGGTACAAGAGGATTAGGGAGCAAATCATACGAACTTAAAGACCACTTATCCAATGTTAGAGCAGTAATAAGCGATATTAAATTACCGTTTGGGTATAAGCTCGATGTTCTGAACAAAGGAACCCACAAATATGATATTGGTACTGCAAAGTATACATACGTAGGTACTGGAGGCGATTACAACATAGTTACCGACGGTAGTGTGCCAATGCATCATTACGGTGTTGAAATGCTATCCGCTACCGATTATTACGCATTTGGGAGTCAAATGCCCGGGAGGAATTTTAGTTCATCTACGTATCGATACGGTTTTCAAGGTCAGGAAATGGACAATGAAATCAAGGGGGAAGGGAATAGTGTGAACTATAAGTATAGGATGTGTGATCCTAGACTTGGCAGGTTCTTTGCAGCTGATCCGTTAGAGCCAACCTATCCATATTGGTCACCATATCAATTTAGTGGAAATAGGGTTATTGATGCTGTTGAGCTTGAAGGGTTAGAATTAAAACTTGTTGAGATGATTTTAAAGGAGAAATTGAATGGAGATATAGTAATCCTTAAAATTACCAAGGTTGTTATTTTTAAGGATTTGAAGAGCGAAATAACAATACATGGCAAAAAGGTCGTTGGTAGTAAAACTATGGTGAGGTACCGTTTTGAAGGACAAGATACATGGCATGTTTATGAGATTGAAGAACCAATAGATTACGGGACTGAAGATCCGTTATTGAAGGGGTTAAAGTCTTCGGCAAATTATGACTACACTAACCCTTCAATGCAAAAAGTTAAAGATGACCAAAAGTTTATGAGTAATGTCGCTTGGTGGGATGTTTTCGGTTACCTTCAGCATAGGGAAGCTATTAGACGTAGGGATGAAATGGCACCTGATGCTCAGTATGAAACTCAAGCGTTTTTAGCTGCTGCTAGCCTGTACCTTCCTATGTGGGGGAAAGACAGGCGAGGCATGATTAAAAATGGTCCAGAGTTTAGTGACTTAAAAATACACGCTGGAAAACATAACAATAAAATAATGGGTGGGGGAAATGCTGTGAAGTATTATAATTCAGCTGTGAAGCATTCAAAAAATTCACAATGGACATTTACAGTAAGTCATAATGGAATTAATAAGAAACAGCACGTTACACAGTTGTCTGAGGATCAATTTATGCTAACTTCGACTAGTATGAGTGGAAAAAGAATATACACTCACCATATTGTTGATAAGAAAACACTTAGGGGCTTAGGTATACAGCCGAGTGGATTGACTATACCCAAGAAAATTAAATAAATTATGGATTTAATAAAAAATGGAAAGAACTACTTGGGAAGGGGGAAGTTATATTTGGCTGCAGCTTCATTTGCGGAAGCTTTTGCTTCATTACAAAAATACAAAGATGCCGACTTGATTAACAGTTTATCTATCGACGATCATTTTGAGAGAGGCCAAGTTGTCATTGTAAGGGCTGAAATGAATAGAAAACAAGATAAAATCGTAAATATTCTTTCACACGGAAATACATGGTATGAGGATGAACTTATTTCTGTCTTGTCTATTTTTATTGAGTTAATACAATTACAAAAATATTTTATACATTTTGGTGTGGATCATAAAATGAATCTTCAACATTTTGTAGAGTTGTTAGAGAATATAGATAAACGACTTAACAGAGTCTCCTTAAATAGAGCTTCAAATTTAATTAAGAGTAATTGGCCTGAAATAAATATAGATGACTATACCGATTTGTTTACCAGCTAACCGATAGCATGAGTGTTGCTCAGGGTGACTGACCGTGAGTGACCGAGTAAAACGAAACAAAAGTGGACAAACATTCGTCCTTAAGGGTGACTGACCTCGCAAACAAACCAAACAACACAAACATTCGTCCTTAATAAAAGCAGATCATAATTGGTCTGCTTTTACTTTTTAGATTTTTTGTCGAAGTCCTCTGAAAAGAATGTTGGTAAGTCTACATCCAAAGCTTCACACACTCGGACTAAACTGGAAAACCTAATATCTTCTCCTCTCTCCATTCTTGAATAATGGCTAAGTGTATTGCCGTTTCCGTATGCGAAAGTTTCTTGTGAAGAATACCCTTTCTTAATCGTAACTCACCAAGTAAAATGAAACATAAGTGGACGAATATTCGCCCTTTTATGTTAAAAGGCTCATCGCAGCCCATTCCTTTGTGATGCATTTCACGTCGCGTTCTTAACCTTACAGCCTTTGGGTGTAAATTCAGTCTCAAGTAAACCCCCGGTTTACAAATACCTAATATTTCAAACACTAGTTAATTGTTCCCTACCTAGCATTATACTACCTTAGCCAACTCAAATTATTGTCTATCAAAAATATGTTATGGTAAAGTTTCACAGAAGTTCTCATGTGCTTGTTTTGCTTCTATTATTTGTAACTCCAGTAAGTCTATTGAGCCAAGAAGTTTATCACAAAATAATAAAAACAGAATATTTTAAAAATCAAAGTTATTTATATGGCGAAGCCTATGGGTATTATTGTGAAGAGGATAGCCTAGGAAATATAATCCTATATAGCTCACCTCATGCTGGAACAAGTACTGAATTTCCTAACTGTTTAATAAAATTAGACAAATATGGAAAACTCTTAAAAAAAACAATCGTTATTCCCGAAGACCTAACAATATCTACCTCCTATGAGAATAATTGGGGAGTTCATCCAATTATTAAAACCACTGATTCTGGCTATTTTATTACTGCTCATCCACATTTTTATGCGAAAATCGATAAGGATTTTAACTACGAATGGGGGTATCAAAATAAAACGGTCACTTCCAGTTACTGGGGGTCGAGTTATAGAACCTCAGAAAGTTCAACCGGATATATTAGTGGATTAATTGAATATTTTGGTTCAGGAAAGTCTGCCATTGGATTAGTTAAGTTTGATTTGGCGGGTGATTTAAAATGGAAATATAGATATGAATTTAATGATAGTGTTGGAATACATGCTTCTCATATAAGTAGGTTTAATGATACATCATGTATTGTTGTTAATAATATAGATGTTGGTAATAATGAGCAAGAAATTAGTTTAATTAAGGTAAGTGATGAGGGAGACAAAATATGGAGTTATGTTTATAAAATTACCCAAACAGAGCAGAAGTACCGATACCTTGAGGTTACAGGGTTGTTAGAAGTAAATGGTAATATATACATAACAGGAAGAGTTGCTTATGGAGGTTTTGCAAGAACATGGGGCTTTGTAAGTTGCATTGACTCTTTGGGGAATATTATTTGGTTTAAAAAATATCAATCTTCAATGGGGCATGATTATGCACGTTGCATAGTAAATGTTGAGGGGAGTGGATTACTTATTGGTGGTACTGCTGGTTCATTGTATTCTCCTACAAATGACTTTGCATCGCTCTTTAAAATAGATTACGCTGGGAACATCCTTTGGGCAAAAACTATAGGAGAAAGTTTCAATGAAAATGGTGTTATAGATATTTTTGTTACCAATGATGGCTCTATAGTTTTAACAGGTGTATCGTTGCGAGATGGAAAGGTTGATATTCCAGAAAGTAGAGTTTCGTTTTTAATAAAAACCAATGATTGTTTAAATAGTTCAATAAATGAAAAGGTATTGGATATTGTAGCCACTGATGTGGGGATAACAAAAAGAACAGAACCTTTAAAGCGTACACCATCATTATTTCCCACACCTGTTTATTTTACATCCTACGAAAACCCTAAAGATTTAGTTGTTGAAACTCTTAATTCAGACAGTAATTTAGTTGATATAAACATAAATTTCACAAACTGTACAGATGTAGAATTTGAAACATCCTTTAATGATGTAGCCTGGTCATTTACCGAGGGAGATACTGTGTTTTCTTCCAGTGCAAATTATACATACCCAGCTTTAGGTACTTACACATATTCATTAACGGCCTATGATGAATGCCTTGCGGATACAGTTAAAATTGTACAAGAGTTAGTAATTGATGAAAGTAAATTTACTATCCCAAAACACTTAGGAGAAGATGATTTTTTATGCCAAGGTACCCATATAGTAAATGCCCAAGTTAATGCAGATTCATACTTATGGTCAACCGGAGAAACTACGGAATACATAGAGATTACCTCCACTGGTGCTTACTGGGTAAAAGTAGAAGTAAACGGTTGTTTCTACAAGGATACCATTGTAACAACCATGGTTGATTGTGGAGGTACTAGTGACGAAATAGAATACTTTATACCCAATATTTTTACCCCAAACAACGATGGCGTAAACGATTTTTTAAGCGTAGAGAACATAGAAGAATTAAACTTTACCGTTCGAAACAGATGGGGTATAATTGTGTTTGAAAGCACAGCCAAACAAATAGAATGGAATGGAAAAAATGAGGCTGGCAAGGAAGTAGATGAAGGTATTTACTTTGCAACCTTGGGTAATTCCGAAAAGGACTTTGCAGGGTTTATTCATTTGGTTAGGGAGTAGGCGTAAATTTCAATAATAACTCAGATTTTGAATACAGAAATAAATAATAAAAAAATA
>Ga0114947_10000005_pt1 | contig 55361 bp, 117 predicted proteins | sample CR02metaG_FD_99656 | JGI IMG/M metagenome (GOLD analysis project Ga0114947, IMG submission 99656) | Deep subsurface microbial communities from Mariana Trench to uncover new lineages of life (NeLLi) - CR02 metaG | ecosystem: Environmental > Aquatic > Marine > Ocean trench > Sediment ...
CCGAGGGCAGCCCCAGAGCGCGCACATGATCTCCGACAGGGTGGCCTTGAGCCGCTTCCGCCGCTCCTTCCACGTCATGTCCGGGGGTCCTCATCACCCAGGCGCTTGATGCTCAAGAAGGCGTGGACCGGGAACACGGCCACGGTCTTGGGGTAGCAGGTGGAGGATCCCTGGAGGCGGAAGACCGCGCAGCCTGACGTGAAGTTCACGTAGTCGGCCTCCACCACCTCGACCGAGGCCGGCTGGATGGTGGTCCAGGTGCCCTTCAAAGGCGGCGGTGGCACCATCGTGACCTCCCAGCGCCTCATCGGCCCAGCCCGTACAGCTTCTCCAGCTGGTCCGCCCTGTGGTTCCTGGTCAGGCGGTCCATGCAGGAGTCCTTCTCCTGGGGGTGCTTCTTGAGGATCCCCATGGCCAGGGCCTTCAGGATCCCGCGCTTGCTGACCGTCACGGCCCCGTGTCCGTTGTCGCCCTTCCGGAAGGCGTAGCCGTCCAGGCTCAGCTCGTACTTGAAGCCGCGCCGCAGCCCCGGGGTCAGCTTGCTCCAGCCGAGGTCACCCTCCTCGACCAGCCACTCCAGCAGCTCCCTGGCGGTCTCGCTCATGAAGGTCGGGTCCGTGGCCCTCAGAAGCAGCAGCTCGTCGCGCGCAGCGTCAGCCATCCTGGACCACCTTGAACTTCACCACCTTCTCCTCCTCGATGTGGAACTGGCCCTCGGGTAGGAAGTTCACGGCCATCGACAGGGCAGCCAGGGCCTCGGCCTTGGTGTCGTAGAAGACGCTGGGCATCGTGACGTCCTGAGAGTTTCCCAGCTCTTCAAGACCAGACCGCGGGCGCCGCGTGCGCCTCTTGCCGGGCGGGCCTGGCGCGGGGTGGGTGGAGCAGCGCAGATCGAACCGCGGGCTCCCCACCCTCGGGTCGGTGCTCTTGTACGTTACGCGGCGATCCTGGCCCACGATCCCGTGGAGGATGTGAGTCACGGGCACGTTGCGCTTGCGCCCCTTCACGTTCCAGCTGATCTCCGGGGTCTTGAAGTTCCCGTTGGGGTCGCGGTGGATCACCATGTTCTCGACCGCCCCCCCGGCCGCGGTGAAGAAGACAAGCTCCTCCTGGCTGATCAGGCACGTCATGGTGCCCTGGGTGCTGAAGACGCGGACCTGGATCTCTACGGTGTCGGTGTTTTTCATGGTCTCCCCCTCTTGCAAGAACGAAACCAACCCCCGGCCGCAGAGGATACGACCGAGGGCTGGCGGCTCATCCGTGAGCCAGGCGGGAAGCCTCTAGTTCAGCACCCCGAGCGTGCAGACGTGCAGGGCCAGCCGGAACGGGAAGCCGATCCAATACTGGGCCTTCACAGCGAAGCCCTTCTTGGCACTCACAAGCGCCTCGGCCTGGGTCACGCGGTACGCGCGGCAGGCTTCGGTGATTGTGCCCAGACCACCACCGACAGCTCCCGTGGAGATGCTCAGACCGGTGTGGTCGCCGCACGGTGTGGTGCCGCCGTTGGATCCAGCAGTCACCCTGGCAGCCTGAGCTGCGCGCCTCGCGGCCCGCTTGGCTGCGCCCTTCACGTCAGCGGCCGGGTTGTTGATCTCGACCTCAACGATCACGTCGGTCTCCTGACCCTGCTCATTGAAGCCACTCTGCTGCTGGCCCTGGATGGCCTTGCCGCCCGTGGCCTCGGCGCCTTCAACGTCGAACTCAATATCGACCTCGTTGTTGGCTGAGCCCTTGATCTTGGAGTTGCCTGAGTCCCGGAGATCCACGTCGATCTCAGAGTAGAACTCGTTGTTGCCTTCCACGTCGATCTCGGAGTAGAACTCGACCTCGGCGTCGGCTGCTGCGTCCGCGCGTGCGCGCGCGAGGGCATCAGCTTCAGATGTGGAGGTGGAGGTGACTGCGCTTTCCTCCGTCTCGCAGCCTCCGTTGTATTCGCAGCCCTCGCCGTTGTCCATTTCCGCGAAGGCGATGCTCGCCCCCAGGAAAAAGAACACGGCGACGATGGCGACGCTCGTCGCCAGCAGTGCCTTGCAGTAGTTGCGCATGAGATTGTTCATTTGGGAGTGCCCTTCCTTAGGCTTGGTTGTTGAACAGATGCCCCCGCAGCGACTTCTCGGCCAGAGGAGGGACAATGACGCGGGTGTCGCCGCGGGAGCACGAGACCAGTCAGCTCTCCTCTGGATCATCGCCCGGAACGTATCCACGATTCATGCCAGGATCCGTTGGGTCGTACTGGAGGCCCCTGGCGCGGCGCTCCTGCTCACGGCGCTCGAAGTCCGTCATCTTCTGACGGAAGGCGGGCGGGGGCAGATGAGGTGCAAACGATTGCACCCCTGGCAGGACCTTGCGCATGGCCGCGCGGAACGCCCGGCGCACCCACCAGGGGGCCACGATCCAGACCAGGAAGGCCCAGAGCGCCACCCAGGCCACGAACCACAGGAAGGTGTTCACGCAGGCACCAGGTTGCTGGCCTTGCCGCCGTAGTAGCCCAGCTTCTGGGCCTCGCGGATCATGTCGCCGGCCATCTGCTGCACTGGGTTGCGTGTGTAGTTCCTTACCGCATCAGAGGAGTCTGCCTCCCTTATGATGGCAACGGCTTGCAACACCGCCTGGTTGTCCGGCCCGAGCTTCCCCAGGTTGACCAGCTTGGCGATGGCGTAGCAGCAGGCGATGTGGTGACGGTACGCCTCGATGTCCGCCGGCACGGCCTGATACACCAGGGCGGCGTCCCGTCCCACGATCTGAGCCTGCTCCCTGGCCTTCATGACCCCGAACTTGGCGAGCGGGGCCTTGAAGCCAGCCTTGCTGGCCATGATGAACGACGGGTTCATCTCGACCTGGTCCTCCTTGAGCATGCGGGCCCAGGCCAGGCTCAGCAGGTAGTTAGGCAACGAGTTCCCGCGCGCAACCAGCAGGTCGGTTTCCGTGGCCAGGTGGTGGCCCATGCACTCGGTCTCGTCCGCAGTCCAGGGGGGCTTGGGCAGGCCGCACTTCCGGCAGTGCAACCCCATGCCTTTGCCCAGATCCCAGTCGTACAGGTGCCGCCGCTCCTCGGGGGTGCCGCGCAGGATCGAGCCGCCCTTGTACTTGGACTTGTGTGGTGTGCTCATATCCTGAGAAGCCGATCGCTGATGAGCGCGCCCACATCCAGGATCGCGGCTGCAATCAGGTCGGCGCCTTCGAGCTGAGCTGCCGTGATGGCCTCCACAGCCTCCCTACTCAGAACGGGGCTATCCAGACGCGCCTCCCCGGCCGGCATGCCATCCAGCCACTGGCGCCGGGCTTCCCCGTGCAGGCTAGAGGTGGCGCGCAGCTGAGCCGCTGCTTGCTTCATCGCTGCGGTGGGATTCACTGGCTTCGTCTGGTGCAGCGGCGCTTCTCCCATCATCGGGTCTCCTCCGGACATGGCTGCGGGCACTTGCCCACGCACGTCAGCTTCTCGTAGGTGCACAGCGGCAGGACCTGGCGGTGCTCCACGCTCTCGATGTACATGTCCGGCACGTTGTTCGGGTCGTCGGCGAAGTTCAGCACGCCGTTGTCGTCGGTCCACACGAACCACAACGCCACTGCAATCGCCACCCATGTCGAGGTATTCATTGGCCCTCCTTGTAGATCGGGTCGTCCTGCACGCGCTCACCCTCTCGGATCTCGGGGTCGGCGTGCCCGGCTATCTCTTCATCGCGCGTGCCGCGGTTGACTGCCTCATGCAGTGCAGCCAGGTGTTCGTGATTCTCCCCCAGGCCGTGCTCCGTGATGTACTCGAAGGTCAGCTGCTCGATCTGGGCCAGGCGGGACTTCATCGAGGCCATCATACCTGTCACACCCGCCGGGTCAAGCACGTGCAGTCCTCCTGGTCCCGGACCCAACACTCGGAGCACACCACCGGGCGCCGGCGGTCGATCACCGCTGCCTTCAGCTTCGCGGCCATCTCGAACGCCTCGGGCGGATACCACTTCCAGTCCATGGCGGTGGCGGCGGAGAAGTCGTGGTCCGGGTATCGTTCACCGAGCCACCAGGCCAGGCCATCGTACTGGTCGTCCGGGATGATGGATAGGTCGTCGCGCTCGTACGTGATGCCGCACGCCCGCCAGTACAGCATCACCTCGTCCACCGGGGCGTCCAGGGGCTCCTTGACCGGGCGCTTCCGCGCGTTGGGGGCCGCCAGGTCGTACAGCCGCTGGAGCAGGTCGTCGTCGGTCATGGCCCGAAGGGCGTGCGCTGTATGCCCCGGCAGCTGCCCTCAACCCCAGCATGGGCGAAGAGGAAACGTGACACCACTTCCGCTACGTGCATGGCCATGGGCAACACCCAGGACATCAATCGGCTGCGGGACGCGCACGGCCCCTTGTCGATGTGTTCATCCTAACGCTCCCAGGCGCTCAACGCCTGGTAGTAGAACGTGTGCAGGAAGCCGCGCTCCGGCCAGTAGCCGTCCTGTCCCCAGCGGTTCATGCACCAGGCCCACAGCAGCCGGCCCGAGCGTCCGTTGCCGTCCGTGAACGGGTGCAGGTCCAGGTATTGCTGGTGGATCTCGTAGGGGTGCTGGTCCCCTGGTCGGGTGCTGGCCAGCGTCTCGCCCTGGGCCACGAGCAACAGGTCACGCAGTGCCGGCTTGATGAACGGGCCGCCCACAGGAGGCTTGTGTGCACCCACCTGAACGTCCATGCCCCAGCTGGTGCGCAGGATCGCGCCCTCCTCAAAGCAGGCCACCAAGTTGCACATGTCGTCCACCCCTGGGTCGGGCAGCAGCATGAAGTCGATGTGGACCTGGATCAGGACGCCCTTCAGCTCCTGGTCGAGCAGAACGTGGCTCAGGCGCTCGATGCGCCAGGACTCCTCCACGAAGCTCGCCCACTGCTCAACGGTCACGTCTCTCATCGCTTCCCCTTCTTGAGGATGTCGTCGAGGTCCTCCCATCGGGCGCCACTGCGGCAGCTGGCCAACTGCATGATGGCCGCCGCCGCGTTCGCGTCTGCCGTTATGCTCACGAAGCTGTCCACCTCCTCGGTCAACATGAACTCAATCTCGAAGTCCAGCCTGCGTGACTTGGCTTCGTCCTGGACCCGGCCCCGCTGCCGGAAGGGCTTCACGCGCCGCAGGAACACGTGCTCGTTCCTGTAGCAGCGCGCCGACTCCCGGATCACCTCCTGGAGCAACGGGTTCTGGCAGTACACCAGGCCCTGGAGTAGTGGCGCGTCGGTGATGATGGTCTCCACCTTGCCGTAGAGCCGGGTCAGGATGTGGTTCTGCTTCGCGGTGATGTAGAGCTGGTCCTCCAGGATGTCGGTCTGCCCTGCCCACACCGGGCCCTTGACCCACTCGGGCGCCATCTCGACCTCCTGGCCGCGGAGCTTCATGCCCGCGAACACCAGGGCCATGGTGGTGCTCTTCCCCGTGCCGGGGCCGCCGTACAGGTTGATGATCGTGCTCACGGCCGCCTCTCCTTCATCGGTGGGGACATCAGCACCTCCTTGATCATGGTCCACAGCCAGTCCACCTCGAAGGCGTCGCGCTTGAACTCGTGGTGGTAGCGCAGCCCCACCGGGCACAACACCCGCACCTTGTGATCGCAGTCGCGGCCCGTGACCCGCATCAGGGTGGCGGCCATCGGGGTGTGGGCGAAGCCGTCGTGGATCTGCCCGATGGACACGTTGTACTCCCAGCCCTCACCGTAGGCGTCCTCGTGGCCGTTGGTCAGGGAGCACATCAGGCCGGTCGAATACAGCCGCCAGCTGTCCTCCTCGGATCCAGTGCCTGGGGTCAGGATGTCGTAGGCGGTGCCGTCCGCGTCCGCGTCCCAGGTCCTGTTCACCACCCGCCCGCGGATGATCTTGGAGGTGAAGCTGAACCGGTGATCGTGGACACCCACGTAGGGTTCCATCTTTGGGCAGTCTGGGTGCCATACGTGGAGGCGCACTCCCTTGCCGACCCACACCTGGATGAAGCCGTTGCCGTGCACGACCGGGCGATCTGTCGCTAGCTTCCTGGCTTGCTCGTAAAGCATCACCCGACGAAGTGCAAATTCCGTTCCCGGCCACCCCTGTTCTTGGCTATGGAACGCCGGGCCTCCTTGGCCTTGATCCGCCCCTCCGGGGTCTTGATGTCAATCCCCAGCTTCTCCAGGTCGGCCTCATCCAGGGGTGGCAGCTCATCTCCGTCCCCCCAGCCATCATCGTCAGGTGCACGCGCTTGCACCCCGCCCTCGCCCAGGTCCCCGTAGCCCTCGCCCAGGTCCACGTCCGTGCATGCCTGCCCCGGGACGATCCCGGCCTTCTCGTGCACGCCCTCAACATCTAGTACCACAGGCGGTACGGGCTTCTCGATCAGGGCCAGGCGGACCTGCCACATGACGTCCTCGTCCAGGTACTCCACGTGCTCAATCTCGATGGGTCGGCCCATCTGCCTGCGCAGGAACTCGGAGACCGCTTGCACCAGTGCCTCGTGGTCGAGCTTCACCGTGAGCTTCATTGGATGTGACTCACGAGCGGCTCCGTGGCGCTCACGTACTCGTGCTTCGCCGGCCGGCCGAGCAGCTTGCCCCACCAGGTGCCGCTAGGCAGCAGGTGCCCGCCTGCTCCGGTGCGCCGGCCAAGCAGCCCCAGGTAGCGCAGCCAGTCCCAGCGCCAGTTCCCCGTGCGTTGCGCGCGCAGGCGCGCGAGGTACATGCCGTTCAGCTCGCGGTAGACGCGCGTCTCGTTCTTGGTGGTCGCCAGACAGGGCACGAACTCACCAGTGGGCACACCCCTGGGGGCGAAGAGCTTCCTGGCCCCCTCGTCGTGGTAGACCCCCTCAGGTGGGACTGGCGTCCAGTCCTTCTCAGTGACGGGCTCCTTGTCCGGCCAGGGGAACTCCCCGACCAGGTCGCCCGCCTGGTAGTGCTTGTACGTCCTCATGATTGTCCTCCTTGATTGAACCAAGCGTAGATCAGACCCCACGTGGCGAGGGTGTACGAGAACGCCATGACGGCGTGCCCCCAGTCCTTGCGGTGCGCGTACGCCGCGCCCTGGAACAGCCACAGGGCGGACGACATGAACATCGGCCACGGACCCATCAACCAGCTCACAGCTTCCCCTCCACGTCGTACTTGCTCTCCATCTCGGCCTGCTCCAGCACGGTCAGCGGCACCTCCCGCAGGTCGATCCCGAACATGGTCCAGATTTCCGTCTGTAGTGTGAGCCCGTAGGCCACGCTGGCCATCGCATCAGCTACGTCCTTGCTGGCATCAATCGGGTGGTCGATCTTACCGGTCTTTGGGTCGCGTTCCAACCTGGTCAGCTCCCACAGAGCCAGCGGGTGCTCGGGTGCTTCCACTCTGCCGTCGTAGATCGCGGTCTTGAACAGCTCGTACACCCCCGGGTTCTTGTCAACGCTCGTGCGCCCCACGAACAGGCCCTTGGAGTTGAGGATCTGGAGCATGTCGCTGCTCTGGTACTGATCGGCCGTCACCCACTTCACCGGCATGCCGTTCTCACGGAGCATGTACAGCAGCTTCCTGATCTTCTCGAAGTTGATCTCTCCGCCCTTCGGGGGCCTGATCTCCAGCACTACGTCGTAGACAAGGACCGGCATCAGCTCGTCCACCATCTCGCTGCGGCGCATGCGCTTGAAGCATCGCACGTGCCCGATGGCCAGGCCAGCGCTGTCTTGGCTCAGCGCCAGATCGAGGTGGGCGAACCTCGGGTACTGCTCCGTCCCCACCCACCGCTTGGGGAAGACCTGGAGGATCGTCTGCTCGAAGTCACAGTCCGGCCTGGACGTCACGCCCCTGGTCTTGCCGAAGCACTCGGCCAGGCGGTCGCGGTTGAGGATGAACGGATGGATGGACAGCGTGGCCGCCCCCAGGATGTCGCGGATGCTGTTCATCAGGTCGTTGTTGAACTGGGTGTAGAACTCGACCGGCACGTCCTTGACCAGGTGCTCGTCCTTGCTGTCCGGCGTCTCGCCCTGCTCCAGCACCCTGGGCTTGCGGGTCGGGTCACCGACGAACACCTGGAAGCGCTTCTTGCCGTAGCGGGCAGGCACCACCTCCCACATCACCTTGTCGAACACGAAGATGCGCTTGGGGTCGTCGCGCGCCTCGGCCATCTTCTGGTGCAGGAAGTCGTCGGGGTACTTCTTCGAGCCCACCAGGCACAGCATGCCCGGCATCTCGCCCTGGTCGAGGAACCTGGACTCGCGGCGCCGCGCCACGCTGTTGTACAGGGCCACAGCCTGGTCGTACGCCTCCTTGTCGCGGGTGCGCTTCGACTGAGCAACGACAGCCATTTGCGTGACCTCGTCCAAAATTCCGCCAATGAGGTTCTGGCCGAGGGCGCCTGACTCCACGCCAGCGATCGGCTTGACGATCACGCGGTTGGCGAAGTGCATCTCGCTCTTGAGGTCGCGGTTGTACTTGAACTCCACGCTCGACCAGATCGGCCCGCGGTCAATCATGGCCTTGAAGCGCTCGTAGTCCACGCTCGCGGCCAGCTCCTTGTTGAGGGACTGGAACACGATCAGGATCTCTGAGCTGGGGTCGAGGCTGTACTTGGCGTGGGGGCTCCACAGACACAGCAGCTGGTAGAGCATGTACGCCTGGACGTAGAGGGCTGCGGTGCTCTTCCCGGTCCCAATAGCGCCAGTAAATATGGCCTCCGTGTAGTTGCCCTCGCAGACTTCCGTGATGGCCTTCACGACCTCGGGCCAGATCACGCGGTTGCCGGTCTCGTCCAGCATCCGCATGTAGGCTCGGCTGAACAGGAACTGCTCGACCCCGACCGGGCGCTCCTTGAACTGATGGCCGTGCTCCCACCACCACAGCAGATACTCGATCTGGTCTTGAGTGAGGTCGGCTGCCTTCACGTAGGGCCAGAACTGCTCTGGGGTACAGGTCAGCAGCCAGGTGCGGACCTCTGTGCCCGGCCCCCTGTCGCGCTCCTGGACCTCCCAGCTGTGGGACTTAGCCCTTGGGCTCCACGGCATCCTTGCCACCTGGCAACACGATCAGGCCGTGCTTCACGCCGTAGCGTCTGGCAGCCAGGGCTCGGCCCGCTGCGACGCGCTGCTCCTCGCGGTTCAGCACCACCTCGTCGTGGCTGTCGTCCACGTGGATCACGTGCTCTCTGGGGAGGCCGCCGCCCACCTGCTTCAGCTCCAGCATCATCCGCTCCAGGCGGTTGACGTCGGCCACGCTCAGCGTCTCGACCTCGTTGGGATCGTTCTTGAGCTGCTTGGCCCGCCTGGCCTTGATGAGCGCCATCTCCTGGAAGTACATCTCCTGCGCCACCTGGCCGGCACGCAGCAGATCCTTGCGGATCTTGGTGTGGTCCAGCACCACGTCGGCCATGGCGTCTTCAGTGATGGACTCGCTGAGGGTCTCAGCCTCTGCGCCCCACCCGGCTCCGCGCCTGCCCAGCGTGGTCCAGGGGATCCCCTCCTGGCGGCCGAACTCCCGCAGGCTCAGCGTGGAGCCCGGGTTCAGCTTCTCGTTGATGAACTTGACCTTGAGAGCCGGCCAGTCGTACCTAGCCCGCTGGTTCGTCTTCCTTGCCATCGGTTCCCTCCTGATGGCGAGATTCTAGCGAACGCTCGGTCTCTTCGCGCGTGAGGTCCAGGCTGACGTCGAAGACGCTGTCGTCAGGCACAGGGGTCGGGTCGGAGGCGGCGCCCATCATCTGGGCCATCCGGACCCCCAGACACGCACCCGCTTTGGCTGGTTCCAGGTCCGTCGTCCCGTCCACGTTCTGGCCTCTGATCACTCGCACGTCGAACCGCGCAGAGCCGTCCCCGTCTATCTCGAAGCTCTCGATGTCGCAGATCATCATCACAGCTCAGTCCTCCAGGCAGTCGTCGCCCATGAAGTCCAGGTAGGTCTTCAGCTCCCGGCACAGGACCACCCAGGTCTCGCACCGGATCACGTGGTGGCAGCTGCGGGTCAGCATGATGTTGCCCCAGTCGTCGTCCCCGCGGTTCCGGAAGTCGGTCCGGATGCCCACGTACTTGATCTCCTTGCGGTAGGCGTAACCGGCCTCCCAGGACGTGCCGCTGTCGTGGTCGGCCCCGTCCAGGACCACCACCATGACGTCCATCCTGTGGAGCGCCCCCAGGTCCTGCATGAAGATGTCGCTGCCGTCTTTGGTTTTCACGTCCCGCTGCGGCAGGAACACGGTGTGCCCCATGCTCTCCAGGTAGTCGCACAGCGAGGCGTTGAAGTTCCGCTCCGCCAGGCTGAACAGTGGCGCGGCCAGGTAGATCCTCATGGCAGCCTGATCTCGGTGCCGTCCCAGCAGACGCACAGCACCTGGAAGGAGCCGAACCCCACCTTGATGGTGCTCCAGTGCGACATGCCGCTGCGGGGCTCGCACAGCCTGGTGCAGCGCTCCGTCCTGGCTTCGGATCTCACTCTGCGGTGCTCTCGGTCTGAGGTGGCAATCAACATGCACAGCCCGACCACGCAGGCCAAGACCCCCAAGCCCGCGAACAGACCCCACCACCGCTTCCACCAGCTCTTCATTCGTCACCCCCGTCGAACTGGCAGCCTTCGGATACCGGGAGATGAGCATCAGGGCGGTGCTTGGCGGTCAGGTTGACGTCCCGCAGGTCGTCGATGCTCGACACCCCCATGGCCCACAGCGCGCCCTGGATGAAGCCCAGCCACCGGTTGATCTTCTCGTCGGACATCAGGTCGCCGGAGCTGAGCGCCGCCATCTGACCAGTCGGCACCCCCGCGGTGGCGCCGTGCATGTGGTCCACCATGTAGTCCAGGTGCTGCAAGCACTTGGCCCGCGTCTGGGCGTTGCCTCCGCGGTCACGCCGCCAGCTCTCCGGGCTGCCCCGGTCCAATTCGGCGTACACGTACCGGCCCACGTCCATCCGCTTGGGATCGGGCTTGCCGGTGGTTTTCATGGACCGACGTGCGGCCCACAGCAGCTGGTATCTGGTCAGCATCAGTGAATCTCCTGCTTCGCTGTGTGTCTTGCCGCGATGGCGTGGCTGGCCCCCGCCAGCAGCGCGACGATCGCCCTCTCACCGATAGCATCAGACAAGAAGCCCGTCAGCAGCGCGTGCATCTTAGTGATGGCTAGGGGGGTGGCTTCGGACTCGCCGTCCAGGCCAGTGTGCTCACTGAACTCGTCGGTGAGCTTCTTGATCAGGTCGTTCATGGTCATGTCTACTCTCCGGCAGCCAGTCTGCGCTTGATCACTTCCAACGTGCCCTGGATCCGTGACAGCTTCCCTGGCAGGTCGAACGACTGCACGGCCCACGTGGGTCTGCGCATGTAGTCGTCCGGCCCCCTGACCAGTACATCCTTCAGGTCCAGCAGGCAACGGTCAACCAGCTGCTCAAGTACCATCTCACGCCCGGCGCTGATCATCGCATCTTCCGCTTTCCCCTGGACTCCTTGAGTGCCTGGTCCAGGATGGCGAGCGCCGTGCAGCTCCTGCAAAAGCCACACCGCTCCTCCTGGTTGCCCTGCGGCCAGCCCAGCTCGCCCAACGTCACGCTGGCCGGGATCTTGTAGCAGCCGTGCTCGACGTTCTGCACCAGCTCGTAGGCGGTCAGCTTATTCAGGGGAGTGTCCAGGACGCTGCTCATCGGACCTCGTCCTCCTTGGCGTGGATCTCCATCCACTTCCTGGTCAGCTGGCTGAGGCCCATGTACCCCGGGCTGCCTGGCCGGAAGTAGGCGGCCAGCTCGCAGGCCACTCGGGTGGTGATCTGCTCGGTCAGCTCCCTGACCCCGTACTTCTTCAGGTTGTCCATCTGCTCGAAGTACAGCTCCTCGGCGCGGGTCACAGTGCACGGCATCACTCGTCCTCCAGCTTCTTGAAGTAGGCGCGCATCTCTTCCGTGGCCTTCTCGCCGGCCAGGGTCTGTTGCAGGTAGTCAGCCAGGAACTCCAGCGCCAGCGCGATCCCCTCCGCCTCGCGTGACAGCTTGGCGGCGTAGCCGTCTGGTGACAGCTGGTGCTCCTTGTGCCGATCGGAGGCTTCCCTGCCTGCGGTGCGCACGATCCTAGCGGCCCTCAGCTGGCTGCCGATCAGGTCCAGGATGTCGTGCTGGCGGCCCTCCATGGCTAGGTAGTGCGGCATTAGCGTCCGTGCCCCCCTCCGTGCGGCCTCCAGTATTTCGAGGCGTCTTGAAAGGTCGGGGCGCAGGTCCTGCAAAGGTAGTGCCACGTGCTGTGCATCCCACCTGGGCCGCAGTGGGAGTGCTTCTTCTTGAACATGGACTCCTGCCGGACGTCGTCCTCGCACTTGTCGCAGCGCTTGGCCCAGTTCCCGACATCCACGTCATGGATGCTGCGCAGGAAGCGGTCTTCCTTGGTCACCCTCATGGCGCCCGCAGCAGCTCGAACAGGTGCCAGACCTCGAATCTGTCCTGCCAGGTCCCGATGTACGTGCGCGGGTTCTTGCTCAGGCCCTTGCCGGTCCCAGCGACCTGGAACTGTCGCAGCTCCGTCGCGGCCATGGGATTGACCTCCGCCCAGATGAACGGCTTCCCGCCGTCTTCTATGTTGGAGCTGTGCATGTATTGCATCTGGACCGTGAGGAGCTTGGCGTCGATAGGCATCCGGATGGCCGGGTACGTGTCCCTCGGGATCTCGAACTTCCAGATCGACGTTCGAGGGGCCTCAGCTGGGTGGGTCATCCTTGACTCCTTCCTTGGAGTTGATGTCGGGCTTGCGCATGTCGCGCCGCAGGGCGGCCTCACGTCGTAGGTGCTCTCGCGCGCTCCCGCTGACCTTGTGCATCAGCTTGGTCAGGATCCGTTGCTCCCTGCACCCCGCCTTCAGGCTGCTGCGCGAGATGCTCGCCAAAGTCAGGAGCAGCTTGGTCTCGTCCGCGGTCACTTGGGCGGCCTCCAACCACTCGGCCACACATAAGGCTCGACTCCGTCCCCCACCAGGATCTTGGCGTTCGCGGCGTTGAGTCGCTCCTGCCTGAACTGGCAGTACAGGATGCCTGCAAGACTGAGGCCGCTGAGCATGCAAGCGCTTGCAGTCACGATGCCCAGCACCGCGAAGCAGTCCCACAGGAACGCGCTCACGGCTTCTCCTTCCGCCGGCGGATCACGGTCGCGGCTTCCTTCATGCCACGCCCCTGCACGTCCTTGGCCGCCGCCTCCAACACCGCGTTGCGGTCACGTCTCAGCCAGGTGACTCTTGCCGGCCTCACGAGGTAGTACAGCTCCTCCTCTAGCTCCTTGGCGCTCGGGGGCTTGTCACTCATCACACCCTGGCCTTCAGCTCCAGGATTGCTGCGGCCGGCGCCTCTGGGTGATCCAGAGCAGCCTGCGCCGCCCCCTTCAGCACCTCGCGGGTGTACATGCGGATCATCTCGGGCGCTAAGGATCCCGCGCCAATCTCACCATGGTCGTGGTACTTCCTGCCAATCTCTTCGGCTAGGTCCTCGGCGTTCGGCAGCTCATTCATCTCCACCTCTCCATAGGTATTGGATCCGCCAGATGACCTTACGCCACCTCGGCAGCTTGTTCCATCCCCACCAGCAGTGGCTGCACATGCAGTGGTCGTAGCACGGCCCCACGCACTCAGGGAGCCCCCGCCTCTTGCACGTGCGGCACTCCGGCGTCACGGCCACTGCGCCTTCCGCATGGCCACCAAGCAGGGGCCGCATATCCGAACACCAGCCCAAGCCCGCGAGGCAGAACGGTTGCGATCTCGCGTGTCCCGGCCGCACTTCTTCATGCAGGGGACCACCTTGGCGGGCGTGCCCAGCATCTACTCGTCCAGGGGAGGGACGCAGACGCAGGTGGTCGGATCGGTCTTGAAGTCCAGGTCGTAGCCAGCGCCCTGGCCATCGACCCAGCACCGCATCGCGCAGTCTTGAGCGACCCCAAATATGGCCGGCGCGGGCAGCTCCTTGCCGCACGACACCTTCATCCCAGTCATCAGGAACGCCCCCAGCAGCACCAGGCAGACCACGTCGAACAGCTTCACGTCAGTATTCTCGGTTGCTCATGGCCGCCTACGGTACAGGATCCCGAGCCCCGCGGCGCCCAGCACCCCAGCTGCCCCGATGACGGCCGGCCAGTAGTTGGGCTCGGGTGGGGGCACCACCACCGTGACGTCGATCTGCTTCTGCGCAGGCCCGCTCGCGGACGGCCCAACACCAGGCCAGAACAGCAGGAAGAGCAGGAAGGTCACGCACACGACGAAGACGAGCCTGTCCGTCCAGCTCCATGCCCCCTCGTCATTGAAGGGCGGCCAGGCGGCCATCAGGCGCTCTCAGGCGGAGTCTTGACGGCCGACCGCAGGGACTCGACCGCAGCCAGGATCCGTGCCCTGGACAGGCCCCGCGAGTTCTTGACGATGGCCTTGAGCAGGTCATTGAACGCCTGGTCGATCGGGCCGCTGTCCTTGACCAGGAGCGCCCCACCGGGGGTGACGTTGGGCCGCCTGAAGAAGCCGAACATCCGGCCCTTGCTGAAGAACGTCATGAATCACCTCCGCTCAGGGGCCGCACTGTGCCGTCTGGGCCTGTGAACGTCTGACCCTGGCTCGTAGGCTTACCGGCCCGCTGCTTGTATTCCCACGCTAGCCGCAGCTTGCCGGCCACGCCACTCAGGCGCTCGAACTGGTAGCTGATGTCCGCCAGCTGCTGGGCCGTGACCTCCACCCACCGTATCGCTCCGTCCCGGTCCTCGTCGATCCCGATCCTGGCCGTGCCGTTGAGTTCCACCATCACGTGCAGCTCCGGCAGGGGGCTGGGCCTCTGGTCCTCGATCGTGCGCTCAGGATCCTGTGGGTCCAGCCAGAACGTGCAGGCCCTGTCCGTGAAGTCTCGTCTCATGGTCCTGAGTCCCTCCAACATTCGTGCCAGTCCCACTCGTGGCCCGGCACGACATCGTCTGACCGTATCTTGAAGCTCCGGTGGTCGTCCCAGCCGGCGTTGCTGCCCCGCAGACTAGCCGCGCATGTGCAGTCCGCCCAGCCATGTCGGCTGTAGGGCGTGTCGATCACCACCGCCCCGTCCAGCTTGCTGCATGCCTGCACGCAGGCCGCCGCGAACTTGGCCTTGATGCACCCAGGGTCCGGTCGGCGCTTAGGCTCGCCGCAGGCCGTGGACCCCAGGGCCCAGAGGAACAGCCCCGCGACCACGAGCCCCATGATGGCGCTGCCCCCCACCTGGGTCTTGGCCCTCATATCCCGTGCCCGTGGGGAACCGCGGCGCAACGCATACAAATGCCCTTGTACATGTCGTGGCCGAGGATCCAGCAGGTGAACTCCGCGCTCAGCTGCGCAACGCCGCGGGCCATACCACGCAGCAGCCGCCAGGGGAGGACGAGCGGGGCCAGCACCAGCGCCTTCAGGAAGTCCCTCATCGGCGCCTCAGCCTATCAAGCCAGGCATTGTGTGACCTATCTGCCTCAGCTTGTGCCGCTGTCTTGGACCGGAACAGATCCTTCCAGCTTTGCTCGTCCCCGCCGTTGGTGATGTGCTCGCCAGTCCCCCACGACAGCAGGTAGGTCTTGCCGGTCACGCGCTCAACGATCCCTGCGATCGTCATGGGGCCGTAGACATACATCCCCTTCCCCTGCACGGAGTGAACCCCCTGTACCCGCCACACCTGCTCCCCGAGGGAGAAGATTCTCAGCTCACTCATCGGGGCCCTATGGCGTTCGAGTAGTTGCGCGCCAGGACGTCGCGCTCCTTCAGCGCCTCATCGCGCTCCTTCAGCATGGTCTGGATCTGCTTGCCCAGCAGCCCGATGACCTCCTTGGCCTCGTCGCGCTCCACTATGGTCTCGCGCAGGGCCTTGATGACCCGGTGGCACACCAGCCGCAGCTCGATGATCTCCATGTCGTCGTCCGTGAGGTCGAGCAGCTCCTTGATGGTCCCGATCTTCCAGCCGGCCTCCTCCAGCCTGAGCAGCTTGTCTGGATCCATCGGGGCGGTCTCCATCTGCCAGCCGAGGTTGTCATCCTGCTGATCCTCGTGCCGTATCTGCTCAAGCATCGCCGTGACGTTGTCGTGCGTGAACTCGAAGCCATGGACGCCGCCCATGCTGGCGCCGAGCCGGAACGACGCACGGGCGACCTCCTCGGGTGTGTACTTTTGGTCCAGATTCAGGTACTCGATGCCCATTATGTCCTCTTGGCCAGTTTGCGGATTGCCACTTCCTCCTTGGTGTACGGGGCCTGGCTCAGCTTCTCCAGGATCTCCCCCGCACTCTTGGGCGCATGCAGCTGGCAGTGATCGTCGATCCAGAAGATGGCCGCGCCTCCTCCGTTGCGGTGTGGGGGCCGATAGCCCTCCCCGTGGAGGTTGTCCTCGACCGGGCACCGGCAGCCCTTCTCGACCGCCGAGGGGCTCCCTGGTGTGTCCAGCGGGGCCGTCATGTCTTCCAGGGCTTCATGCGGTGGCGTCTCCTGTGGAACAGCCTCCAGAACTGGATTCCTACCACCGCCCACAGCACCGAGGCCACACCAAGCAAAATCCAGTCCAACGGCGTCATGGCGGCGGCGGGTTGCCTTTGGCCTGCCAGACTCTCCAGCACCCAGTGCAGTCGGAGCTGGTATGGCCGCTCAAGTCCGGCGGCAGGCTGGCCTTGTAGCGGGGGTGCTGGTCGCACCTCGTGCGGGCCAGCTCGTGGGCCAGGTCAGCTATGGCCCGCTCTCGCTGCGGGCAGGCGTCTGAGATCATCCGCCGGGCCAGGTCCTCGTTGGTCATGGGCTCCTCCTGCTGCGCAGCTGCTTGTACATGATCTCCGCCACCAGCCACAGCGCCACAATCACACCAAGCAGGATCCATGCCTGGGGCGTCATGATGTGAACCTCCCAGTGATCGGGATCATGCGCAGCTTCCCGTTGTACGTGATGCCGTGGGCGTGGATCCATTTCTCGGGGCTTGTGCTGTACATGGTGGGCATCTCGCCAGTCCTGTACCCGTAGCAGTGGGGCTCTCTGTTCAGCTTCTTGAGGAAGGACGCGGCCTGGTGATCCGCCAGGCTCTCGCGCACTGGGGCGTGCAAGAACGGCACCACCGCCAGGCTGGCCAGCCACTTCAGGAACGTGCGCCGCCTCACGGGATCTTGCCGTACTTGACCACGCACGACTCGAACAGGATCTCGGCCGCCAGGTCGTTGCGGACGCCGTACAGGTTCTGGGCGCAGTGGTAGCGGACGTCACGGTCCGAGGTAGTCGCGGGACCGCACCCGGCCCACAGCAGCACAGCCCCCACGTACGCGATACAGATGGCCACAGCCGCCAGAGTCGCCATCAGGCGCCCCCTCATGACGTCCCCAACCGTTTGACGCTCAAGAAGGTCCCAGTGAAGGCGCCCGCGCAGGCGGGGATGATCAGCCAGTTGTCCTGCACTACGTGGACCATCACCACGGCACCCAGCATGTAGATCCCGATCGCCGCCACGCCAGCCCGCAGGGGCTGCCCTCTGGCCACGGCCACAGTGTAGATGGCCCAGACGAAGTCCAGAACCGCCAACCCCGCGTATGCGCCCAGGCCAAGCAGCAGGTCGCTCACGGTGTCCGCCTGCCACGCATGCCCTCAGGGGTGCGGAACGGATCGTCCTCCGGGATCGGGGTGGGCTTCATCTTGACCATGGCCAGGATGGCCTCAGCGAAGTCGGTGGCCTGCTCGGGGATGAGGTTCACGGTGTCGAGCTTGGCACCCGTGATCGACATCCGGATGCAGCGCCCGACCTTCGACAGGTGGATCTCCCCGCCTCCTGGACCTCGGCTCCACAGCTTGATCTTCATGAGTGCCTCCTTGCCTGATAGCTGATAACACAGCTCAGGGCTGAGCGGGGGCTGTATGGCCCCATTGTTCCGACAGCTGGCACCATGTGCAAGCGATTGCACCTCATCCGTGGAGCGTCTTCTTGCACGACTCACACAAGAACGCGGTGCCGTAGGCCACCTTCCCACATGCGCACGCCCTGGTCGGTCCCGCCTCCCTCAGGATGCCACGCACGAAGTCTGCGCTCCACAGCTCCTTGCTGACCAGAGCCTCGGTCAGGACCAGGCGCCAGTTCAGATCCGGGAACGCCTTCACGAGCTTGACGCAGACGTGGGACACGCACGGCCCGCAGTCCCCATCGACCCCTCGGACAGCCCTCACAACCCTCACCGCGTCCAGGTTGGTCACTTGCCCACCTTGTAGATGGCCTTCACGTTCTCGGCCAGCTCGCTGCGGGTCATCGAGAGGATGTCCGTGGGGCTCAGGACCGGGCACCCGTCCTCCATCCACTCAGCCAGGTGGGTGAGGATCACCTTCTCCGCACCGTTCAGCTTCTTGCCGTCGCGCGCCTTCTCGACCAGCCGAGCCCACTTGGGCTTTGGCTTCAGGACCGGCCTCCCAGCCAGGCCGCCACCGCGCGGGGACATCACGCCCGTCATTTCTTCAGCACCCTGACCAGCTCCGGGTGGGGTGCCGTGGTCCGCCCATGGTCTGAGCCATGCCGGAAGCAGAGGTACTCCTTCCCGTCCTCGGTCAGCTCGAAGCCGCTGTCAGTCAGCTCGGCCATCATGCGCCACATGTTGGGTGGCCTGTCGGGCTCCTTGCCGTCAATGATCCGCAGCCTGGCCGTCTCAGGGCAGGCCCTGCACTTCACCACCATGTCGTACCCCAGGACCGGCATCAGCCCCGCCTGGGCGGAGGATCGAACAGCTCCGCGGCCAATGACTCCACCCGGTTGATGGCAGCGCCGATCGGCTGGGTGGCGTGGTGCGGGCGCCAGTCCTTCTTGACCAGCTCCACCAACAGCGTCGCCATCGCGGCCAGCAGCTTCTTCTCGGTCTCGGTCATGGCTTCATTCTCCTCTTCAAGTTGCGCTCGTAGCGGTCCAGGTCCGGGTCGAACCTCCTGGGCTTCTTGTTCTGGCGCTCTTTCCACATCACCCCCCCAGCGGCCAGAGCCGGCACCGCGATCATGGCCATGCCCTGCCAGAATATCAGCCAGGACTTCTCCTCCATCAGTGCTTGACCGACGGCTTCGAGTGGGTCTCCCTGTAGTCGGGGGTGCCCTTGGTTGCGTTGCGCGCCTTGATGGCTGCGGCCAGGAAGTCCTCCAGGTGTTCGAGCTTGCAGTTGGTCCGCACGAACCACTCCCGGCCGTCCCGCACCATCACGACCGCGAACAGGTCCCGCTTGGTGGGGCAGGCGTCGTTCAGCATCTCCGCGATGGCGTCCAGCAGCTCGTCGTGGTTCAGGGCGTTCATGGCCGCTCTTCCCCATTCACCAGACGCTCGAAAGGCTCGCGCCGGATCAGCGTACGCCCACCGATCCGGAGCGTGGACAGATCGCCGGTCTTCATCCATCGGTACACCGTCACGCGACAGACCCCTAGACGACCCATGACCTCCCGAACGCTGACCACATCGCTGCCCTCCTTCATCGCCAGCCCTTGTCCTGGTGGTGCTCCAGCGCCCAGCGGTCTGCCAGCAGACGCTCGATGTGGGTGGGCTGCCGCGAGCCGTCCTTGGCGCTGTGCCAGACCGTGCAGCTGCCAAAGACTGAGCGCTGCTCCCACTTCCGGTTGAACTTAGTGATCCGGATGCTGGCCGTGCTGTCTCCCAGGCGCTTGTAGGAGAACGTGAAGACACTCACCCTGCCGCAGGGCCAGATCCACCAGGTGAACCCCACCGCTAACAGCGCCGGCAGGAGCGCGAACAGGACCTGGCTCATCACTTATCCCAAGCCGAACCGATGAGCGCCACCCCGAAGCCCGCCAGCAGCACGGCATGGACGCCGACCACGTACGCCACGGCATCGGGCGGGAGCAGGTAGAACACCACGGTGTCACCCGCCACAATCATGCAGGCCCCGAGGGTCGTCTTCCAGAGTTTGCTCATTTGTGCTCCCTCCACTTGTTGTCCCCCTGGTTGTAGTGGATGTCGATGCGCTGCCTGGGGATGGGCTGGACCATCTCGTTGCTGCGCTCCGTGCCTATCTCGCTGTGGAGGTCGCCCAGGATGGCGTACGCCACGTCGCGCTGCTGGTTCTTGAGCACAGCATCCTGGTCAGCCAGCTCGAAGTCCTCGATGGCATCCAGCAGCTGGTTGCGCTGCTGCTTCATCCGGGCGAGCTGTTCCTTCAGGTCGTCCTCGACAGCCTCATGGTTCTGGATCTGCTGATGCAGCTCGGTGCCGGCCTTGGACAGCGTGGTCCTTGCGTCGATCGCCGTGGTCAGGGCGTCCGTGGTCTTGTCCAGGTCCATCAGGATCTCGGCCTTGGTCCTGGGGTCAGGGATGACCCCGAACTCCGCCACGCCCCTGGTCCTCTTCTTCTTGGTCTTGGGGCCAGGGATGGTCCTACCGCCGAATGTCGTCCTGATCTTCTTCTTGGCCATCTCGCGCTCCTTCGCTTAGCTGTGGGACCTTTGCAAAGGCGATGCCAGGCATGATCTCCCGGCAGTCCTCGATCCAGTGGTACTCCAGCTCCGTGGTCTCCTGGTCCCCGTGGCAGCGCACGGTCACCTGCCAGGCCCTGGTGCGGATGTCCTGGTTGATCTCCATGTGCTCGACCCGGCGCTTGCACTTGTCGCAGTCAGGCCACGGCAGCGCCATCTGGGCCACAACCTTGCCCTTCCACAGGCTCCAATCCACTCGCAGCTTCTCGTCCCCGAACATATCAGTCCCAGATCAGGCCCCACTGCTCGCCGGTGTCGTCCTGCCACATCAGCCCAGGCGAATCCCAGGTGGACGGGTCGTCGTAGAGGTAGTCCACCCGGGGCGCGTTGAGGTTCCGGACCACCGGGCACTCCACGATCGAAACCACGCCGTCAGGTGAGAACGCGGTGAACCTCTTCCCCTCCTGGGGGCCCACGATAACCATGCAGCCCACGAACGAGATGTTGGCCTTCTGCTTGTTGATGGTGCACCCCCTGAGCCGGATCACTTCCGCCATTCCAAGTCCTCATCGTAGCCGTAGTCGATCGTCAGCTCATCGCCGGGACCGATAGCACGAGCTGCGTATATTAGGACACCATCGACGTAGCAGGAGGGCTCCTTGGCATCGTTCAGGTACATGAGCGGCCCGTCGCCAATCACCCCCCACATGTCCTGCTCCTCGCCCCCGTCCTCTTCGGCCGTCTTCTCTTCCTGGACGGTCATGAAGTAGTGGCTGCCGTTGTCTTCCCACGCCACACGGCCCTCGTAGAGGCCAACCAGGTCGTCCTGGTCGTAGACCGAGGTGGAGAAGACCCCCAGGCCGTGGATGCTGCTGGTCTTGACCTCGAACTCGCCGATGCGCCGCGGGAACGGATTGATCCGACCGATGCGGTGGCCCACGGCGTACGCCACGGCCAGGCCGAGGGTCTGGAGCGCTGGAATCATCCACCACTCAAGCGTCACCGTACCGCCCTAGTGGATGGTCCCGCCACTGTCGCCGCCGTCCTTGCCGAGCCGGCGCCTGAACTCCTTCGCAACCCCATCGAGGCCCAGCTGCTGCAAAGACTCTGCCAGCTTCGTGTCTGCGTTCTGCATGACTCCGAACATCAACAGGATCGGCATCAGGAGCAGGGCCTGGTCCCAGCTGAACCGCCACCAGATCAGGGCCACATACGTCCCGAGGAACACGAACTTCCTCATGTAGCCCACGACGCGGTCATGGTCGGCGCGCACATTCACGGGATCCGATCTTCCAGGAGCCGGATGATGTACCCGATGGCCAGCAGGTTGGCGGCCTTCGGGTGGTCGATCAGGGTCGGCCCTATCTTGGAGAAGTAGGTGAGCAGGTCGTAGTCCACGTTCTTGCCCAGCAGCTCGTGCAGCTTCCCGAAGTCCCCGGCGGTCTCGAACTCCTTCCAGATGTCGATGAACTCCTCGGCGATCTCGGTCCTGGTCATGCCCTCCGGTGTGGCCATCAGGCGTTCCCCTGGCCGATCGGATAGTCCTGGATGTTGAACTGGTAGCGATCCCGGCCGCGTGCCCAGTACACGCCCCAACCCTCCTGGCGCAGGTAGGTCACCAGGTCGTACCAGTTGCGGGTCGCCTCGTTGTCGCGGATCAGCAGCTTGACGTCGCAAAGCCAGCGCCCGAAGGAGTCGGCCTTGTAGGTGGTGATCTGGTAGTCCTCGACCTCGGTGCTGTCGAACAGATCAATCAGCCGCTGCCTGGCGGCCAGGCCCATCGGGCGCTCTATGCCCCGCACCTCGGGGGAGTTGTAACCCCGCAGCCGGAAGCGCTGGGTGGTCTTGTTGTGGAAGCCCGTGTCCACCTCGAAGTCGAGCGTGTCCCCGTCTATGACGCGCAGGAGCTTGACCTTGTTGTACTCCCAGGGGCTGATCGCCCGCTTCAGGTTAGCGCCCACCACTACACCTCCGAGCGTGCCGGCGCATCGCCTTCCGCTTCTTCCGGATCCTGGTCAGGCGCTCCTCCACCGGCAGGCGGTTGGCCTTCCGGCGCTTGCTCCACCTGACCCGCAGCATCCCCGTCATGCACGGGACGTGACCCATCTTCTCCCTGGTTGTCTGCCAGCGCGTCCGGATCCGTCGGCGCCTCAGGACCTTCGGCCCCCTCTGGGAAGCCGGGTCCTGTGCTGTGATCGGTGGCATGTTGTTCCTCCGTCTCGTCGAGCTTTTCCTTGGGGATCAGACCGTACACCGTACGCCTGAACGAGACGATGGCCTGCTGGAGCTGGGGGTCGAGCACACAGTCCTCCTCCCCGATGTCCGGCCATATCTCGTGGATGCGATCGAGCAGCGGGCGACAGGTGGAGAACATCGCCCCGATGGCCTCGGCGTACCGCACCATGTGGCCTGTTATCTCTGTATTCTGGCGCCGGTAGGCGTCGATCATGGTCCGGAGCTTGGTCTGCTCGACCACCCGCTGAAGCAGGTCGTCGCTCGGCTTCTTCTTCTTCCCGGCGGTCATACTCTTGAGTACCCGGGGCGCCACCGGCGGAACGTCAGGCCCGCCTCGTCGGCCATCATATTGGCATGCCCGAGGCTAACAGCCCAGCGCTCGTTGGTTGCCCCGTCCCCCTCGAACTTGTTGTCCAGGGGCCACACCACCTCCACGATGCCGGCCTGGATGATGCCCTTCGTGCACTCCGCGCAGGGAGGCCCGGTCAGGTACATCGTGCAGCCCTTGAGCGGGATGCCGGCCCGCGCGGCACTGAAGATCGCGTTGCTGTCACAGTGTGCGATCAGCGCGTACTTCAGCTCGCGGTCCTCATAGCGCTGAGCCCGATCACTGACCCCCTGCGGGAAGCCGTTGAATCCCATGGACCGGATCCGGTTGTCCTCGTCCACGACCACGCAGCCCGTCTTGGTGCTGGGGTCCTTGGACTTCAGGGAGACCAGGGTGGCCATGGCCAGGAACAGGTGGTCCCACTTGCGGATCTGCTCGGGTAGATTCTCCAGTAGCTTCATCTGATCTCGACCTCCTTGTCGGGCACCAGGTCGCCGTTCCCGTACCAGCGGAACCGGACCTTGCCGTTGGTGATGTGCTTCACCCGCTGGAGCACGATGTCCGTGCCCCGGCGGTAGTGCTTCCTGTGGGTTGGCCGCTTCTGCTGTGGTGTCTTGGCTGCCATTCCGTGGCCTCACGTGCAATCGCTTGCACTCTAGCGGATCTGCTCGACCGTTATCTTGAACTCGTCATCGTTGACAGTCAATAGGATGCCGGCCTCGTCCTCGCCACCCAGCTCACTCAGGGGCGTGGTGTCGATGTCTGTGTTCGGGAACTGATCCATGAACCACTCCGCCATGGCCACTGACAGAGCCACCTCGACGCTTTTGGGGGTCATGTCTGCTTGCAATAACCGGACCCACGCACTTCTCGCGTCTCCGGCTCTTCCGGTACATCGTCTGGGTCCCACCAGAATGTCTGTCCGTGCATCAGCACGCCCCTCCTCAGCTCCGTCTCCGAGTGCGTCTGCACCTCGTAGGTACATCGGGGCCCACTCTTTGTCCAGAAGTGGAAGTCTCCTTCCCATCTGGCCAGGGTTGCGTTGAAGCACGCATACGCCAGACCAGCCGGGCTGCACATGCCCGCCGCTTCCGTGAAGTGGGAGACCAGCCAGGTCCTGGTGGGCACGCATGCCCTGGTCTGCTCTGGGTGTGGATCAGGCACAGAGAACGAGCCGTCCGGCCAAAGCCGAAGCCTTGGGTGCGTGGGGCTCTCGACGAAGGACTTGTAGACTGCGGCGCCGGTCGCGCAGCAGCACGACAGCAGGACGACCAGCAGCAGGGATCTCACGGGCCCATCGGTACGTCAGCCCTCCGTTCAGGCAGACAGACCGTGTCCCCCCCGATCGTGACCTGGGCCATGTGGGTGACGATCGTGCGGTGGAGCGCCTCGCAGTAGTTGAACACGATGGTGGGCTGGCAGGGCTGGCCCGCGATGTAGCCCACGAAGACGATCTCGCACTCCCACTCCTCCGGCAGCTCGGCCGGGGGCTGGGGGATCGGCGGCAGACGCTGGACCTCCACGATCGTCCCTGGGTCCGCGAACATGACGAACAGCGTGGCGAGCAGCGTGTGGATCATGGCAACGGCGACAGCTTCATGGCGGCGCCTCCTCCTTTCTTGACTGCGCGCCTCAGCAGCTCTCTGATCTCGAAGCGCTTGTAAAACGGGATGCTGTAGTCCAGGTCGAAGTACACGTAGTCCTGCGCCTTTGGGTGCCAGACCGCGATGGCGTGAGCCAGGCAGTCTACCCCAGCCCACCAGAAGCCGTGCTTGATGGTGATCGGCGTGCCCCACAGGTAGATCGGCTTGTCGGCAGGGGTCGCGGAGATCAGGGCCGCCACCTCTGGCAGCGGCTCCTTGTCGGGGTTGATGGCCACGCAGTAGATCACGTCCGCCCAGCCAGGTTGCGGCTCCAGCTCGCCCTCAGGTGCGGCCTTTGGGATCCCCAGGAAGATGTCCAGGCGGTACTTGTCGCCCCCGCCTGGGTAGTCGGGCTCAGCGGCGCGCAGGCCCTGGATGGGCTCCCCGTGCAGCTCGTTGACTCGGGCTTGCCCAGGGCCCTGTGGGCCGGCGCAGGCGCTCAGAATCAGCACCAGGACGCTGAGGATCGCTCTCAGCACCGCTTTCCTCCGTGCCTGAGGGCACGGGTCTGATTGTAGACGTGCTTGAGCCTGATCGCCCTCCCGAGGTCGATGCCCATGTAGGACGCGAAGTCGAAGAGACGGATCACGCCGTCCGCCCACTCCTCCTCCAGGGCCGTCAGCTTCACCCCGGGCTTGTCACAGGGTGCGTCCGGGTCCCGGCGTACGGCCTCGACGGCCTCGCTCACTTCGGTATGGATCAGGGCCAGGATGCTCACGATGTGGCGCGGGTCCTCAGGGTTCACATCGTCGTAGAAGCCCTTGTCCTTGTTGTCCAGGTGGATCTCTAGGGCCAGGTTCTTCAGGAGCCTGGAAAGCAGGCCCCAGCTCATCTCACTCAGTCTCTCCCTCTTCGGCATGCGCGCCTCTCCTGTCTTTGAGCCTACGCTCATGCAAGAGGTGGGCCGCATCCGCGTGGCGGCGCGGCAACGTCCTCGTGTCCTCAGACAGGGCAACACTCCCGTGGTGGTCCAGGCGCGCGTACAGCTCAGGCTCCGGCTCCAGGGGGATCAGGATCTCCATGGCCTCATCTTCCTCGGCCATGCCCTTCTCCTCGATGGCCTTGTTGATCAGGGACTCAGCCACCCCGAGGGCGTCCCGGAACCTCTTGATCTGCTTCAGGGACCGGAGGCCGAGGCCCAGCTTGCCCATCTCGCCTTCGGCTATGATGACCGCGATCACGCCGCTGTCGTCGGCCTCGGTGCGGGTAAGGAACTCGAAGGTGGAGTCCTTGTCCAGGTCGATCCTCAGATTGGTCTTGCTCATGGTGCTACCTCTTGCGCCTTAGCTGGGCGCTTGAAGAACGCGAAGTCCTCGTCCTTGTCACTCCGCTCGAACGTGGCGGTGAACTTGATGGTGTCGCCGCGCTCGGCGGCCAGGCTGCTCGGGTAGGTGCCCCATGCCTTCCAGTGCCCGTCCTCGGCCTTGATCTTCACCAGCATCTTCGTCTGGGGGCCGTAGAAGCCGTCCTGGATCTTGATGCACAGGATCTCGCCCGTGACCTCGAAGCGACCCTCAGGCGCCGGCACGGCGTCAGCCTTCTCGGCCGCGCGCTTCGCCGCGTCGCCCACCAGCTTGAAGGCCAGCTCGATCTGCCGGTCACTGAGCCCGCCCCACTTGATGGCCTTGGCGCGCAGGTCGCGGCTGATGTAGTGGTCGGTCTTCAGAGCAGCGTTGATGCCGGGATGGGCGGCCAGCAGGATGCGGTTCTTGGCCTTGGCCACGCGGCGGTTGCGCTTGGCCCATGCCCGGTCGGCGCGCTCTCGCTTGGACAGCGTGCGCATGGAGAGGTACTTCTCCGCGCAGTCCTGGCCGAAGGTCAAGACCCCACCGCTGGGCTTATGGCTGAGCGTGGCGCCATGGATGTAGCGGGCGCCGCATGCGTCGCACTTCTCGCTGTTGTCGGTGTAGATGCCAACCTGCGGGCCGTTGAAGTAGGTCTGCCGGGCCTCCTCCCCATAAGGCTCTAGGATCGGAACGTCTCGGCCGGTCTCTGGGTCTTCCTCGGTGCCGCAGCGTTCGACTCCGAAGTAGTCCACCAGGGTGTAGTCTGCGGGGATGATGGCGCTGGGGCGGTGGGGATCGGTTCGCGTCTTCATGACGGCCTCACCCGCTTTTCGTGCTCGTCATCTTCAATCAGGAAGTGGATCTCGGTCTCCGGGGTTCCGCACTTCGAGCAGTAGAAATAGGGCTCGCCGCGGCTCGCATAGAGATCCCGCAGCTCTAAGGCTGAAGGCTCATGGCCGGGGTGGAAGGGCGAGCAGTCCGGGCCAGAGAGCCCGCCGTAGGGGTTGACACGGATGACCTCTCCCTCAATCCGCTCGCTGCAACCGCCGCAATATCCGTGGAACTCGGTGTTCTTCATACCCCACGTATCGGTCCCGCGGTCGGGAACTTGAGACCCATCAGGGACCGGCAACTACCGGACTCCGCGAGCGTACCTCCAGGCGCCGGCCACGTGGACGGGCAAGAACAGCAGCACGTCCACCAGAGCGGCCCCCTGACCCGCTAAAACGGCGAACGCGACCCAAGCCACGTCCCCGCAGCCAACGAGCGCCCACTGGAGCCCTGAGGCCCGCTGGCTCCTGGCCAGCAGGATGGCTGCGTACAGGTTGCAGGCGGTGCCGACGTACCCGACAAGCTGCGCCGGATCCGTCCAGGTCATCCCCAGGCCACGTCCTTGGGGGCCACCACCAGCTCGATCCGGCCCACCTCTCCGCACAGCTTGCAGCTCACGTCGAACGTGCCGTCCGAATAGCCCTTGGCCCAGCCGGCGAACCTCCAGTCCACCTCGTGCTGGCTCTTGAACTCCTTCGAGCCACACAGGTGGGTCTTGGGCTCTCCTGACTTGTCCTTGGGATAGGTCTCCAGGTCCGGGATCGGCTTCATGCCGAACTGCGGCACGCAAGGAGGAGTCCCAGAGCGGTTGTCCCGCTTCAGCTCCTGGCGTGCCGTCCCCCGGTTCTTCTTGCTGCGCAGCTTGGGGCTGCGATCTGGCTGCTTCTTCCGCTTCTTCAGCATCGGCATGTCAGAGGAGCGCGTCCACCATCGCCAGCAGCAACGGGATCTGGCCGTGTGCTGCCTCAATGGCGTGGTCTTCCTTGATCAAGTCCATCTCGGTCTCGCTCTGGTGGTCGGCGCTGTCGGTGCCTGGGCCTCCGATCTTGCTCACCCGCCAGACCTCCCCGCCCAACCGGCGGATCGCCTTGGCCTCGTTGATGAAACGCACGTCCGCGAACACCAGGCCCTCTGGCATGCTGCCCAGGAGTTTGCCCTGGTCATCCAGGAACCGGACTTCAGCCCGCACCCAGGTGTCGTCCGCGCAGTACCGGAAGCCCTCGGTCCCGATGTGCTGGAGCACCTGGCGCCTGGTCATGCCTCCGGGATACACGCGGTGTCCTTCTCGGTGCAGCGGACCTGGGCACTGGGGCGTGCCGTCCGGCAGCAGCGGGATCTCTTCCTTGTACTCCAGGGTCTCGATCAGCTCCCGGTCCCAGCCGTAGACGTCGCACACGATGTCCTTGAGCAGCCTGGCGAACTGGCCCCGCACGAAGCCGTACTTGGCCCGCAGGTGGTCCGCCACCGTGTCCTTGCCTGCGCCGGCCTTGCCTATGATCCCGATCACCTTGGTCATCTCTGCGCCTCCTTCCACTGGCGTTTCGCTTGTTTGTACAGCTTCCGGTAGCCGGTGCACAGGATGTACTTACCGTTGGGACTGATCTCGTACTGGCTCGCTGGGAGTTGCGTCCCCACCTTCCGATATACGTCCACCATCGCGTCGAAGACTTGCCGGCGTATCGCCCGCGCTTTCTTGCCGTTCATCTAATTCCTCCAATGCCATGTACGCCACCTGGCACACCCGACCGTGCTGGTGCGCCATTTGGCCGAGCTGAGCCGCCAGATGGCCGGCCTCTTCAACCACACCGCGCTCCAGCCGCAAGATGCGGACCTCCTCGCGGCACACCTCAAGCTCCTGTTCCAGATCGAACCACGAGGGCCTGTTCTGGGCAGTGAACCAGATCACGAGAGACAGGACCACGGACAGGGCAATCAGCTGGCTGTTCACGTCGCCTCCGCTACTTCGGGCCTCCCAAGATCCAGGAGGTCCCAGACCTCAGCTGATACGAAGCAATATCCATGCCGCAGTGCTGGCATCGTTGAAGCCTGTTGGAGATCCGGCACGTCTTGGATCCGTTGCGCCAGGTAGCCATCCCCAACTGCGGCCCACAACCCGGTCGGGTAGACCACGACATCCGCGTCCAGGGCGAGCCCGATGTGGGTGCTGTTCTGGGAGCACTCGAAGACCTCGATGATCGTGACGCCCTTGGTCATGCTGGCCAGACAGGTGGTGCAGGGCGCGTACGCCGGGTTGGGTTCCCCCAGCTTGGCCTCGCTCGTGCCAGACTCACACCAGAAGCAGGTCATGACGCCACCCTACACCTCGCGCTAGAATCCGGTCAAGGAGAACTTGCTGATGATCCACGGTCTGTGCTTGTCTGGTGGCGGAGCCAATGGCAGCTTCGAGGCGGGCGGGGCCGCAGCAATCGGGGAGCACTATCAGCACTCCAACAGCCCGATCACGATGCTGTCGGGCACCTCCGTCGGGGCACTCAACGCCGCCGGGATCGCCGCGAAGGGCTGGCGCTTCCCCATGGAGCTGTGGTGGGACATCTCGGACCGGAAGGTGTACCGCAAGTCCCGCTTCCTGTTCCTCTGGCGCGTGTGGCAGCTGGGCGCCATCTATGACAGCCGCCCCCTCCTAAAGTTCATCAAGAGCAAGATCAAGGCCAAGGACCTGGCCTCCTCTGACTTCCGGCTGTTCATCCACGCCACGAAGCTCGGCTGCCGGCAGCCCGTGATCTTCACAGGCAAGCACCCCGACGCCGTCACTGGGATCTTCGCCAGCGCCTCGATCCCTGGGGCCTTCCCGCCCGTGAAGTGGCAGGGGCACTGGCTCGTGGATGGTGGCACGGTGGACAACAGCCCGATCCGTGCCCTGATCCGATCCGGGTGCGAGATGATCACGGTCATCCACCTGGACGACGAGATGCCGGCCCCCCCGATCCAGGCCAGTGAGGTCGAGCCCGTCAAGGATACCGACAGGCCCCGCATCGCCGAGACCCTGGCCATGTCGATCGAGGCCATGATGGACGCCCACTTCCAGCGGGACCTGAAGAACGTGCAGCTGATCAACCGCATGGTGGACGCCGGCTGCGCCCCGAAGCCAGGGCACCGCAAGATCCACCTCCAGATATTCGGCCCCAAGACCGAGCTGGGGGGCTCGCTCGACTTCAACACGAAGCGGATGCGCATCCTGGTGGATCGAGGCTACCACCGAGCGCTGGCCTGGCTCAGAGACGAAGCCATCGAGCCGTAAACGCCTCCAGGGTGTAGCCCGCCTGCGGCCACCCGCGCTCCTCTGACACGACCTGCCACAGCCTGACCTTCACCCTGAAGTAGTGGTGATGCACCCCGGGCCCGTTCTCCACGTAGTGGAGGATGACCTTGCTCTGGCCCGCTGCGCAGCCGCAGCGCCTCAGGAGGACGAAGAAGCCGGGCTCGTTGGTGGGCTCGACTTCCTGGGGAGTGAGTCCTCCCCACCTCCCCTGGAATCGGCTGAGGTGCTTGAGCAGCTGCTCCTCGGCTTCGGACATAGGCTGTCCCCCTCAGCTGAGAGGGTAGCCCGGACCCGCACCAGGGCGCGCATCAGATTGTGGAAGTGCTCGCAGGGCAAGGGTTTAGCCCTCGTCGCCCTCCACTTCGAGCGTGACGGTGGCCTCCGGGAACGTGGCGTCGAAGAACTTCATGACCGGCTCCAGGGCCTCGTAGGTTGGATCCCAGCCCAGCTCCTTGGCCCGGAGCAGCACCGTCTTGGCCATCAAGGCCACGTCCTCCAGGGAGCCCATCTTGGGTGCAGGCGCTTGCAGATCCTGGACCCCGAACTGTCCAGCCAGGCAGGCCGCCGCCATGAACTCCAGGCAGATCGCCCGCCCATCCTTCTTGGAGTCTTTGCTCACCAGCTCGATGGCCGCGTTGACGGTCTCCTCCTGGTCCTTGAAGAGCCGCACGTTCCAGAGCTTGGACGTGGACGACTCGTCGGATCCCTCTCCGGTCGCGCTGGTCGAGGTGTCGCGGGCCTTCTTGATCTCCTCGTCCAGGAGCCGCAGGGACAGAGCCTTCGCGGTCTCGATCCACCGGTCCACGTTCTCCTGGTTCACGACATCGGCCAGGTGCCCGAGCTTCGCCCATCCGATCTGGGACAGCTTCTCCCAGGGGATCTCCAGCTCCACGAACTTGGTGTAAATCTTCACCAGGTACTGGGCCTTGCGGTACTTCATGTCCGTCTGGTCCTCGACCCACTCCTTGGCGGTGTCGAAGCCGAACTCAGAGTACCAGCCCTTCTCGGTGCAGCGGGCCAGGACGCCGCCCAGCTCGAAGTAGTCCATCCCGACGTCGTTGGTCAACCGCTTGATCGCCGGCATGACGTCTTCCTTGGACAGGTTCTCGACCCGCTCCGCGATGATGTGCAGGGGATCATTCGAGTCGAATGTCTCGGTGGCCTCCGGGCAGAACAGCCGGCGGAACGCCTTCCGCTTCTCGGCTGCCTTCATCTTGGTCCAGCCCTCGGGCCAGGCGGCGACCGCTTGGCAGTAGTCGGTCAGGTCCTTGATCTTGCCCTTCTCGGCGTCAGGCAGTGCCGGGACCTCTTGGCCCTCCAGGTGTTGTGCAGCTGTGCTCATGAAACCCTCCGTGGAAAGGCCGCGCCCTCGGGCTGCGGCAGTTTGCTTATAACCTCAACCTGCGGGGCAATCAAGCCAGGCAGCTGCCCCAGCAGTGCAAGTCCAATGCAGGCTAGCCCGTAAGCGTCCACCGCGTTGTCGCTGTCGTTCTCGAAGCCCCACCGCTTGAACGTGCCCAGGCGCATCTGATCCTTCTTCCCCACGCCCTTGCCCAGGACGAACTTCTTGAGCTGGGTGGGCGCCACGACCACCACCTTGAAGCCGTCCTTCCAGAGCCTGTCGCGGATCAGGGTCCCGATCTCCACCAGGGTCACGAGGGTGAACCGGTTGCCCATGGCGTAGCCCTCGATCACGATCAGCTCCGGGGCGTTCTGGATAGCCACCGCTGTCACGTTGCTGGCGATCTTGCGCGCACGCTCCAAGCCCTTCACGGCCGTGCCGGGAATCTCTCCGGCTGTCCAGGTCCGGGGCGTCCCGGCCTTGGTTGGGCCCAGGACCGCGTAGCCGCACTTGGTGCTTGGGTCGATGCCCATCACCCTCACTGGCCACACTCCCTGCTGTACAGGATCTCCTTGCCGGCCGGGTAGTCGCCAGCAAAACAGGCCCCCACCACCGGGCAGCTCTTAGCCCGCTGGCAGAACTGGGTCCCGCAGATCCCCACCGGCATGATGCGCTTGGTGCGGAACTCGTGCAGGCGTCGAGCCGCCTCCCAGTACGGGAGCGTGAGGGCGTCGTCCCGCGTCACCACGTACTCCTTGAACGGGCTCCAGGCGCCGTCGTGCGGGACCTTCCACTTCAGGATGCTGGTGTCCTTCTGTCCCCAGCCGCCCTTGCTGACGTACAGCACGCGGGCCTCAGTGGTGTCGATCACCTTCTTGTACATCGACCCGCTCTCCTGGATGATCCGCAGGTAGAAGCTGGTCCGGGCCCGGTGCTCGGCCCTGGGCATCACGAGCTTCTTGAACTCGTCCTGCTTCTCGCTCTTGACCTCCACCACCGTGAGCTTCTCACGGCCAGGGAGTTGGGCCAGGATGTCCACCCCACAGCTGGCACCACTTGACCTAGATGTGAAGCGGACTTCCTCATAGTGGTAACCTTTTCCACAGCAGTCAGGCCGGCGGGTGAACTCGTGAACGCGCCCGCATCCGTGGCAACGCCAATGCCCCACCGCCAGCTTCCCCAGCAGGTCGGTCACGATCCGCTGGTACAGGTGGCCCACGTTGAAGGTCAGCTGGGACGCAGCCGTGATGGAGGTGTCCTTGCCGCGCTTGCCGGTCAGGTTGTACAGGGCCCACTCCCGTGGACAGAAGGCCGGGTTCTCGCGCGTGACCTCGCTGGCGTGTACCCAGTCGTCGTGGTAGCGCGCCGCCCGCACGCCCGTGAGGGCGCGGTGCAGGTGGTAGCGTATTAGGCTCTCAGCGCTTGGGTGGCCAGCAGGTTGCACTCAGGACTTCCTTGCCGAATAGCTCCTCGAACCGGCCCAGGTACATGGACTCCGCCATCTCGGCCGGCCAGGGGTCGATCTTGGTCCCTGCATCCGGATGCTCGGGATGGATCACCCACCAGTCCACCTGTCGGATGACGCTGGACTCCACCTCGGACCTGAAGATCGCCTTGTCGGCGTACTTTACCACGTCCGGGAAGGGCCACGGCAGGCTGAATCGCTGCGCGACTGCCTGGAGGAGCTGGTCCTCGATCGCCTCGTAGCCCTGGATGAAGGGCTTGATCGGCGCGCAGATGTCCGACACGTACGCCTCGCTGGCATCGTGCAGCAGCCCCCACTTCTGGACCTCGATCGGATCCCAGACGGGCCTGCCTTCGGGGTGTTGGAGCCGCTCGTGCAGACCCGGGGTGATGTGCTCGGGCTCGATGGTCTCCAGGAACTTGCTGACCAGGACACAGTGCTGGGCCACGCTGTAGTGCTTGAACGTGTGGCCGTTGTAGCGGCAGGTGTTGGCGAGGGCGTGCGCTAGGTCTGCCACGTAGATGTCCTCGTACCGCGGGGCCAGTGGGAAGAACTCCACCCCGGTGAACGTGGCGATGGACGCCCTGGTGTGCTGGCTCGTCTTAGTCACATGATTCACGGGTCATCTCCATCCAGTCAGACTCGCGGACCAGAACCCAGGCACCGTCGTGGCGGGGTCGGCCTGTCGAGTCGGTGAACTGCAACATCAACGAGGGGCGCCGGTTTGCACGCAGCGCCTCCCGTCCGATCTTCCGAAGCACCTCTAGCTTCAAGGAGTAGCTGTTCTTCTCGGTGGCCTTGTTCTCCAGCAGGAAGTCGTCGGACTCCAGGTCGCCCTTGTGCCCGACCCAGGCGCCGCTGCCCTTGACCCGCTTGAGGGTCTGGCGCTCTGCCTTGTCCCCGATGTCAGACATCGTCCGGGTTGGCCATCAGGTGCTCGATCAGGTAGTCACGCACCAGGCCACGGTTCTCCTCGTACCAGGCACGGCACTCCTTCTGGAGCTTGAACTGCTGGTCCAGGATGTGGTAGCCGCCGCCCTTCTTCTTGTCGGTCTTGCCGAACTTGCCCTGCTCCTCCAGGTAGGCCGCCGCGCACTTCCAGTCCGTGCAGCTGCGACCGACCCGCACGCCGTTCTGGGGCACCAGCGCGATGTCGTAGTGGAACTCCTTCGAGACGATCGGCCCCTTCTTCTTCTCGATCACACCCTTGACGCTCTTGCGCGCGGGCTTGCTGGGGTCGATGTCTGCGTCCACCTCCTCCTTGCCGCCGTACGTGGCCACGACCGTGGAGGCGTAGTACCCCGGGGCCTTGCCGCCTGGCATGGTGTTCGGGTTGCCGAACATCACTCCGATGTTCATCCGGATCTGGTTGATGTAGATCACCGTCGGGCGCCGCCCCAGCTTCTCGACTTTGAGCAACGCGCATGCCGTCTTCTTGCAGAGCCGCGAGATCAGCAGCCCCATGGTGCCCACCACAGCCTTCTCGGCTGACGTCTCGATCTCTTGGGTGGGGACCATCTGCGCGAGGGTGTCCACCACGATCAGGCCCACGTCCTCGGCCTCATAGATCAGGTACTCGATCATGTCCACGCCCTGCTCCCCGTAGTCTGGCAGGAGCATGAGGAGTTGGTCCTTGGGGATCCCGATCTTGTCACCCCAGGGCGAGTCGTAGTTCCTCTCCACGTCCATCAGGGCCGCCTTCATGTCCGGGTTGTTTTCCAGGTAGGTGGCGATCGTGACGTAGGCCAGGTTGGACTTGCCGGTGTCCTTGCCGCCGTAGATGATCGACATGTTGCCCACAGGCCAGCCGCCGCCACTGGCGACGTCGAACTCCAGCACGCCGCTGGGCATGCGGGGGGGCGCCGGGATGACGTTCCCGATGCCGCCGATGGCGGGGTCCGAATACTTCTCCCGGAAGTGCTTCAGCACCTGCTCGGCGTTGGCCATCAGTCCTCTTTGATCCCGAGGTCGTCGTGGATCTCCTCGACCTTCTCGTGGACCCAGTGCTTGATCTGGTCCCAGGCTTCATCCACATCCCCCTGCGAGCAGCCCACGTGCAACGAGACGCTGATCTCCGCGGACTCGTAGTTGCCCAGGTTCCTCTTGACGGTCAGCCGGTAGCCCACGTTGGTGTCGTCGGTGGACTCGGACTTGCCCTCGATGTGGACCTCCTTGTTGTGCTTCAGAGGAGGTCGCTTCTTCAGTGTTCCCATCCTTGGATCTCCTATGGCGCGGTGCGCCCGGACGCTATGAAGGCGTCCCAGGTGTAGGGCATCTTGGCCTTGAACGCTTGCTCCACGTCCAGGGCCATCTCCCTGATTTCCAGCATAGCATCTGGAGCGGTCCGCAGATTGATGAAGTTCATCAGCGAGCGGGCGTTCACAGTCCAGCCGAAGGTCGTCATGATCCCGAACGGCAGGACGTCGCGTGCCAGCTCCTTGGCCCAGCCTAACTTGAGCAGCCGCGTGTAGCTGGCCCAGGCGCTGTCGTAGGCGTACAGGAACTCGCTGAGGCCCTTCTCAATCGCGTCCTCGTCCGTCATGTCCTCGAACGTGTAGCGGGCGGTCTCGGTCCTGGCCGCGCTCCTGGGCGGGACCTGGAACCTGGGCTTGGCCTTCGTGACCCGCATGCTGAACTCGTTGAAGCTGCCGATCCGGTGCCGGAACCATTCGCGCGCCACGCTGATCTTGCACTCCACCTGGAAGTCGAACACCGCCGCCTCGAAGGGAGTGCCGTGCTTGAGCTTCACCATCCGGGCCAGGAACTTCGGCCCCCAGTCTGGCATCTCGCTCGACCGCTTGCCGACCGTCTGCCTGGCCTTGCGCAAGACCGCCACGTCTCCGCCCATGAAGTCGATCAACTCCACGGTCCCGCGGTCCACAGTCTCGATGTCACTCATACCCGTCGGGCACCTCCAGGTCGATGATCTCAACGTCCTGCTGGCTGTTCAGCTCAGGGCTCTTGTAGTAGCCGTCGCGGCCGAAGGCCCAGTCAGTGAACAGCTCGCTGCAAATGTCCACGACGTCGAACACCACCGGCGTCTTCTTGTCCGGGTACTCGCGCAGGATACGGCCGATGGTCTGCTTGGCGTCACCCTTGGGGGTGCCGAGGATCATGGCGTCCCACCAGGGGCAGTTGGTTCCCAGCGCCACCATGCCGTACGTGGCGAACACCACCGGCTTCACGCTGGCCTTCTCTAGCTCAGCTGCCGACACCTTCTTCATCTTGCCGTCCCGCTCTCTGGAGCCCACGTAGAAGCCCATGTCCAGGGACTTGACCCCGAAGCCCCGGGCCAGCTGCGCCAGGGTCTCCAGGTGCTCCAGCGTGTGGCTGCACACCACGACGTTGCGCTCCTTCTTGCGACAGACCCCGATCAGGTGGGCCAGGAACTTGTTGCGCCTCAGGTTGCGGGTGATGATCTTGATCACGTGGCCGTTGGTCGTCGGCCCGTGGGGGACCTTCTTCAGCACCGGCATCTGCCAGTGGTAGCGGAGCACCTTGGGGCTCATCGGCACCTGCTTGGCCACGATCTCCACCGGCCCCAGGTGGGCTCGGATCAGCTTGTCCCGCCCGTCCTTGCGGCCCACGGTCGCGCTCAGCCCGATCCTGTACCTGGCCGTGAACTGGAACGCCGCGTTGGCGAACTGGTCGGCCGGCAGGCGGTGCGTCTCGTCGAAGATCACCAGGCCGAACTGCTTGTAGAGGTCCTTGGGGTAGCGGTCCACCTTGGCCAGCGAGTGCAGCATGCCGATCACCACGTCCTTGCCGGCCGTCTGGACCGTGGTGCCACGCCAGATCCCGATCCGCTCCTCGGGCACCAGCAGCATGTCGCGGATGTGCTCCCACCACTGGGGCCTCTTCTCGCTGCCGCGCATCAGGTCCGACTTCGGGACGATCACCAGGGTCTTGCGGCCCACGTGCTCGATCCAGGGCATGGCGCAGGCCGTCTTGCCGAAGCCCGTGCTGGCTTCAGCGATGAAACTGCGCCCCTCACTGAGCAGCTGGGCTCCCTGTTCGACGTACAGCTCCTGCTCCTTGGACCGCGCTGTCCAGTCGAGGTCGAAGTCCACACGCACGCCGTCGTCCATGCGGTCCTCGCCGCTAGGGCAGACCTCCCGGGGGAGGAGGATATGTTCCCCCTCCTCCCGGTAGGCCACGTACTCCCTGCCGAAGCGGTCCTCCCACGTGAAGCGCCGGATCAGGTCGTCCGTCTTCGCGTAGCAGGCGCCGGCCCCTGTGAACAGAGGCTTGGCCGCGACCATATTCCGCACTCAGATGTTGCCGGCTGCGTCGGGCTTCTTGGTCCTGGTCTTCTTGGCCCCGAGGGACTTGCGCTTCTCGCCGCCCAGACCCATCTCCAGGATCTCTTCGGCCGTGCGCCACACCAGCTCGGGCTCGTTCTCGTAGTCGGCCGGCTCTGCGTGCTCTGGCTTGTCCAGCTGGTCCGCGATCTCCTTCCGGGTAGAGACGCCTACGAACTCGAAGTCGTCCCCGACCCGCGCCACGCGGTCGCCAGTCCGCGCGATGTCGAACGTGACCAGCGAGATGCCGTCAGTGCCCTCCTTCTCGCCGAGCTTGGCGGCCTTCTTCTGGAGCCTCTGGAGCGTCTGGAGCTTCGCGGGATAGAGGCGCCTGGCGTACTCGTGCTTGTTGCCGTCTCGGTCCTCGTACTCGGTCCAGTCGATGATGGTCAGGACCCCGACGTACGCTGGCTCGTCCCCAGCTTCGCAGAGCGGACACGGTTCTGTGCGGCCGTCCTCAGGAGACGGGTTCCGCCCGACGCACCGGATGTTCTCGAACCGGGACTCGTACGGGACCGTGTGCTCGTAGAAGTAGGGGATGTCCAGCATGCCGTCATCGTCCAGGGTTCCGTCCAGGAATGTGACTTGGCGCTCCTCGCCCTCTTTGAGCCAGAACCGGAAGGCCCCTCCAGCCTTTTCTTTCCGCTCCTTGGCTCGCTTCTGCGCTCGCCCTAGCTCTTCGCGTGCTGCTGAGCCGCGGCGCATGAAGCTGAGGCCAGACTTCTTGTCAGCCTTGTCGGACTTGGCAGGGGAGCCTTCGTCGTCGTTGCTGGCTGTTGCTGTTTTCTTTTTGAAGTTCAGGGGCATCGCATACCTCGTGATGTTGTGGTTGGTTGGACCTTACGGTCGAAGCCGACTCTAGGACAGCGTCGGATCCAGATCAACCACTGCATCTAGTATGCTCGCCACCTCTGACACCGACATGGCGCCGGGGTCGTTATCAATCAGCTGTATGGTCTTGATCGCGCACTCGTCGCCCAACTCGCGGACGATCTTTTGGGTCGCGTACAGCCCCGCCTGGTCGGGATCCATCATCAGGATCACCTGCTCGCAGCGTTCCATGCGCCGGATCTTCTTGATGCTCATGCCCGACACCAGCGGGCAGGCCACGTTGCGGTAGACCTGGTACACCCGAGCCAGGTCGAACACCGACTCCGTGAAGACCACCGGCTTCTCGACGTCGATCCAGCTCTCCCCCAGCCAGGCCCGCGGGTTCTTCTTGCCCTTGTACTTGATCATGCGGTAGCGGGGCTGGATCACGTCCAGGACCGCACGCCCATGCAGACCCACCAGGTCCCCGTTCCAGTTGCGGATCGGGAAGCACACCCGGTCCTCGCTGTGCATGAACCGCAGGTCCAGGGCCTGTGCGACCTCGAACGGAACGCCCCGCTGCTCCAGGTAGAAGTGAACCTGGCCGCGGTCGTACGCCTCGGCGAAGCGGCCCAGCCACTCCTCGCTGAAGACGAAGTCCTCCGGGTCCTCCTCGTCCTCGTCCTCCCACAGGTTCCGCGCCTCGATCCCTTCCTCGGCGTTCACGATCATGCGCATGGCTGTGCGGATGTCGAGCGTGTGGACCTCGCCGCGCAGCAGACGGGACAGCTCGATCAGCAGGCCGGTCTGGGTTCCGCCGAAGTGGCAGGCCAGGCACCACACCTGGGAGTCACCGGGCTCGATCTTGACACCGAAGCCGGGGTTGCGGTCCGTGCCGCCCTTGTGGGTCCAGGGTGCCAGCGGGCAGTGGGTGTTGATCCACTCCTCACCGACTTCCATGGAGCGCTCACCCAGGCAGGCGAGCCACTTCTTGATTTGTTCCAGCTTCAACGCGCTTCTTGTAGCAGCTCGGGCACACCATGCCAGCCGTGAGAAGGCGGCAAGCATAGGCGCGACGGCCGCAGTCCCCGCAGACGTGCGCGAGGGATGTGCCTCCGTGGTCGTCCATGGCCTAGCGCGACTCCACCTTGAAGTTGCGCGACCCGTTGTGATTCTCCTCCAGGACCTCCGCGCGCTGCGGGGGCGTGAGGTAATCGTCCACCTTACCCAGGGGGAAGGTGCACAGCTCGAAGAACGCGCCCACCTTGGCCGACTCCACGAAGGCGTGGATCTTGGCCATGTCGGTGATCCTCCGGTTCTTCTTGCACTTCCCGATCGTGGCCGCGTAGAACCTGCCCACCACTGTGGTCTTCTGCTGGTCGCCCAGGTCGCGCGTGGCCTCCTTCTGGATCGCCTCCCGCAGCGTCGCCATCCTGGTCAGCTTCTTCGTGATCTCGTCGTTCAGCGGCCTGGCCAGGATGTCGAGCTGGCAGTTGAGGCCCACGACGTCGGCCTGGAGGGCGCCGAACATGTCGATCTGCGCCTCCACTGTGGTCGGTGTTTCGAGTAGTTCCTGGACCTTTTGCTTGCGCCTTAGTGTTGCTCTCGTCGCCATAGGGGCTCCTTTCAATCTTGATCCTTCTCATCGGTCTTAGTGCGCCGGATCTTTATAGGCCCGGCCTCAGTGACGTGGTACTGCTCCACCTCAGGGGGCTCGTAGTCGCTGAAGTTCATAGCCTCCCAGTCCCAGGCCATCTTCCACTCCCCCTGCTCACCGTGCCGGCCCTTCATGACCTGCACCAGCTTGAACAGAATCGCCTCAATCGTCTCCTCTTCCATCAGCCCGCAGATCACGCTGGAGTCCTGCGAGATGGCGTCCGATCCGGCGATGTGTTCCATCCCCAGGATCTGTCCCTCGCCCTTCTTGCGCTTCGACTTCGCGCCTTCGCGGTTGACCTGCCAGGTGACGATCGTGGGGATGTTCAGATCCGTGGCCAGCATCTGCTTCATCATGTTGCAGTTGGCTGCGATCCGCTGGTTGGACTGGAGCCTGTCGTTGACGTGCCGCACCAGGTAGCCGCCGTCGATGAAGAGGGCGGCCGGCCTGAGCTGTCTGGCCATCATGTAGATGTCCGGCACCGTCGAGCCCAGGTTCCCGTCGATGATGTGGAACGGCACCTGGTCATCGCGCAGTGCCTCCAGGTCCTTCTTGAAGCGCTTGTACACCGGCGTGATCATGCCCCGGCCGCTGGTCTGTCTGATCTCTGCGATCGGGGTCTTGGTGTAGATCGCCACACACCGCTCCAGGATCAGCTCTGGCTGCATCTCCATCGACACGAACAGGACCGGGCGCCGCAGCACGCGATTCACATGGAGCGCTGACCAGATCAGCATCTGGGTCTTGCCCTGACTCGGACGCCCCACGAAGGAGATCAAGTCCCCACCTCCGACTCCGCCGGACATCCGGTCGAACGTCTCCCAGCCCAGGGTGATACCTCCACCCTCGCCGCGCTGCTTGGCCGCGTAACGGGGGATGATGATGTCCGCCGCATCCTGGAGGGTCATGATTCTCGACGGGCTCGCGGTCAAGCTGAGCGAAAAGCAGGCGCCCTGGAACAGCTCCAGAGCCTGAAGTGGGTCGGACTTCAGCTCCGCGTTGGCCACCTCCCACGACTTGATCAGCTGGATGCGGACATGGCGGGCGCGCAGCTTCTCGTAGTAGAAGCTGGCCGGCTCATCGACCTCGCTCACCTTCAGCTTGTACTCGTCCTCGGCCGTGCTGACCTTGGGGAGCACGCCGTGCTTGCGCACGTGGGTCTTCACGGTCTCGTAGGCTTCGCGCTCGTGGGCCTTCAGGAACTTGTCCACGCCCGTCAGCCGGATGAACTCGGCGGTGTCACCTGCCCGCACCAGGGCGGACACGAACTGCTCGCCCAGGCTCATGCCTCTCATGGCTTCAGGACCTCGTAGCGCCCCACGGCCTCAGCCAGGTCCTGGCCGTGGTCCACCTTCAGGGCCTCCAGGTTCTTCCCTATAGCCACCACCGTGCACTTGTCTGCGTTCATTCGGTCGGTCAGCAGATCCACCAGCTGGCTGACCTTCCAGTCCAGCAGAGCCTTGCCGGTCGGGATGCGGGGGATCAGCAGCAGCGTGCAGGTGGCCATCTCGTCCGTGGCCCGCTGGACCGTCATCACCCTGGCGTCCACGAAGTTGCGCACCATGCAGCCCGCGATGCCGACCATCCGCCTGGTCATGTCTCCCCAGTCGCCCATGTACGCCAGGCCCACAGGGACAGGAGGATTGGCACGGGCGCGCAGGTAGCGCACTACCCAGTCGATCTCTGACTGGCCGCAGTAGTGCTCCAGGCCGTTGGAGATGGCGTGCTGCGGGACGCCGGCGTGGTCTGAATAGCGCCGGATGTCTGCGATGATCCGCCTGTGGATCCTGGTGTCCAGGATGCTCACTCGTCCTCCTCGAAGAGGGCCAGCTGCTCGTTGATCTCCTGCTGGGTTATGGCCCGCTCCTTGGGCAGGTCAACCTTCAGCTGCTCCGCGGGTGCGGGTGCAAGCGCTTGCACCTCGCTGGATGCCTCCAGGTTGGTGGCGCTCTCCAAGAAGGACAGCAAGAAGCGCAGGGCCGGCTCCTTGGGTCCCCAGAAGGCGCCCGTGTAGGACACGAACGTCTCCCAGTGCAGCACCGTGTGGGCCAGCACCCTGGCGGCCAGCTCGTTGCCCAGGACCTCGCGGATCTGCCTCAGGGTCGTGCGGTCAGTGGTGCGCAGCTCCCTGGTGAAGAGCCCCGCCTTCTTCCTGGCCTGCCGCCAGATCGTGGGCAGGTCGCCTTTGGCGATGGCCTCGTCCAGGTCGGCCGGCTTTGCCGTCAGGCTGCCCCCCGAGATTATAAAGCGCTCAGCCATCCAGCACGTCCCGCACCACTTCCTTGATGATCTCCGCCAGAAAGGCGTGCGAAATCCGTGCCGGAGGTTCCCCGTGAAACAAACTTTCCGGGAAAGCCGCCATCAGGCGGTCGCTTACGTGATCAGTTACGTCCAAGAACGTGCCGGCCAGCCCGTAGGCGAACGCCTCGGCCTGCTTGTCGTCCAGCCCAGGCATCTCAACCTGGACATCCAGCCGCCCCTGGCGCGTCAGCTCGGGCGGGATCCTGGTCTCGTCGTTGGTGGTCATGACCGTCAGGATCCGCTCCCGGTGTTCGGCCAGGAACCACAGCACGCTAGCCAGGAGGTTCTGGGTCGTGCCTTCGTCGTTCGCGTTGCCGAAGAGCTTCTCCACCTCGTCCAGGAGCAGCACACAGGGCGCCTCGCGCTCTACCTGCCGGAGGGCGTCACGAAGGGCGGCCTCGGATTCTCCCACGTACTTGCCCTTCACGCTTCCCAGATCGAGCCGTAGCAGCGGGATCCCGATGGTCCGGGCCACGTGCTTGGCTGCCATCGTTTTCCCGGTCCCTGGGGGTCCTGAGAGCAGCAGCCCCCTGGGCCGTAGCCGTGGGTCCTGGTCGCCCAGGAGGTAGCGCCCGGCCCAGGCCAGGTACTCGCTCAGGGCGCCGTCGTCGAAGTAGTACGGGAGCCCCGTGTCTACCACCTGCACGCCCCTCAGGGAGCTGAACGCCTCCTGCCTGAGGCCCAGCACCCCCTCACATGACAGCACGCCGTAGCGGGCCTGGCAGAGCTTCACCAGGTCGATCGAGGGCTTGAGGGCCAGGCCCTGGAGCGCCGGTATGATGGCATCCACCTGGTCTGGCTCCAGGTCCAGGTCGATCAGCTTGCCCCGCACGAAGGCCGGGGGGATCGGGACCTGGCCGGCGTTGAACGCCTCCGGGTGGATGTGTTCCTGGTTCAGAGCGATCAGGGTGCACTCCAGGCCCGTCAGGCCGCGATGCAGCTCGGAGCACACCAGGCCTGGCTTGATCTGGTCATCCGTCCAGAAGAGCTTGTCCGCCGACGCGGCCTTCCGGACGTTGTCCGCCACGAAGTTGCCGTACTTGATCCTCTCAGGAGAGCGCCCCACCAGGTGGGCCATCAGGGGCTCGAAGTACAGGGTGTCGGGCGTCCTTGCCTGGATCAGAGGCAGACCAGCCTTGACGGCCAGCTCCAGCACGTAGGTCTCCTTCCTTGGGGGTGCGGAGGCGGAGGCCCGTTAGGACCCCCGCCCCTGGTACTCGACCGATGGCCGAGAGGCTTAGCGAGCTGCGAAAGCTCCCACCGGGCCGGCCGCGACCGCCACGATGGTGTCCAGCTGATCGTTCAGCAGGGCGATGTTGTTGGCCAGCTCAGCCAGCAGAGCATCCACCTCGGTCTTGAGGATCGAGCTGGTGGCGTCCGCTGCGTCCACGCCGTCCGTGATGGCTGCCGTGCCGGTCTCGAACACCAGCGTCCAGTCCGCTCCGGCCGCATCCGAGCTGCCGGTGCCGCCTGCGCTGGTCTCCGTCAGACCCGGACCCGCATCCCCACCGGCCAGACGACCTGAGAAGACCGGGCTGCGTACCGCATCGACCGTGGCGCGTGCCGACTCAGCCGTGGTCAGGGCCTCAGCCACGACACCGGTGCCGCTGAACTCCAGGTCGGTCGCCGTGATGGCCACAACCGTGCGCCGCTCAGACTTGCCCTGGGCGTTGTTGAGGTCGGTGCCGTTGATCTCGACCTCGTCGTTGATGCTGAAACCGTCGGTGAGCCACGACCCACTGGACCGGTTGATGTTGTCCGGACCGGTCGTGAAGGTCAGGTCCCCGAGCCCGGTGTACGAGCCCCGAACGAGACTGAGCTGCCTGACTTCACCGACCGCCTCCAGGACATCGTCCACCGCGTGGATCGCGGTGCGCTGCGCATGGAGAAGATCCGCTTGGGCGTTCCGACCCGACTCCGTGGTGACCGCGTCGGTGTTGCCCGTGTTGGCCGTGACCGCCACCGTGATGGCGTCGATCGTGCCGTTGGCAGCCCCGCCGGGCCCCTCGTCGATCGTGCTGGTCGGATCGAGCAGAGCCAGGACCTCGTTGGCCTTGACCGTGATCTCCTTGTAGGCGTCCATGTAGGTGTCGTTCGCGTCATTGAACGCCGAAGCCAGGACGCCTGTGGTGAAGCCCGTGATGTCGTTGTCAGAGAACGCGCCCGAGTCCGCCTCCTCGTAGGTCGCGCCCGCACTTCCGCCCGAGTTGTCGGTCAGGGCAGCGACAGACGCTGCATCGACATCCCGCTGGGCGATGTTCTGGAGCACGCTCCGGATCAGGCCCGTGAGCGAGTTGGCGCGCTCATCGGCGTCCCGGTGGACGTTGGCCTGGGCCTGGAAATGGGTGGTCGGAACTACGTTCTGGAATTGCTTTGCCATGGCTAACCCTCCGATTCGTTGGAGACCCCAGGGCGGCCAAGCCGCTGGGGCGGTTGTTGAGGCCAGGAAGACTACCAGGCTCTGGCCAGGAGCGCTAGGCGGGCGATTCTGAGCTGATGTCGCTCGCGTCGATATTGAGCGAGTCCACATCGACGTCGATCAGGGTCGCGGCGATCCCGGAGTCCTTGCCCAGATCGGACGGGTCCTGGCCGAGCCTCCACCAGTGGCTGAGGTTGGCGTTGAAGCTGGCCGCGTTCAGGTCGAGCGAGCTTACGGTCCCGCCGTTGTACAGCTCCACCGCGGCTGACGCCACGTCCGCGTTGTACAGAGCGATCGAGTGGATAAAGCCGCTGTAGGGCTGCACGCCACCGTTCTGCCCGATCTGGACTCGTCGGTTCGTGCTGTTCATGGTGAAGTTGTTCTGCGCGGTCTGACCACTCCGGGCCACGAGGATCCCGTTCCTGTACATCGTCAAGGCGGTGCCCGAGTTGTTCCAGACCAGGATCATCTGCAACCACACGTCGAACGGGAAGATCGTGTCGTTCCACAGGAACCGCTTATTCAGCGATCCATTGGTGCCGAAGGTCTCAACGACGATCGGGTCATTGGCCTCGGCACCGTTGGCGTCGATGAAGATCCGGTTCTGCGTGGCCGAGCCGAACAGCTGCAACATCGTGTTCACCTGAGTCAGACCCTGCGTGTCGCTTCGGCGCCGAAAGTTGATCAGGATGGACCAGACGGTGCCGATACCGATGCTCTGCTCGGTCTGGTTCCGCATGGCCTCGTCGATCCCGTTGAACTCGATGGACGTGGTCTGGGGCTGGAAACCAACCGGGGCGCCGCCAGTGGCCACCTGGTTGCGCCAGTCCCTGAATCTGAACTCCTCGAATGGCTTGTGGTAACCCATCAGGGCGGCGCGTCTATCACGATGTCGGCGAGGTTCATGCCGACTTTGTCCACTTCGAGGTCGATCAGCGCGCTGTGGTCGCCTAGGTCCTCGGCAAGACGCGGGGAGATTTTGTGGCCGAAGCGCCACCAGTGCTTGAGCGCCGCGGAGCTGGCGTAGTTCCCCTGATCCACGCGCAGGTCGAACGCGCCACCCACCCCGCTGTTGTACATCTCAAGGATCTCGGAGGCGGTCAACACGGTGTTCCACCACGCCGCGGACAGTTGACGGCGGTCCATGGCGTTGCCGCCCGCCCCGTCGTTGCTGTGCAGGTATCGCATCGAGGCGTCGGAGCGGTTGCCGGTGAAGTCCCGGTTCTTGACGTTCTCCGCAGTCAGCACGCCATTGACGTAGCCGAGCATCGCGCTGCCCGGCGTCCCGCTCCACGTGAAGACCCAGAACGTCCACACGTTGATGGGCCAGTCTGAGTTCGCCCAGAAGAAGTCCTTGATGCGGTCGCCCACACCGTCGAAGACCACGAAGCGCGGCGACCCGTCAGGTTGGCCCGCCAGGCCGGTAGAGAATTGAATCCGGTTATCATCTCCGCCGGTCGAGTCGAGATACACGTGCTCGAACTTATTCGTGAGACTGCGCCGCTTGACCCACGTGGCGTACGTGAAGTCGTCACCCACGCCGAACGAGATGCCCGACAGGTTTTGCAGCACCTCTGTGGCGCCGTCGAAGTCGAGCGACTTCGTCTGCGTTGTGAACTCGGTGGCGGAGGCGGCGTGAGCGCGCCAGTCCACGAACCTGAACGGCCTGAATGGTTTGTGGAAGCCCACGGCAGGGCCTTATACGAACCACCAGGTGAGGACGTCACCGGACGCCGTGGCCCTCACAGTGATGGCCTTGCCGGTGAACAGGATCTCCTCGCTGGCAATCAGCGGAACACTGCCCCCCTCATTCAGGTCGGCCGCCGGGGGATCCACCACCGTGGAGCCGAACCCGACCGCGTTGCCGGCGCCCAGGTTGCCACCGATCGAGTGCGTGCCGCTGCCGACGTCCAGGAGGTCGATCGGGATGGCGTCGGACTCGATCGTGGAGTTGGGGCCGGTCTGCTTGATCCGGTTGGCGTTCCCGGGCCGGATGGCCAGCTGGAACGTGTCGTCGTCAATCTTGATCACCCAGACGTCCGTGTCGATCGCTAGCCCACCAGGCAGGGTCCCGCTCGAACTGAGCCGCAGAGGCCCGTCCCCGGTCTCGTACCCGTGGGCGACCTCAGTGATCTCATCGGTGGCCACGTTGACGTCGGTGGTGATGAAGTCCCGCGCGATCAGCTTGCCGGGTCGGATCCGATGGGTGCCGGCCTCTCCTCTGATCACGATGTACTGGGCCTGGCTCTCCTTGACGATCTCGAAGCTCTCGGCAGCGCCGGCCACGTTGTGGAAGACCTCGCCCCCGATCGGGACGGGGCCGGCTCCGCCTAGCTCTCTGACGTTGACGGGCGTCTGACCCCATGCTGAACGCGACATAGTCCCCTCCTAGGTGGCCCTGCTAAGTTAGCGCCTCTGGGCCGGCTTGGGCAGCAGCTTGGGCTCATAGATGGCGTCCGCCAGGCCGTGGTCGATCATGGCCTGGCCCCCCAGGAGCCAGTATTCAGCCTTCCGCTCCGTGACCTGCTTCCAGAACTTGGCGTCACAGACCCGGTCCCGGTCCTGGGTGTGGGGCTCGGTGCAGCGCGCCATCAGCTCGAACCAGCGGTCATGCAGCCAGTCCTCCCATTTCCGCCGCTCCTTGGCCTCAGAGTGCCGGAGGTCCGGGCCCCCCAGGCCCCTGGACTCGTGGGACATCAGGGTGCAGTTCTCCGTGACCAGGCGATATTGCCCGCAGGCCAGCATCAGGACGCCGGCCGAGCAGATCGAGCCAGAGCCCACGATCGTGATCGGGATCTGGCTGGTGGTCACCAGGTCGTAGAAAACCAGCATCCCCTCCTCGTCCCCGCCCGGGGTGTTGAGCCAGATCGTGATCGGCTCAGCGCTCTGGACCTGGAACCGCCTGAAGACCTTGGTGAACCAGCCCGCGAACTCGTCGTCAATGTCCTCGATGACGAAAATCTCACGGGTCCGCTCCGAGATCCCCATGTCGATCACGTGGGCCATGTAGGGCCTCGGCAGGCTCCGGACCAGGCGCTCCTCTACCCCATCCAGCAGGACCTCCAGGCCAACCCCCGCCTCGACGTCTTCGCTTGGCTCCTTCGGCATCAGAACTCTCCCATGATGATGTGGACCAGCTGCCGCTTCCCGTTGTGGTGTATCAAACAGTGGGTCGGCAGCCAACTGCTGGGTCCGTGGACGTACTCCCGCTCGGCCTCGCTGCTGTGGCCCACGCAGTAGTTGCCGTCCATGATCCAGGGCCTGTGCGTGTGGGCCGTGACGGACTTGATGCCCATCTGGGCGAAGACGTAGCCGCTGCCCCAGCGCCCGTCCGGCCCCTTGTCGCCGTGCAGGTGCAGAGCGATGTCGAAGAGCTTGAACGGCTCGGTGCGCTCCAGGAACCTGGTGTTGGACCGCATCTTGGACAGCTGGGTGCAGTAGAGCATGAAGACGTCCGGGGACCACACGCCGCCCGCCCGCATCTCGCTCTGCTCTAGGACCAGGCCCATCAGCTTGTGGTACAGCGGGGCGTTCTTGGGGTCCTCCTTCGGGTCCGCCTCCTTGAGCCACCGCATCAGATGCTCGTGGTGGTTCGAGGCCACCATGATGTTCTGGGCGTACTCGGGGGTGGTGCTGTCGATGTGCTCCTTGGTCAGGTCCAGCTCCCACTTCACGTCGTTGTAGCCCACCTTGGCCTTCACGTACTTGATCACCGGGTCCCGGGAGTGGTGGTGGCTGTTGGCGTAGGAGTCGTGGACGTCGTGCCGGATGATGAACTCGGGCTTGCCCAAGTCCACGAGGCCGCCGTCCCCGTAGGTCGCGTTCTTGACGTTCTGGTCGGCGAAGATCGCGTGCTCGTCCCCGGTCACGATCGCCCGGAAGCCAACCTCCTCGACTCCCTTGGGGGTAAAGCGCAGGTTGATGTCGTGGATGGACTTGTCGTGCTCTGACCAGTTCAGGTGCCGGATGTGGAAGAACTTCCCGGACTTCCGCACCAGGACCGCCCCCTGGGTGTGGTGGAACTTGCCCTTCTGGCCCAGCCCGGTGTCGCTGTAGTTGGGCCGCGTCACGGAGCCGGTGGTGTACATCATCTTGGCCAGGTCGGCCGACGGGGTTGCGACGGTGTGCATCTGGAGCCGCCCATGCCCGACGATCCCGGAGGACGCCCCAGTGATCGGGCCCAGGCCGGTGAGCGGTCGCTGGGTCGTGGCCTGGAGCCGCCAGTCGCCCAGGACCACGAGCTTCCGGTGTAGCCTGACCTGGTTCTCGACCATGTACTGATGCAAGGACGCGGACCACTGGTCGTTCTTGCCCTGCATCTCGGGGTCGTAGCCGGTGGGGTTCTTGTACCTGACCGGGATCACCATCAGCTGGGCGTCGTAGTGGTCGGCGACCCGGTGGAACGTCTCTAGGACATCCTTGTGGACCGTCGTGTTGTTCTGGGCGCTGGTGATCAGGAAGGACTCCTTCTGCTCCAGCTCCCTGAGCTTGCCCCCGGACAGGACGAACTGCTGATCCTCGACCTGCTCCTTAGCCTTCTCCAGGATCTCCTGTGCCTTCTTGTCGGCGTCGGTCACCGACCCAGCACCTGCGCGTCGAACAGGTCGGCGTGGTGCCGGGACATGTACGACCGCAACGCCCCCCACCGGAACGGGTAGCTGAACTCCCGCTTCAGCACTGGCACGAGCTTGTCCAAGCTGAGCGTGATGCTGCCATCCGCGCGGCCCTTGAGGTAAGCCCGGATCGTGGCCTCGAACTCCTTCTGGAGTTTGTCGGTCTGACTGAGCAACCAGTTGGCGGTGCCGCGTGTGTTATTCCGTGGCGCGGTTCTGAAGACATCGCGGATCGCCTTAGGCACTTTGGCCATGCACTGTCCCTCCTTGGAATGATGAATGGGATAGGCCCGATGGGCCTGAGTGTCAACCTACGGCGCGACCGCCGAGGCAGCGCCACCGATCACCTTGAACGGTAGAGTGATCAGATCCTTCAGCAGACTCGTGAAGCCGTCGCTGATAGGCCCACCCGTTGCGGTCGTACAGTCGGGTTGGTTCGGATCCGTTCCCCGCTCCGGACAATGCGTGGCCTGGGCCTGCCCAAGCGCGGCCAACTTCGGCCCGTCCGGCACGCTCACGAACGCACAGCCTCCCAGTACGAGCACCAAGATCAGGATCCAGCTCTTGTCGAACATGTTGTCCTCCATGGTGGGCCGGGGGCCGAAGCCCCCGAGCCCGAATGGTGCGCTACTTCTTGGAAGCGTTCCAGAGACCCAGCCCGCCGAGTGCGGCGGCAGCCAGGCCAAGCAGCTCCTGGAGATGCCCCCAGGCGTTGGTGATTCCATCGACCACCTCTGCCTGCTCGGCCGCACCGAACTCGACGCCGGTGTAGGCCGCGTACCCAATGCCTGCGGACGCCACGAGCGGCGCCCATGTCTTCGGACTCTTCAGCTTGTCCCAGTTCATCCTCTTCCCTCCCGTGCTATCTAACACTCTTCAACCCGGTCAGTGATGACCAGGACGAAGACATCCACGAACGTCTTGACCGTGGACCCATCAGTCAGGGAGCTGGTGATCGTGATCTTGTGTTCACTTTCATCCAAGCCCCCACCCTTTACCTTTGCGGTGACCAGCTGCTGCCCGTTCGCATCAGGCGTGGACACGACGGCCACCAACGTGTTCAGCACCGACGCGCTTGTGTCCAAGCCGGTGGCCATATCCTCAGCCGCCACCGTCCCAGAGGTTAGGTCAAATCCGGTGGGGCGCTTGGTGGACGGGTAGCGGAACGTAACGTCAATCCGGTCCTCGGCCGGGTGTACTACCACCCGAGGGATTCCACCATCGAACGCCATTATCTGGTCCTCCCATGCGGGGGCTGGCCTTCCAGCAGGTTCTCGTTATCGGTCTCCAGGACTGCCCCGTGGTCATTCGGATCAAGCACAGGATCGCGGTCTCTGGTCTCCAGGACAACCCCATGCCCCTTCGGGATGAAGACACAGTCCCGGCTGCGTGGCGACAGCATCACCACTGTGTCGGCCACCAGGAGGAACCGCTTGCGGTGGTAGCCCAGCTCAAGAGGGACGATGTCGCAGTGGTCGCCTAGGACTCCCTGGATGAACATCAGACCGGGTCCTCTTCCGCGATCAGGACCGAGGAATCCGAGAGCGGGTTGTTGGTGTCCGTGATGGCCGCGCCGTTCCTGTCCTTCAGATCCTTGCGCAGCTTCTCGGTGGTATTGTCGGAGTCGTACAGAACCAGCTGCCACTGGTTGGCGTCCGAGGTGTCGATCCGGCGCCGGGCCAGCAGGGCGTCCACCACGTCCTGGACCCCACCCACCGTGGACCTGATCTGGATCGTGTCTAGGGCCACGCCGTCGCGCGTGCCCGTGAACTCGTACTCAGCGAACAGGACCTCAGTGGCGGCCGGCAGGTTGGTGATCGTGGCCAGGTTCAACCCACCGGCCAACGTGTAGACCCCGGAGCTGCCGATCTCGGCCAGGGCCGCGTTCAGGGTCGTGTGGCCGGCCGTCTTGAACGTGTCGTCCGCGAAGTCCAGGAACGAGTCGTCGGTGTTGCCGTCGCGCACCCGCACGGTGGCCGTCAGGCCGCTGACAGGCCCGTCCTTGTCACCCACGGAGAGCGTGAGCGGGACGTTGGTCTCGCTGCGCTCTGCGCTGATGTCGTTCGCCACAGCCTACTCCTCGTTCGCCGCCGCAGCCTGATCAGCCTGGTCTTGGGCCAGGTGCTCCCTGACCAGCTTGGCCACGTCAGGGGGTGCGGGCTTCCCAAAGGATAGTACGTCATAGGCGTGGTTCGCCTCGTCCTGGGTGATCCCCGCCCGGCTGGAGCCCTCGGCAACACACTCCGCGAGCGGCTCCAGGGCCTTCTCCAGGGTCTGCATGTACTGCTGGGTCAGCTCCACGTACCGCAAGAGCCTACTGCGGGTCCCCCAGTTGCTCGGGATGTCCCCGCACTTCTTTAGATATTCTGCTCTAGTCATCCTTGACCTCCTATAGTGATCTCAGAGAGATCAGCGCCTGGTTGGCGAGCGTGTCCAAGACTCCGTTGTTCGCCGTGCCGTCATCCTTGCGGAACTGCATCTTGAACTCGTCACCGCTTGTCACGTCCAGGATGACTGGAGTGATAGCCACCGCCCCCTGGGAGTTCAACTCGCCGAGCTTCTCCCGGACGTAGCCCGTCTGCTCGGTGCCCAGAATCTCGACGAAGCCTGCCCCGATGTCGCGCATGAGGCGGATCTGGAAACTCGTTCTGTCGGACGAGGTGAGCTGGGCGAAGATGGTGATGTGGCCGCTGAACTCGATCTTGCCTGTGAAGTTTGCCACGACCACCGCGCTGCCCGCGGCGTGCGTGAAGTTGGAAGTCTTGACGTGCTCCGTCCCGATGGTGAGGTCCTGGTAGGTCTCGGAGAAGTCGATGACCGCAGTGGTGTGGAACCCGCTGAACGCCTCGACCGCCGCGCCGCCGCCGCCCGCGCTGAGGTCAACCCACGTCCCGCTCTGGAACTGGAATAGCGCCTCGCTGCCGGTGAGCGTGCGGACATACAGATCGCCGTTGACTTCGGCCGGCCCGCCCGGGGACGTGACGTTGGGGTCCGCCGTCCCTGAGAAGATCCTCGGCCCCCGCTTCCCGATCTGGAAGTCCGGGGAACTGGTGCCGGCGAGGTCAGCTACCGTCGGCTGGCTCATCGCCTAGGGCCTCCGGTTATGGCAGCAGGTACTGGACGGTGACCAGCGCGGCCCCTGTGGCCGGTGCTCCGGCGGTCACTTCCCGAACCTGCACCTGCCTGGTGCCGTCGATCGCGGCGCTCTGGCTGTTCTCTGCGATGAACAGAACCGGCGGCGGATCCGTCAGGTCGTTCTCGTCCTCGGTCATGTAGGTCTGCGATCCGTCCGAGCCCACGTCCAGCTCCGTGGCGCTGTCGTCCCAGACCGTGGTGATCTCGAACAGCGTCCGGATCGGGATCGCCCCGACCGGCAGCACCGAGCCGATGTTCCTCGGGAACGTGTCGTCAAAGAGAACCACGTCCTGGCGGAACAGCGGATCCTTCGCGCCCTGGTCGCTGAACTGGCTGTACTCCAGCGCCGTGGTGTCGATCGTGATCGAGTCGTTGGTGATCAGCACCCAGCCGGTGTCGGCGTGCTCGGAGCCTTCGGTGACGAAGGTGAACATCCCGGCGGAAAGCTCGTCCGTGCCGGTGATCGGCTCGGGGTTCTCGTCCGCGTCCGTGGTCCGGGTGATGACCGCCGGCTGGGCCGCGCCGTCCGCCAGGGTCGTCATCTCGTAAACGCCGTTGTCCAGGTCCGGGGTCGTGTCTGCGCCGCCGGCGAAGGTCACCAGGATGCGGTCACCAACGACCAGCGTGACGCCGTCGAAGTCGTTATTGGCCACCACGTTGTCAGGGCTGGTCAGGGTCTTACCGACTCCCGAGCCCGAGCCCGTCCAGGTGTCGATGGTGTTCGTCTCCGAACCGGAGGCCGAAGTCTTGACCCGGGCGCTCGCCTTGACGTCCAGCCCTGAGGCCACGCCATCGACGTACGCCTTGGTGGCGGCATCGTCATCCGCGGTCGGGGTGGCGACCTGGAACCGGTTGAGGAGTGTATCGGCGGCGTTCCGTGCTTGCAGTACGCCTGCGCCGTCATCCTTGATCCGGGGCCCGCGCTTGCCGAACTGGACGTTGGTGCCGATCCCGATCAGCTTGAAAATCTTGGTCTCCACCTAGTTGCCCTCCTCACCAGTGAATGAAACAGTCACCCGCGCCTGGCCCACCGTGGCGCCGTTGGCCGTGTAGAATACCTCAAGTGCAGTGTCTGAGCCCACCTTCAGCGGGTTGGGGTTCAGGAATCCGAACGTCTCCTCTGAATCGACGTCTATCTCCTCCAGGAGCAGCTCCGGATCGCCCGAGGTGCCCACGCTGATCTCCGAGGAAGGGCTGCCGTCGAAGGCCGTCTCGACCTCCACCCTGTAGGACGTGACGGTGCGCCCAGCTGGGATCGTCCCCAGGACCGTCGAGGCCCCGCTGGCGAAGGTGATCACGATCTCGAAGCTGCCTCCGGCTTCTGGAGCCAGGTTGACCTCAGCCATGGGTCCCTCCTACTCGGCCCAGCGGGCCTTCATCTGCTGGTCGATCCTACTCCAGGAGTGGGCCTCCCGCACTCGGGCACGATGCAGCTGCACGTGGCCCGGGTCCCGCTGCTTCCAGAAGTAGCCGCTGGTCAGGCCCAGGCGGGCCGCCTCCTCGGCCAGGACCAGGTAGCCCCAGTGGCTGTCGTCCCAGATCGGCTTCCCGTCTGTGCCCGGGACCCAGTAGTCCACGGCCTGGCCCCACTGATGCCAGCCCAGGCCCGGCAGCGCGTTGGTGCGCCAGGGACCGGACTGCGGCCCAACCTCTTCCAGGACCGAGCGGAGCCAGTGCATGCCGAGGGTCGCCATCTTGCGGGACCCCTGCTGGATCCTGGCCGTGCTCCGGCTCTGGCGCCACAGGCGGGCCTGGGTCCAGGGGTCGCGGGCCATGTCGGCCGACTTGATCTGGATCCCGTGCTGCTTCTCCACGTTCCGCACCAGAGCCTTGTGGGCCTGCCGCATGGAGTAGGTCAGCAGGGTCGGGTCTCGATCAGTTCCCATTTCCGAGGCCCAGCAGATTGGCGAAGAAGCCGGCCAGAACGCCGCCAACCACTCCGGCCGCGCCGCCCGTGCCAGCCCCGGCCCGCTTGGACGTGCTGCGGCAGTCCTCCTCGACCTTGTCGAGGCGCTTCTCCTGCTGCTCGGTGCGTTCCACCAGGGTGGCGATGCCCTTGCCCTGCTTGACCTGCTCGACCCGCAACTCCGTGCAAGTGGAATGGATCTCGTGAATCTTGCGTTCCAGCTCGCCGTTCATGTCCGCCCCCGAGGGGCCAAGGGATGGTTGGAGAGTAGCACGTGCAATCGCTTGCGCGTCTAGCCGGTCCGCACGGACCGCACCGTGAACCCGAAGTCCGCAGGTCCGGACAGGTTGCTGATGTCTATCGTCACCCTGCCACCTATCGGCACCGCGTTGAGAGCCGAAGCAGTGGACGTGGCCTCGGTCGTGGTGGATCCCTCCGGCCCATCCAGACCCGTCACACTCACGCCGTCGATCTGGATCACGAAGTCCAACGAGCCCGCCCCCATCTCATGGATCACTGTGTCGATCAAGGAGGGGAACGCAGCCGACTGTACCAGCACGTAGGTCTTGACCGCGGGCACCTCGATGAATTTGTTGATCTCCTCAACGACATCTAGGGCCTGCCAATCGCTGGAGCTTGTAACGAAGGACAGGTGCTGGCCGTTCGTCGGGCTCGGGACAGTGACGTCGAAGACGTCGTCCAGAACATCAACGCCGAGACTCACGATGTCCACGCCGTCGTTGTAGAGGATCTCCTTGTTGCCCGGCTGCACGATCACGCTGGCGCCACCCGCACCCCGCACCACGATCACGTCGAAGCCGCCCGTGGTGGAGTTCCGGACCACGTAGAGCTTCCCGGCCGTGGAGGCATCGGGCAGCGAGAGCGTGCGGTCAGCAGTCAGGACGCCGGTCATGTCGAAGCAGAGGTTGGACAGCGCCAGGTCCACGTTGGCCGCTGGCGTGGTCAGGTTCACATTCGCGTCCGCCATGGCGATGGTCGTGAGGTTGGCCAGGGCCCCCTCAATGCGCGCGTCGGCGTCGTTCGAGGTGACCTCCTTGTCGTCCTGCACCTCGGTCATCTGAACTACATCAAGGCCCATCTCACACTCCTGGCACCGTGTGGGTCCTGGGGAAGCCCCGGTTCACCACAGCGCTAATCTGGTATATCGTAAAGTTGACGTCCTCGCTCAGAGCGTACCCCGCGGCAGCCTGCTCGGCCTCCGTGAAGTCGTCCCCGGTCGTGTCCACCTGGTCGTTGAAGAGCTTGCTCTGGAACTCGTCACCCGTGGAGAAGCCCGCAGGCGGCGTGGGGCCGACCAGCAGCACGACCTCGTACCGCTCGAACTCCTCCCCCAGAAGCGGCTCAATGATACCGTCCAGCCAGTTGATGACACCGCCGAGCCGGGTCTGCCGGACCCACAGCAGGTTGATGTCCTCGTTGGCGGGCGAGTTGGGCCTGCTGTCTTCTACGTGCACCACCTCGTAGGGCTTCAGGTCCGTGCCG
>Ga0114947_10000009_pt1 | contig 45022 bp, 45 predicted proteins | sample CR02metaG_FD_99656 | JGI IMG/M metagenome (GOLD analysis project Ga0114947, IMG submission 99656) | Deep subsurface microbial communities from Mariana Trench to uncover new lineages of life (NeLLi) - CR02 metaG | ecosystem: Environmental > Aquatic > Marine > Ocean trench > Sediment ...
GGCGGTGGTGGCGGCGCGGGGGGCGGCCGCCAGCCGCTGAGCTTCGGGCAATCCGTCGGGGCGAGCGCTCTGGGGGGCATGGCGGCCAACGCCGCGGGTCGTGGCAGCCAGGCCATGGCAGGCATTGCGCGGGGGCAGGGGGCGACCTCAATGGCCCTGGGCGCCATCCCCTTCGTCGGCCCGGCCCTGCAGGCGGCTGTGCAGGCCGCAGAGAGCCTGACTGACATCGCGGTGGGCCATGCGCAGGCGATGACGGCTACGGCCGGTCAGACGGGCATGGGCGCCATGGGGGGCATGGGGATGGGGCGGCTCGGCGTGAGCCGTTCGCAGGTGCCCGGGCGTATGGCTGCGCTCGCGCAGTCGAGTGGCATGCGCGGGGCCAACCTGCAGAGCTTGGCGGGGGCGGGCGCCCTGCGGATGCAAGAGCTGACTGGCGTCAATGCGGGGGGCATGGCGGGCGCCCTGGGCACGGCAGGCGGCAGCCAGAACGCCAAACAGGCGATGAAGTTCACGGAAGAGGCCATCGCGGCAGGGATGGAATCGGGCATCCGCGATGGCAAGCTCCCGCAGTTCATTCAGACGATAGCCCAGAACATCGAAAGCATGCGAAAGCAGGGCATCCAGGTGGACCCCCGCGGGCTCCCGAACCTCGTGCGCCAGCTGTCGAAATCCGGCCCCAGCCTGCAGGGCACAGCAGCTGTTACAGCTGCGCAAGGAGGTGTCGCGGCGATAAAGGGCGCTGGGAAAGGCGGGGGCTTCATGGACGCCCTGGCGCTGCAGGTGGCCATGGGGACCACGGATCCCAAGACGGGCAAGAAACTGACTGCCTTTCAGGCTGAGCTGGCGTTGGAGGCAAACCCGGAGAAGTTCATACCCTTGATGATGGACCGGATCGGTCAGATGGGGGGTAGCGACGAGGGGAAAGCCAAGCTGATACAGCAATGGCAGGGCGGATCGCTAGCGCAGGCCTACGACATAGCTAGGGGTGCTTCGGCGGGGAAGTTTGCAGGGGGACCCGGGGCAGCAAACGCAGCGGGTGGCGCAGCCTTTGTGAATAGAGAAGAAGAAGCTCAACGTGGCGGCCGCGGGCTTTCGGCGAGCGCGGCCGCGCTGCAGGGCCGACAGATCGCAGCCGGCCAAGGGGTTGCTGGAGACGTGTTCGCGATGCGGGGCGCCGAGATGGGCATGGCCAAGCGTGGCGCAAAGCTGGGCGGCGCGGCGGGCAGGCTGGCAGCGGGCGCAATCGACAAGTACAGCAGCGCCCTGTCTTCCAACGATCCCATGGGCGAGGTCATGAAGATATTCGCATCAGACATGGGGGGTATGTTCACGGGGATCGGGGATATCATAAGCAAGGCCATCAAGGACGCTACAGGGCTTGCGCCGGGCGAATCGGTGGGGGAGCTGAAGAAACAGCTGTCGACGCCGGAGGGCCGTGAAGAGGCGATGCAGGCGATGGTAAATATCCTGAAGGATATCTGGAAGTGGCTACAGAACTTGAACCCGGGCGAGTGGTTTACGGGCGGTATGGCTAACCTTGTGCCTGGGATATAGCCCGTGGCTACTCTCGGGGCGCTCGTAGATTCGGCGGTGAGCGCGTTCGCGCCTGCTACCCCGCGCGGCCAGTCTGCTTCCCACCACACGAGGTGCTACGCAGCTTTCTTCGCGGATGAAGGATTCAGTGGCGCGGTGGATTCGACGCCGGGCAGCGCGAAGGAACAGCCCTTCCACATCATCGGCTTGAATACGGCCAAGAGTTTCGGGCGTGCGGGCACCTGGACGCTCACGGTGAAGGGACGCAACGGCGAGGATGTGCAGGCGCTGTGGGACGACCCCGAGGATGTGTGGGTGCGCATCGTGGTCATCAAGGACGGCAGCCCGGCGGAGGTGATGTTCGGGCTGATGAACACGGTCACGGAGAGCATGACGCGGGGGGCGGATGGTGCGCGCAATGTGACGTACATGCTGAACGGCCTTGATTTCCACAAGGTGTTCGACAAGACACAGCTCCATATCAATATCCACGAGAACGCAGGGCAGCTGCCGATCATCCCGCTATACAACGCGGTATCTGAAAGCCTGATCGGCACACCCAACGAAATCCTATCCATACTGTTGAAGGCGTGGCTGGGGAACAACGGTCTGGCCGACAAGCAATGGGCACTTCCCAGCGGCTTGGGCGCCTCATTCTTCTTTGACCTACTGGGCCTCGATTTCGGGGACTTGCGCGGTAAGATATTTGATCCCGCGCTGTACAGCCCTGATCAAATGATGGGTCGCTCGCTGTGGCAGGTCATGACCGAGTACTCGAATGGCATGCTCAATGAGATGTACACCACGACCTACGAGGAGGTTCCGTTCGACGCCAATCGCCCTCCGCGGCCGCGACTGACTTTGCGGGAGCGGCCATTCCCGGTGCATGACAAGGGCAACCGGAGTTGGGAGGATTTACCGACGCACGATCTAGGGCTCGGCGATATCAAGACGAGGCGCATGTCGAAGGGCGCACCTGAGAGTCGGTACAACTACTGGCTGCTCGACGCCAAGGGGCTCACCGGCGACGGCCTTGGCGTGCAGTTGCAGATCCAGCAAGCATCGAACCGAGAGAAGGGGGTTCCTGGATCCGGGACAATCTACAACATCGAAGATATCAGGCAGCATGGCTTTAGGAAGTTCATGCAGAGCACGCGCTACTTCCCATTCCGTGAGGATCCAAAGTGGTTCGCACACGCCTCGCGATGGCTGCAAATGCTTCATGACTGGTATGCCGTCGCGCCGTTCGAACTGTCGGGCACGCTGTCTACGACTTCGATGTTCCCGAGCATCCAGATCGGCCAGCGCGTCCGCGAAGCTCGCAGGGGCGGAGGTCCCATCGTCTACTATGTAGAGGGTGTGACGAACGATTGGCAGTTCCCGGGGGCGGGCACCACCGCGCTGAATCTGACGCGCGGAGAAACCGAGGGCCGCCCGTTGCTCGACATGGTCTACGATCGGATAACGGGTAGCGGGGTTTCCGCCTTTGACACCGCGCAAGAGGCAGCTACCGGGCTTATCGAGGGCACCTCGCTGGGTAGCGACATCCCCCATGGGTCGGGCCCGCGCCTCGACCGGGCAGTAGGCCAAATCAAGACTGCGGAGCGGATCTACTTGGCCCGGCAAGGGCACGTTGTTGATGACCAGCAGCACATCACTAGGGGCGAGTTGACGGGCAAGCAAGACGACGATGTGCCGGATCTTCGGCCTGCGGATCTACCTGATCAGCAGGTGAGTTTGGAGGACGAAATCTTGGTAGGGCGCGCCAAGCCGCGCGAGCGCACGCAAGGGGGTAGCCTATCTCAGCGGGAGTTGGAGTCCGGGCGGCCGATGCCGACATTGGAGCCGAAGGATAACAGCACCGAGAACGCCGATCTAACGCGGGACCAGCAGGACGATAAGTGGCGGAGGCGGCGCCGATGAGCAGGAACAGGACGCATGTCGATCTGCAAACCGGGCGTACGATCAAGAGCGGCCTGAACCTGCACGAAGAGGGGCAGCAGGACGTCTACACCCCGCGGGGCACTATCTATCGGGCGGTCGTGCTGCGGACATTCGCGACCAATGACCCCGTGCGCACGGAAGGCCAGCGTAAAGACAGCACGCGGCTTTACGAGATCGAGTGCGATATCCTACTCACACGCGCACTAGTACACAAGCTTCGTGTGCCCGTGATGCAACGCAGCCATGGCGTCAACGATGCGGACCTGTGGAAGCCTCGCCCCAGCACGCGCGTGATCGGAACGGCGGGGCTCAGCATCACGCGTACGTCGCTCCGCGGGACGCCTAGCCAGCTTCCCCCGAATCTCGAAGACCTCGACGGTGACCAGGTGCTGGTGCAGTTCATTGAGGGGGACCCGGAAAAGCCGATCATCGTGGGGGCTATGAGCCACTCGAAGACGAAACGGCTGGTCATTGAGGGCAGTGGTTGGAGCCCTGGGACTGGCGGGGCGAGCACCCGAGGTACGCCAGAACTCGATGAGCGGTACGAGCGGTACCGAGGTACGGAAATCCGCATCAACGACAACGGCGACATGCTCTGGGATACGGTTGCCGCGAACCCTGTCGACCCTGACACCGAGGTACCCAACCCTGCGAGCGGCGGGCAGGTGCGTTTCCGCCTCAAGGGCCCGACTTCCGGGATTGTCGAGTCGCAGCACTTCGTCGTCGAGATCGACGGCACCGACATCTTGGATATGTTCGAGACGCTTGCCGGGCTACCTCGGATCCAAATGGTCGGCGGCAGCGAGCAGTTTATCCGGGGCACCACGCATGCGGCCAACTTGCGCACGCTCATGACGGCGACAGCGACGTTTGCGAATATCGCGGCGACAGCATGCGCGGCGGCCGATGTGGTGTCTCAGTCGCTGCCTATATTCGCGCCGTACATACCCGTGTGGGTGGCGCTGGGGAATGCCTTTGCGACATGGGGCGGGATGCTACTCCCTGTCCCGAGTTCTGCGGTATTACCTGTGCCCCCTGCGACTGCCCCTGTGGGTGTCTTTTCCGCGACGCTGGTGGATGGCGTGGCGTTGTCCACGAAGATCACCGGGGATTGAGGTAGGCTGATCCTGTGGCACTTCTTCGCAACGCACAGACCACCCTGAACGCAGTGGTGCCCGGCCTCCCGCTGGGCGACATTCTGTTGGGGGACATTGGTGCGTTCAAGAAAGGCTTCGTGTTCGAGGTCATCGACACGGGCGCCGACTTTCAGGGCCACGAAGCGCTGATCACCAAAAGCCTAGTACTCAATCCGCGGCGTTACACGATATCAGAGCCGTTCACGAGCACCCTGACTCCGTCCGAGGATGACACGGTCGTCGCCGAAGAAAACGGCATCCTCATCCGTGAGATCACGATCGAGGGCACCACCGGAATCACCAATAAGACAGAAGACGCGCTCAGCCGTGGCGGCGCAGTTGGGACTGGTGCCAGCGGTGTGGAGCACTTCCACCAGCTGCGGGATATGTTCCGTGAATACAGTCGCCTGAAGAAGGATCCCATACTCGCCCCGCGCATACGCATGATCTTCCACAACGTCAAAGAGGACGATCATTTCGTTGTTGTCCCCCGGGTGTTCGAGACCCCGCGGGATGCGTCGAGCAACCGCTTTCACCTGAACTACCGCATCACGCTTGCGGCTATCCAACCATACCCGCCGCCACCCAAGAAGACGGACTTGCTGGGCGAGCTAGGCAAGTTCGGGCGGGTGATCAAGGATATTACTACAGCGCTCAACTTCGCGCGTGCGAACCTCGTAGAGTTGATCGACGCCACCGAGATCCTACGCAGCAGGATAAGGAACCCCGAGGAGTTCCTTATCAATAGCGCCCTGTGCATCAACGCAGTAGCCGATCTAGTTGACGGCGTGACCATCACGATTGCGCTGTCACAGGAGTTCTACGAGGTGAACGCCGATCTACTTGAAACGGTGCAAGAGCAGCTTGAAAATGATATCGATTCGCCGCCGACAGAAGTTGAGTTTCGCTTGGCGCGGATCATCAAAGACCTACGTTCAGCGCTGGAGCGAGTACAGCAGCACACCGAGCAGTTCTCCCCGCCCCTGGGCGAGGATATATCCGCCCCTTTCGCGGGCGATCGAAATCTGACAAACGCAGATCTCAAGGACAATACCGCAGGCGCTTCAAAGGGCACACGTACACGGCTTGTGTTGGGCGGGGGCCGTAACTTAGGGCTGAACCTAGGGGCCTTCAACAGCACGCGGCTGAGCAGCATCGCGGCGGGCAGTACCATTGACGGTATCGCAACTCGGGAGAACGTGCCGCGTGAGGCACTGATCGCCCTCAACAACCTACGCTTCCCCTACATCGCGCGCGGGGGAGGGCCTGGTACACTGGAGCCGGGCGATCCCATACTCATCCCGGTGAGGGCGGCAGGCCAAAGGACCAACACGTCGCCGAGCGGGGAGTACCTGACCCCTGAGGAGATATTGTACGGGGTGGATCTCGCGCTGGACCCGGCCCTCGCAGAAGTAGGCGTCTTCGACATTCTGGTGGATGTCACGCACGGCGCACTTGATGCGCAGCTCGTGAAGGGACTCTCCAATGCAACGCAGGGCATCCAGATCATCGTGAGTACGGAGCGTGGCGCAACTGATTTCATCCCTGATTTAGGCATCAAGCGTACGCCGGGTGTGCAGGGGACTGTCCGTAACATGCTGGTCGCGAGCATGTATTTACGTGAGGCTATCTTGAGCGATCCGCGCGTGGAGTCGATCATCAGTACCCGTATCCAGTTGACGGGTGATGTCCTGACCCAGGAGATTTCGCCCCAGCTGATCGGCGACCGGGACAACGTCACTGTGGTAGTACCATTTGGAAAGGCTGCGCAGTAAATGCCCCTATTCAAGCCCCGAGCCCGCCCAGAGATTTTGCGAGACATGATCGCGCGCGTGATTGCGCGCTCGACCCTGGTGGGCCTACTGCGCAACAGCGTGGTGTTCCACACGCTGGCAGCGGCTGCGGACGAAGACGCCGAACAGTATTTCCAACTGGTGAACCTGCGCGCCGTGTTCTCGATCGACAAGGCAACAGGCTCCGACCTTGACGAGCGGGCACTGGAAATCCAGCCCGGGACGATCAAGCGCCGCAAGAGTCTGTTCGCCAGTGGTGACGTCACCTTGTTTCGGCAGGGCACCGTGGGGAATCTGAATATCCCAGCGGGTACCATCGTGGCGGCCGAGGATGAGGGTGGTCAGGTCAAGTACCGCACCACAGTCGCGGCGACGATTCTGGCGGGGTTCGATCAGGTGATCGGGATCGGCGTTGTGGCGCTCGAAGCGGGCAGCCGGGGCAACGCGGCCGCGGGGACCATCAACCAGATCGTGAGCCGCACACCCGGCCTTACCGCGGTATCCAACCCCGCGTCGTTCGATAACGGCCAGGATCGCGAGGGCGACGATAGATTTCGCGCCCGGCTCAAGCTCTACGTGCAGGGCCTGTCCCGTGGCACCCCGGTCGCCATCCGATCCTTTGCGCTCAATGTGCAGCTCACTGACGGGCGTCGGGTGCTGTTCGCAAGCGTGTTCGAGCCGATCCTCCCCACGGGCAGCTACGACGTATTCATCGACGACGGGGCGGGGAACGTCGACGAGTTTAGCAACGCGTTCATCGGCCCAGTGGACACCCTGATCAGCCCTGCGATCGGCGGTGAGATCAATGTGTTCACATCTGCACGCCCGATCCGCGATGACGGATCCTTCGTGGCCTTCAAAAATGCAGTCGCGATGGTGCGCGGGGTGGACTACGTCATGAACTCGGCCAACGGACAGTTGGAACTCGTGGCGGCCCTCGTGACAGGCGACATTATCACGGCCAACTACCGCTTCTACACAGGCCTCATCCAGGAGACTCAGCGTGTCGTCGACGGCGACCGAGCCACCCTGGTGACCCACCCTGGCGTGCGCGCGGCGGGAACTCGCGCGGTTGTGAAGCCCGCCAACGTAGTTTTTCAAACGCTTGCGGCCAGCATTTCGGCTGCCAGCGACTTCGATGTCAGCTCGGTTATCGAGCAAGTAACTGCGGCGATTCAGGGCTACATCAACAACTTGGATATCGGTGAATCGGTCATCGTGGCTGAGATCACGGAGCGCGCAATGGCCGTCGATGGGATGTTCAACTTCCAGATCACCGATTTGAGCGGTACATTTCCAGCGGTGGACCAGTTCATCCTACCAAACCAGGTGGCCCGCATCGTGTCGGCGAACCTGACCATCGTCTGAGGCAACCAAATATGACCGCACAAATCGTCTTTGATGCAGGGGGAGGGCCGGTCGTTGGATCGATCTACCTACCTGGCTCTGACGTGAGTACGCCTGTCACAGCCTCGAACGCAGATAACACGGGCGTATCCGGCTTCCGCTGGGAGATGCTGGATGCCCCAGCCCCGAGCGTGCTCAACCAACCACTCCCGCCCGCGACATTTGGCAGCACTGAAGTATTCGTACCGGACGTGAAGGGCCACACGATCCTCGTGCGACTCACGACCTACACGGACCTGGCTCGAACCATCGTCGACGCGGTGAGCCAAGAGACCATCAAGGTCAGATTCGATCCGCCCTTCGACTGGGTTATCCCGGCAGCACAGGAGTCCGTCGAGGCCAATGAGATCCGCGGCTGGGCCGAAGACGTCAACACCATCCTGCGGGATATTCACGGCATCATTCAGAGTGCGGGAGCGGGTGCGAGCTTCCGCGTGATTTTGCCTGGCGAATCGAAGTCAGTCGGCCCCAACTCGCGGTCGTTCTTCGGTCCTGACGTCAACATTGAAGCTGGCGGCGACCTCAGTATCTCCGATCCGCTGGGCGATCTGTCCGGATTCACCCACCGCGAGAATCACACGGTAGATGTGATCCCCTACGGCGGCTCGCGGTTTATTCAGGGCGAGGAAGTCATGCGCGTCGAGCAGCTGACTGTGGCGGGCCGCCTGGTCGTCTACGGGCGCCTGCAGGAGATTGCGCCCGCGGATGCGCAGCTGGCTGCTTACACCACGCTCGACCCCCTCACGCGGAGTGCCAACTTCGGGATGTTGCCGAAGCTCCGTCATCCAGTAGATATCAGCGCAGGCAATGTGATCGCAGAGCTTCCGCTTGCGGGGCTCGTGCCCACCGACACGGAATCGTGGGTTATCATCGAGGGCGATGCCAACGGCAACACGCTGTCGATAGCAACCCAGCCCGGGGACACGCTGGGCAAGCTGGCAGCTCCGAAGACAGTCGAGCCGTTGGTTACAAGCCTGGCATTCGCAGGATTCCGATCGAATGGTGTCAATGTTTGGTACCAGTTCACGTAGGCTTTTGAGGAGATCCCATGAGTTCCGTCACACAGACCAAAGTTGATCCAACCTCAGTGCCTACCCCGGCGGCGGGGCAGACTGCCCAAATCGTCGATCTCGCGGGCGTTCGCCGGGCAAAGCAAGACGATGGGTCGGTCGATCCGGATAGCCCCAACGTCGCGACCTCCATCGAGCCGAGCAGCCCGAGCACGCCGATCCCAATCACGGGTGGTGCGGGCACCGTGGGCGCCGTGCTCACGAAGACGACCGACACGGGTAACGGCGAGCTAGGGTTGGAAGATCCACGTGCTTTCGGTACGAGCCGCAACACCGTGCAGCTGCGCGGGCCCGTGACCGCGGGCGCGCAGACGAATGACCTACAGCTCGGGGAAAAGCTGGTTGTGGACCTCGAAGCCATCGCGGGCCCGCACGAGGTGCTGCTGCCTTCGGCGGCAGACCCGTTGGACGCGGGGCGCTCCGTCAGCATCAAGATCTTCGGAGACGCCGATGGCCAGACGCTCACGCTCACGCCCGACGGCGGCGACCTACTTGATAAGGATCAGGCCACGCGCACACTGACCGTCGACCGCCAGTTCGTCACATACAGCGTCCGCTTCGGTGGCGGCGGGTGGCTGGAGGGCAGCGAGTAGCGTCATGGGTATCCCGAACTCAGAGTTGCTCGCGATCATTGCTGCGGCTAGCGTAGCCGCCGAGCATGACTTGGTGCTCGATCCACTGGGCGTAGCCGATGGGAATGTCTTCACGGACTACGCGGCATTGCTAGCAGCAGTTGCCTTACGGGATGGGTTTGTCCGCGTCTTTGTCAAAAGTGACGTCACGATATCGACGGGATCGTTTGGTGACGAGGTATCCCGAATAGATTTCGTCGGGGACCTCGGACCGGGGGCCTTCCCCATTTTTACCTTCGACGGGGACGCGACCCATACGGCGGTTCCACGGTCTATCTTGTTCATAACTATCTCTGTGTCTGCTAGTGCGACTGCGTCCCCGTTTGTACTCAGCGCCCTGATTCTCAGCTTGATGCAGGCGAGCACCTCTTCATTCGTCACAGCGGCTGGAGGTCAGCCTGTATTTCGTCTGACTGATCCCCGCGTGCTAGTACTGGTCTGTCGATCAATGGAACTGGAGGTCAATGGCGCTGTGCCTATCGTTGACCTAGCGGGCGCTGGGCAACTGAGTTTGCAGCTATATCCGCCCTCCCTGGATGACGGTAACGGCATCCCCGTCGATGCGGTCATCGCGGCCGCGGGCACTCAGGTTGACATTATTCTTACGGAGCCTACCTCGCAGGCCCCTCACCCGCGGGATATGCCGGGGGTGAATGCCGGAGCGTCAGTATCCTACGGCCCCCTCGGCCTTGCTGGTCTTGTGATCGATCAAGCCGATATCAGCAGCAACACCACGATCAGAAGGCCCAACTCAGTCATCAAGTTGGCTGTATCGTCCGCGTTCACAGTCACGATCAATCTCTCCGACGTCAACTTGGAGAGGGGCCACTTCTTCGAGTTTGACACGACCCCCGCCGGGGCTGATTTCCCGGTCACGATCGCCCTGGTAAACGGCGGCACTTTTGCGGACGGATCGGCATCGAAAACGATTCAGCAAGGTCTCGGCCACTGGCGAATGGTCCGTACCGCTTCCGGCACGTGGGCCTTCTTTGGCCCTGACGGGATAGAGAACAGTGCGCAGGGCCCCCTTCATGTGCGGCCGGAGGCTGTTACTACGAATGCTACGCCTCTGGCCCTTCATACGCGCGCTGTGGCGGTCAATGATCAAGTGCTAAGCATTGAGGCGATTGTCTCGGGGTATGACACCACCAACAATGAGCAGTACAAATATCGGCTGACTGGCCAAGTAAAGAATATCACGGGAACGCTCACCATAGTCGCTAACACTGAGGTGATCGTAGAGGATGACGCGACTGCGGATGCTGTGCTGGTTGTGAGTGGCACCAATACAATCGTGCAGGTCACCGGTCCTGTGGCGAAGACGATTGAGTGGAAATCCGAGATCAACTACACGCAGGTGAGCCCATGACCACCAATCTCGCATACCGAATGTGGCTCCGGGGAGCGCGCAAGCGGCTACTGGATCCTGACGAGCGCGTGAAGATAATCGCCTTGCGTGACGCGCCTACCACGAAGGCGGACTCGCGCGGGATGCTCGATTACGCGCTCACGGAAACGCAGGCGGAATACGACGCGAAGATCAAGGACGCCAACTAAGAGGCGCGGGAAAAGGACACCTCATGTCACGTATCAGCCTAGTCAAACGGAACCCTGATCTGCAGCCGCCCGCGGACAAGGGTCAGCGAGATCTCGTCCTCGATCTCGATGGCAACATGGGCACCCGCGATGAGTTCGGGGACAACCGCTTCGGAAACTTCGACGGCTCGCCGCAGACCTATGCTGCGCAGGTCTCGCGCCCCGCGCTGGTCGACAACGCGGCGGTGTTCTTCGGCGAGCTGGTCGGGAGCATCACGCAGGTCTTCGCGCGGCTACAGGACAACAGCGTCCTGCAGGTGACGGGCGCAGGCGATGCGCGCGCACTCAACTGGAAGGGCGGCACGCCGGGCAGCCCCTACGTCAACGGCGACACCGCGGTGGCTGTGGCTGGTCAGATGATCATGGTCGATGTGGGCAGCGGCGAGACCGTTACCGTCAATGTGCCTTCGTCGCTGGCGAACACGGGCCGTTCGTTCGAGGTCTTCAACACCAACGACAAGGATGCAGGGTCGAACGGAGATGTCGTCTTCCACCCGCTGGATGCCAGCGATAAGATCGGGTCTCAGGTGTCAGCCGGGGGCGATGCGCTGATCGACGGCAGCGGCGGCGGGTCGGCTGACATCAACGGCATCATGCTGCGCTCGGACGGTTTCGGCGGATGGCGCCCGATGCTCACAGGACAGGGCGATGTCCTTGCCGCAGTCTGATCTAGTCTGGCGATGGCAGCTGACACTTCGCGAGCGTTTCGCGGGATTCAGGTTCGTGCGCTCGACGGCCGAGCAGACCAAGATCGGCATCGAGGTCCGGCCCTTTCTACAGCGCAACGATCCGTTGCCTGGTCACCCGGGACTGACCTACCGATTCGGGCTTGCACACGCGGGCGCCGCGCTCGGAGACATTGCACGCATTCGGGAGGCCCAGCCGGGCTTGCCGCACACAGGGGACGACAGAAGCGGTATTGTGGTCTTCGATGGGCAGACTCCGATCGCGAGCTACACGGTCTACGGTCGCGAATCGGCGCCCCGTCACCGGATGTTCGTTACCTCGCCCTACCGGGGTCGGGGGCTGCCGGTCGTCATTCTGCTGGAATGGTACAAGCGGACAATGCGTGTGCGCGAGATGACGCCCCAGGTGATGAATGGCGGGGGCGTGAAGGTCTTTCTAGCGGCGCAGGTGGCGGTTACCGAGTGGGCCATCGCCAGCGGCCAGAGCGTCCCTGCGGCCGTCCGTGCGTCCCTCGGGCCCGACAGTGAGTACTTGATCGATCTGGCGGCCCAGGTCGACGCCAGCGGCGAGGCGGTGGTGGTGAGCGCGCCTGCGCTCCCTTAGCCGCTGGTTTCCTTCGGGGCCCCAATGGTAGGGTGAGTGCATGGGACAATGGGGCAAAGGCAGTTGGGGCACAGGACAGTGGGGAAACGCCCCCGAGGTCAGTGCTCCGCTCCCCAGCTGTTCCGGCGCGGGTAACTGGGGTACGGGCCTGTGGGGCTGCGGTCCGTGGGGCGGCGGCGGGCCACCGACGCTGGGTGCCATTTCGGTGGCCCTGTGCGACGTCAAGGGCGGCACAGTGCTCGGGGTGTTCGGGGCTAACTTCACCGACCCGACGCTCATCGAGGTGGTGAACAATGCGGGCACGATAGTATTCGGGACGGCCGAGTACTTCGAGGCGCGGCTGGATCTGCGCGCGGGCAAGATCCTCGCGGGGTTCCCGGCCCTTGCTGCGGGGACGTACGGTATCCGAACCACCACGGCTGCGGGCACATCGGCCGTGTTGCCGGATGCCGTGACCTACGCCGTCTTTGCGGAAGAGGGGAAGGTTCAGCGGGTGCGGCGTCGCTACGCTGATATCTGGGCAACGGGCAATCGGATCCTGCAATGACCACACGGAAAGGCAGCGGCCTATTCTCGGCCATGTTGGATGCGGTTCACGGGGCCGACGAAAAGATAGGGGGGCAGGCGGTCACGCAGCTCACGGCGCCCCTGTTCGAGTCGGACGCTGTGATCCAGCTCGCGAGCACGATCGGCTTCGGCGAGTTTGAGGACGGCCTAGGCGATGCGCTCGTGGTGATCGGCCGCGAGATTATCTATTGCTCGGGGCGCACGCTCACGTCGTTCACCATCGGGCAACGCGGCGTCGACAGCACGATCATTCGCGCCATCTATCCGCCGAAGACGGTGGCGTTCGACCTCGCGCAGAACACCAGCGCGCTCGACCTCACGCGCCGCGGGATGCTCGTGCGGTTCGCCATCGGCACCGACCTGGATATTGTCGGGCGCAACCTAGGCATGGAGAAGTGCCCGGGGCTCACCGATTCGATCTGGCGCAAGATCATCCAGGACGTGGCCTACCTAGCGAAGCAACCGCTGGGCGCGATTGAGATTGCGCTCGAAGCGCTGCTCGGGGTCGGGAACTTCACGCTGTTCGAGCGCACGGTGAGCAGCCCCAGCCGGTTCTTTGTAGACATCGACATCCCGGTCACCAACGACCTGCAGGGGAAGTTCTATCTCAACTTCGGAGAGCCGCAGGTGGTGCAAGCGGGTGGTATTATCGACGTCACCTACCCCATTGTGGCATCGCCGTTCGTGGGCACGGGCGCATCCGGCAACATTCGTGTGGTGAGCGGCGCGTTCTTGGTCGACGGGGAGACTTTCATTCTGAACGACGGCGTCAATCCGCCAGTCACCTACGAGTTCGATAGCAACGCTAGCGTGCTCCCCACGCCGGTTCTGCGGCCTGTGCCGTTCACTGCTACCAGCACAGAAGAGGATGTGCGGGACGCCATCGTGGCGGCCATTGTGGGGACTCCCCCGACGCAGACCATCGTTGCGGCCGCGGTAGGAAACCAAAACGTATCATTCAACAACTCGACAGTGGGTGTGCTCGGCAACATCGCGATTATCAGCACGGTTGCAGATACGACGTTCGCGATCACGGGCATGGCAGACGGGGAGGACGCGGGCACACAGGGGGTGTTCGGCGTGTTCTTAGATATCCAAGCCTCGCGCGAGGGCACGCGGGATGGCCTGACCGACTTCTTCGCAGGCGGTAGCTTCGTCGGGCAACAGATCACGTTGGGTGTGGACCCGGGCCCGGGTACGCTGGTGGTCGTGGACTACAATGCGCATGCTGCCCACTACGTGCCCCCCATTGCTTTCGTGAATGACGGAACCGACTTTCCACCGTATTTCTCCGACAACCTGTTGAGCGCCGTGTGCTTGCTCGACCAAGTACGTGCCGCGGGTGTCGGCATCGAGGTATCCGCGAGCCCATGAGTAGTAAAGACCGATTTTGGATGAAGGTAGATAAGAAAGGCCCTGTGCCGGAGCACTGCCCTGAGCTGGGCCCTTGCTGGGTGTGGACGGCGCATGTGCAAAACTATGGCTACGGGCAGTTCTGGTTTGAAGGCAGGACAGTCCTGGCCCACCGTCATAGCTGGGCTCGGCATCAGGGGACTATTCCAGAGGGTCAATGCGTACTCCACAAGTGCGACAACCCTTGTTGTGTTCGAGGCGCACATTTGTTTCTGGGCACGAGAGACGACAATATGCGTGATAAGGTAGAGAAGGGTCGCCAGGCCGTGTTGGCGGGGGATCAAAATCCCAACGTCAAACTTTCTGATCGAGACGTCGAAAGGGTACGCAAGATCGTGACCGCAGGCGAAACACACAGAGCTGCGGCAGCCAGGTTTGGCGTGAGCAGAAGTCTGGTGACCAGCATCATAAATGGCAGGATTAGAAAGGCGGCGGCGTAATGACAAGGCGCGTGAACTTCTCATCGCAACAGCGCGTCGATCAGCCTGACGCACTGGCCATCGGCACATTCGCGACGATGGACGCCCGTCGCATCTTGCGGCAAACCCTCATGGGCACCGACGCCAACCAGGGGGTCGATAAGGGCCGGATCATCCGTGGCTTCGCTGTGGAGGCCGAAGACCCAGGGGTGGGCCCCCGTGTCCTCGTGCGCATGCAGCTGGCCACCGGCGTCTACAGCGGCGCCATGGCCGCGATCAACAGCGGCGCGGGCACGCTCGACTGGGGTCAGATTGCAGGCGGCGCCGATGGCCTGGGCAACCTGGAGGGCAGTGCGCAAAACCTGCTGGACTTCACCAGCCAGCCTCCCGGGGACTTCGATGTCAAGCTGCGCGCGGTGTTCGGGCCGGGCCTCAAACGAAACCGTGCGTTCTGGAACCCCGCTTCAAACGCCGAGTTTATCCAACTCACCCCCACACGCCTACTACCCCAGTGGGAAATCGCCTTCCAGAACCACACTGACCCAGAGTGGGTAACCCTAGGCCGCGTTGCTTGGGATGGGGTGAGCATCGCCGCGGCCGATATCACCGACCTGCGCGAGTTCCCGCTCGAAGGCACCCCGAAGCCCGTACAGCTGTTTGTCGATCAGTGGTCGTTCCCCGCTCAAACCGGCGATGCGGACAACTTCGGCGTGGGGAACTTCGACCGCGGAGATGACCGCGGCACCGTGCAGTTCCCGGGCGTGTGGGCAGCCACGCGCGCGCTTGCGCGGCAGATCCAAGACATCAAGGGCGGCCGCGATAAAGACCTGCGTTACGACTGGTTTTCGCTGCCCGCGAGCGCGCCCGGCTTCTATGCCGATAACAACAACATAGGCACCACGCGCACGATGCGCATGCTGGACACGGTCACCTTCACGTGTGCGGATGGCATCACGGACCACGGCGACTTCAATGGGCTCGATTCGATCTTCAACTGCTTCAAGTTCATCGCGGACAACCCGACGCTGACCCCCAACAGGATCACTATCCTGGTGAAGACCCGCAGCGTGGATTCGCCTACGTTCACCTGGAGTGATCAGATCTCGATCGGCGGGGATAAGAGCATCACCCTTGTAGCCATTGGCGGAGGCGCTCCGTCATCCGACCCCATCTTGGATCTGCCGCAAGGCACAGCGATAATCATAGGCGACACGCTGGTCAGTGGCTCCATGCTCAACTTTACCGGCAGCGCGATAGGATCGCTACATGTAGAGAACATCACGTGGGTCTCAGTGCTGGATACGGTCGGCATAATCAGCATGAACCAAGAGTCATCGTTCTCCATGAAGAACTCGACTCTCACATCCCCAACCTTCACTGACGATTTGACGACCGTCACGCCCACACTTCGGTGCCCCAACACAAGCCTGGTAATCGAAGACTCCCTACTCGTGGGCCTGATCTATATCGGAGGAAAGGAAACTGCGCCTGGCGCGCCCATCCCAGAGGAGAGGGACCTCAACTGGACGTACGGCCGGATAATCAATACTCGAATCTTCGGTCACACGCGGTTCCGTTACGACGATCCCGACGGCACCGACGAGGATGATGCGTGGTTCTACGCCAACAATATCTCGGTGGAGGGCTGCACGTTCATCACGGTGGTGTCCAACAACAACAGTTTCGCAACAGTGGCGATGGTGGATCTCGCGGGCTGCCGGAACATGCGTTTCGAGCAGTGCAACTTCCAGTACGCGGGTGACGAGACCGCTATCCGGGTCAAGTCAGGGCCGGTCGTCTTCGGAACGCGTTGGTCGACGCCAGAGCACATCACGTTTGACGATTGCTTCTTCAAGCTATCCAACGACTCGGCTCATCCCGGCTTCCAGACCGGAGCAGGCGGCGCGGGCGGCACCTTCGGGACAGGTTGGGCAATCCGCCTGTACGGGGAGGAGTTGGGGGGTCCGGATCCTCTCGTCGGGCCAGACCAGCTGCCGCGACATATCCGTGTCGAGGGCTGTAGATTCGACGCTGGGTTCAATCCGCTCACATCGCTGGACATCGTCTCACCTGCGGACGCGGGCTATATCTCTGCCACCGATACGCGGTTCTCGCACTTCTCTAAGAATAGGTTCGTGAACTGGACGACGCCTTTGCCGGCCCAGAACCTCGATACCCAACGGTTGGTGCTATTCAGCGCGACGACCCTGGGCGCCACGATTGAGGGGAACAGCGACAACTTTTTCAATGACAACTTTATCGGCGACTGGCACAGCAGCGGCAATGGTGCGGGTAGGTGGGGCGACGGCAACATGAACGCCTTCATGGTTTCAGTCGCCGACCGCATACAGGTTCGAGGCAACGTGATCTCCGCCTTCAGGAGGGGCAGCAGTTTCATACCTGACCTCACGCAGGCGTTGCCGACAGCGATGCTGGTGCAATCGACGCTGAACGCAGACATATCGTACAATCAGTTCGTCGGCTGGCGCGTATCCGCTACCCCGCTAGATAATATCTGTGTGGGGTTCCTTAGCGCGAATGTGGGGGTCGACTTCAGCCACAACAAGTTCGTCGAATGCGGAGGCAACAACATCGTAGCCACCGCAGCGGCGACACTGCTCGACTGCAGTTTCACAGCCAATCGCTTTCTTGTGGGTCAGGACACGTCAAAGTTTTCGTCGTGCATCGACTTCACCACGCTGGGCGCTGGGGGGGACTTCATCACTTACGTGGGCAACTCCTGGGACTACCAGGGGGCGCACATCGGCGTGCAGGACCCCGCGTGCGTGCGTATCGATACGCTATTTGGTATGTTTTCGGCGAACCAGTTCAGTAACGGAGACGCCTTCCATCCCACGGGCACGGGGCCATTCGCCTTCTTCGTTGGTTGGAATAGTACGGAACGTCTGAGCCTGGTGTTCGACTACATCACCTGAAGGGAGTTCAAGATGGATGCAGCAACGGTAGGTGAGTGGCTTGGTATCTTCGAGCCGTGGTGGCCTGCCATCGCGCAGATTGTGACCTTCTGGTTTGTCGGTCAGGTCATGAAGAAAAACGTGTGGACCAAGGCGAGGGCCGTCGACAGTATGTTTTTCGATCTCATGCGCAGCACGATGGGTCTGCACCCCATGATCGCCGGGGCGTGCTGGGGCGCCTGCTACCCGTTCATGCCCGCGGTCGCGTCCGTGGGTACGCGCGGGGGTGCCATCACGCAGGGCATCCTGTGCGGCGTACTGAGCGTCCTGGCGTTCAAGGCGCTGGAGTACTACGCCGAGGCGAGGGGCAAGACTGGCCTGCTACGGTTCTTGCGGGAGACCGGCGACCGGCCTACGGTGCGTCCGTGAGCAACGCGAAGAAGTATGCGGCTGCAGTGGTGAGCGCCATCGCGGCCGTGCTAGCGTTTCTGCTCTATCGTAAATACCAGTCGAACCACGTCGACACGATCAAGGATGCACTCGTAGTCGCGAGGGCCGAGACCGAGGTCAAGGTGCTCGACGCGAGGCGCGAAGCCCTTGAGCAGGATATCGAGGACCGCGACGAAGAGATCGCGGTGGTCAAGGATCAGCTCGTGGTGAGTAAGAGGTCGATTGTCGAGGCACGGACCATGGTCGAGTACATGGACGAAGATGCGATGCTCGACCAGTATCGAAAGCTCGGGTACTTGTGAGGGCGCTCGCGATGGCCATGGTCGCCCTGGTCGCCTGCGGTAGCCCCGTACTGGCCCAGGAGGTCTGCCTACCGGTCAAGGCGCACCGGGCCATCCTCGCGGACATCCTCGAACTTCGTGGCGACCCAGACAAGCCCGAGAGTACCGGCCTGCGCGGGCGTGTGGGACTGCTCGACACCGAGCTGGGGCTGCAGCGGGCCCAGGTGGTCGATCTGCGCCTCGCCAAGGATCTCGCAGTGCAGGCCAAGGAAACGGCCCAGGGGGCGCTCACGGCGGCCGCGGCGGGCCAGCGGCGGGCAGAAGAGAGCCGTGACGCCTGGTACCGCGCTCCGGCCCTGTGGCTGGCGACAGGAGTACTGGGGTCGCTCGTGATCGCCCTCGCCGTCGACAAGATTCAGGAGTAGCGCGAAATGTTGCACACGTTGGCCCTCATCATCGCAGCCCCGACCTTTGTGTGGGGATATTCTTACGTGTTCGGTGCCCTACTGATTGGCATCGCGCGGGATTTCGAGATCCGGGGGCGCGCAATGCCCTCTGCAGTCTGGACCGAGGCGTGGGGGGACCGCTGGAAGTACAGCACGACCGTGTGCCGCGGGATCATCCTACACCCGTGGTCGGAGTACGATGCGCGGACATGGGAGCACGAGAAGGTGCATGTCCGTCAGGCAGAGGATCTGTGCTTCCTCGGGCTCGTGCTGGGCCTACTGTTCGGCGCCCTGTGGGGCGACTGGGCTCAAGGCGGCCTGATCTGGCTGCTGTCGCCCTTCGGTCTCGGGCTCAACTACGTGATGGCAGGATTACGCGCGGGCTCGCTGGCGACCTACCGCGGCGCCGAGCACGAGCGGGCTGCCTACGACCACACGGATCACTTGGGCGACTGAGCGCGGCCGCGCTTGAGCAGGCCGGCTACGTGCGCCTGGACCTGCTGTAGGGGGCTCTTGGGCGGGCTTTCGGGCGGCGAGCGCTTGGGAGGGTCTTCGCGGGTCGCGGGGGCTCGCGGCTTGGCTGCGCGGTAGGCCATCATCGCGTCCATCGGAGCGTACTCCTCTTTCTCGCTCCATACGCTTATCCGCATCACCCGAGGTGTGCCGTTGGGTAGAGACTCGATGTCCGCCTTTATCTCATCGAACTGCGCCTGGTCGACGGGTTTGTACGGCTTCTCTGGGGCAGGTCGGGTTGTCGGCGTCACTTCGGGCATGCGCACAGACTCTCACTTTTCGAGACGGTCAGCCAGTATGCGCAGCCCTCGCGCCACGAAGGCCCGGGCCAGCCCGCGCGCGTGGAAGATGCGCTGTTCGAGTCGCTCGCGAGCGGTCGGCGGGAACGGATCGGGGCCAGAAAACCAGATCCCGTCGCCTTCTGGCTCCTCCGGAGCGATTTCAGGCGGATCGGGGGGAGCTGCGATACCTTCGTCCCGCAGCATCGCTGGTCCTTCGTCCTCGTCTATCTCACCGAGTAGTGGGTGCTGTACTCGCCTGCTCACGCCTTGCCTTGGTCCTGGTGCCGATGTGCTCCATGAAAATGAGGGCGGCCGGGGCTAGGGGGAGTTGCCGCGTAGGGTGTGCGGCGGGGGGCCCCAACCGCCCTCACCTAAGTAGTATCTGATAAGTTGCGTTGCTGCCGGAAATACTGATGGTCCGGCCTATCGTGATAACCACTACTCAAGACGCAAGGGCAGCTCCCCTTCCTTCGGAAGGGCTTTATACAGCGATCGATCTTCATAATCAGAATGAATGAGCGATCTCAGTGAACATCGCGATTTATCGCGGTCCACTGAAAACGACGATTAGCCGGACACACTTACGTCCGCCGTTGTCGCCTATACGCATCTGCTTCCGAACGCTCTTGCAGGACATGTGTGGCTGCCAGCAAACACACGCCCCCCTTCTCTTCACCCCGCGACCCATGGCCCCCAACATTCTACCGTCACAGCCCGTAGGCCTTCACCGGCCCATGGTTGGGCGCATTCCTCCGCGAGGATCCACAGCAAGGCTATTTCCGTCACCAACTGCGACCCCGACTATTTGCTGGGGTGCGGGCACCTTTGCACGTGCTCGACGGAAAAGAAAAGGGCGGCCCGAGGAAAGTAGGAAATAACCCGGGCCGCCCAGAGCACTTGTGACGCTGCGCTCAAGCCCAGAGATCAGCATGGTCCGCGCCGCAGATCAACCAAATACGGGAGTTTTTGTGTCTCGCGGACTCCAGCCTATATCCGCTACATGCAGAGTTCATGCACCTTTGGCGCCAGAACAGCTACACGATGATCCAGGGCGCCCCACGCTGGTTTCTCGAACATCTAGGCCTGCACCTGTCGGTCCCAGTCGAGATGGGGACGTTGCCGGGCCAGCGCTTCGGGCGCGTCTACAAACACCGCGAGGACTGGTACGGCTCGCTGCTACTCGGTAATCGCGTCGCGTCCGGCCTTACCGACCGGGTTGTGACCATCGCCCACTACTACTCGCAGCAGGGCTATCACCTGCCCGTCGAAATCCACGACAAGCGCGAGGTGCCCTCCGATTGCTACCCCTGGCACAGCCTCACCGCCAACTTCCGCCCCTACCAGGATTGGGTGCATGAGCGGATCTTACGGAGCGACGGCACGGGCGTGATCGATGCGCCTCCACGCTCAGGCAAGACGCTCATGGCCGCCCGCGCGGTAGATCAATACGCGCAGCCGACGATCATCTTGGCGCCGTCACTGGCCATCGTGCGTCAGACTTACCTCGCGCTCGTGGGGATATTCGGTAGTGAGTTGGTCGCGCGCGTTGATGGCGACACGCCGAAGTCGCAGCGAGATATCTCAAAACCCATTGTGATTGCGACGGTACAGAGCGCGGTGAAGCTCCCACGTGAGTTCTGGGATACGCGCGGGATGCTCATCGTCGATGAGTTCCACCATGCGGCGTCGGATACCTATCACGTCATCAACGATCTCGCGCGTAACGTGTACTACCGCTTGTGCTTCACGGGCACGCACTGGCGCACGGGTGAAGACGGGATGGCCATGGAGGCTATCTGTTCACGAGTGCTCGCGTCGGTACCGATCCCCTACCTCGTGGAGCACAAGTATCTGGCCGAGCCCTACGTGCATTTCGTTCCGTTCCGAGCCCCGCCGTTTCCGGCGGGCGATTGGAAAGAAGCGCATCACCTAGGGATCATCGAGCATGAGATGCGCAACGATCTTGTCGTGAGCTACGCGAATCAGCTGGCAGAGCAAGCGCCGGGTATCGTGCTCACGAGCAGGCGTGCGCACGCGGATTATCTGGGCGAGCGCATTGCGGAGAGCGAGGTGGTGAAGGGTGGGGCGGGAGCGCTCACTGGGAAGGCCATTGACCGGTTCAAGGCTGGGGCCTATCCGGTACTGGTAGGTACGAGTGTGATCGGGGAAGGGGTAGACCTTCCTAACGCGGCATGGCTGCTCTACGCTGGAGGTCTTGGTGGCAGTGTGCAGATGATGCAGTCGTTTTTCAGGCCGCTCACGGCAAGCGTGGAGACGGGCAAGACCCATGGTCGGGTCTACGATTTTCGGGACCTTCATCATCCAACGCTGCAGCGCCAAGCGGAATCGAGGATTCGTCTTGCTGAGAAATATTTAGGGCCGTGGCTACACGCTCCGCTTGCTGCGTGAAGGTGGGACTTTGCATGAGTGACGCAGACGACGTGATCCGGCTGTACTGCGATCACTACTTCGAGAAAAGAAAGCGGAGGCCAAACAGGCCCGCGCGTAGGGATCCATCGGACATCGAGATCGCGCTGCGATATCTGTCGTGGTGTGGAGAGCACATGGTGGACTACGAAGAAATGCTCGATCTGCGGTTCGAGCACTTGTGGAAGATCAAGCGGATTTGCCCGCGCTTCAATGCACTGCGGGCGCCCACGCTCATACCGTTCGCGCAGAAGCGCGAGGCGAGCAACGTGGCGGCGGCGACCCAGGTGGAGGCGTTCGATCAGGCGGTGCGCAGCCTGACAGTCATGACGCCGGGGCATGAGCAGGTGAGGCAGAGATACTTCATGCAGCGGCAGTCCATGTTGTGCATCGAAAACGGCATGAACGGAGGCTACGATCCGCGGTCGCGATATTGCCCGCACTGCCCGCAGGCGGCTGAGTGTGAGAAACGCCTGAACAGCAAATGGGGGTTCAACGTGTCTGCCCTGCGAGCGGGCAAGATCCATTTGCTTCCTGCGCCGGTGCGATCGGTACTTAGAGGGTGGGATGGCAGTCTTTCAGTTTGACGTATCCTTCCAGCGCTCGATTCTTCGCCTCATGATGCTCGACGACGTGTTTTGCATGCGCGCGTTGGAGCACTGCGAGGCGGGGTTTTTTACGACCGAACCGATGGGCTGGGTATTCCGCTTACATGAGTCGTACTGGAAAGAGTACTCGCGCACGTGCTCAGATGTGCCTTTGCGCGACGCGATCCGTCACGCCCGACCGGAGAAACAGCCACTGTATTTTGGTGAGATAGAGGCGGTCATCGCGACGAACGTGATCCCGCATGCGGAGTACGTCAAGGATGAGCTGGCGGACTTTTGTAAGCGCAACTTGTTCGCACTTGCGCACCAGGAGTCGGCCCGGCTGTTCAAGGCGGGGAACGCCAAAGAGGCGTACGAGATCACCGCGTCGGCGCAGGACGATATCAACCGCATCGAGTTCGGCACCGTCGACCGGCAGTGGTTCTTTGAGGAGTTGCCCGACCGGCAACGCAAGCGCTACCTGGATGGCATGCACACGGCGGCGATGGCGACGGGCATCGAGGAGCTTGACCGCCTGTGTGGGGGTGGCGTGCAGCCGGGCGAGCTGTGGGCTGTGCTCGCCTATGCGAAGCGCTGTAAGACCACCTGGCTGTGCAATCAGGGGTTCAACGCTATCCGAATGTATGCCGCGCCTGTGCTCCATGTGATTTTGGAGGGCCACGGAAGCCAGATCGCGGCGAAGTATGATGCGCTGTTCGGTGATGAACTGTACGTCGCGGTGAAGCGGGGCGAGATCGATCCGATCAAGCACGCAGCGATGCAGACGGAGTACTTGCAGCGGAAGAAGCTCATGGTCATCCGTACGCTCAACGACTGGGATATCAATATTCTCCATGTCAAGAGCGAGCTAGACGAGGTGAAGTCGTACGGCTTCAAGCCTAGGCTACTGATCCTCGATTACGTCGACCTCATGCGGTCACGTTACAAGGCCGAAAGCGAGACGGCGCACCAGGTCGCAGCCTCGCGTGATCTGAAGCGACTGGTGAACGTGGAGGAGATTGCCGCGTGGACGGCGTGGCAGGCGATACGACCGAAGGACAATGCCCACACGCGCGAGCACGTGTTGAGTAGTGGGAGTGTCGCGGATGCCTACGCGAAGGTGCGCATCGTGGACGCGTTCGGCTCGCTCAATGCGACCAACGATGAAATGGACAGGGGGGAGATGCGCGTCTTCTGGGAAAACCATCGCGACGCGCCTGTCACGAAAACTTGGGTCATCACCAACGACCTCTCAAAGCAGCGCATGATCACGTCGGTGATTGCTGCCGACGACAGAGCGAAGGCCGAGGCATGAGCGAGCGCGCCATGCTGCAGCTCACGCGGGCGCTACGCAACTTCGATGCGTTGGCGTTCACTGAGAAGCATGGTGGCCACAAGGAATCGAAAAATCAGAAGTCGAGCGAGTATCTACTCAACTGCCCGTTGTGCAGCGGCGACAACCTGCGGTGGAACCCATTGCGCGGGGATATGGGTGGTTGGGTTTGTTGGAACTGCAGGACATCAGGCAACACGCTGCGGCTCGTGCAGATCATGGAGCGCTGCTATTCGGAAGATGCGATCGCCTACGTCATGGGTGAGTACGTCGGCGGTGATGCGCAACTCGACCTGAGTGAAATCGCCCACATGCCCGAGGTGCGGGTTGTCTCTAAGCCGAAGTCGCTGGAGCGCCTACCGCGTATGCACCTGCCCCCGCATTGCGTGGACGCGCGCATGGTCCCGCGCGTGCGGGCGTACCTGAATGGGCGTGGCATCAACGACGCGATGATCATTGAGTGGGGCATTTTGGCGGGCACGAAGGGGCGCACGCTCAACTACGCGGTGTTCCCTGTCTTCATGGATGGGGGGCTGGTCTACTGGCAGGGGCGAGCGAGCTGGGACCCACCGGCCCACCTGGTCAAGGAGCAGCGCAAGGGCTGGATCAAAGCGACCAACTACCGGAAGACCCTCAATCCGTTCAACGCTCCGCTGGGCATCGCGCAGGCTACGGCCGGGGAGGTGCTGTACAACTACGACCGCGCGAAGTCCCGGCAGCACGTGGTGATCGTCGAAGGTCCGGCCGACACCATCCAAATCGGAGATCACGGGGTGGGTCTGCTCGGGAAGGGTACCGACGACAAGATCGAACGATTGCGCCGCATGGGCGCGCGTCGCTACACGATCTACCTCGATCGGGGGCCGGAGGAACGCGAAAAAGCGCAGTATATCGCGGCGCAGCTAGAAGGCTGGGCCGAACTGTATTTCGCAGAGCCTCCGCGCGGTCACGACGCGGGCAGCCTCACGCGCGCGGAGAACGCGAATGTGGTGGCGGCGGGAATCCCCGTAAAAGAGATAGGTTTGGCCAGCGGGCTGGTGCCTTAGAAAAACTTATCACAAATCTGTTGACTGTACGTACAGGTCCGGAGTACCGTACGTACATGCACAACACGCAGACAGACTACACGATGCAGCTCGCCCGCTACAACACTGCGGTGGCCTCCTTCAATGTGGAGTCCGCCCACCTGGTCTACCCGGATGATTCTGATAGCCCTGAGTGGGATGTAGTCTTTGATGCGGAGGAAGTCATTCGGCACGAGTGCCATCTGGATACCCTGTGGGCCCTACGCACCGAGTCCGAAGACCGCCTGATTGCTTGGTCTCTCACGATTGCTCGCGAGACTGCCCGGGGGGACGCTGGGGTCGTGATTCACCTGGACTTTCTTGAGGGGAACGCTTGGAAGCCCACCGTGCGAAAGCAGCTTTTGGACTTGGCCCTGCGCCTGGAGGTGGTGGCGTAAATCACCCTGCCCGCGGCCCAAGATTTCAACCAAGTAGGAGAAACTGATGACGAAGAGACCGATAAACACAACAGCAGAAATGGCATCGAATCCCATGCTCGGCCTCGTGACCGCCATGGCCGGCGGGATCGAAGCGTCAGAGGCGCGGGGGCAGAGGGAGCTGGTGGCGAGCGAATCGTTGCCGACATCATTCAACTGCTACGGGAACAAGGAGACCGAGGCCAGGTACCAGAAAGTCCTGGAGGGTTGGGGCTTCAAGTTTGGCGAGCCATTCGCCGACGACCCCATGTTCAGGCCCGCAGAGTTGCCGCCGGGCTGGACGAAGGAGGGCTCCGACCACGCCATGTGGAGCCACGTCAAGGACGACAAGGGGCGCGAGCGCGTTTCGATCTTCTACAAGGCGGCGTTCTACGACCGCAGAGCGTTCATGGACCTGAGCCCGCGCTACGTCATTGACTACACGGTCGTCGAGGAGCACCAGGACATCCTCAAGCAGGTTTGTTGCAACAAGGTCGTTGACCGCCAAACCGGCGAGACGCTCAAGGAGTTCACCAGCACATACCGGGAGAGCGCCGCCGCCGCGCGCGCGTTTTTCAATGAGCTGAGCGATAACCCAGGCGACCCGGAGCACTGGACCTCCATAGACCGCCCCACAGCCAAGTAGGAGAGTAAGAGGTAATGGCAAAACAACCCAAGAGACCTGACGGCGTGCGACTCGTGGACCATACGATCCCAGGCACGAAGACTGTCATGAAGCGGCGCGAGCCTGCGCATGAGCACGCGCCCGAGAAGCGCCCGTTTATCTTTCCGCCAGGGCAGGTGGCGGATGTGGCGGTAGGCATGAAGTGCGGCATGAACATCATGCTCACCGGCCCGACAGGCTGCGGTAAGACGGCCCTCCCGCGTGCCATCTGCGCGGAGCTGGGTTTGCCCATGGTGCGCTTCAATCTCGACGGAGAGACGCGCGTGAGCAACCTGCGAGGCATGAACGTCCCGGCCGCCGAGGATGGTGTACTGACCCTGAAGTTCTCGCTTGGGGCGCTCGCGAAATGCATGAAGGACGGGTACGTGGTGTTGCTCGACGAAATCGATGCTGCGTTGCCAAGCGTGCGATTTGTGCTCCAGCCGGTACTCGAAGAGGACAACCGCACACTGAATATCCCAGAAACTGGCGAGACGATTGTAGCCCGCGACAATGGATTTGCGGTGTTCGCGACGGGCAACACCATCGGGTTCCGAGCTACGAAGCGCGCAGCCTATGCGGGCACGAACATGATGAACGCGGCATTCTTGGACCGATTTGGCATGGTGATCGGAGTCGACTACCCGACCAAGGAAGAGGAGTACGAGCGCGTGCGGGTGAACGTGCCGGGGTGCGATACCGATCTGATCGATGGTATCTGCCGAGTCGCCGAAGATATCCGAAGTGATGAGAAGTTCACGAGCGACTTCTCCACGCGGCGTTGTGTGCAGTGGGCGCGGTTGTGCGAGCACTTCGGCTCCGACGGTGTGCTGCGCGCGGCCAAGGCGTCGGTGCTGCGGAAGCTGGAGTCATCGACGGACGTGCGCGTCGCGAAGGAAATCATCGAGCGTATCTTCGGCTACGACGAAGGCGCGCTGTGAGCATAGACCACGAGATGGTGCGCGTGGCTCGCATCATTGCTGCCGATCAGAATCTGACGGTGCATGTGCGGGGCTCGAAGGCTTTCGCGGTGAAGGGGGCCATCACGATCCCCAACATCGAGAACTACGACTGGCTTGGGGCTCGCTACGCCAAACGGATGCTGCACGGACTGGTCGATCACGAGTGTGGTCATGCGTCGGACACGGACTTCGACGCGATGAGCGCTTGGCAGGCGAGCACGAAGCCGTGCCAGGCGCTGTTTCATATCTGGAATGCCATCGAGGATGGTTACATCGAGCGGCGGCAGGGCGAGCGTTACAAGGGCTGCCGGACGAATATCCGCTTGATGAACGAATGGTTTCTCGGTGAGAAGGATGACGACGGCAAGACTCCGATCGACCGCGTGCGCGATGGCGATGACATGGTGACGGGCGTCCTGCAGGCAATCATCCCAGTGCTCGCGGATCACGGCGGCCGCACCGTCGACTTCTACGAAGATCTGAACGCGGATGTGGGGGCCATGCTGCGCCTGTGCGAGCCGGAAATCCTCGAAGCGCAAGCGATGGCGGGTACCCATCAAACGGCGGCGAACATAGAACTTGCGAAACGTATTTTCGATAAGCTCAATGCGGCGGCCACCGACGAGGAAAAGAAGAAGATAGCCACCATGGAGATAGATGCCCCGACGGTGGACGCACTGAGTGTGCTGGAGCGCTGGACCAAGGCTGCGCCCATGTGCGCCACGGAGGGCATCAACGCTCGTATCGATAGCGTGTTCGAGCAGCCGGATGCGACCCGGCCGTATACTATCTTCGCGCCTGAGTTCGATGTAGAGCGCGACTTCTCGGCAGAGGACCAAGGGGAGCTGTCCGAGGCCTACAGCGCGGCCGAGGATGATGCGGCAGAAGTTTCCGATGCCCTGGTGTTCGCTTTCGAGCATGCGCTGCGGTCGACTGCGATGATAGTTCCTGTGAGCGGCCATGATGAGGGGGAGATCGACTCCAACCTGATCGCCGAGTACGCCGTGGGGGCGGTGTCTTCGGATAGACTGTACATCCAGCCGGAAGAGGGGGAGTCAGACGAAACGGCGGTGTATATCCTCGCGGACTGCTCGGGCTCGATGGCGGGGCACAAAGCGAGGCTGTGCAGGCATGCGTGTATCGCGATGCACAGGGCACTGCGCGCGTGCATGATCGCACACGAGATTGGCGGGTTCACGACACTCGAAGAGCGAGATATCCCGCGTCATCCGTGGGCCCACGATAAGATAGAAGAGCACACCCGGAGCTTCGCTCGGATGCGCCAGGCCCTCGAAGAAGCGCAGGCGCACGGCGTGGTCGTCGAGAACTTCGCGCGGGCGGTCTACGGCCACTACGAAACGCTCGATGAGGGCGCGGATTTGATGGTCCCGGTGCATGCGATTTTCAAGGGGTGGGGCTCGAACGACCCGCGCTCGCTCATGAAAATAGAAGGCCTTGATCAGAATCTCGATGGCGAGGCGGTCATGTGGGCGGCGCACAGGCTGGCGAAGCGTCACGAGCGGCGCAAGGTTATGTTCGTGGTCTCCGATGGCTACCCGGCAGGTAGTCGAGATAACGCCCAGGGGCACACCTATCTGAAGGATTCGATCGCGCGGATCATCGATGCGGGCATCGAGGTTTACGGGATAGGTATCGCGAGCGACGCCGTAGAGGAGTTTTATCCCATTTGGTGGCGGGCGGATAACGCAGATGATCTGATCTCCATTGCCATGGGTGGGATGACTGAGGTACTAACGGCGAACCGCAAAGAGCGGGCACGCATTTTCATGTGACGCCAACCCGAGGAAGTAGGAAGCCTGATGAACGGATCTGACGCGAGCTACCACGCTTGTGCGCGAATCGTCGCGCAAGCCATTCGCCGTATCCCCCAGCAACGTATTGGCATTCTGGATAGAGACGATCTCCAGCAAGAGCTGATCATTCATGCCCTCAAGGCATCCAAGAAAGCCGACGGGCGGGAGGGCCACGGCTACGTCCGCACCACGGTCCACCGGGCGATCAGTCGTTTGTGGGAGTACACCCACGCGGCCTGCCGCCAACCGCAGGACCAGTACGGGCGCGCGGTGTGGTTCCACAACCCGGACGTGATCGACTTCCGAGCGGACGACCGGGAGCTTTCGCCGGAGTGTGCTGTGGGTATCCGGCGGGATGTGGAGGCGCTGATCGAGACGCTTCCGCCGTCCGAGCGGGAACTAGTTCGCGCGGCCGCGCGCGGTGAAATCGAGTTGACCGAACGGCAAGCCCAGCATATCCGATACTGTGATCCAGGAGGTCCAGAATGACAGCAGCAGATAAGTACGCCGTCCCTGAGGGGACTATTTCCAGCTGCCACGTTCGTGGTGAGGAGCCTGAGGGCTACGACGGGGCCGAGCCTATCTGCCACAGCTGCGTAGACAAGTTCACCTGCCTGCCGGAAGCGGTCGTCAAGCCGAAAGTGTGGACCGACCGTGACGCTACCGTCTGGATGGTAGTCGACGATCACGAGGTCGCGGCGCTGCTGTCCAAAGAGATGACGTTCGCGGAGGTGCTCGATCGCGTCGTTCGGCGGACGGCGATTGAGGATGAGGGCGGCTTGATCCCGGCGGAACTGCTAGTACGCAAGGTCAGTGATGCGCCTGCCGAGGGTGCGATAGAGGAATCGCCCCCCGAGACGGATCCGGAGTCCGAACCACCTGCGGAAGATCCCGCGAAACCTGAGGAGACCACCGTGGCAGCGAAGAGGACGACTAAGAAGGCTGTGAAGAAGAAAGCTGTGAAGAAGAAAGCCGTGAAGAAGAAGGTGGCAGCCAAGAAGAAGGCCCCCGCCAAGAAGGCCCCTGTGAAGAAGGCGGCCAAGAAGAAGGCTGTGAAGAAGAAATCCGTGAAGAAGGCGGTGGTGCAGCCGAAGCCGCGCGTGCCCCGCGTGGATCCCCCGGGCGACAGATCGCTCCCGAAGGCGGGGAGCATCACGGAAGAGAAGATGGTGACCATGCTGGAGCAGGTGAAGCTCGGCAAGCGCATCGACTGGGGCTGGGGTATGCAGATCGTCCGTAAGATGCGGGACGGCAGCGAGCGTGTCGTGACGGTGACCAAGCACGGTTTCTTGTACGCGGACAAGCACTACCCCTCGCTTAGCGCGGCCTGCATGAACGCGGCGAACTCGTTCAGCCGCTCGGGCAACGATTGGTTCCACACGCGCCACGCATGCACCGAGGTGCGGGACACGAAGGGCAAGGTCATCGCGTCGAGGACTGTCGGCGAGTAGCCTGGTGGAGGGCTGGATTATCGATCTGCGGGGGCATGGAAGCCACATGGCCGATTGCCTCCGCAGGCAGCCGATATTCTACGTGGGGCTGGAGGCTGTCTTTGAGGTGTGGCTTTGGGATCCGGTAGCTCGGCTGTGGTTCGTGATGACGACGGACGCGGCGGCGGCAGCGGAGCAGGGCGCGGTGGGTTTCCACCCACTGCATACGAGGCACCAACTGATCCAGATGCGAGATCAATGGCGCGCACATCGAGCAGCAGGTGGGAATGTTCCAGCTGGAACTAGCCGGCACTGAGGACCCGTGGATAGATCAGGATGTGGTGCGCCCCTACGAGGGGGACCCGATCACCCTGCGCTATCACCTCGTGCGAGACCTCGCAGCGCTCGAACAGATGGTCGCGACTTGCGTGGCATCGCCGGACATAGCGCACGATACGGAGACCAGTGGGATATGTGTGTGGCTGGGCGCTCGCGCGTGCGGGCATGCGTTCGCGGCCCCGACGGGCAGGTGCGAGATCAGCATGTGGTACGTGCCGATCCGCCACATGCTGGCGACCGAATCGCAGCTATCCCCGGAGGTTGTGTTCGCAGCATGCACGACGATCCTCACGTCACCCGGCAAGTGCTACTGGGCGCACGGCAAGTTCGACTGGGCGATGAATCGGATCGACGGGATCAGATGCACGCGCGAAGCCGTCGATGTTCTGATCGAAGCGAATATCAATGATGAGAATGAGCCTTCGTTCAAGCTCAAAGCGTTGGCGGCGAAGTACTGTACTGAGGAGGCCAGGGGCGAGGAAAAGAAGCTCGATGACTGGATGAAGAAGGACGCGCAGAGCCTGGGCCTCAAGTTCAAGAATCGCGCGCCCATGGTCCTCGAAGACGTCAACTCGCTGGGTGTCTCGACCTACTTGGAGCGGTTCGGGTACTCACGCACGCCTATCCGCATGTGCGGCCGTTACGCATGCCGGGACGTGTTCTACAACCTGTACTTGGGGATGAAGACCTTCCGTCATGTGCCGCGGCAGTGGGGTGAGGTCTACCGGCGGGAAATGCTCACCGCCCAACGGCTGCACGCGATGGAATGGGAAGGTCTACCCATCGATGAAGCCATGGTGCGCGAGGTCCACGATCAGACCGGCGCACAGGTACTGCATTGGCTCGGGGAGATCAGGCGCTTGTCCGATGACCCGGACTTCGATCCGACGGATGCGAATGTGCGGGAGCTGTTCTACGAGAAGCTAAAGATGGTGCCTCCGAAGTGGACCAAGGGTGGCGTCTCAAAAAAGAAGCAACCCGCGGTCGACCTCGAAGCACGCGAGATATTGAAGCTCAAGTACCCCATGTACGAGCCCCTGATCACAGCGGTCGGTCGCCTGTCTGATGCTTCCAAATACCATACGACCTACTCAGGCAACTTCCTGCGCTACCTCAGCGCGGACACGGGTCGTATTCACCCGAACTACAACCAGCTTGAAAAGAGAGAGAAGGGCGTGCCGGTCACGGGCCGACTATCGAGCCAGGATCCGAACGTCCAGAACATCGCGCACAAGCTGCTCAAGGTAGACCTGCCCGGGCGCGAGACCTTCGAGATAGCGATACGGAAGTACTTCAAGGTCCCGACGGGCTACATTCGAGCTTACATCGACTTTTCGCAGATCGAGCTGCGCGTGCTCGCGTGGTTTTGCCAGGATGAGAATCTGATCCGTGCCTACCAAGAGGGCTTGGATATTCACCAGATAACGGCCGACCTACTTGGTATCCTGAGGTCGATTGCCAAGCAGGTAAACTTCGGCAACTGCCTGGAAGCTGGGACCTTAGTGGTCACACGGCGGGGCTTGCTTTCCATTGAACAGGTTCGCGTCGGTGACCTGGTGCTCACGCATAAAAAGCGCTGGCGTAGGGTTGACGAAGTTGCTGCCACGCCGACGCGCTTTGCTGTGCGGTTCGAGACTAGAACAGGCAAAGTCGTTGTGTGTACCCCAGAGCATATGTTGCTGGTGCAGTTTCCAGCGGGCGGGGGCTACCCACCGCGTCGGGGTTGGGTGTACGCGCAGGACATCGAAGAGGGCCAACATCTCGTGTACCACGAGAGTGTGTACGAGCCCTCACGGACGCGGGCCATCGGGGAGGACGAGGCGCTTGCAATAGGGTGGTGGGTTAGCGAGGGGAGCTGGACGCGAACATCTGGGTTCCGTATTCCGCAGTCTAGGGAGGCAAACCCAGACGTGTACTACCGGATGCGGAAGGTACTTGTGGGCCTGGGTTTTCGAGAGTGGGCGTCGAAGAAGGACGCGCCCATGTCTAGGTTTTACTTACCTGCGGCGGCATTGGTGGATTTTGCGAAGCGCACAGGGCTGGTACAGGCGGGTAGCCGGGAGAAATCGTTACCCGCCTGTGTCTGGCGAATGCCCTACAAGGAGCGTCTGTTGGTTCTAGGCGCGCTGTGGGATGGCGATGGTTGCTGTGTGATTACGAAGCAGCGAACGCAGCAAACGTACAGCACGATCAGCAGGCAGCTAGCTGATGATGTGGTGCGGTTACTAGACACTGTGGGTATCAACGCCACGATCTACAGGCTGCCAGAAAAGCTAGTTATCACAGTGGTGGGATCTCAGGGTAAGGAGAGGTTTTTCGGGCTGGTGCCCACGACCAAAAATGCGAGGCACGATTTTCCTCAGAAGCTGAAACGATTCTGGGCTCAAGAAAAGATCGTGTCGGTGAAGCGTCTGGTGTTCCCCACTCCTCGCCCGTTCTATGACTTGGCTGTGCGGGAGGACCACTCGTTTGTGGCCAACGGCATCATCTCGCACAACTCCTACGGTATGACGGAGATCGGCCTGGCGCTGCGCATGCCGGGATACTACGCCGATCCCGAGGGCACGCGCGAGGAAGCCAAGAAGGTGCTGTACGCATTCTTCCAGCAGTACAAGCGCATCAAGGAGTTCCAGCGCCGCCTTGCCGAGAAGATGAAGCGCAACGGTTGCTTGATGGTGAACCCGTTCGGGCGCCCGCGCCGTATCCCCGCCGTCGCAGATTTCGAGCGATGGAAGCGAGAGCGCGGCGAGCGTCAAATGATGAGTTCGATTATCTCGGGTACCTCAGCAGACCTCATGAAGGAATGTCTGATCAAGTCAGGGCCTATCCTCGAAGCGCAGAGCCCCCACAGCCGGTTGGTGCAGACCGTTCACGATGAACTGGTGATCGACTTCTACAACGAGCCGGGCTGGACCAACGCGCTGATCAGCATTATCCGAATGATGGAGGATTGGCCCATGTTCAGTGAGTCAGGTCCGGATGGCCACGGCGCGGGCGTACCTATCCGCGTCGCGTGCGAGCTGACTACTACGACATGGGACGATAAGCGCGAGATCGTGCTGCTGCCGGACGACACTTTTCAGTGGAAGGACGAGGCCACTTAAGGTCTATCCGCTACAGGGGAACTATGGGATTTTCGAGCAGAGATTTAGTCGAGCGGCTGGGCACGAAGCTGCCCCTCGTGATGGAGTTCGCGGACCCCATCACGGGCGCGCCGTTCGTCGTCAACCGGGACAACATGCTGTCGTTGCTGGCGATCGACGTGGATAACCTGGTGCTGGAAAGCCAGACGTGCCCGATGCTGTTCGGCGAAATGGCGCGTGTACATCGAGCGGCCGAGTTCGCGCTGGAGCAGGCCGAGGCAGAGTTTCGGTCGTTCAAGGGCCGGAAGTCGATGGAGGCGCGCGGGCAACTGAACAATGGCCACGATGCCAAGGGCAACTTGAAGCCCCCGACGAAGGAGCAGGTCGAGGAGTTCTACCGGGCCGATCCTGACTACCTTCCGCAGTACTCGCGGCTCAACAGGCTGCGCGTGATCCCCGGGCTTATCGTGGATCTGAAAAAGGGCTTTGAGATGAAGCTCAGGGCCCTCGGCGACCTCCACAAGGTGGACTTCGGTCACGGCTACGTCGAGGCGGGTTCTAACCGCCTCGCAGAGATGGAAGAACGCGCCGAGCTGGACTCGATTTCCAGGCCGATGATGATGGAGTCGGGCGCGACCCTCGCCAACATTGTATCGTCGGGCGCGCCGCACCCGGGCACACCGACCAAACCACCCACAGCCACTTCTAAAAAGCGTGCGAAGCGCCCCGGAGAGACCAAGTCATGAACTTGCCCGCAGGATGGGAGCCACATCCCGAAGATAGTCAGTACGCGTGGAACCGGCAGACATCTGAAACCAAACTCATCACGGAGTTTTCCGCACCCGCAGCGGCACCTGCGCCACCTGCGCCACCAGCACTGCCGCCAGCGGCGGCCGCACCTGCAACGTTGCCCGCGGGATGGGCGCCCCACCCGAGCGATCCCCGATACGGGTTCAACGCAGCCACGCAAGAGGTGAGGCTGTTGACTGAACTGACAGGGCCGCCCCCAGACATTCCCGGCGGACCCCCGTTGCAGTTCGGCGAGCAGGACATGGCCAAGGCGGATGTGGATCGCCAGGCAGCAGCTGCGCGATCGACGTTCAGCAATGACGGCAAATATGTCTATCTCGACTTCCCCGACATGCACGGGGTTGAGGTCACGATGCTGTTGCGCCTATTCCCGCCCTTCCCGGCGGGCAAGCAGACGGCGTACGTCGAGTACATGCGCCATCGCGTGTATCGTAAGTTCGTGCCGGACGGAGACCCGCAGAAGGACATCAAGTACTACGACTGCCTCAACAGTCCCAACGGCCCGGGCAACTGCCCGCTGTGTCGCGTGATGATGAACAACCTGCAGACGAGCCAGCGCGAGGGCGCCGCTGAGTTCGTGAAGATGGCGAAGGCCAAGCCGGTTGCGCTGTGGCAGGGCGTCGACACGCTGCGCCCGGAGATCCACACGAAGGAGATCACGAACCCGCATACGGGCGCGAAAGAGAGCATCTTGGTGCCGGGCATCCTCCGCGTCTCGTCGTCACTTCACAACGCGATGCTCAGCTGTTTCCGGCATGGCAACTTCACCGATCCCACCAACGGATTTCCGGTCGAGGCGATCAAGCGCGTGGGCAAGAATCCGGCCCGCGGGAAGATGAACATCGACTACGACGCGGATCACCATGCACATACGGCCGGACCGATCGACGCGTCGTTGTGGCCGACGCTCCACAACGCGGTCGACCTGGTGAAGGACGGTCTGTACTTCGAGAAGGTCGAAGTGCTGGAGAAGGTCGCCCAGAATATCCTACTGGAGTACGGCGACGTGGGCGGAGCCGTTGCGGGTACCCCCGCGGCCCCGGGTGCGATGCCTGCGGGCTTTGTGCCACACCCATCTGCGCCGGGCTACATGTACAACCCGCAGACGACGGCGGTCCTGCCGATGCCTGCGCCGATGTCCTCAGCACCTGCGGCGCCTCCCGCTCCGCCGATGCCTCCCGCGGCCGCTACGCCATCAGCTGCGCCACCAGCGCCACCAGCTGCGCCACCAGCTGCGCCACCAGCGCCACCAGCTGCGCCACCAGCGCCACCAGCTGCGCCACCAGCGCCACCCCCCGCACCTGCGGCTGGCGCGGCCCCTCCCGTCCCCCCAGCGGCGCCCCCCGCACCTCCCCCCGCGCCCGCGGCCGCTGCGCCTCCTACAGCACCAGGCGGGGCGCCGCTGCCCCCCGCGGCGGCTCCAGGCATTGCACCCGGGGCGGTACCCGATGCGCCTCCGCCCCCACCCACACCGGGGGCAGGTCCGCCGATGACGGGGGCAGCCGTGGAGGGCCAGTTCGCGCCGCCTCCCGCACCCCCGCCGCCTCCCGCCGTGCCCCCTGCGCCTGCGGGGGGGCCCGACGATGACGTGCCCTTCTGATGCCCATATCGAAGAAGAAGGCCGCGGAGAAGAAGGCGGCCGAGAAGAAGAAGACGGCTGAGGAGAAGAGGGCAGGACGCGCGACAGTCGTGAAGACCGACGCGAGTTCCTATCTAAAGGATCTGATCGCCCTCCGCGGCAAGGATGAGCCTCCGGGTTTTTCGATGCTCGACCAAGCGCTGTATGGCATCGTCACGGATCGGATTTCTACGGGCTCACTCGCACTCGACAAAATGCTCGGGGGCGGGTGGCCGGAGGGTCGAATCACGGAGGTCGCGGGCTGGGAAGGCGTGGGCAAATCCAGCTTGTTGGATCAGGCGGCCGCGCAGTGCCAGGCGATGGGCGGTATCGTCGCCCTCATCGACAGCGAGAGGGCGCGCGATCTGAAGTACTCGACAGCGCTGGGCGTGAACGTGAGCGAGTGCATCCTGGGCGACGTGGACGACATCGAGGGCGGGTTCGAGTTGATCGACAAAGTCTTGACCGTGCAGGAAGCCAAACGGATAGAGTTGGAGAAGGTCAAACGCCGTGTTCCGCCGATGCTCGTCATGTGGGATTCGATCGGGGGCACGCCCGCCCGTGTGGAGCTGCTAGGCGCGCCAGACGACTCGCACGTGACCCCCGCGGCCCGAGCGATCAGCCACAACTTCCGGCGCATCGTGGTGAGCCTCAATCGCAACCGTGTCACGTTGGTTTTCGCGAATCACTTCTACACAAAGATTGGTGGTTTCGGAGGTCTGAGCACGTACGGCGGCAAGGGTGTGCGTTACTACCCGAGCGTGCGCTTGTGGCTGAGCCGGACCGGTCACCTAACGGTTGGGGATCAGGTCATTGGTCACACTGTCAAAGCGAAGCTGCGCAAGACGCGCGTGGGCCCACCACAACCCGATCAAGAGCTGGGCTTTGTCCACACGGGGGGCTTCTCGAACACCCACACATTGTTCGAGTGGGGTGTGGCTGGCGGCGAGTCATCACCAAAAGAGCGCTGGATCGAAACGCGTGGAACGCATCGGTACTTGCGCCCGCCGGGCAAGGATCCTATCCATTTCCAGCGCGGGCTGCTGGGCCTCAGTGAGATATTGACTTCGGAACCGGATATATACGCTGCGATGGTGGCGTCCTACCGGGACGAAGAGAAAGCAGCGTAATGGCGAAGACACCCCGAAGGGCGGTACCAAAGACGGGCGCGGCAAAGAAGGCCCCCGCACGCAAGCGCAAGGCGCCCGTGCTCAAAGCGGAGCCGTGGCGCCGTTTGGTGTTCGCCGATCTGCACGTCGAGACTGCGACGCTAGATATTGCGCTGTCTGTGCTTGAGCAGGTGGGCGCGCTCGCGGAAGAGCACGACGCGGCCCCAACATGTTTGGGGGACTTCTGGCATCTGCGCGGGCACTGGCTCGTGCGGCAGGTTGACGCGGTGCTGCAGCGCATCGCGGCCATGCGCGGTGGCTACTTCATCCCAGGCAACCACGACCAGGTGAGCCTCGACGGTAAAATCCACGGGATGAATATCTTCGAGGGGTTTGATCAGCACGTGGTGTGTACGGATATGGTGATCGACGAGAAGTCTCGGATCGCCTACTTGCCATGGCGGGAGATACCGGCCGAGCAGCAAGCGCAGCTGGCCGCATTGGAGTACAACGCGGCCGCGCCCTACACGATCTTCGGGCATGCCGAGGTTGGCGGGGCTACGAGCAACGGCGGCCACACGACGCCGGGCATCATCCAGGTCAAGGATATCGAGCGAGTCGCGCGCGCTGCCTACTTCGGTCACTATCATAAGCGGCAGAAGTTGGGCGAGCGCTCGTGGTACATAGGTAGCCCGTACCAGCGGGACGCAGGCGAGCGCGATTGGCCGCATGGCGTCGCATTGATCACGAGCGAGAACCCCGAGCCGCAGTTCATCGAGCTGGAAGGGTTCCGCAAGTACTACCGTCTGGAGCTGGATGGCGACTGGGATGCGGCCGCGTTGGGCATCACGGAAAACGATGTTGTTGAGTTGGTAGCTACGCCAGAGCAGATCGGCTCAGAAGAATATCTGACCGCTGTCGATGAACTGCCCGCGCTCGATGTGCGCGCGAAGGCGGCATCGGAGCCGGATGCGGCGTACCAGCCGCCCGAGTTTGCGCTTACCCTGGATGCGGCTGTGGAGGCTCATGCTTCATCCGCCTTTGAGGCAGAGTTCACGGGCAGTGGTGACAACACGCTCACCCTTGAGGAGATAACCGCAGCGGGCAGGGATATCCTAGGCGAGATACCCGAAGCGCGCGTCATCCCGTTGCTGGGCAAGAACGTACGGTTGGTGGACGTCTACACAGAGGATTTCTGCACGCTGCGCGGTAAGCTGACGTTCCCTGTTTCGGAGTACAGCCGCGCGCTCATAGAAGCCCCCGTGAGGACCGGCAAGACGGCATTGCTGGATGCTCCCGGCTGGTGCTTGTATGGGCAGACGACCCCGCGCAAGCCTGGGGCCACGGGTGCGAGCCTGACCGCGGATGGCGTGATCCATGACGATGCCGGCTCGTGCGTGGTCATGTGTACATTCCAGGTCGACGACAAGTGCGTGACCGTGCGGCGAGAGAAGAAGCGCGGCTCGGGTTCCAAGGTGACGTTCGATGGCATCGACCACCCGGACGGCATCAAAGACCATGACGCGCTGGTGAGGCACATCGTGGGGTTGCCTTACTCGCTGTGGCGCGCGTGTGTGTCTATGGGTCAGGGCGCGGTGGCCAACTTCGCGACGAATGCGGACAAGAGCCGCAAAGAGCTGCTGAATGGTGCTTTCGGTTTGGAGTGCTGTCCGAAGGCTGCGGAGCGGGCGAAGTTTTTACGCAACAGAGCCCAACAGGATGAGGTGACGCTCGGGACTGAGATCCTAACGCTCACAACGCAGCGGGATGCCCTGCTGGCTCAGGATTTGACCTCGCAGTCGGATGCGTGGGAGCAGCGGAAGGCGGCCAGCGTGGCGGGTTTCCAAGCAACGTCGATAGCGGAAGCCGAGGAGGCGGGGAAGTGCTTGGCGTTGCTCGAAGGTGAGCAGGCGTGGTTGGATACGAAGGCCAGGCATGACTCGCATATCGAGGAACGCACGACCGCGCTCGTCGCTTTGCGGCCGGGTCCGAAGATTGGCGAACTGCAGCGGCAGTACGGCGCCCAAGAGTCGGAGCACGCCCTTGCGGTGCGCGATTTGAATCGGGCGCAAGAGGAACTACGCGGGCTGGTCGAGGGTGGGGCGGCAGCTGCGTGCCCGACTTGCGGCCAGGCATTGCCCCCTACAACGCACGAGCAATACTTGAACTCTGCCGAGCGTAAGGTGAGTGCCGCTCAGGCGAACATTGGCACATTCGATACGCGCCTGAACAATATCCGTGTAGAGCTTCATGCGCTCAACACGGGGGGCAACGAAGAGTCGCAGGCCATCGAGGGCGCGATTGCCGAGTCGCGGGAAGCGCTCAAGAAATGCGATGAGGCGGTGACGTACTACCAGCGCATCCGCACTAACCAAGAGGGGCATCTATCTCAGCAAGCCGAAGCGGATAGACGTGGTGTGGCGGCCGCGGCAGAGGAGAACCCATTCGCGGCACAGATCCAAGTGAACGCCACCAGGATCGCGGACATGCAAACCAGCCTGGACACCAAAGAAGCGGACCGCGGCGCCGCGCAACTGACGGCCAGCAAATATCAGGTGTGGGTCGACGGGTTCGGGCCGAAGGGGATCCCGGTGCTGGTACTGCGTACGGCGCTCTACGATCTGGAGTCTGCAGCGAACAAGCATCTTGCCGATCTGTTGGCGGGTACCGTGTATTGTAAGCTGTCCATGGTGGGCGAGGACTTGAAGATCCACTACTACGAGGTCATCGACGACGGCCGTACGCGCGAGCGTGTGTACGAGCAACTGAGTGGTGGGCAGCGGCGTTGCGTTGAGTTCGCGTTCACACCACTCGCGCTCGGCGACATGATCTTCGCGCGGCTAGGGGTGAAGATCGAACTGTTGTCGATCGATGAACTGACCACACACATGGGCGACGTGGAGAAGGCGGCCGCGTGCGCGCTACTCGAACGTCTCGACCGAGCAACGGTGTTGGTGGCGGATCACGACATTGGTGTGAAGTCCCATTTCGATACGAGACTGCGCCTGCAACCGGGCGCAGCGGGCTATATCCTGGAGCGAATATGAGCAAGGCAGATAGCGACCCGCCGGAGAACGATCAGGAGGCCATCCTCACGGGGGCGCGCGAGTACGTGCGGACCACCGCTATTGCGGAGACGCAGAAGAAATCTTCGAAGAAGCGAAAGCGCGTGGGTGGCACGATGCACAAGCGTGGGGCGCATTGGTACGGCCTGGAAGCGTACTTTGATCCGAAGCTCATCGAGGCCACACCTATCGAGGACAGCGGGTTCATGCTGGGCGTACTCGAAGGTTTCGTGGTGGTCGAGTACAAGAAAGATATGACCATGGAGGCCATCGAGGGCATCGGCGAACGTCTGAATGCGATGGGGCTCAAGGTCATGATGGTGCCTGAGGGTATCCGCTTCATGCGCTTGTGTGCCGTGGGCGCCGAACAGAACGAAGAGATGAACAGGATGCTAGAGGATCGGATAGCGAATGAAGCAGCCGCGAAGGAGCAACTACGTAACGATCTTGACAGCTGACCCGGGCTTCACAGCGTTCGGCTGGGCTATCATCAGGCACATGGAAGGCGTGGATACGGTCATGGACATGGGGGTGATCGCTACGGCGCCCCCAACGAAGAAAGGTCTCCTGCTTTCGGAGTCGAGGTTCTCGCGCATGCGCCACATATCTAAAAATATATGGGCGCTGTGTGAGAAGTACCGTGTCGATGCGCTTGCGTTCGAGGCGGAATCGATCCCTCAGATGTCGAGCAAACAGAACGCGATGGCGATTGCACGGCCCTACGGTGCGTTATCGATGCTGGCGGCTGCTCGGGACATTGCCGCTGTGCAGGCGACCCCGCAGCAGGTGAAAAAGGCCCTTTGCCCAGAGATCAGGAAGCCAAGCAAAGAGGATGTTGAGAAGGCGGTGCGCGTCGAGTTCGGAAGGCATGTCGCGGTGCGGACGTTTTTGCATCAGTATCCGTTAGGTAAACATAACCATGCGTTCGATGCGCTCGGGGTCTACGTGGCCACCCGGGATTCGGACATCATGAGGGCTTTGAAGCGGAGTGCGTAACGAATGGGAAAGAGCTGTACGAGGCGAGCTGCAGAGTATTGTCTCCGCGATGTCATCGACTTTGGGTGTCCAAGTGAGATGGCAGCTCGATGTGTCGCAGCTGAATGTCGATCGGGCGGTGCCGAAGTTCGTGCTGCCGACTCGTCTGGAGCAGTTCGCCCCTTCGCCGTCTGTGAGCATGGCGCCGTCGGTGCGGCACCAGGCAGAGCGCACGCGCAGCGGGCTCGCACGTCGCGTCGGGGATCTGTGGGGGCAGCACCGTGCGAGGTGCCCCGATCTGTGGAGCTTCGTTTCGTGGGCGCAGGCCGAGCAGGCATCCACGCCGGATACCCGCGAGTTGTCGGCCGTCGATTATGCGGCGCGAATGAGGACCGGCCGTGACCTCCGCGAAATCGAAGAAGAAGTCGAGGCGCCCGACAGCGGAGCAGACAGCGGCATCGGCTCCGAAGAAGGCCGCGAAGAAGGCGCCTAAGCGGCCTGCGAAGAAGAAGGCGAAGAAGGCGAGCAAGGCGAAGACCAACAAGAACTCACCACAGGTCACGCGCGCGGTGCCCGAGTACATCCCGCGGCCGGGCCCAGCGCTTGCGCACACTTCGATGGTGCTACGCAGAATGGCGGCGACTGATTTTCTCGCCGACCCTGACGGCCATTCTACGCGCTGGCACTACGAGCGCAAAGACCGCGCGTATGCCGAGACGATAGCTTGGCGGACGTTCGAGGAATGGGCGATCAATGACAAATGGGTCCAGCGGCGTGTGGGCTACTGGGAAGAGATAGAGCGACGTGTGCAAGAGCACATGGCAGATGAGTTTTTGCGTCGCAGGCTGGCGGACCTGGAGAAGTTTGAGAGCCGACTCGAAGCCCTCGACGAGCTACTCAACCCGCTCAGGGATCCGGTCACGGGCATCATGCTACGCGACGAGAAGACGCACATGCCGATGTTCGCGCTCGAACTTCCGAGTATGGATAAGTTCGCGACTATGTACCTGAAGCTCCACGAGCGCGTTCTGCTGCTGCGCGGTGAGGCGACTGCGCGCACGGAGCAGCTGCTCGCGAAGCCCGAGACAGGCGATGCGCTCGCACTCAACGAGCACCTGAAGGAACCTGCGGCCATCGCGCCCAAGTTCAGCAAGAGCGATTTGCGGGCGATGGCGACTCAGCTGCTGCGTGCCCGCGAGCCCGCGCTCGGCGGCACACCCGAGACTGACCCTAATATCATTGACGCACCAGTGGAGGATCCCTCATGAACGCGACCCTGCATAAATACGATAGAGGCCACCTAGATAAAGCGTTGCTGGCGATGCTGCTGGAAGCCGGCGAGGCGGAAAAGAAAGGCTACGAACTGGTCGGGTATCAGGTGGTTGAGAGCGAGCGCTGTGTCGCGACGATGTACCGGAAAGTCAAACGAGCCCCCCCCACGGGCGCATCGTTGATTGGTGAGTAACCATGCGCATCCTAGCCTCAACTATCCTTGTCTTCGTCACCACGTGCGCTGCTCCCGTCGAAGCACCGGCTGACCCTGTCCCGTACTGGGATGCTTCGGTAGATACTTCTGTGGTGGGGGCCAACCCGGAGCCCGTAGAGATTGTACTGCCCCTCGAAGAGGAGGACGTGCGAGCGTACGTGATTGAGCGGCGTGGTGAGGGGCCGTTGGGCACGCGCGACGCGGGCGTTCTGCTGGGCCGCATGACGGTGAGTGAGGGCACGTCATTGCAGCCGTTGCGCGAGGGGTGGAAGCTCGACCTGGAGGGCATCTTGCAGGTTGCGCGCATCACGCAACTCAAGCGCGAGACACTCTGGGATAGCCTGTCGCGGCTGAGCCCACATGTTGCGATGATCGAGGAGTACACCAGGCCGCGGCAGCGCTGGACCAGTACACTCCCGGCCTTTGGTGAAGAAGCCCCATCGGGGTGGGAAGAATGCACGACCTGGTATAGGGCGCACAAGCGCCAGCATGGGCTACCCAAGGGCTGCAACGGCACCTGGAAGGCAGGACACAGAAACTGGGTGACGATACGCGATTACGCGATCAGCTTGGTCGAGTCGAATGAGGAACCACCGCAGGCTGTGCAGGGCTACCCTACGACGTGGGGCGGCATTATGGATATCCACACGTACATGGCGAACAACCCGAATGCGTGCTGGTTGGCGTCGCCAGGGACTGCTGGGTATTTCTTCGGCAAGCAGGGATACGCGGGAAACGAATGCCAAGAGGTGCCTGCGCGGCTGGTTAAAGAGAGCAAGATAATAAGCGTGCGGATCATGATGCGCGGCATGAGAAAAAAGCTACGTAGGCCCGAACCCGCGGAGTGAGTATGGTTGATATGACAGTCACGATTCAGGGCCCAGATGGGACGCAGCGCTACTCTGTGCGCGCCCCTGTCGCGGCTGCGCGCGCGGGGCAGGCGTTGGCCCGTGCGGTGGAAGTTGGTTTCGCGCTACTCGGCGCGCACTACAGGAAGGAACCGGATGAGCAACAACGGATGGAAACAAGGCGATTTCACTAGGCGGTGCTACGGATACGAGAGCGATAGCCTCGACAAGGCGAAGCTCATCGAGGTGATCATCAAGGTCGACGGGAAGGTGATCGTGCAGGTGCAGGCGCGTGAGCCGGGCATGATCGCGGTGATCAGCAAGCCCGATGCGCAGGGCATCGAGGTCGACATGATCGAGGCGGCGCGCGGGCGGTACATCGATCGCGCAGTACCTGATCAATCAGGCCTTCCGCAGCCCTGGCATTTCGAGGCGATGGGCATGACCGATGGCTAAACGAGCCCGCACCATCTACGTGCCGGTCGACAAGGTGATCTGCGCGCCATGCCTCCACCCGACCAAGGGGCTACCGGCAATCGTCGCCAACTACTTCGCGCACACGATCATGGATCCGCCGTACAGCGAATGGGTCCACGAGAAGAAGATGAGCGCGAGTACCAAGGGAGGAACCGTGCGCGGCAGCCCTGGTCCTGCGCCTGTGACGTTTCCACCCCTCACGCTAGATGAGATAAGCAGGGTGGCGGCGGAGGTTGTTCGCACGACGCGCGGATGGGCGGTCATCTTTTGCGCGGATGACGACATTCGCGCGTGGCGCGATGCGCTGGCGGCTGCGGGCGCGCGCCGCGGTGTGACTTGCATCTGGACCAAGCCGAATGGCGCCCCGAAGTTCCACGGCGATGGCCCTGCGCAGCCGTGTGAGCACATGGTGACTGCGTGGTGTGGCGACGGACGCTCTGTGTGGAACGGCGGCGGTAAAATGGGGCACTACGTTTGCAGTCGAGTGACTGGGAACTACAGGCACGAAACACAGAAACCGGTTCGCCTCATGAAGAACCTGATCCTAGACTTCACGAAGCCGGGCGACCTCATCGCGGACCTGTACGGCGGCGGGGGCACGACGGCTGTAGCGGCAAAGCAATGCGGTAGGCGCTACGTGCTGTGGGAGGTCGACTCGAAGCACACGAAGGCGTCGCGCAGATGGATAGCGGGCACGTCCGAGCAGCTAGACATGGAGCGGGCGTACCATCGAGCGCGTGCGGGTGCGTTCGATGCAGGTGCCACGAAACCCCCGAAGGTCACACAGTCGGAGCTTGCGCTGGATGCCCCTGAGCCTACCTAATATCCC
>Ga0114947_10000013_pt1 | contig 40222 bp, 33 predicted proteins | sample CR02metaG_FD_99656 | JGI IMG/M metagenome (GOLD analysis project Ga0114947, IMG submission 99656) | Deep subsurface microbial communities from Mariana Trench to uncover new lineages of life (NeLLi) - CR02 metaG | ecosystem: Environmental > Aquatic > Marine > Ocean trench > Sediment ...
AACCCCAGTCCGACTATAAAGCGGATAAAATTAGGGTGCTTGAGGGGCTGGAGGCGGTAAGAAAAAGGCCCGGTATGTACATCGGAGATACCGCCGAGAGGGGTCTCCACCATCTAGTCTACGAGGTCGTGGACAACTCCATCGATGAGGCCATGGCCGGTCAGTGTGACTATATCCATGTCACGATTCATATTGACAACAGTGTCACGGTTATCGACAACGGCAGGGGGATCCCTGTCGACATGCACGCTACCGAGAAAATACCTGCCGCCCAGGTGGTCCTTACCAAATTGCACGCTGGGGGCAAATTCGATAAGGGCGCTTACAAAGTATCTGGTGGACTTCATGGTGTGGGATTGTCCGTGGTCAACGCATTGGCGGAAGACCTGGAATTGCAAATCAAACGGGACGGCAAGGTCTATCAACAACACTACCAACGTGGGGCCCCCACGGGAGAGCTAAAGGAGGTGGGTACCTCAAAGGAGAGAGGAACCCGAATTACCTTTAAACCCGATGCGCAAATTTTTGAGACCAGCGATTTCAGTTTCGACATCCTTTCCCAGAGACTCAGGGAACTGGCCTTCCTCAACAGGGGCGTCACGATCATAATCGAGGACGAAAGAAGCCAGAAAAAACACGAGTTCCTTTACACAGGGGGTATTATCTCCTTTGTGGAGCATCTCAATCGTGCCAAGAGCCCCATCCACCCCAAGGTCATCTATCTGCAAGGCGAAAGAGAAGGAGTCGATATCGAGATTGCCATGCAGTGGAATGACGGTTACGCAGAGAGCGTTTTTTCCTTCGCGAACAATATCAATACCATCGAGGGCGGGACCCATCTCATCGGTTTTAAATCTGCCCTGACCCGAACCATCAATAGCTACACCACCGACAAGAGTCTGCTGAAAAAAGGCGAAGAGAACCTTCAGGGGGAGGATGTTCGTGAAGGGCTGACCGCAGTCATCAGCGTAAAAGTCCCCGAGCCCCAATTCGAGGGGCAGACCAAGACCCGCCTGGGGAATAGTGAGGTCAAAGGGATCGTCGAGACGATGATCAATGATAAACTGGCAACCCACTTTGCCGAGCATCCCGGAGATGCGAAGAAGGTGGTAATGAAGGGAGTCGAGGCCGCACGGGTGCGCGAGGCTACGCGTAAGGCCAAAGAACTAGCACGGCGAAAGGGGGCTTTGGACTCGGCTTCCCTCCCGGGGAAGCTGGCAGACTGCCAAGAACGGGATCCATCGTTAAGTGAACTGTTTCTTGTGGAAGGGGATTCCGCCGGAGGCTCGGCCAAACAGGGAAGAGACCGACGGAATCAGGCTATACTTCCCCTCAAGGGGAAGATCCTCAATGTCGAAAAGGCCCGCTTGGACAAGATGCTCTCTTCTCAGGAAATTCGTCTCATGATCACTGCATTGGGATCGGGGATCAGGGAGGACTACGTTCCGGAGAAGCTCCGCTACCACAGTGTCATCATTATGACGGATGCGGACGTGGACGGTGCTCATATTCGAACGTTGCTCCTCACCTTTTTCTACCGCCAGATGCCTGGCCTGCTAGAGAGAGGTTATCTGTTTATCGCACAACCACCCCTGTACAAGGTCAAACGTGGCAAGCAGGAACGATACCTTAAGGATGATAACGCCCTAGAAGATTATCTGATTGAGGTGGGGACGGAAAATACGCGGGTCCGATTGAACGGAGGCGGCAATAGTCTCACGGGACAGCCCCTCCAGGGATTTATTAAAAAGGTCAGCCGATGGGACAAACTCATGGACATGGTGGTCCGTAAGAAAAAAGATCGCGCGGTCCTGGAGGCTCTCCTGCTGGAGCGGGATTTTAAGGAGGAGACGCTCAAGGATTCCAACAAGCTCAACCAGATTGCGACACAGTTGGCCTCCTATATCAATCTCCTGGCCCCTGACCGGGCCCCCTTGTCCTCCACACTCCAGGAGGACCCGGAGCACAACTGTTTTAAGCTTGTCTGCACCACCAGGTCTAATGGAACGGGCACGCAGACGGTGATCGACCGTGAATTCCTGCAAAGCCCTGAGTACAAAGAAATCAAGCGGCTCCATACGGATCTCATCGCATCAGGCTCGCCACCCTACCAGGTGGAGAACGGTGAGCCAGAGACGAAGCTACGATCTTTAAAAGAACTCTTGGAATACATCATGGGGCGGGGGAAGAAGGGGCAGTACATTCAGCGTTACAAAGGGCTGGGAGAAATGAACCCTGAACAACTCTGGGAGACAACCATGAATCCAGAAACTCGTGTTCTCCTGCAGGTTCGAATTGAAGACGCTGTGGAAGCCGATGTTGTTTTCTCCACCCTGATGGGCGACGAAGTGGAGCCGCGGCGGAAGTTCATTGAAGAGTATGCCCTCACGGTAAAAAACCTGGACATTTAGTCTCGGGATTGTTCAATCAGTTCAAGCCCTTCAATCAGTTCAATAGGATTGGAACCACCTGAACGTTTTAAACCTCTTGAACCATCATAGTTAGTCGACATGGAAGCCACCCTTAAGCAGCAGAAAGTTCCTGTTTATATCGAAGATGAGATGCGTCAGTCCTATATGGACTACGCCATGAGCGTCATCATTGGCCGGGCGGTACCCAACGTGTGCGACGGGCTCAAACCGGTTCATCGACGGGTCCTCTATGCCATGTACGACATGAACAATTCCTGGAACACCCCCTACAAGAAGTCTGCCCGCGTGGTGGGCGATGTCATCGGGAAATATCACCCACATGGGGATGTGGCGGTCTATGACACCATCGTGCGCATGGCCCAGGACTTCTCCATGCGGTACCTCTTGGTGGATGGGCAGGGAAATTTTGGCTCCGTAGACGGTGACCCACCTGCGGCCATGCGGTACACAGAGATCCGCATGACCCGAATCGCCGAGGAGATGTTAGCGGACATTGATAAAGAGACCGTCGATTTCATTTCCAACTACGATGATTCCATTAAAGAACCCACGGTCCTACCCTCCCGGATTCCCAACCTCCTGATCAACGGGGGTTCTGGCATTGCGGTGGGGATGGCTACCAATATCCCTCCACACAACCTGGGAGAAGTGGTGAACGGGTTGGTGGCCATGGTGGAAAATCCGGATATCACTATCGACGAGCTCATGAACTATATCCCTGGCCCTGACTTTGCTACCGGGGGGTACATTTATGGTAAGGAGACCATCCGTCAAGCCTACAGGGAGGGACGGGGGAGCATCCAGATGCGAGCCAAACTCTTCACTGAGACAGTGAAGCGCACTGGTAAAGAGCAGATCATCATCCGTGAGATTCCTTTTTTGGTGAACAAGGCTCGCCTCATCGAGCATATGGCCGTGCTGGTACAGGATAAAAAGATCGAGGGGATCGCAGACCTGCGCGATGAATCCGATCGCGAGGGGATGCGTATCGTCGTGGAGCTCAAGCGCGATGCCGTGCCCGAGGTGGTGATCAACCAGCTTTACAAGCACACGGCCTTACAGGAGTCTTTTGGCGTCAACATGCTGGCCATTGCTGACGGGCGACCCAAGATCCTCAGCCTGAAGGACGCCCTAAAGGCCTTCCTGGACCACCGCAAAGAGGTGGTCACACGCCGCACCGCCTATGACCTACGCAAGGCCGAAGAACGTTTGCACATCCTGGCAGGGTTGAAAATTGCCCTGGACCATCTCGATCGGGTGATCAAGCTCATCCGCGAGTCCAAGGACCCTAAGACGGCCAAGGAAGGTCTCATGGCCAGCTTTGGTTTGTCGGAGATTCAGGCCCACGCCATTTTGGACATGCGGCTCCAGAGACTCACGGGCCTGGAGAGGGAAAAGGTGTTGAGCGAGCACCAAGAAACTACGGCACTCATCAACAAGTTACAAGGGATCCTGGCCGATGAAACGGCAATTTATCGGATCATCGTTGAAGAGCTTCAGCAGATCAAGAAGGAATACGGTGACCCGCGCCGAACTGAGATCATCGATCAGTCCGAGGAGATTTCGGTAGAGGATCTCATCGTCGATGAGGACATGGTCGTCACCGTGTCACACGAGGGCTATATCAAACGTAACCCCGTGACCCTTTACCGTGCCCAACACCGTGGAGGTAAGGGAAAGGTGGGGGCAACGACGCGAGATGAAGATTTTCTCGAGCACCTATTCGTGGCTTCTACCCATTCCTATATCCTCTTTTTTACCACCATTGGTAAAGTCTATTGGATTAAGGTTCATGAGTTACCACAGGCAGGGAGGGCGGCAAGGGGAAAGGCCATTGTGAACCTCCTCAATTTGGCAGAGGGAGAGAAAATTTCCGCCTTCCTCCCGGTTCGTGAGTTTCAAGAGGGGCGCTTTGTGGTTTTTGCCACCAAAGGGGGAGCGGTCAAAAAGACCGAACTCTTGGCCTATTCTAATCCTCGCTCCACAGGAATTCGCGCCATCGGCTTGGAGCCAGGGGATGAAGTCATTGGAGTCCGTTTAACGGACGGACAGCAAGAGGTCCTCCTCTCAACCCTCAATGGACAGTCCATTCGCTTCAAGGAAGGTCAGGTCCGGCCCACTGGGAGGGGAACCTTTGGAGTGAACGGGATCAGTCTGGAGGACGAAGACCGCGTGGTGAGCATGGAGATGCTTAGCCAAAGCGCTAGCCTCTTGACCGTGGCGGAGAATGGCTATGGGAAGCGCACCGCCATGGAAGAGTACCGTCTCCAATCGCGCGGTGGTAAGGGTATCATTACCATGAAGACCACCGACAAGACTGGACGGGTCATCGCGGTCCATCAGGTCACCGATGATGACCAACTCATGATGGTAACGAACAATGGCAAAATCATTCGTCTAAGGGTAAAGGACATCAGCATCATCGGTCGAAATACCCAGGGCGTCCGTCTCATTGAGATGGAAGACGGAGGGCGAGTCGTAGCCGTAGCGCGGCTGGCGGAAAAAGAAGACGAGGACGAAGCAGAAGGGCAGGAACAGAAAGATTAATTTCGTTAATTGTATACTCGCTAATCGTATATTCGTTAGCTGCATATGCCCTCGTCAATGAGCGAGTAATCGATTTACCAATAGCGATTAACGATTAACCGGACCCCATATTTGGTTGACCAGTAACCAATAACGATTAACGATTTGTGAGGGCCATGGGACGGGCAATAGGGGTCATTGGGGCTGGAGGCTGGGGGACGGCCCTAGCCAAACTGCTGTGCGAAAAAGGTGATGAGGTTACTCTGTGGTGTCACGGAGAGGCGACCTTTCGGGAGATGGAGGCGAAGGGTGAAAATGTAACCTATCTCCCTGGGGTACCGCTACCCCGACAGCTCAAAATCACCCGTTCTCTGAAAGAGGTGGTTCCCGATAAGGAGGTCCTGCTCTTTGCAGTACCCTCCCATCTCGTACGTGAAGTGATGCAGGGGGCTGTGCCCCATATGGTCCCCCACACCACCCTGGTTTGTGGGACCAAGGGGATTGAGGAAGGGAGCCTTTTGACCATGGGTGAGGTCCTCATCGACCTCTTCGGTGAGCCAAAGAGGAGACATCTGACATTCCTTTCCGGTCCCAGCTTCGCCCTCGAGGTGGCGCGGGGACTTCCGGCGGCCATCACGCTGGCTGCCTATGACGATGAGGTGGGCAGTGATGTTCAAAAGACCCTGAGTACCCAGAACTTTAGAGTCTATACGTCGCAGGATGTAATCGGGGTACAAATGGGTGGAGTGGTTAAGAATGTGATCGCCATAGCCGCAGGGATCAGTGACGGGTTGGCCCTGGGGGACAACGCCCGTGCCGCATTGATGACCCGCGGTTTGGCTGAGATGACGCGTCTCGCCGTGAGGATGGGCGCAGACCCGCTAACCCTATCAGGGCTTCCCGGTCTAGGGGACCTGATTTTGACTTGTGCGGGGGAGTTGAGCCGAAATCGTAGGGTGGGTCTGGAAATTGCCAAAGGGCGAAAGGTCAGCGATATTTTGGCTGGCATGCGTATGGTGGCCGAGGGCGTCCGTAATACTCGTTCGGTGCGTCTCCTAGCCCAACGGCTGGAGGTTGAAATGCCCATCGTCGAGCAGATGTGCCAGGTCCTATATAAGGGGAAAACCCCCATGGGCGCGGTCCGCGACCTCATGCAACGGACTCTCAAACGTGAGCTTCCATGACAGGGGATCCGTTCCACCGGCAAATGCGCAGGTCAAAATTGACAAGGGTTGAACTCTATGATTGAAATAGAGAACTGGTAACTTATGCGGCTTGAGGATCTCATATGAAGCGGACTTATCAACCAAGCAATATCAGGCGGAAGAGGACGCACGGTTTCCGGGCACGGATGGCTACCCCTGGGGGACGCAAGGTGCTAAGCCGGAGAAGGGCGAAGGGACGGAAGAAACTGACTGTTACGATACCGCCGAAACAGGCTCGCTCGTAGAACGGAGCGGAAAGTTGTCGCAGGGCAGGGAAAGGTTCCCAAAGAGAGCCCGCCTTACCAGACGCTCTGAGTTTCTCAGCCTTTCACGCGGGGGGAAAGAGGTCTATACCCCACACTTTATAGTCATTAGCAGGGCTAATGCTAGGGAAGTCCATCGACTCGGCATCACGGTCAGCGCGAAGATAGGGTGCGCAGTGATCCGTAATCGGATTAAGAGATTCCTGCGCGATTATTTCCGTAGGCACCAAAACTCCCTGTCTGTCCATCGGGATCTGCTAATCATTGCCAGGAAAGGGGCGGCAGATCTGTCTCATGACCAGGTGGTGAGGGAACTCGGGAAGGCCTGTACTTCCCTGTGGAGTTGAGAGGTATGGCGGATTTAAGTAGCAGGGGGCTCATTCTTTTTCTTTCAGGGTATCGCCGTTTCCTGTCGCCTCTCCTACCCCCATCCTGCCGTTTTTTCCCCAGCTGTTCGGCTTTTACCCTTGAGGCCGTGAATCGGCATGGGTGCCTCAAGGGGCTTTGGCTTGGGCTGCTTAGGTTTCTCCGCTGCCACCCGCTTCACCAGGGTGGTGTCGACCCGGTTCCGTAAAATCCACCATGGAAAAAAACGTCCTTATAGCCATCGTTCTCTCGATTGCCATTCTCATCCTTTATCAAGAGTTCGTGGGCCGTTACTATGGGACTCCTCAGGAGAACAAACCTGCACAGGAAGTCACTGCCCCACGAAGGCCTTTACCCGTGCCCATTGAAGAGGCTCAAAGGGTCACTCCAATGGCTCCGCTGCAGCAGCAAACTGAACGAACTCAACAAACTCAACAAACCCAGTTGCCTGTTAAGGAGTTCAGGGTCGAGACCGATCTCTACATTGCCGTCTTTACTAACCGGGGCGGGCGACTGAAGAGTCTGGTGTTGAAGCAATACCGCACCTCAGTCGAGCAGGAGAGTCCACCCTTTGAGATGGTCACCTCGAGCCCCGGAGTTCCCTATCCCCTGGGTGTACAGGTACAATTACCGGGAGAGGCTCCTTTCAATGACGAGCGACTGGTTTATGAGGTTCCGGGAGGCAGCCTCAACCTGACCGGTGATACCCAAAGGACTCTGCTGTTCAAGGGCCAAATCCCAGGAGGGGGAATCCTGACCAAAAGATTTACCTTTACGGGTTCCACCTACCCCATTGGTTTGGAGGTCTCCATTCAAGGTCGGAGTGGGACCCCGCCGCCGCGCCTGGTCTTGACCACGGGTAGAAACGGTGGGGACCTCAAGAAGGACACCGTGTTTGAAGGGCTCATTGCCTTGGTGGGGGGAAAACTCATCCGCGAGGCCGCAGAGGATATCGGTGCAGGGAAGGAGCTGAATGGAGAAATTGCTTGGGCGGGTTTTGGCTTTACCTATTTTATCCTTGCCGTCCTGCCCGATGCACCGGCAAACCAGACCGTGAGCGTTGAAACGATCGGTGGCGGCTTCCTCATGTCAATGGGCAGCCAAGCCTCAACCGGTTCCCTCCAGACGGCCCGATTCACCCTGTTCCTGGGTCCCAAGGACCTTGATGTACTGAAGGCCCTCGGCAATGGTTTGGACCGCTCCATTGATTTTGGTTACTTTACCTTCGTCTCCGCGCCGCTGCTTCACATTTTGCGATTTTTCCACCGCTTTACCGGCAACTATGGCATTGATATCATTCTGCTTACCATCATAATCAAACTCCTCCTCGCTCCCCTGACACACAAGAGTTTCGTCTCCATGAAGCAAATGCAGAAGCTGCAACCGCAAATGCAGCGTATCCGGGATCGATTTAAAGACGACAAGGAGAAAATGAATCGAGAGATCATGGATCTCTACAAGCGCAACAAGGTGAACCCCCTGGGGGGGTGTCTCCCCATGGTGCTTCAGTTTCCGGTCTTCATAGGGCTCTACAACGCGTTGCGCACGCCGATCGATCTGCGTCATGCCTCTTTCCTGTGGATCAAGGACCTCTCACGGCCCGATTATGAGGCCTTGCCGTTCACCTTGTTGGGCTGGAAGGTAGGGCTCCCGATCCTCGTCCTTCTTATGGGTGCCAGCATGTTCCTACAGCAGTGGATGTCACCCTCTGTGGGCGACCCGAATCAACGAAGAATGATGATGATGATGCCAGTGGTCTTCACAGTGTTGTTCGTTACCTTTCCCGCTGGCCTTACTATTTACTGGTTTGTCAATAATATTCTGACCATCGGGCAACAGTATCTCATCAATCGTATGACAAAGTAGAACACTCTGTGTTGGAGGTAGCTTTTTCATGGAGCATGTGGAAGCCGAAGGTGACACCATCGATAGGGCCATTGCCAATGCCCTGAAGGTTCTGGGAGTAGAGCGCGACCGCGTGACGGTGGAGATCCTCGTGGAGTCGAAAAAGGGAGTCCTCGGAATTGGCAGCCGCAAGGCTCGGGTTCGAGCTTCACTGCGCAATACCTTAGCCCTTGAAGAGGAAGGTCGGCAGGAAGAGCAGGAACCTAAAGAAGAGGGGCTGACGGAGGAAAGACTAGAGGCTGTCAGGGAAAATGGGAAAGAGATCTTGGCCGAGATCATTAGGCTTATGGGAATTGAGGCTACGATCGAGATCAAGCCCGGGGATAGCCGAGCAGAAATCATTCTCAACATTCAGGGAGGAGATGGGGGGCTTCTGATCGGTCGCAGGGGCCAGACCCTGGAGGCCTTACAGTACATGGTCACGCGGGTAGTGAGCGACCGGCGTGGTACCGAGGGTCTCCAACTGATCGTCGATACAGAAAACTACCGCGAGCGGCGCAGAAAAACCCTCGAGGATATGGCATTGAGGTTGGGGGAAAAGGCCAAGAGGAAAAGAACGGCAGTGAGCATCGATTCCCTGAGCGCACGGGACCGCCGTATCATTCACCTGACCCTGGAAGACGACCCTTGGCTCACCACCAAGAGTCTTGGCAGAGGTGATTACCGTCGTCTACTCATCATTCCCGAAGGGGACCGGAAAAAGAAGGAACAAGAAAAAAGTACGGTTCCTAATGGGCCGGAGCCAAGGGCCAACGGTAAGAATAAGGTTAGCCCCTCAGGTTAACCCCGGTCCGACAAAAACACTAAAATATGCGCGACCGTGGAGTACAAGTCGCAAGAGTTTTGGCCCTAGGGGAGATGGTTCCGTAACTTCACTGACAGTGAGTTTTGGATTACATGGTGCAAACCACTCTTCGACATGGTCTGGTGCTCAGCATAGGTGATTTCTTCCCTTCGAGGGCCTCATGGTTCGAATACCTCACCATGACCCTGAGCATGGTCGAAGGGTCATGGCCTTGAGCCTGTCGAATCGGTCGAACCGGCGACCGCTTAATGTCGGATCGGGGTTAACAGGCCGTCCATAGTGGTATTGAATCCCTGACTGGAAGACCCACCCCTGACTCGGTCTTGACCCTTTGCGAGGCCGAGTGCTAGGATCTCCACGAAATCATCAGTTTCGGAAAGGGAAAGAAGTGAAGATCTATAATTTCGACCTTATCGCCTATCCGGGAGTTCCAACCGATGCCCCTGGCACCCCGGTTCCCAACAGTTACTTTGAGCCTGCTGCCGGTATTCAAAACTATCAGGAGCACCTTGATGAAATGGAGTACTGTGAAGAGCTCGGTTTCGAAGGTGTCGTTTTCAATGAGCATCACTACAGCGGCTATGGCATGATGCCCTCGCCCAACTTGATCGCTGCGGCGCTCAGTCGGAAAACCAGTCGGATCAAGATCGGCGTTTTGGGGAATGTCCTGCCGCTACGTCACCACCCGGTGCGTGTGGCTGAAGAGTACGCCATGCTCGACTGTCTGACGGGGGGACGGCTCATCGCCGGGTTCGTTCGGGGTATTCCCGCGGAATATCTCTGGTACCATATCGACCCCAATGAATCTCGAGGCCGTTTTGAAGAGGCATATGAGCTCATCATGACCGCGTGGAGTCAGCCCGTTTGGAGTTACCATGGCAAGTTTTTTCATCTCGAAAACTGTGCCCTCTGGCCACGGCCCATCCAGCAGCCCCATCCCCCGGTTTGGATTGCCGCGCGTAGCTCGGAGTCCATTGAGTGGTGCGTCAAGCAGCGTACGCCGGTGGCTCAGATCTACCAGACCACAAGCCAGATCGAGGACACGTTCAACTATTATCGGAAGGTGGCCCTGGATGGAAATTGGGAGGTTGGCCCTGAACAGTTTATACTCACTCGTCACATTTACGTTGATGAAACAGATGAAAAGGCCCGTCAGTTGGCTGAACCTGCTCTGCGCTACTTTTTTACCCTGCTGAATCGTGGTTTCAACCAGGGCTCAAGCCAAGAAGCCGACGCGAGGCAACAGATTAGGGCAGCGCTCTACACCGATCGCTCCTTCAGCTATTTCCGCGCGGGCAATCGCGAGCGTATCGATTTCTCGAAACTCAGCTGGGAAGAGCTCGACGAGGCGGGGTTTGTGATTGCGGGTAATCCTGACACCGTGGCACGGAAACTCAACGGTCAGATGGGTCAAGTGGGGGCCGATCATTTTATGGGAATGTTTCATATCGGCAATTTAAGTCACCGAAAGGTCCTGGCCTCTCTGGATCTCTTCAAAAATGAGGTGATGCCTCAGTTGGAACACAGTGAAAGTGGCGTTACCTCCGATCGCCCGTAAAATCCAAAATTACCCGACTAAGGCCGGCAAATCTGTTCTGGCAAACCATTGCGCCCTATGAGAATAGCCTATTTTGATCTGATTTCGGGTTTGAGTGGAGACATGACCGTGGGTGCCCTGCTTCACCTGGGTCTTCCTCGGCAAAAACTGGCTCAGGAGCTGGGCAAGCTACGGGGTGTGAAATATCGCCTTCAGGTCAGTAAGAAGCTTGTCCATGGGATTCAAGCGACGCGCTTTCAGGTCAGGGTCGAAGAAAAAGGTCATGAGCGGAGCTGGAGGCAGATCCAACAGCTGATCAAGGGGAGCTCTCTCAAATCCGAGGTTAAGGAGCGCGGGCTGGATATCTTTGCCAAGCTGGCAGAGGTGGAGGGAAAGATCCACGGAGTCCAACCTGAAAAAGTCCATTTTCATGAAGTGGGTGCCGTTGATTCAATCGTAGATATTATGGCCGCCGCCATAGGTATCCATTACCTGAAGATCGATTCCTTTGTGTTCTCTCGTATTCCGCTTGGCCGAGGTCTGATTCGCTCAAGACATGGCCCGTTACCCTTACCGGCGCCCGCCACACTCGAACTTTTGAAAGGGCTGCCAGTTCAATGGACCCATCTCGATGGCGAAACCATTACCCCAACAGGTGCCGCGATCGTTCGCGCCCTGGCCTCTCATGTTGGGGAAATACCGCAGATGACCATCGAAAAGATCGGTTATGGGGCTGGAGAAAGAGAGTTCCCAGACCGACCGAACCTGGTACGGGTTCTCTTGGGTGAAAAATCTCCCACCTGGGGCCAAGACGAGATGCTGGTCATGGAGACAAACATCGATGACATGAACCCTGAGATCTACGACTATCTCTTGGATCGTCTGTTTGCGAACGGGGCCCGTGACGTCTCTCTCTCGCCGATCCAGATGAAGAAGAACCGGCCCGGTATCCTGCTGCGGATCATTGCCGAACCCTCCAGCAAGAACAAACTTGCGGAAATTGTATTTAAAGAGACCTCCACCATAGGGCTCCGTTATTACCCAGTAGGGCGGGTGATGCTAAAGCGGTCCTCCCAACGCCTCAAAACTAAGTATGGAACCATCAGCGTCAAGGTCGTTGAAACGCCTGGAGAAGGGAAAAGGGCGACCCCCGAATATGAGGAGATAAAAAAGCTTGCCGAAAGGAAACGAGTCCCCTTGAAGGTGCTCTATGATGAGGTCCTCAAAGTTTTCAAGGGGAGGTAAACCCCGTACCACGGGCTCAGGTCTGTGACTTTGCCCTGTGGAGTAACCTCTCGGTCGACACCGCTCATCTCAGTCATGGGTAATACTCCACGGGGTTGCAGGGAGTCCAGAACATTCATCCCCGCGCTTACGCACGTCGTGTTCTGTGGTACGGGGTAAACTTGTGTTAGGAAGGATCCTCCCGTTGCAAGACCGGGTCCAAAAGGCTGAGACGGATTTTCTCCTGGAAGAGCGTCGAGATAAATGATGGTCTGATTCCTACACCAGCGCCCTGAAGTTGCGTGGCTGTCAGGTGGGGGATCTTTCCCAGGCACGGGATGGAGGTCAGTGCTTGCAGCGATCTGGCGTTGGTCTTTGTGGCAGGAGAGGGATGGCTCTCGAGATCATTGAGGATATATCCCACCACCTCTATTCCAATACGCGAAGCATGCGCTAACGTGAGCAGGGTATGATTGATGGCCCCAAGGCGATTTGCAACCACCACAATTACCGGAAGGTTTAACCGACGCACCAGATCCGCATAGGTGAAACGCGACTGGAGGGGAACCAAAAGCCCCCCGGCTCCTTCCACGAGAGTCAGGTCATTTGAGCCGCTCATCTCACTGTATATCTGGCTGAGCAGGGAGAAATGGATTTCAATACCAGCTTCCTCTGCGGCCACACTGGGAGCCAGGGGGGACGACAAGCGATAGGGGCAGATTCGATGGAGGGGTTCCTCGCTTTCTGAGGCCTCTTTAAGATAAAAGGCGTCTTGAGGGAAAAGCTCCCCCTCTCTGTCTTGGCAACCCGTTTCCACGGGTTTCATGACACCGATCTTATAACCCAACCCTCGCAGGGCGCTGGCCAGCCCGCAGCCGACGAGGGTTTTGCCTACGCCCGTGTCTGTTCCAGTAATAAAGAGTCCTTTTCCCATTAACCCTCGGTAACGAGCCGGATGGATTCGTAGACCACGTCGAGAAGCGTTTTCATCTCGCCTTCGGTGATGCTCAGTGGAGGCATTAATATGATGACGTCTCCCAAGGGACGTACAATGACACCTCTCTTCCTCGCCTCGAGGATGACACGGTGAGCCGTTCGCGACTCTGCTGGATATTCCTTCAAGGTCTCCTTTTCCGCCACCAGTTGGATGCCCACCATGAAACCCCATTGACGAATATCACCCACATGGGGCAAGGGGAGAAATTCTTGTTCCAGCCTGCTCTTGAAAATTTGGATCTTGGGCTGCATCTTCTCCAAGATCCTCTCACTTTGGAAGAGCTCCAGGCTGGCCAGTGCTACGGCGCATCCCAGTGGATTACCTGTATAGGTATGCCCATGAAAGAAACTCTTGAATTCTCCGTACTCGCCAAGAAACGTAGAAAATATCTCCTCCGTGACCAGAGTCGCTGCTAAAGGTAGATAGCCGCCTGTCAATCCCTTCGCCAGACATAGGAGATCCGGGCTCACGCCTTCATGCTCACAGGCGAACATCCGGCCGGTGCGGCCAAAACCCGTGGCCACCTCATCGACAATCAGAATGACCCCGTTTGTGCGGCAGATGTCACTGAGGGATTTTACATAGCCCGGCGGTTGCGCCCACATTCCCGCAGCGCCCTGCATCAGAGGTTCTATGATCAGGGCTGCGAGGTTGTTTTTCTCCTTAAAGATTTGCTCCTCGGCTTCCTCAAGGGCCGCCTTCAAGGCCTCCTCGGCGATCATCCTGTGGTAGTAGCGAAAGATATGGGGGGGATTTAGGCGTAGGGTGGAAAAGAGCAGCGGGCGGTAAAAGCGGTGAAAGGTATCGGAGTATCCGAGGCTAACGGCACCCAAGGTGTCTCCATGATAGGCTTCTGCGAGGGTAGCGAGCCGAGTGCGGTTCTTTTCCCCTTTGAGTTGCCAGTATTGGCAGGCAATCTTGAGGGCGGCTTCAACGGCAGTAGCACCGCCGTCTGAGTAAAAAACGCGTCGTAACCCTGGCGGGGCAATCTTGATTAACTTTTCGGCGAGCCTAATCCCGGGGATGTGGGTGAGACCAAGGAAAGTAGAGTGGGCGATGGAGTCGAGCTGAGTTTTTACGGCCTCATCGAGTTCCTGCCTACGGTGACCATGGAGATTACACCAGAGGGAGGAGACCCCGTCAATGTATTTTTTGCCCTGGATGTCTACGAGGATGCACCCCTGTCCATTTGCGATAATGCAAGGTTCCTCCTCGATCCATTCCTGCATCTGGGTAAATGGGTGCCATAGATAGGTGTGGTCCAGCCTTTTTAGCTCATCATAGTCTGGGCTCATTTTCTTCCTTGACCTCTTTAAAGGCCTGGATTGCTTGTTTGAGATGCTCATCGGTATGGGTGGCCATGGGAGTAACACGCAGACGCGCCGACCCCGGTTGAACCGTAGGCGGACGGATCCCTTGGGCATAGACTCCCTTTGCGAGCAAACACTCTGAAAAGCTCATGCAGTCCCCAGCGTCGCCAATCATCAAGGGAAGGATCTGGCTGCTGCTCTTTCCCAGGGAAAAGCCGAGATCCTTGAGTTCGTTCCTGAGGTATTGGCTGTTGCGCCAGAGGGTGAAGCGCCTCTCAGGCTCTTTCTCCAAAAGATCAATGGCCGCGATCGCTATTGCCATCATGACCGGTGGGGGAGCCGTGGTAAAAATGAAACTGCGGCAACGGTTGATCAGCAACTCCCGCAGGTTTCGTTTCCCTGCCACATAGGCCCCAAACCCGCCCAATGCTTTTCCTAAGGTTCCCATCTGGACCAGCACTCTTTCCCTTAACCCCATTTCTGCCACGATTCCTGCCCCATTGGGGCCAAACATCCCAGTGGCATGTGCTTCATCGACCATGATCATGGCCCCGTGACGTTCCGCCAGATCCACGATCTCTTCCATGGGCGCAATGTCTCCATCCATACTAAAGACTGTCTCCGTAACGATCAACTTCCTGGCCTTTTTAGGCGCCTTTTTAAGGGCAGCCTCAAGGTGGTTTAAATTGCAATGGGGATAAACTACAACCTTTGCCCGCGAAAGACGACAACCGTCTATGAGGCTCGCATGATTTAGGGCATCACTAAAAAGCATATCCCCCTCACCTACCAGGGTTGAAAGGATGCCAACGTTTGCCTGGAAACCCGAATTGAAGACCAGGGCCGATTCGGTCCCTTTGAGTTTGGTAATGCTTTCCTCCAACTCCAGATGGAGGGTCATGTTTCCTGAAATCAGCCGGGAGGCCCCAGAGCCGCAGCCGTACCGTTCCAAGGCCTCTTTAGCCGCCGTTTCCAGCTTGGGATGATTGGCCAGGCCCAGGTAATTATTGGAGGAAAAGTTCAAGACCTCTCGACCGTCGAGAAGGATGGAGGGCCCTTGCTCTCCGTCCACCTGACGCAGTTGTCGGTACAGGCCTTGGCGCTTTATCTCAGCCAGCTCTGCCGCAATGGAATCTGCAGGCATCTTTTTCACTTATTATAGCCAGATGGGATTATCAACGGTGCTAATTACTCGTCTGGTTGAAAGCAGGTCAAAAGAAAGGGGCGGGCGGTAACCCCAGAGCCTGGATCAATGGGAGTTAGGATGATGGGTTCGTTACTGAAAAACCCTGTGCAATGGTGTAACAGGATATTAATTTTTCCTCGGCAATGGAGTGTGATAGGGATGTTTCCTTACATTGGGACGGAGATCAACAATGTGGTTCCTTCCTGGGTGCCGTTCTGAACATCAATCCTGCCTCCGTGTTGGGCCACGATCTGTTGAGCCACATAAAGTCCCACTGTATTGATTTCCTCTCCGCCTCTGCGTAGCTTTTTTCGTCTGTCAAAAAGGAAAGAGAGCTCCTCCGCCGAAAAGGGGGCCCCGCTGCTCCTGACGCCTACGACAATTTGTTTACCATGACCTAGCAGTCCTATGGTGACCTTGCCGCCCAAAGGAGAAAAGTCGATGGCATTGCTGATGAGGATTCCAATGGCGCGCTCCATCTGGACCCCGTCCAAGAAAACGGTTGGGAGATCGTTCGCTATCTCTTGCACAATCGTAATCTTCTTAACGTTGGCCTCCCGCTCTCGATCTTTCACGGCCTGGTCCACGATTCGTGCCATTTGCATGGGTGCCTTTTGGACTTCAAATTTACCCGCTTCCATGTCTGCAGCTTCGCCGTGGTTGGTCACAAGATCGTAGAGACGCCTGGCCAAGATCTCAACCCTTTTGATGGAGAGAAGCTGATGGGCTTCTGCCTGATCAGTACCGATGGTCAATGCCATCTCGAGGTAGCCGAGCATCGCGGCTAAGGGGGTCTTTAAATTACCTGTAATAGTGCTGAAGATCTCATCGGTGGACGCCTGTGATGGTTGAGCCGCAGGGGGCGCAAACGTTTTAAGCCCTGGAGCATCTTGTTTTGAGTTCAGGCAGAATCCTATCAAGGCGGTGGTTTCTCCTGCCTCATCGAGAAGCTGGGTCATCTTGGCCTTGATCGTGGAATCAGAGCCATCTTTTTTTTTCAGTATCACATTCCCCTGCCACCGTTTATGTGGGAAGGGATCGGAGACTTCTGTCCAAGAGGATTCATTGGTTTGAAAAGATGAGAGCACCCGATCAATGGGCTCACCCACGAGCTCTTCACCTGCATAACCGAGGAGGTCATCCAGCTCAGGGTTCGTGAAAACAATTCGGCCTTCCTGGTTGGCGACAAATATTCCCTCTGGGGATTCCAACAAGGCCGCTGCGAGCCACCGCTTTTCATCCTGGTAGTACTGGTTTTCTGCTCTCAGCTTTTTCCATTCAACGTTTCGGGTGATAGCCTGCGGGATCTCGTCTACATGTGAGAGACTGGGCTGTTTGACAACGTAGTCCCATGCCCCTTTCTTCAGGGCCTCATCCACGGCAGTGAGCCGTTCCAGTGAGGCCAAGACGATAACCACCGTGTCAGGATAAACCTTGTGAATCTGTTGAACCGACTCGATCCCCTTCGGATTGAGGTCTAAATCGACCATTACGCTGGCCTCGCGATCGGCCTCTAGCCGTGCCAGACAGGCGGGGAGATCCTGTACCGCGATGACAGAAACGCCTTTGGCTACGAGTCCCTCCTGGATGACTCGGGAGGATCCCTTACCATCTTCGAATTGGACAACTCTCATGACTCTGTTGATCTTAACTGGATAACTCTGGTGTTATGTCGCTCCACTCCGGCCTGGCGGCGGTCCATTTGAGAGTCTGTGCCCGGGCCAGAAATCGGTCTTTGTCTTTGCGAAATTCGAGGACTCCATCCATGATGTACTTGATGTTGTTCAGGCTCTGGTCCTCCAAGGTCCCCTCCTCCACGACAAAGATCGTTGAAACCCCGGCAAAGTGCCCGGAGCGCGCCATAAAGGCAAGGAAGCGCTGGACATAAGGAAGGTCAAAGTTGAGGAACAAGCTGGATATGGAATCAATCACCCGTCTCCCGGCACCCTCGTGTTGATCCGTCTGACCAACCGCAGCCCCCGCTTCAGATATCAGGGTGGAGAGATCTGAAAGATCGAGGGGGCCCCTTATGGCGAACCTCTCTGCGGATTTGGCCTTTCCACCACAGGAATAAGCATCCACAAAACACATTCGGTTTTGTGATTCATGGGTCGCGAGGTTCGGACTGTTCTTTACGAGTTCCTTGCGTACGAACGAAGGATCGTCATCCAGGCAAATGAATATTCCATTTTCCCCCTTCTCAAGCCCCTGGCCGAGAAACAGGCGGGAGAACCTGGATTTTCCGCACCCTAATCCTCCGGTCACGAGGATATTGGACCCCTGGGGTACGGCGCCCAGAAAGGGAAATGCAAAATAATCTCCCCCTGGGGTTATGGAGGTTAAGGGGGTACCCCGCTCGAGAACCACGAACTCTTCCCGAGCTGCAGGGGTTTGCTCTCTGATGACCTCTCGGATGACAGTTGGTTGTGGAGCTGTTGGCTGAGGAGCCGTTGGTGGTGGAGGAGGCTCCGTGAAAATGGTGGGTTGCTCCACGACGGGTAGTGGTTGTTGGGGTGCCGGTTTCGGTGGTTCCTCGAGCGGTGCCGGTGGCTGGAATGTAGATGTCGGCGGTTCGGCTGGTGGAGGCGGTGGCTGAAATACCGGCATTGGCTGTGCAAAGACAGGTGACGGTTGGAAGGTCGATTGTGGTTGCTGGGGCGGTGGAACCGGCGGCTCGAATGCCTGCATTGGCTGGTTCACCTTATTCGCAGCCCGACGTTCTATTAGGCTCTTCACCTTGGCCTTGAGGACCTTCAGTGGGAAGGGCTTTGTCAGGTAATCATCTGCCCCAACGTTATACCCTTTAATCTTCTCGTCATCTGTGGAAAGGGCCGTGAGCATTATAATCGGCGTCAAAGCGAACTGAGGCAACTCACGGAGACCTTGGCAGACCTCGTAACCATCCACCTCCGGCATCATCACGTCGAGGATAATCAGATCAGGAGCCTCCTGGGGAATCATGGCCAAGGCATCCTTGCCGTTGTAGGCGCAATGGACCTCGTACCCCTCCGTTCCCAAGGCCATCTGGTAAAGTTCACAGAAGTGCTGGTCATCCTCAGCGATAAATATTTTTTTCGGATCAGGCATACTCTTCCCTTAAATGATCTGCTTCAGTGTGATCCCTTTCTCTTTGTGGATATTGAATTGATGCTCTACGAGATCGATGGCCGTCCCGCGCATCTTGCGGACTAAAAGGGTTCGGCTGAGGCGCTCCCGTATTCGGCAGACGCTTAACTCAACAACGCCAGCGACCATGTACTCTTCGACGCCAAGTTCGCCTGAGTGCCTTACCGAATTGTAGGAGGTCAATAGGTTCGTCGTCCCCATATGATCGTGGAGGGCATGAACTAAGGTCCGCACATGTTCTTGGGTAGCAGAGGGGGAGTCAGAGGAGCTAATCAAGGGACCCACAGGGTCGATTACAACTCGTGAGGCCTCCATCCTTTTCACATAACTTGCCAAGTCTGCAACCGTCTTTGCTACATCGATGCCGCCACCTCTAGCTGTCCCTGCACGACCGGTGAAAAAGGGTGAAGCATCCAGAATTAAGAGTCGCTTCTCTTCCATGTATTTCAAAAGGTTCCAACCAAGGGATGCGGCCTCTTCTACGATGTCTGCTGGTTTCTCATCCACGGCGACATAGACGGCCTTTTCTCCGTTCATTAGGCCGTTGAGCACGAACTGGACGCAGAAGATACTTTTCCCCGTCCCAGGCTCTCCGGTGACTAGATAGGATTTGCCTGCAGGGAACCCCCCTCCAATCAGCGGATCAAGGCCAGGGATACCCGTGGAGACCCGTTTTTTCTCCATTTATTAATAAGTTACCAAAATCACGCCCCCGTTGCAAAGTTTATGTTGCAACAGCTCGCCGGTGAGGCTAATATCACCGATCGTGCCGTTTCCGCTAAGAAAAAATATCGTCGCCATAGCGGGTTACATCCCCGGTGAACAGCCGCAAGATGGTGAATTCATTAAACTTAATACGAACGAGAATCCCTACCCCCCCTCTCCTCGTGTTCTTAGGGCCCTGCATAAGGCGGTGAACTCCTCCCTACGTCTATATCCAGACCCCCTCGCCGATGGCCTCAGGGACCTGGCAGCCAGTATTTACGGGGGGGGGGTAGTAAATGTACTCGCTGGCAATGGCTCAGACGAACTCTTGTCCATCCTGGCGCGTTGCCTGGTGGGAAAGGGGGATCGAGTCGTCTATCCGGTACCAACTTACACCCTCTACGATACCCTCATAGCCATTCAGGAGGGGGAAAAGGTCACGGTCGATTATCCCTCCGACTTCACTCTGCCGGAAAAAATCTTCTCTGAGATGAGTTCGCTGACCATCGTCGCAAATCCTAACTCTCCATCCGGGACTCTCATCCCCTTGGAGCAGATCGAGCGACTGGCCCGGTCTGTCTCAGGTGTGTTGGTCATCGATGAGGCGTATATTGATTTCGCCGAGGGGGACGGGATCTCTGCCCTCCCGATAATTCACCGTCATGCTAACCTTGTGGTGCTGAGGAGCTTTTCTAAAGCGTTTTCCCTCGCAGGGATGCGCGTGGGTCTTGCCTTTGCCCCTGAAGAGATTGTTCAAGCGATGATCAAGGCCAAGGACTCTTACAATCTGAGCAGCCTAAGCCTCGTCTCGGCTGCGGCCGCACTGGAGGACCTTCCCTGGATGTTCAGGAACGTGAAGAGGGTTCAAAGGACACGTAAAAAACTGACCCAATCGTTAAAGAGATTGGGCTTTGCGGTCTATCCCTCCCAGGCGAACTTTGTGCTGGTACGAAAGCAAGGGGAAAATCTGCGGGGGATCTACGAAAAGCTGAAAAGGCGCAAGATCTTAGTCCGCTACTTTGATGTTCCAGGGCTCCGAGACACGCTGCGCATCACGGTCGGGACCTCGACGGAGACTGACGCCTTCCTGCGAGAGCTCGCGGTCATATTGGAGTCAATGTAAGCATCTGTAATATTTAGCTTTTACGCGCCTCTTCTAGCCTTATCTTTACGATTCGTTGCCCCTCCATATCCACAATGGTAAGCCTATAACTGTCATGTTCCACCCTTTCCCCTCCCCTTGGTATCCGTTTTAATTTGGCTAAAACGAAACCGGCAAGGGTCCGGTAGTCAGGTGAGTCTACTAAGGGGATCCCATAATCCGACCTGAGGTCTTTCAGCAGTGCCGAACCTTGGATCACCATGGAACCATCCGGTAGCCGCTCCACAGGCCCCCTTTCTTCGCGGTCATACTCGTCGCGGATCTCCCCGACAATTTCTTCCAGTAAGTCTTCAATGGTGGCAAGACCCTCCACCTCGCCAAACTCGTTGACCACAATGGCCATGGCGATCCGTCGTCTCTGCAGATCCTTGAGGAACTGGCTGATGGGAAGTGAACCAGGGACGAAGAAAGGTGGGTGCAGATGGTTGCGGATTTGAAAGGGCTCTTTTTCTTGCAGGGCGCGGAAGAGATCTTTGTTGTAAAGGATGCCCACCACTCGATCCATGGACTCTTCAAATACCGGGATACGTGAAAATCCGCTTTCCACAAAACTCTGCAAGACCTCCTCGGGCGGCGTCTCGATATCGATGGCATGGATCTCTGTTCTGGGCACCATCACCGCCTTGACCGGGGTATCCACAAACTCAAAGACGCTGTGGATCAGTTCCTTTTCAGTCTCATCAAAAATACCCTTGGCGGTACCCTCCCGGATCAGGGACTTCACTTCCTCTTCAGAGACGAAACTGGTCCCTGTAGCGTCTTTTCCCCCAACGAAAATCCAGAGAAGCACGTTAGTCGAGCCGGTAAGGAACTTTACGAGAATGGAGGTGATCCGAGAGAGGAGGTCGATCGGCCGTGCGACAAAGAAGGCGATCTGCTCGGAATACCTCAGTGCCAGGGACTTAGGGAAAAGCTCCCCTAGGATCAGAGAAAAATAGGCAATGGGGAGTACCACCGTGAGGATCGCTATGAATTCCCCCCACTCCGCCATCCACGGAAGGTCTTGGGATTTGAACAATGGGGTGAGATATTGTACGGCAGTAGCGCCACCAATGGCGGATGCGAGGGTCCCCACCATGGTAATGCCGATCTGCACGGTGGCAAGGAAACGGTCCGGATCATTTTTCAAGCGGGCCACTGCAGCCGCTGATTGGACTCCCTTGTCCAGAAGGGCGTCAATCCGGGTCTTGCGCGTTGCAATAATGGCAATCTCCGACGCAGCAAAAAATCCGTTGGCCAAGATGAGGCCGAAGATGAGGACCACTTCAAACCAAAAACTTTCTAGGAACATAAAGCGAACTCCTGCCCTTTCCCTACATTGTTAGGAGGTAAACCCCGTACCACGGATTTACCTCCGAGACTTTGTGACGCTGCCCTTGCCCGGAGTCCGGAACATTCACCTCTGCGCTTACGCGTGGGGCGTACTGTGGTTCGGGGTAAACGGAGCGAGACGTTTCGTCGGAAGTCACTAGTGGGTTGGTGCGGGACGACCATCAGGTCTCGGAAGACGTTTGAGGATAGACGGCGCTAATAAGCTGGCTCAGCCTCCCGAAGTCGCGTGTGGGACCCTTGACCCCGTACCACCCGTCGAGCCTTCGTCCCGAGCTCCCTTCGGGTCCGAGCCTCAGGGTCGAGGACAGGCCGAGGGGAGCCTCCCCTTCGAGGTCGAACGACACAAGACCAGGTGCGTGTGCGCGGGGATGAATGTTGGTAACATCATGCGAGGGCAATGGCTCAAAGCTACGGACATAAGTCCGTGGCACGGGGTTGACCCTGCTGGAGTCGTGCTGCTTCCTGCTCAACGTGAGTGGAAATTTCCTGTGAAATTTGGCACACCGATACTCATCATTAGGCATACAATATACCTCTTCTGGAGATTAACCCCTAATCTTAGAATCTATGACCATAGCCAAAAAATTACAAGTCCCCCTTCCCTGGCGCTATCCCTCTGAAGTAGGATGAGCGCGTGAATTCCAGGAAAAATTCCATGCACGGGCTTTTCCCAACACGAAAAGGCCCCCTTCCCAGTCCCGGTGAGAGATCCACCCTCCAGGGCACCGTCGCCAAGGTGACCTACCAGAACCCAGAGGGGCGCTATACCGTGCTCCGCTTAGAGGTGGAGGGTTTTCACGATGTGACCGTGGTGGGGGAGATCTTTCCCATCAGTGAGGGTGAAGAGGTGAGGGTGACCGGCCTGTGGAAAACGCACCCTCGTTACGGTCTCCAATTTCAGGCAGAGCAATGGCAGAAACTCGAGCCCGCCACGTTGGAAGGGATCGAAAGGTATCTGGGGTCGGGCTTGATTAAAGGGTTGGGTCCTACCTATGCCCGACGCCTCGTCTCCTCCTTTGGCCTTGATACTTTGAGGGTTCTTTCTCAGGAGCCCCGCCGAATACTGGAGGTGGAGGGAATAGGTAAAGGCCGTTGGCAGAAGATCATGCAGGCGTGGGCAAAACAAAAGGGTATGCAAGAGGTGATGGTTTTCCTGCAGGGCCATGGGGTCGGCAGTGCCCTCGCAGTCCGAATCTATCGTGCCCTAGGACCTGAAACGGTCGCTAAGGTGAGGGGGAATCCGTACAGCCTAGCCCATGAAGTCCATGGGATCGGGTTCCTCATGGCAGACCGGATCGCCGAGGGATTGGGCATTAAAGGGAATTCGCCTCTAAGGGTACGGGCAGGGATCCTGCACATCCTATCAAAGCTAACCGAACAGGGTCATTGTTTTGTCCTCCTGGATTCTCTCAAGTCCAATACGGTTTCCCTTTTGGGTGTGGACGAAGGCGTCATTGATGACGCCGTCCGGGAACTTGTCGCAGAAGGAAAGGTTGTCAAAGAATCCGGCACGGAGGAATCCAGTAGAATCTATCCCCGCCTGCTCTTTCAGGCTGAACAAAACGTGGCTGCAGCCATACACCGTTTACTCTCGAGCCAGTCCTGCCTGTCGTCCGCCAGAACCCGGAATTTGGAACAAAACCAAGCTTCCATGGACCTATTGCTGGAAGAAAAACAACGCCAGGCGGTCCTTCAAGCCTTGCAGCATAAGGTCTCCATCATCACCGGTGGACCGGGTACAGGAAAAACCACCCTGCTCAGCCATCTCCTGACGCTGTTTCGCTACGGTGATGTTTCCTTTGCCCTTGCCGCGCCCACGGGCAAGGGCCGCCAAGAGGATGGGGGAGATAGCGGGGGTGGAAGCCAAGACCATCCACCGTCTGCTCGAATTCAGCCCTCGGCACGGTGGGTTTCAACGCGGTGAGAAAAGCCCACTGGAGGTCGACGTGGTCATTATTGATGAAGCCTCCATGGTGGATCTTCCTCTCATGGACCATCTGCTGAGGGCGGTGAGATCTCACAGCCATCTCATCCTTATCGGTGACGTGGATCAGCTCCCCTCGGTGGGGCCGGGAAATGTCCTCAGGGATCTGATCGAGTCCAGGGTTGTCCCCATGGTGGTGTTGCAGCATATCTTTCGCCAGGCGGGGGAAAGCCTCATCGTTGTCAACGCACACCGAATCCTTCAAGGGGAGCCTTTGATACTGGATAATGACCAAGCGAAACCTGATTTTGTCTTTGTCCAACGGGAAAGCCAGGAGGAAATCCTGGCAACGATTAAAGAGTTGATCAAAGATCGCATCCCTCGCTTGTTTCACGCCGAACCAAATCGTGCGGTTCAGGTCTTGAGCCCAATGAACCGAGGTCTGCTGGGTACCATCAATCTCAACCAGGAGCTCCAAGCCCTCCTCAATCCTTCTGGGGAGTCCATAGAGAGCGGCAGATGGGTGTTTCGGAACGGCGACAAGGTTATGCAGCTCAGGAACAACTACGAGAAGGGCGTCTTTAACGGTGACTTAGGACGGATCGAGGATTTGGACAGGGAAGGAGAGAAACTCAGAGTCAATTTTGACGGGACCTTGGTCGCTTACGATTTTGACGAGCTCGACGAGATCGGCCTGGCCTACGCCACCTCGGTTCACAAGAGCCAGGGGAGCGAGTACCCTGGCGTTGTAATTCCCCTTCATAACTCTCACTATCCAATGTTACACCGGAGCATTCTCTATACCGCCGTGACTCGGGGAAAGGAACTCGTGGTCCTGGTGGGCAGCAAGAAGGCCCTTTGGATGGCCATAAGTAACGTTCGGGTGGAGCAGAGGTTTACCGGTTTAAAAGAGAGACTGGCACAGGGTTAGGAAAATGAGCTAAAAAAAAGAATTTAGCAGCACTAGAACAGGGGGCTCATGCCAGGTAGCCCCTAGCAGTCTATCATAGACACCGATAATCAAAGCAAGAAACAGGAATGCAACGCCGCAAGACCACCACCAACTGACCTGACCATAGACACGCAGGTAAAAGAGCATACCCGCTGGTAGCGCGATGTGAAAACCAAATAGCCAGATGGCCAAATAGAGGCCCACTATAAAGATACAAATTTGGAAAAAGCGCGCTCTCTCGCCAGCAGGATCACCTCCAGTACGGAATCCGATGTCCATGATCTGTCCCGGCGCATCCCCGGCCCGAACAAAGAGCACCATTAGCCGATACAACCAAAAGGGAGCACCAATGCCGACCGTGATCCACGGCATGAGCGCCGAACCAAGAGCCCATTGGAGGGACTCGATAAAGAGATAAATGAAAAAACCTCCTACCAGTAGCAGCAAAACGATTTCTCCCGTTACCTCGAGGGAGAATCGCGGACGGGCTTGCGAGTTTTCGCCCGCTTGTGCGTTGTCCGTTTCGTGTTTCGCTGTGGAAGTCTCCACGTTTATCCTCGCTTGTCCTAATGAGCTATGAGCTTGCGCTAGCAGATTCTACCAACACTTTTTTTGCGCTCGCCTGAATCCGTAGGCTCACGATCATGACGAAGACCATGATAGCGATAATAGCCAAAAACTGCGGCCGTAGGAACATAGAGAAACCGTAGGTGTTAGCGGATATCCATAGGTACTTTTCAACGATGTCCGCCAACACAACTGCAATAAGGATTGGCGGCCGGGGCCATCCATACTTTTTCATGAATACTCCAAGCACGGTGAGTCCCAGAACTAGCATAAGGTCTTCGATTGAGTATGTAGACTGGTAGGCAGCCAGGGTTACGATGCCGATTACGATGGGTGCCAGCACATTCGGTGGGACCGCCGCGATTCTGGTAATGAGAGGTGCGGCGTAGAGCATGATTGGAACGACGATAACGTTAGCGATGACGATGATGTACACTAGACTTACAGTGAGGTCAAGGTGGGTCGTGAGCATTGCGGGACCGGGTTGAACGCCTGATATTACCAGTATTGCCAGGAGAATGGCCATTCCTCCGCTCCCGGGAATACCGAACACCACCGTTGGTATGAGCACCCCGCCGTCCACTGAATTGTTGGCGGAGTCGGCCGCAATGACACCACGAATGTCACCTGTGCCGAAGGTCTCCCTGGCCCCCTTCTCCGTAGCACGGGCCTGGGCGTAGGCGATCCAGTGGGCGCCGGAAGATCCGACACCAGGCATCATGCCGACGAAGGTGCCGATCAAGGAAGAACGCACGAGAAGCCATTTGTGATTCAACGCCTCACGCATACCACGGAGAACATCGCGATTGGCCTCTTTAAGCATCGTGTCCATGCGCTCGCGGGCAATAGGCGTGTCGGCGACAACCAGGTCGATGGCCTCGGGCAGTGCAAAGAGTCCAACGACAATGGGTACTAGCGGCACGCCCTCCCATAGATAATCGATTCCGAAGTTAGCCCGCACTACGCCAGTAATTGGAGAGAATCCAATCATCGCGATGGCGAGTCCAAAGGTAGCCGTAAGAACTCCCTTGACGAATGCCCCGGAGCTGACGATTGCCACACATAAAAGGCCCAAGAGTGAGAGCAGAAAAAACTCCGCGGATCCGAATAGCCTCAGCAGTTCACGGGAAATCGGCAGGGCCAGGAGTAACGCAAGGGCGCCAATGATTCCGCCGACGAGCGTACACGTATAGCTGGCGCCGAGGGCGACGCCGGCCAGTCCTTTTTGGGCCATAGGGTAGCCGTCGAGAATCGTTGCCTGCGCCGATCGGGCACCAGGAATACCCATTAGGATAGAGGGGACCGGCTCGGTGATATCGCTTGCCGCTAGGAAAAAAACAACGGCTGTAACTGTGATCCAAGGATCCATGTAGCCGGCAAACCCCAGAACGATTACGGCAATGGGCAAGTTCCCGCCTGGCATCATGCCTGATACCAGAGAAATCGGCAGCATAACAAGCATCGCCAGTAAGGGTCCTGGAGAAAACAGTCGCCCGGCGGCATCTACCATGGCTTCAAGCATCATGCGCGCCTAATCGTGTTGTGTTTGACATTGGTATAGTGTCTCATGAGCGCGGTGGGCGGTGAGCCCACCGCGCGTAGTAAGCTTAGCTTTATGATTATTGACCAATGAGACGTTTCAATAGTTTCACTCCGGCGGGCGATAGCCTTTCAAAGGACTTGACCAATTGATTGAAATCTTCGGCCGTACCTAGCCCAACGTCAAAACCAGCGGCCGCCGCTGCCTTTATAAAGCCAGGATCTCGGGTAGTGGCCTCGAAAGCCTTCTTCCACGCATTGTACATATCGTCCGGCACGCCCGGCTGCGTTATGAAGGTGCGGCTGAAGGTGTTGAATCGGACTGCGAGCTTAAGAGCTTGGCGCTGATCATTGTTAGTGTCCACGACTTTGAGAATATGCGGGATTTTTTTGGCACCTATGCTAGCCAACCAGTCCCTCGAAGGCTCCTTTTCCCACCAAAAAATCGGGGCAACAATCTTCTCTGTAACCCATCGGGGAAACAGGCGGGGTACGTGCTCTGCCGTGCAACGGTCGACGCTGTCTGTCTCGCCTCGGTCGAACGCCGCCATAATTTCCGATGTTCCGCCGTAGCCATAGACCATTTTAATGGGTCCCCCCATTTCTGACACGAACTGCGGGCCCATTCCGAATGACGCTCCAGGCGCGCTATCCCCATTCGTGAGGGGCCGCCCGACTTTCTTTACCTCGTCCCATGTGGTTGCGATGCTACGTCGAGCACACCAGATACGCGACACCCTGTTGGCGCTCGGGCTCCCCAGGACGCGGACGGTTTTGAGATCGAAGTCAGGAACATCTGTACCGGTGAGTTCCCGCTGCACAAAGCGGGGGTGGAGCAATCCGAGCGTCAATCCATCCGGCGTGGACCTCATCGCAGCCCGCAAGCCGCGAAGCTGCCCGCCACCCGGGATGTTTTTCACGACGAACCTTGGATTTCCCGGTAAGTATTTTCCCGAGAAACGCGCCACCATCCGGGCGAAGGTGTCATAGCCTCCGCCTGGCGCCGAACCGACGATGATTTTCACGGGCTTGCTGTTAAAGACCTTGGCCAGATCTCGTGCATCGACTGGCAGCACGGAAGCCAACAGCACTGCCGTTGCGGCTAAAGTTACCCACATGAAAGAAGATAATCGGTGTCTCATATGTAGTCCCTCCATAAATTTGGTTATTTGCACCGAGGTTCAATCGCAGTGAAACAGGGTGCAAGCGGCAATCCTAGTAGGGAAAGGTTGTTAAAGTCAACCCCATAACCAAAATCTCGCTGGAGGATGAGACCCCATCCAATGTCCCGAAAATCTCCAATCTTGTAGCGCAAGAGGCCTTTCAACCTCTCTAGATCGGGGCCTGGTGGAATCGGGCGGTCCTACCGCCGAACATCATTGCCATTTTTCACCGCGACCACAGGTTGACCCGCGGTGTCTTATCGGCTATGCAAGCTTGGATGGTGGAGTGTATTCTTCGGGAATGCGGGGAATCGAGGCCTCTCCGTAAAGACGAAGCCCTTTTTCTTTCATCTGTTCAGGGGGAGGAGCTCGTCGCCCTGCTCGAGGCCGCCTCGGAGTTGCGCGACCGCCACAAGGGGAAGACCATCACGTTCTCTCCCAAGATTTTTATTCCTTTGACAAATCTCTGTCGCGACTTCTGTGGCTACTGTACCTTTCGTAAGGCCCCCCATGAGCTAGGGGCAAAGACCCTGACCCTCGATGAGGTCCTGCGGATCGTGCATCGGGGGAAGCTTTTGGGTTGCACCGAGGTCCTCTTTAGTTTGGGCGATAAGCCAGAGGCAATTTACGCTGAGATGAGAGAATTTCTGGGTCAGTTGGGCTTTCGGCGTACCCTCGATTATCTCTACGAGGTGTGCAAGGTGGTGCTCGAAGAGACAGAGATCCTGCCGCACTCGAATCCGGGCCTCATGGGACAGAAGGACCTCCGCAGGCTTAGAGAAGTCAATATCAGCCTTGGTCTCATGCTGGAGAGCACTAGCCCTCGTCTCACTTGGCCTTCAGGCCCTCATTTCAACGCGCCGGATAAGAGACCGGAGCTGCGTCTAAAGACCATCGAACAGGCTGGAGAGCTCCGTATTCCCTTCACTACAGGGATTCTCATAGGGATCGGTGAAGACTGGCAGGAAAGGATTGATTCCCTCTTTGCCATCCGAGATCTTCACCAACGTCATGGCCACATTCAGGAAGTGATCGTGCAAAACTTTCGCTCAAAGCCTGGAACTCCTATGTTCGATCAGACCGAACCCTCTCATGAAGAGATGTTGAAAACCATTGCCCTGGCTAGACTCATACTGGGCGGCGAGATGAATATCCAGGCTCCACCCAATCTCACACCGGCAAACTATGAAGTCTACATCGGTGCGGGTATCAACGACTGGGGTGGGGTCTCTCCTCTTACTCCTGATTTTATCAATCCTGAAGCCCCATGGCCGGAGCTGGAGGTCCTGAGTCGTAAGACAGCCGAGGCCGGCTATGTATTGAAACCACGACTTCCCCTCTATCCAGAATTCATTTTTCAAAGTGAAAAATATATCTCGCCTTCGTTGATCCCCTATGTGGAAAGACTCTGTGGTAAGGACGGATTGGTAAGGAGCGGTGAATGCTATGATGTCATTGGAAGCCCTGTTTGATTTCGATAATCCAGTGGAGAGGCTGAGCGAGCTTCTTCCACTGATAAGACCAAGAGTGGCGCGAATTTTGGAGAAGGCCCTCGCGGGGGATGAAATCGCCGAGGATGAAGGCATGGCCCTATGCGAAGTGGACGGAGAAGAGCTCGGTGCCTTGGTGGTCACCGCCGATCTTCTGCGTCAAAGGAGAGTCGGAGACCAGGTCACCTATGTGGTTTGTCGAAATATCAACTTTACCAATGTTTGCTACGTGGGTTGCAAGTTCTGCGCTTTTAGTACGGGCCCGAATCACCAGGATGCCTGGAATTACTCCTTGGATGAAATAGGGCGGCGTGCAGAGGAGGCCTGGGATAAAGGGGCAACTGAAATTTGCATGCAAGGTGGACTGCCTCGAGACATGTCCCCGCTTTACTACCGGGATCTTTTGAGGGCCATCAAATCGCTGGTGCCAAGGATCCATATCCATGCCTACTCCCCCATGGAGATTACCTATGGCGTTGAGTTGACCCGCCTTTCCGTAGAAGATTATCTCATGATGCTCCGTGAGGCAGGCCTTGACAGCCTGCCAGGGACCGCAGCAGAGATACTGGACAATGATGTTCGCATGGTGCTGTCAAAAAATAAGGTCAGTGTCGCCCAGTGGGTCAGGGTCATCACCGCGGCCCATCGTCTTGGCATACCGACCACTTCAACTATGATGTACGGCCATCGAGAAACAGGGCGCCACTGGGTGAGACACATCCTTCTGCTGAGAGAGATCCAGAAAGAGACTGGCGGTATTACCGAGTTTGTCCCCTTGGGTTTTGTTCATACCAATACTGCTCTCTATCAGCAGGGGCTGGCCCGGCCCGGGCCAACACCTGAGGAAAATATCCGTGTCCACGCCTTGGCTAGGGTCCTGCTCAACGGTTTCATCTCCAACATTCAGGTTTCCTGGGTCAAGATGGGGCGGAAGATGTCCCAGCTCTGCCTCCGGTCTGGGGCCAACGACTTTGGCGGGACCCTGATGGACGAAAGCATCTCCCGCCTCGCGGGTTCGCAGGAGGGACAGATGATGTGGCCCTATGAATTTCGCAATATGATCTCGGAGATCCATCGCATCCCTGCACAGCGATCGACGACGTACAAGATAATTCGAAGCTGGCCGAATACCCATGATCTCCATAGGGCGCAAACCTTTGAAGGACGTGAACCCAGGGTTGAAGCTGCAACAGCCATGTGAGTCATCGAGGAGGCTTGTACTCCTTACGGGAGGAACCGGAGGTGCAAAACTCGTTCAAGGACTGAGCTTAGAGGTTGAGCCTGAGAGGCTGTTCGTTGTTTGTAATACCGCCGACGATTGTGTGGTTCACGGACTCCATGTCTCACCTGATCTTGACACGGTAACTTACACTTTGGCTGGGGTTGCGGACACCACAAAAGGGTGGGGGGTTCAAAACGACACCTTCGCCGTTTTGGAGTGGCTCGGCAGGTTTGGTGGGGAAACCTGGTTTCAGCTCGGGGACAAGGATCTGGCAACCCATATTACCCGGTCTCGCCTTTTACGCGAGGGGTTCAGCCTATCTCAGGTCACTGAGCAGATTTGTAAGGCGTTCGGTATTCGCACCGCAGTTGTTCCCATGTCCGATGACAGGGTGGAGACCAAGATCGTAACTCCCAAGGGAGTAATGTCATTTCAGGAGTATTTCGTAAGGGATTCTTGGGCAGATGAATGCGCAGGGCTCTCCTTTGAAGGAACGGAGACGAGCCGGCCGGCGCCGGGAGTATTGGAGTCGATTCAGGGGGCCTCGGCTGTGATCCTCTGTCCGAGCAATCCTGTGACCAGTATCGGTCCCATCCTCGCAGTCCCCGGGATAAGGGAGGCGTTGAAGAAAACCGTAGCCCCCGTGACTGCCGTAAGCCCTATCATTCGAGGGCGGCCGTTTAGTGGGCCCGCGCATAAGTTCATGGCGTGCCTGGGTATGGAGGTCTCGGCCTTTGGTGTTGCACAGGCCTATCAGGATTTTCTTGATTGCATATTCCTTGGGCCTGAGGATAGCGAATTCATCAGCCAAATTGAGGACTTGGGGATCAAGGCCGTAGTAACATCGATCCGAATCGATTCGCTGCTGGAAAAAAGACAATTGGCACGTGAACTGTTGACCGCGGTATGAATGCATCAGTCCTAATCCCTGCCAAAGGATTTGCCAACGCGAAGCAGCGGCTCGCTCCGCACTTGAGCGTCGTTGAGAGGGAGATCCTGGCTGAGTCCATGCTGCGCAGCGTGCTGGAGCAGGTGAGGGCCGCACAGGGGATTCAAGCAACCTATGTGGTCACAGCAGACAGTGCGGTGACCCGAATGGCTCGCTCTGTGGGGGCCCAGGTGATTCGAGAGCAAGATGAAAGGGGAGAGACGGAAGCTGTGACCTTTGCCGTAGCACAAATGAAACAAAATGGCATCGAGACTGTCCTTATACTCCCCGGTGATCTTCCATTGTTACGTTCAAGAGATGTTGAATCAATTCTTGAGCAGATCCCCAGGGATTGTGCCACCTCTGCCTTTGCGTTGCTGGTCCCCTCTCGGGACCGGATGGGGACCAATGCCCTCCTGCTGTCTCCTCCGGATGCGATCACGCCTCGATTCGGATTTGATAGTTTCTGCTACCACTTAAGCGCGGCCTCCGCCAAAAGGCTGCATCTCCAGGTCTTAGCGAACGAGCGGGTTGCCCTTGATATCGATCATCTGCAGGATCTGGAAGTTTTCCTTTCATCCAGAGTTGGCAGTGAATCTTGTAGGGGCCTCTTTGAACGATACGCTGATCAATGAGAGCACTGGAAGTCACGGGGCTTGAAGGGATTGGGGAAGTGGTGGTGGGCAGCTCCATCGGCCAAATAATTCACGACGCATGCTCTCGTCTGGGCCTTTCGTTGGACAGTGGAGACATCTTGGTCATCGCCCAAAAGATTGTCTCCAAGGCCGAAGGCAGAGTTACCCGTTTGAGTGAGATCGTTCCCTCGGCGCGGGCAGTGGAGCTTTCGGTCAAACTTGATAAGGATCCACGGTTGTTGGAGGTCATCCTCGGAGAAAGCCGCAGGATCATCAAGATGGGAAGGGGTGTGATTATCGTTGAGACCCATCATGGCTTTGTCTGTGCCAATGGAGGTGTGGATCTTTCCAACGTGGGACTTGACCAGGTGGCCCGTTTACCCCAAGATCCAGATGGATCAGCGAGAAAAATTAGAGAGGAGATTAGAGAGCTCACTGGAGTGTCCCCCGGCGTAATCATCAGTGACAGCTTTGGCCGTCCCTGGAGGCTAGGAACCACAGATGTGGCCCTTGGAGTGGCAGGTCTCAATCCGCTGAGAGACGACCGGGGCAAGACTGATAGTTACGGATATGAACTCAGGGCGTCGGTGGAGGCCATTGGCGACGAGCTGGCCTCGGCTGCTAGTCTAATGATGGGCAAGAGAGATCGTGTACCCGTAGCTTTGGTTCGTGGTTTGACAGCGGAACGGGGACACGGGTCAGCCCGCGAACTCCTCCGCCCCGAAGAGCAAGATCTGTTCCGCGGATTTTGAAGCCGTGCTTATGGAAAAAGAGATAGCGATCGCCATTGTGGGAGGGACCGGCAATCTTGGGCAGGCGTTGGCCCACCGGTTGGCATTTCCAGGGGTAAAACTCATCATTGGTTCCCGCGATCATGAAAAAGCCAAGACAGTGGTTGAGACCCTCAGAAAATCGTTAGGGAATGGAAGTTTCGACGGCAAAAGCAATCAGGAGGCTGTCAGGGAGGCAGAACTGGTGGTCATTGCAGTCCCCTATGAAGGTCACGCCCCGATGCTTATGGAGTTAAAGGGGGAACTCGGAGAAAAGATTATTATCGATGCTGTGGTACCCCTAAAAAAAGGTAAGCCCTTTACCCCGCCGGCGGGTTCTGCCCTCCTGGAGGCGCAGGAGATATTGGGTCGGGAGACTCATCTAGTGGGCGCCCTCCACAACATCTCGGTCGTGGATCTGCAGCAGCCCGATGCCCCTTTGGGAGACATATTGGTATGCGGGGATAACGAGCAGAGTAAACAGAAAGTAATGGAGTTCCTTTTAAAGATTGGGGCGAGGGCCCTTGATGCGGGACCGGCAAGCAATGCCTATATCATCGAAGGGCTGACCGGTGTGTTGATCCAGCTCAATCGCAAATACAAGTCCAAACACGCTAGCGTGAAAATCACAGGGATTGGGGAGGGATGAGAGTCGAGGATAGAGGATCGAAGATAGAAACATGAAAGAGAAAAATTAACCGCAGATTTATGCAGATCATGATCTGGCCATTCTGGCCAGAAATTAATTTTCCTTGCGCTTTATTTTTTACCATCCCTTTTCCGAGGCTGATAGCTGATAGCTGACGGCTGAGAGCTCTTAACGCTATGCGCTTTGCGCTCTGCTCAGTACTTATTACTGATCCGCTGCCTGGGTTTATGGTAGGACCTGAACCCCAGCGCTAGTGACGACCCACCGGTCTTCCAGTTGCGCTTCCATGGTGTCGTTAAGTGAATTGTTTCCCTCGCCCTTGGCACGTTCTATCCATCCCTGGGAGCTCAAATACTCGATAAATTTTTCGCTGGCATCGCTGTGGTTTTTGATTAGGGAGTTGAGTTCCGTGAACAGGCCATGCCATTGAGTCTCCGTCTCGATGTAATTTTGAATTCGCCACTCATCGAAACTGTCCGAGCGCCCATCTGGGCCGATGGCCAAGCTAAGCTGTTCACCCGTTTTTGAATTATAGAAATCGACGCCCCAGCCACGGAAGACATACATCCAGTCCGGAGCTTTTTTGAGGTTCCCGAAGTGGTTTTGTTCTTTCTGCAAGCGGATTTCCAACCCCTGGTAGAGCCATTGACTGGTGGCGAGACCCTCCTGGGCCGCACAGTTTTCCGCCAATTCCTTTGCTCGATTCGAAAGTTGATAGCAGGCCTGAAGAAACTCCACCGCGTGGTCCTTCAGTGTGTCGTCAGAGAGATTGGGCCGAAGGGTAAGAACCAACCTGAGGCCATTGCTGATCTGGCTACGGGTGAAAGGTTTTGTAATATACCCATCGGCGCCCATCCCATAGCCCCCCGAGACGTCCTCGTATTTATCCAAGGATGTTAGCAAGATAATCGGGATAGACGAGGTTTCGGGTGATTCCTTAAGCCGGGTCATCACCTCATCCCCCCCCATTTCAGGCATATTCCGGTCCAGAAAGATTACGTCGGGTTTGCTTTCTTTGACGGAGGACATAGCCTCTATGCCATTGCTGGCAGACGAAACGCAGAACCCCTCTTTTTCTAACATCATACTAACAATGTTAACAATATCGGGCTCATCATCCACAACGAGGATCTGCTTTTTTTGGTCCATAACTAAAAAATTACGCCTCCTCTGCTATTCTGTCAACCGCTCCCAATCAGGGGGGGGTCAAGGACACCCTAGGGCAGTCTATCTAGGTCCTTGGGCCATTATTAACCAGCTCGATTTTGTAGCCGTTTGGGTCTTCGATGAACGCGATGTGTGTTTGCCCGTGTTTCATGGGGCCTGGTTCGCGGACGATTTTGGCTCCCTTGCTACGAAGCTCCTCACAGGTCTGGTAAATGTCCTCCACGCCAATGGCGATATGTCCAAAGCCGTTTCCCAGATCGTACTTGTGGATGTCCCAGTTATAGGTAAGTTCCAGGACACTCTGTTCGGCCTCGGAGCCAAACCCAACAAAGGCAAGTGTAAAGCGGCCTGCGGAATACTCTTTTTTCCTGAGAAGTTTCATTTTCAATAGGTCGCAATAGAATTTGATGGACTCTTCCAAGTCATTGACACGGATCATAGTATGGCGAATCATGGTCAGCCTCCTTGTGGGTAAATATGCCCAGAGCTTATAACGAGGCTGTGTGTCGAGCAAGCGTTTTGGTCAAAGACCATGAACTGTCCATAAGATCAAATTATTCTGCCTAACGCAGGTCAAGCAGAGAAATTCACTCCTCCTGTTTAAAAGTTGTTGATAACCTGGGGTCCCAATCTGTCAGAAGGCTAAAAATGGCTCACTACAGCCCATTGCTCAAATTGTGACCCTCATAAACGTTGCAATACCAATGACTTGCCCAATATTAATTTTTTGAAGGGGAGATTTAAGCCGCTAATTTCTCTTTTCAATGGCAGCTAGGAAAGATCCCAATCGAGATTTCCCAGGTTCTTTCTCGGGTTGTCTCTGAACGATTTTATCGAGTTCTCTGACCCTTTCAGGCATCGACTGTTTGACCATCTTTACTTCCATCTCTCTCGCCTGGAGAATCAAATTCCTCTCGTGCAATTCTGCCCTGAGCCCCTCCAATTCCGCTTCGGTTGCTTGCCTCTGAACATCGTCCTTTTGCAAGTGCGTTAACAATTCCTCTTTCTGTCTTAGCTCCGTTTCAAGTTCCTGGATTTTGCTGTTCAATGTTTCTTCTAATTGTTTGGTGTTTGACTCCCGTGCACGAAGGGATTCCTCCCGCTCCATGACCTGAGCCTCCAGGGCTGAGGTTTTGGCCTCCAGCTCGGACCGCACACCACTAGCCTCGCCGTTACGCATTGCCGACAACTCATCTCTCTGTGTTAGTTCGTTTTCCAGTTCCTGGATTTTGCTGTTCAGTGACTGCTCCATCTGTCTGGCGTCTGATTCCCGTGCACGAAGGGATTCCTCCTTGTCCATGAGTTTGGATTCAAGGGTCGAGGCTTTGCGCTCCAGCTCGGAGGTGTTGCCATTCGACTCACCATCATGCATTGCCAACAGACCGTCTTTTTGTTTTACTTCATTTTGCAGGCTTTGGATTTGCCCATTCAGGTTTTCTTCTAGTTCTTTTAGAGCGGTTTCTTTTCGTCGGAGCACTTCAGCCTTTTCCTCGAGTTGGGTTTCCAACAGAGCTGCCTTAGCCTCTACGTCAAATTTTTCCTCCTCGGACTGGTGGACTTCAATCATGGCCTTGGATTCTACCTCTTTGATGGCCGTCTCCATCTTGTCGATGCGCCTTAGGAGGGCTTTTCGCAGATTTGACATTTCGGGACCAACGGACATACGGGCCGGTGCACTTTGTTCGGGTAAGATGAAGGGATAGAGGATCAAAACGGCAATGATAAAGCCAAAGAGGTGATAGGCGGCGAGCAGGATACGATCACCGGCGACTATGGCGATTAAATCGGCCCGATAGAGGTAAAAAACCCAGAAAAACACGAACAGATAGGTCGCGAGAAGACAAAATTTCAGCTTGTTCATCAGCATCAAACATCCGATGATGCTGAGAAAGAGCACAAAGTGCCATGTCGGGATGGTCAGTTCAAAGAGAAGCAAATTTTGCATTGATAGATGGCTCCGGCAAGCGCGTCCGTGTGGCTAAAGTAGCAATCGCCGTGCCATGCTGCAGAGGCAATTTTAAGAGGGGAAAGCTACCACAAGAGGTGTAAAACGTTGACGTGCCTGGGCATTGGCGGTTTGAAATGCCGCAAAACGGCACAGGACTCAGCTGAGATGAGATCTAAGCAGTTGGTTTAAAAGGGATTTCAGCAGCGGTCTTTGGACACTTTTTGGGTGCAATTGCAAGAGAACAAAAACGGATGGGGAAGGCGTTAATGCCTCTTTTCGATGTTCGCGAGGAAGGATACTAGGCGAGATTTACCTGGTTGTCGCTTGGCCTGACGCTGGACAATTTTTTCGAGTTCTCTGACTTTTTCCTGCATGGATTGTTTGATTATCTTCACCTCTGTTTCCTTCGCAGCCAGCATGATCTCTCTTTCCCGGAGTGTCTTCTTGAGGTCTGCCATCTCGGCCTTGGTGGTGGATAGCTCCTCGGTTGATTTCCCCTGCAACAGTGACACGTCGGCGACACTGTTTTTGTCCTCCACCACGTTGTCAAGGGTAACCACGTCTTCCTCCCTAAGGGTCATGAAGCCTTCGGATCCTCCTCCCATGGAGGCCATCTTGGCTCTTAATTCCTCTAGCTCATTTTGGGAGGCCTCCAGAAGTGATCCTTTTTCGGATAGTCGGTCTTCCAGGTCCTGGATCTCTGCATTGAGGCTCTCCTCCAATTGCTCCATCGTGGATTCTTTAGCTCGAAGCGCTTCTTCTCTCTCCTGCAGTTCAGCATCTGCCGTGGTGGCCTTCGCCTCCGTCTCTACCTTGAGATGGGAATTCTCCTGATTACTACGTTCCAAGGCCTCTTCTTTTTCTGTTAATCGCTGCTCGAGGTCGCTTACTTTGAGGGTCAGTCCTTTTGCCAGTTCCTTGTGTTCTTCCAGCGGATCAAGGGCGGATTGCACCTTGTGGCTTAGCTCGGAGATTTCCCCATCTTGGCTCTTTAGTAGGGCCTCCTTTGCGGATAGGCGGTCTTCCAGGTCTTGGATTTCCGCCTTGAGGCTCTCCTCCATTTGCGCCATCGTAGCTTCTTTGGTGCGAAGCGCCTCGTCTCTCTCCTGGAGTTGAGCCTCCGCCCTGGTCTTAGCCTCGCTCTCTAACTTGAGACTAGCAATTTCCTGTTCGCGTTGATCTAAGGACTCCTCTTGTGCTTTTAATTGCTGCTCGAAATCACTAATTTTGAGGGTGAGACCTTTGGTAAGTTCCTTCTGCCCCTCCAGGGAACCTTCGGCAGCTTCCACTTGTCGTCTAAGCTCGGAAGTCACCTGGTCGCGCTGTTCTAAGGCATCCTCTTTTGCTTTCAAACTCTGCTCAAGGTCATCTGTCTTGGCGTTTAATCCTATTTCCAATTCCTTGTGGTCTGCCAAAATGCTTAAGGCAGCTACCGCCTGTTGCCTGACCTCTGCAATCTCCTCATCGCGCTGCTTTAAAAGGTCCTCACTCTCGTTGAGGCGGTCTTCTAAGTTCTGGATTTCCGCATTGAGGCTCTCCTCCAGTTGCTCCATGATAGACTCTTTGGCGAGCAGGGCCTCTTCCCTCTCCCGAAGCTCGGTCACTGACAGGGCGGCATGGGCCTCGGACTCCGACCTAAGGTTGGCATTCTCCTGATCACGCTGGCCTAAGACATCCTCTTGCTTTTTCAGCTGCTCCTCAAGGTCACCTATTTTGGCAGTCAGCTCCTTTGCCAATCCTTGATGGTCCTCCGGATGCTCAACTTCAACCTCAGCCTGGTACTTGAGGCTCGAAATCTCCCCATCGCGTTGTTCTAAGAGACGGTCTTTTTCGCTTAGGCGGTTGACCAGGTCTTGGACCTCTGCGGTCATGCTTTCCTCAAACCGCTGAAAATAAGCCTCTTTGGACTGTAGAAGGTCTTCGTTTTGCTGCAACAGTTTCTCCAGCCCAATGACTTTCGCCTCAGCCTCTTGCCTGAGATCTGCGGACCTTTGTAGCTCGGCAGAGGCCAGCGATTCGGCTTCCCTAAAGGCCGCTTCCAATCTCTCAATTTGGTCGAGGAGGGCTGTTTTAAGCGCTATGACGTTGTTGCCAAGAGAGGCAATCCGATGGGCTTCGTTCTCTTTTGCAGGCTCCATAGAGGTAGCTATACCCACTCTAGTCCCCAAGGGCGGTTTAGCTTAGTGAATAGGATCTTGGAAAGCAAGCTTTCAAAATCGAGGTTTATTAAGGATATGTCTAGCGAAAATCGTACCAAAGGTCAGAGCACGAAGAAGGTAGGGGAATTAATGCCTCTATGTGCTTTAAAGGGCATAAGAATACCAATGTGCGCATTCATGTACAATAATGTTCCTTGGATTGGACAATTTTTACGCGGTGGGCGGATTCACAAAGCTACGGTCATTGGCCTGAGTTAGCTTCCAGCCTTGTTTTTCGCTGTAGTTGATTCGGGTGAGGCCGCAGGGATCCACGTGGAATGAGCGGTAGTTGTTAAGGGGGGTTCCGGTAATATGGCATAGGATAGACACCATGGGGAACTGATGGCTCACGATAACTACCGTTTTATGGAGGTAATGACGTTTAATATTCTCAATTCCTCTCCATGCCCGCTTCCCCACATCGGCAATGCTCTCCCCGCCGGGAATGGCAAGATTGGCCGGCTTTTCCCTCCAGGCCTGGATAAAATCAGGATAGGTTGCTTGGATCTCCGTGAACGTGAGGCCCTCAAACTCTCCATGATTCAATTCACGGAAATCGCTGTCAGTGATCACCTCTAGTCCGTGAAACTCGCTGATCACATTGGCCGTTTGGATAGCCCGTTTCAGGTTGCTGGAATAAACGGCGTGAATTTGCACTTTTCTGAGGTGGGCAGCCACACCCCTTGCCTGTCCGAGCCCGGTCTCGTTCAATTCCAGGTCCGTTAGGCCTTGGCACCGCTTCTCAAAATTCCAAAGGGTCTCTCCATGCCGCAGCAGAAGGATTTCCATGCAACTGTCCTGGGAAATGGCGTTAATGGGTGTCAGATTAACTGGATGAGAGGGATTCGGTTGCCACCTCTATGCGGGCTCCGACCTTGAGACTTTCCACGAATTGTACCAAGGCCGTTTCTCGTCTTGCTCTCAAGGCGGCTTCCAGGAGGGAGTCTTTTTGCTTTTCGAAGTTTTTCATGTCCGCTGCTTGCCTCTCC
>Ga0114947_10000015_pt1 | contig 39494 bp, 53 predicted proteins | sample CR02metaG_FD_99656 | JGI IMG/M metagenome (GOLD analysis project Ga0114947, IMG submission 99656) | Deep subsurface microbial communities from Mariana Trench to uncover new lineages of life (NeLLi) - CR02 metaG | ecosystem: Environmental > Aquatic > Marine > Ocean trench > Sediment ...
AACTAAGAAAGAAGAACCAAAAGAAACTAAGAAAGAACTAATAGAAACTAAGAAAGAAGAACCAAAAGAAACTAAGAAAGAACTAATAGAAACTAAGAAAGAAAAACCAAAAAAAGAAAAGATAAAAAAAGAACTGCCAAAAAAACCCGGAAAAACAAAGAAGAAAGAGCCTAAAAAAGTAACTAAGTCAAAACCTCGAAAAAAAAAGAAAGATGAAAAATAAAAATGGTTAGCATAGCTGGAAGTAAAAAACTGAAAAGACAAATGGCTCCATCATTCTGGGGGATCTCTAGAAAAAACAAAAGATTTGCCATTACAGTTAGGCCTGGATCACATTCTAAAGCTCGCTCCATTCCTACCGCAATCCTATTACGTGATATCCTAAAGATTGTAACCACACTAAGAGAAGCAAAATCAACAATTTATGGTGGAAAGGTTACAATTGATGGAGTTAAACGCAAATCTCTTCATCATTCCATTGGGTTGATGGACGTTGTTGAACTTGAAAATATATCAGATGTTTATCGATTTGTACCAAAGGACAGTAAAATTTTAAAACCATTAAAAATCAACGAAACTGAAAAAACAAAAAAACTTGCCAAAGTCATCAGTAAAACTTCGATTAAAGGTGGCAAGACTCAACTTGGCTTTCATGATGGTCGTTCCATGATTTCCGATATTGATATTAATGTAGGGGATTCATGTTTGTTGGAAATTCCAAAACAAAAAATTCTTCAAGTCATAAAATTAGAACAAGATTGCCAAGTAATTGTTACGCGAGGAATAAATGCTGGTCAGATTGGCACAGTCAAAAAAATTGAAGGGGGCACGTTCAATCTTCCAAGACGGGTGTTGCTTGAATTGGGTGAAAGAAAGATTGAGATTTCAACAGAAATGACAATGGTAGTAGGGAAGGAAAAACCCGTTATACAAGTAGGATGATATCTTGACACAAGAAATTCAATCAGTAATGAAAAAAATTTCGCTTCAAAAAATTGTATTAAATATTGGTGTGGGTCAGTCAGGCGAACCCATCGAGATTGCAAAAAGAGCACTCAATCAAATCTCTGGTAAAAAATCATCAGAACGTGCTGCAAAAGCTACGCAAAGAGATTGGGGAGTAAGAAAAGGCGAACCAATTGGGGTCGCTGTTACAATTAGAGGTGATGATGCAAAAGCTCTTCTAAAACGTCTTTTGGAGGCTAAAGAAAATAAAGTTAGTAGCAGATCCTTTGATAATTTTGGCAATTATTCATTTGGAATTAAAGAACATATTGATATTCCAGGTATAAAATACGACCCACAAATTGGTATTTTAGGTCTTAATGCCTCAGTTTCACTTTCAAGACCGGGATTTAATATCAGAGTAAGAAGCAAACACAAAGCAAGCGTAGGAAAATCACACATAATTACAAAAGAAGAAGCACAGGACTTTTTTGTAAAAGAATTTGGAGTCGAGGTAGAATAATTGGCAAAAAATAGATCATACGAATTTACTGGAAGAAAGGAACACAAATTTGGACGTGGCTCAAGATGGTGCAAACGTTGTGGTGATTATACAGCTGTGATTCAAAAATACAAACTGATGATATGTCGCAGATGTTTCAGAGAAGTAGCTGAATCATTAGGATTTAAAAAATTTATGTGAGAATAATGCCAGCAACTAATATTTTAGCAAATTTGTTTGTAACATTATACAATAATGAAATGAGAAGAAAAGATGAATGTGTTGTGTTACCAACTTCAAAGATTGGAAATGAAGTTCTCAAAACACTACAAAAAGATGGTTATATTGGGAAATTTGAGCACATTGATGATAAAAGAGGAGGAAAATTCAAAATAAAATTATTGGCAAAGATTACTAAATGTGGTTCAATATCGCCAAGATTCAAAGTAAAGAAAACGCAATTTCAACATTGGGAACAACAATACTTGCCCTCATATGCAGTAGGAATGTTACTTGTTACCACAAATCAAGGGGTTATGTCACATCATGAAGCAATTAACAAAGAGTTAGGAGGGTTTTTGATTGGATATGTCTACTAAACAGGTCGAAAAATTCCAAACTACTGTAGAAATTCCAGATGGAGTCACTGTTAAACTAAATAAAAGTATGCTGGAAATACAAGGACCGCTTGGTAAAACTTTCAAAAGCTTTAAAAAAATTCCTGTAAAAATTGAAATTAGTGGCAAAAAAGTTTTACTTAATGCACTAGGTACTAGAAAAAAAGATTATGCAATTCTCCATACGATAAGATCAATAATTAGAAATCTTTGTGAGGGAGTTGTTGAGGGATATACTCTAAAAATGAAGGTTGTATTTGCCCACTTTCCAATAACTGTAAAAACTAAAGACAGTCTTGTTGTGATAGATAATTTCCAAGGTGAGAGAGCACCAAGAATTGCAAAAATTGTTGGCAAGACAAAGGTTACACCAAAAGGTGAAGATGTCATAATCACTGGTCATGTTCTCACAGAGGTTACTCAAACTGCTGCAAACATTGAACTAAAAACAAAAATAAAAAACAAAGACGCTCGAGTTTTTCTTGATGGGATTTACGTTTTCGAAAAAACAAAAGGTATTGAAAAGTAGACATTTTTTGCCAGGTTAAATTAATTCAAAAATTATGGTTCTCGATCAAGAATTCAAAAAGCAAACTGTTCAATTAATTGAACAGACATTAAAGCTTTACAAATCTGCTGGCGCGTCACCAAGAATTGGTCAAGTTTGGAATGTCAAAAACATCGGAGATTTTCTTTGTGGTTTTTTTGTTGGAGAGATGATTGGGTCTGCCTTGAGTGCATTTCAAGTATTCCATAAGAGAGAGCCAACTGATGTTGAACACATGGAAATTGTTGATTTGGTTGAAAATTATTCTAAACTCATTCAAGAATTTTTTTTAAAATTCAACTGATCAAAGCAAAAAACAATCTTAGCAAGGATTAAATCGCATTTACCAAGGAACAAATCTGTTGCCGCCCTAGCTCAGCGTGGTAGAGCGTCGGACTGTTAATCCGTTGGTCGCCAGTTCAAGTCTGGTGGGCGGCGCTATATTGTTTCTAAACTCGAATTTTGAAACATTGATTATCTAAGGTCTTGATTTATCCGAAAGATTCTAAAAAATATATTTCTAAATTCGAATTTAGAAATATTGATCGTTTGATACCATTTAGTATATACAGTTAGACTAGAACGATCTAATATCTGATCGCATATTAGGAATAGTGCAGAAGGTTTACTTTGGCCAGAATTAGAAGGGCCAACAGATATTGTGTTGATTGTGGCGCAAGGCTTGTGTATTACCCGCGATTATCAAATCCAAAAGCCCCAAATGAATATAGAGTATTGGTGTATGCGTGCCCAGATTGTACTGATGATTTTGAAAGACCAAAAATGTTCTCAATAAAAAGAAACCAGGTAGAAGAACCACTAGAAACAGTAGAGATAGAGATAAATCAAATTAGGAAAAAGTTAGAATCTAAATAATTCCAAGGAATAGATAAGCATGTATCCAGAAAAAGGCAAAAGCAATTTGTGGTTTTTGTTGCCCATTTTTATGGGAATAATTGGCGGGGTAATAGCATATTTTGTACTAAGGCGAGATGATCCCAAAAAAGGAAAAAATTGTCTTTACTTAGGAATTGTTTTGGCGATTATTGGAATTGCAATGAACATAATTTTTGGTGCTCAATTAATGGAGCTTGATCAAGAATTTGGTATAAACATATGAAAAATGATAGAATCAGTGTAGAACGATGGCTAATTCATGAAAATTATAAATTTTCAGACATTAAAAATGAAGAAAATAATTTTCAGATTGGAATCAAACATGCCGGATCTTTTGGGACACCAATTGAGATTTTTCAGCCTAAAAATCAGCCGGATGTTCTTGTTGTAGGAGGAAAAATTCCATTAAAGAATAGGCAAAATGCCAGATATCTGAATCACAATGAAATAGAAAAAAGAAATTTTGAGAAAAAAGTTGGAGATTTTTGTAATTCAATTCAGGCAATTCACAAGTTTTTAGATGAAGATGGAAAGAAAATCGTTGGCGTATACGTGGTTCTTGATGATGAAAAAAAATTTAATCAGCAAGATTTTGCAAATGTAATACAACAAGTTATAGAAATGAGTGAAAAAACTAATCAATTTTTAATGAAAACCTTCTAAAAATAATTATTTCAATTTTATTCCTAAAAGCTAAACCCCCACCATATGATCAATGGTTTAGTCATAACGTGATATTTTCAAAAACCGTGATTTTTTGGGGGGGTTTAACACTTGTTCGTACATATAGCAAACAAACCCAAAACCACCTAGCTAGCCCAGCTAAAGTGGTATGATCTTTTTTTGTTACGAATAAAAGCTAAACCCCTAACACTTCATACGGTATTGTTGAATTCAACCAAAATTTATAATGCATTTCTACCCATTCTTTTTCAGAAATAATACCTGCATCACGATCAGCACACATTACGCTACAGTATTTTGCCAAAATTGTGGTATTTCGAATACCACACATCTTGTTTTGACAATAAAGAAATCTCCTAATCGGAATTTTTTTCTCTTTAATTTTTTCAGTTCCCTGGGCAGAGAACTGATCGAATTTTATGCCCAATGCCCTCATATGCTGAAGGATTAATTGGTAATTAAATATGATTAACTGTCATATCCAAATAATACACTACTATCAATAGTTGGAACAAAACAACAATCGACAAAGGACATTAACATTATTTGTGTGACAAATTATTAAAACGATATTAGAAAAATTTTAGATTCTAAGAAATTTGCCTAAAAAATTGAATCAGATAGACAAAATTTGGTGACTTTTACTACATAAGACTTATGAATCTAGGATCACATCGATGGCAATTTCAAGAAGAGCAGCGTCTCTAAAAGCTGCTAGAACTCGAAAAAGAAACGCCAAACTTAAGGCTGAAGCTCAAAAGAGATCTAGAGCACCAAGTCGAAGACGTGCGGCAACAAGGAAAGGAGTTGCTAAGAGAAGGCGTTCAGCGTCTCGATCAAGTAGTGCAAGGCGTAGTTCTAGTAGAACAAAAGGCAGCAAACAAAAGGCAAAACGTAGAAGACGTTAAGCTGCCTAAATTCCCTTTTTTCATATTGCAGCAGAAGAAAATTAATCTATGAAAAAATTTACTGGTATGAAAAAATAAAAAATGATTTCATCTAATGGAAATCAAGTACAAGATGGTATGCACAAATTAACTAGTTATGAAATGATTCGAAATATCAAAAAACAATGTTTCTAAACTCGAATTTTGAAATATTATAAATCTTTACTTATAATTCATAGGTAAATCTGGCAAAACAAAAACCTTCTCAGGTTTAATTTTTAAAACAATTCTTTTTTCACCTACTTGACGAAACGGATAGTTTTCTACGCCCATGTATTTTTTGGTTAATTTGTTAATATGCACATAATCATAATCTGGAACAATTTCAATAACTTTCCCCCTAATTGTTGTCATATCAAGAGGATTATTTTGCGATACTACAGATATAGCTACACGCGGATCACGAAGAACATTTTTGTGTTTTACTCGCCCTTCTGCAGTATTTACCAGTATATGCCCGTTGTCATAGTTGGCCCACACTGGTGATAATTGGGGAGAGCCATCTTTCATTATCGTTGCAATAAAAACCAAATTTTTGTCCTTGAAAAGTTTTTCAGCTTGGGGTTCCATTTCTACTGAGTTCTCCAAATTGTTTGCATGTGTTTAGTTTTTTGTTGATAAAGTAAACTAATCACATATTGAAATAGTCATAGAGGTACTTTAGGATAACTAAAATCTAATCGGTTATTTTGATTTTTTTTGAATTTCCATTTTCAAGAATAATAGTCATTGCTCTATTCACAATTTCCATCAAAAGGTATTGTGAATATGCTTCGGATTTTGAGATTTTTTCATTTTTAGTTTTTCTTATTGGTTTAGGAATGATACTTTGCAGTAATTTTTCCATTTTAGTTGAGGTTCTTTTAATTATGGTAGAATATTTGGATTCAAAATCGTCGGGTATTTCAAATCCTAGTAGTTTAGTAGATGTGCCATAAAATTTTGTAATTGCGCCTCCGGTTTCTTCAATTTTTACTAACTCTATTAATCCAGTTTTTTTAAGAATTTCAATGTGGTGTCGAATTGTGGTTAATGCCTTCTTGTATCCAGTTTCCCGGAGTGAGTTTGCGATTTGTTCTGCGTTAAGTGCCTTCTTATACAGGGTTTGTATAATTTTTACACGTATAGGATCATCTATTGCCCGAGCCTGTGTAACATTCATAGCAACAATCCGATTAACTTGTATTTGTTTTTCTAATAATGTTGACATGTACTGTTACTATATTATTAAGCTAAAAGTTTGTCATATCATTTTTTTTGTCCTATCGCATCAATTTTTTATCGTTATGAAAAAAATTAAAGCATTATGTTTTAAAAAAATTAGTTACTATAAATTTAGTTATACTATTATGTTCCTTGTAATAAAACTAAATTTATAGTAGTGCTATGAATTATTTCCAAAAATTCATCATTCAAAAGTAAATCGGAATAAAGGCCTTTCAATAAGCAAAAACAGACCAAAAAAGAAAAAATCATGATTCCTAAAAAACAAAATTCGAGCTAGAGATGCTTGCCCGTGAATTTCTCATATGCAATGATATATCGTTCGGTCATTTTTTTTATTAAATCAGTCGGAATAGAAGGAGCAGTTGGTTCTTTCCCTGCTGCCCTAGCATCGTCAAATTTTTTTTGATATCCTTCTGTAGTTAACCAATCTCTTAAAAGTTGTTTGTCATATGCTTCTTGAATTTTTCCTACTGAGTGGTTTTTTTTCGGCCACAGTCGATATTCATCAGGACCAATAGAATCCCCCAGAAGTATTTTCCCATCTAAAACCCCAAATTCTAATTTTAGGTCAGCTAGAATAAATTCAGCCTCATCAGATATTTTTGTCATTTTTTTATAAATGTCAATAGAATTTTTTGATAACCACTCATATTGCTCATCATTTACAAGGCCTTGCTCTATTGCTTGATGCTTATCAATTGGAATATCATGTGTTGATTTTGTTGTGGGATCGAAAATTGGTTCGGGCAATTTTGCTGCAAGTTTGGTGTCTACACCATTTTGTAATTTTATTTCCCCTTTTTGCCATCTATTAAACAGATTTCCATAAAAGTATCCTCTTACAATACATTCTATCGGGAGTATTTTCATTTTTTTGACTATTATTTCTGTGTCAGATTTTCTTTTTACAAAATGATTTTGAACATCAAGTTCATTGAACCAAAATTCTGCAAATTTACAAAGAATTTCGCCTTTTTTTGGTATATCCTCTTTGAATTTTACATCATAAGCAGATATTCTATTACTAAATTTAAAAAGAAGATTTCCATCTTCAAGATCATATATGTCCTTTACTTTTCCTGAACCTAAAAATTTCATTTAGGAATCTTTGTTTTAATGTCATTTAAGGGCTAAGAAAATTTCTAAGAACCCATCATTCCAAATAATTTAGGCGGAGTTCTATAGATCTTGCTGACAAAAATATCAGGATCAGCAGAAACCTGAACAAATTTCATTTCATTTTCTTGTGGAGGGGAAACAAGAATTTTTTCTCCGGCATCAAGGGTGCCAATCTCAAGAATGTCACCGCCTCCAAAATTGACCTTGACGTTTGTCAATGGTTTAAAACCAGTATTTTGGACAGTAACTCTAGCCATCACAAAGAGATATTGGTCATCAATCAGCGGATCTACAAAAATATCATAATCTTGTGTAGCTATAGCGAATTTTGAAATGTCAAAAGCAATTATCATGCCAATAATAGCTATAATTCCAATACCTGCACCAATAAGAACAGTATACTTTTTCACTATCAGGTATACAAAATTATAATTATTAAGAGTGTTTAAAAGCCTACTTAGCCCTACTCTAGAATAACTGAAAGTGTTGTAGTCGATAAGGCAAATTTTATTTTCCTGATTTGTTTTGTCACAACATCCTCAATTTCTTTCGGGGAATTTGCCTCAATTTTTACAAAAATATCATAAACACGAAAGGTTCCCTTGCCTCTTTAACTAAATCTAACTTTAACAATTCTCTCATTACATCCATTTCGTGAGAAATTTGGCTTTTGCCAAAACGTATGCAATGTCCAAAACTATTCACCCTTCATTTCTTCTCTTGTCCTAAATTCAGGTTTTATTCCAAGAGAATCATAATTTCCCGTTGAACAGGTAAAACAAAGAATGTCTTTTGGCATACCAATTGCCGCTGCCAAGTTTTCAGCGTCATTATAACCTAGAAAATCAGCTCCTATATCAGAGCGAACTTTTTCAATTATTTCTTCTTCACTTAGCTTAGAACCATCGACAAATGTTGCTAGTTCATTCATTGATGGAAAGTCAATACCAGCATAACAAGGAAAACGAATTGGAGGATATGTAATCAACATGCTAATTTTTTTGGCGCCAGCTCTTCTTAATGCTTTGATTATAGCCCTTGAACTAGTTCCTCTAACCAAACTATCATCTACAACAATTACATGATTCCCTTCAATGATTTCTCTGATTGGAATAATCCATCTATTAATTTCTATTCTGTCACTTTGGTGAGGTTCAATAAAACTACGAAGCGGTCCCTTTCTACTATATCGATCTTTTAATAGACCTTCATCAAACGGAATTCCAATTTCTTGGGCATAACCTAAGGCAGCAGGCCTTGCAGAATCAGGGACTGGGATTACAAGATCAGCATCTTTTATTGGAAACTTTTTTGCCATAAACTTTCCAATTCGTTTTCGTGCAAGATAGATGTTTGAGCCTTCGATTACACTGGTTGGATGTGCAAAATATGTATATTCAAAAGAACAGTGAGCTTTTTTAGAGTTTTCAGAAAACATTTCAGTCTCTAAACCGTTTTTACTTAGTTTAATTAGCTCTCCAGGTTTAACATCACGCTCAAGCTTTGCACCAACAGCTGAAAGTGCAGATGATTCAGAAGCGATTATGTGTGAATTGTTATCCTTCGCATATCCTAATACCAGCGGTCTGAATCCCTTTGGATCACGTGCAGCATAAACAGAATTATCATCAGACAAAAAAGTAAAGCAATATGATCCAATCATTTCATTTTTTAAAATGGAAAGAGCTTTGCCCATATTACCAGTCTCTGCAATCAGAGAAACTAATTTCTGGACAGCAACCAAAGTATCGCTTGTTTTTTGAGGTGTAAAAGTACAGCCTCCTACCAAGTGAGATAATTCTTGAACATTAGCAATTGTTCCGTTGTGAGCTACACATAGATCTTTTATTTTGAGTGGTTGAGCATTCTCAAGATTGCTTTTCCCAATTGTTGAATATCTTACATGACCAATAACTGAAGGAGAGGAATATTCATCTGCAATTTTTTTAAAATCAGAGGAAGATGCTGAAACCAAGCCCAATTTTTTCAATGGTTGCTTATTAGGAATGGCGATTCCCCATGCCTCCTGACCTCTATGTTGAAGTGCTCTTAATGCATCTATTACCATAGGAATGACGCTTGAACCGTCATAGCTGAAAATTCCCACTACGCCACAGTTCTCTTTAACCATGAAGCACCAATTCTTCCAATGAATTCATCCATGATTTTTGTGCTTTATCAACGCTTAGTTTTATAACAGTTTTAGAATCTTTTTGAAATAAAATATGATCGCCTACAAATTTACCTATCACATTGAATAATACGGTTTTTCTTTCCAAAAAACTTTGAATTTGTTTTAGGTTTTTTCTTTCTAGTACAAGTAAATATCTAGAATGGCTTTCAGAAAAAAGCAATCTGTCTTCAAAAAGTTTGTCAGATGGTATTTTTTCTAATGAAATATTACATCCGATTCTTGTCTGCATACACAATTCAGAAACTGCACAGGCCAATCCGCCTTTTGAACAATCATGGGCAACTTTTATCCAACCCTTCTTTATCAACTCAAGTACCGCATTCATGTTAGCCTTTGAGGTTTTAAAATCAACGACAGGACAGTGTCCTCCAACAAAATTGTGAGTGTATTCAAAATATTCAGAACCGCCTAATTCGTTTTTTGTTGTCCCTATCAAAACAATCAAGTCATCATTTGAAATTGTTTGTAATTGATGATGTTTCTTGTCCATTAATCCTAGAACACAGATCAAAGGGGATGGTTTGATTGGTCCTTTTGGTGTTTCATTGTAAAAACTAACTTTTCCGCCCACACATGGAATTTTAAAATATTTTGCAAAGTCAGTTAGTCCTTTAAGAGATTCTAAAAATGTCCAAAAAATTTCTGGGTTTTCGGGATTACCAAATTGAAGATGATCAACCATTCCTATTGGATTTGCCCCACTACATACCACGTTCCTACATGCTTCCTCAAAACATCCAATTGCGCCTTCTCGTGGGTTAAGATAACATTGTTTTGGGTTTCCATCCAATTTAACTGCCAAAAATTTTCCATTATCTAATCTTAAAACAGAAGCATCATGTCCTGGCTTTACAACAGTTCTGATCCCTACCTCATGATCATATTGGCCATAAACCCAATTTTTGTTTGCCATATTTGGAGAAGACAATATTTTCAAAAGAATGTTAGAAAGATTTTTGGGAGTTTTAAATTTTTTTTCCTTTTGAATTAATTCTAGATATTTTGGTTTAATTGCTGGCCTATCTAAAAGCGGAGCATGTGCAACCACACTTACTGGCAAATTTGCAAATGATTTTTTTCCTTTTTTTACTTTCATAATTTTTTTGGAAGTGACTTTACCAATCACTGAACATTTTATTTGGAACTTATTGCAGATTTCTTGTAGTTTTTCTAGTTTTGTTTTGTCTGTGATTATTAACATTCTTTCTTGAGATTCTGAAGTCATAATCTCATCTGTATTCATATTTGGCTCTCTAGAATGAACTTTGTTCACATCAAGTTCTATTCCAACAGAAAGAGAATCTGCTATTTCTGAAATGGCACAAGAAAGACCCCCTCCGCCTAAATCTTTCATTGCTTTAATCAATTTCTGGTTCCTCGCTTCAAGAATTGCTTCAATGATTAATTTTTCAATAAACGGATCAGGGATTTGAACTGCGGACCTATCATCAGATTGAAGGGAGTCCGATGCGAATTGAGATCCCCCTATCCCATCTCTGCCGGTTGAACCTCCTAGTAATATTACTATATCGCCTTTTTTTGCACGGTTTTTTATCAGTCTGTCTTTTTTACCAAATCCAATAGCAACAACATCAACTAATGCATAGTTTGTATAACAATCATCAAATTCAACTTCGCCTCCAATTGTTGGAATTCCTAAACAATTTCCATAATCTGCAATTCCCATGACTGCATTTTTGAAAAGCCATCTTGCATGTGAGTCCTTTTCGATGTTTCCAAATCGTAAACCATCCAATACAGCAATTGGTCTCGTTCCAGTAGAAAGAATGTCACGAATTACGCCACCAACACCAGTTGCTGCGCCACCATATGGTTCAACTGCAGATGGGTGATTATGACTTTCAATGTGAATGGTAACTACATAATCATCACCAACATCCAAAATTCCAGAATCAAAACCCTTCTCAAAGATTACCCTTGGTCCGGTCATCGGTAGCATTTTGAGATGTATTCTTGATGATTTGTACGAACAGTGTTCAGACCATTCTGCTGCCACTATCTGAAGCTCAGTTTTGGTAGGCTTTCTCCCGATTTTTGATTCGAGATGAATTAGTTCTTGTGGTTCTAAACTCAATTTTGTATACCTATTGAATTCAAAAGAGATTCGAAGATTAACGCAGATGGTTTATTGTCGATAGGATTGATTTCAGATTCTATAGCACGTTCTGGATGTGGCATCATACCCAAAACATTTCCATTTACATTGCATATGCCAGCAATTCTCAGTGATGAACCATTCACCATTTCACTATATCTAAATACAATTTGATTATTTTTTTCGAGTTTTTTTAAGGTTAGATCATCTGCATAGTATCTTCCTTCTCCATTAGCAATTGGGATTGGAATTTTTTGGTGTAATTTCAATTTGTTAGTAAATGGTGTCTTATTATTTTCAACAATCAAATTAGTCCATTGACACATAAAACTTAAAGAATTATTTTTTAGAAGAGCACCCGGCAATAAACCAGATTCTACTAAAATTTGAAACCCGTTACACACACCTAAAATAGGAATTCCGCTAGATGCAAGTTTTTTCACATCTTTGATAATAGGACTGTGGGCTGCAATTATACCAGCTCTAAGGCGATCACCATACGAAAAACCCCCAGGCAAGATTACGGCATCAATTTCCTTTGGCAAATTTTTTTCATGCCAGAAGAATTTGGTATCAAGGTTAAAGATCTCGGTTAACACATGATACATATCTCGATCACAATTACTGCCTGGGAAAACTACGATCCCGACTTTCACATTTATTTTAAGTTTATGTGGTATTTAATTGAAATTAAACCAAAAAATTTTATTTCTACAAAACGTGGTGAGTGCAATGGGTCAGATACGGGATATTATGGAAAAGAATGTAGTTACCATAGAATATGATAGCACTGTGCTAGATGCAGCCAAGTTACTCAAAGAAAAGGAGATTAGTTTTCTTGTAATCATGAAAAATGATGAACCTGTAGGCGTGGTTACCGAAAGTGATTTTGTAAGAAAATTTGTGGCTGATGACAAAGTGGATTCCAGTATACCATTATCAGAAATCATGTCATACAAATTCAGATCAGTAGAACCATTTACTAAGATTGAGGATGCTGTGCAGAAAATGCTCAATCACAAAATTAGAAGACTTTTGGTTATTGAACAAGGAAAATTAGCAGGAGTAATCACACAGACTGACCTAACTGCATTTCTGCGAAGCAAACTGTTGATTGATGGAACAATAAAGAATCTTGAAGATGAAAATTAGAGCTCAAAAACCTGTACTGTTAGTTTACTAACCATAGGGTTGTAAATTCTTAATTCATCACAAAGTTTTTGAATTTTTTTCTTTGCAGTGTTCTTATTTTTTTCTTTGATATCAAATTTTAACATTTTTGCTGAACGAATTTTTGAAACTGAGGGAAAACTTGCTTTTAAAACCAAATCATGAAGAATGGTATCTCCTTCAGGATCACTTATTCCAGGTTTGTTTTCAATTATTATGTGAACTTTGTATAATGGCACAGAATTTTGTGAGAATAAAGTCATAATTAATCTATCTTTATGATATTCAATTTGTGAAATATTGATTTGATTTGTTTATCTTGATATCTAATGTTAATTAGACTTGGTGTTCTTTTTAGACAACCATCATGGTTATGGCAGATTGAATCTTGTCTATTGGTCTTAACTTTTCTAATATGATTTGTCTAAGATGATCGTCGCTTTCTGCTATGATCTTCACAACAATATCATAAATTCTGTAAACTTCCTGTACTTCAAATTTAATCGAATTTTTTCCAAGAATATTTTTAATTTTTTCAATAACTTCAGTTTCGTAGTGGATTGTAACATTATCAAAAAGTAAGCGGTGGGCATGGTTTTTTTATGTAAATTTTTCAAATAAATTTTGTTTGGAATATTGAAGAAATTTCTTAAATTAGAAGCAATTTTGCCCTCAATCAAAGATTAAGGATGGTAAATGAGTAGTTTGACAACAACACTAATTATTTGAGCTACTCTGCTCTTTTCATTTTCAGTATAAAATACGAAAATGTACCATGTGTTTTTAACTATGCTTGAATTTTTTTAATCCTTCTTCTGTTACTCGATTCAGGACGTAAGAAAAACTTACAGACTTTGTAGAACCCCGAAGCATCTTAGCTTGAATTCCTCTAAGCTTTTCTACGTTTAAATTGTCAAGGACAACAGTAATTCTAACACCCATAATTTAAGAACTTCATAATAATATTAAAGATCATCTATATCGGATGTATAAATTTGTGGGTAATCAACAAATAATTAGCTGTAAATTTGTCAACATTCTAAATTGAGTAGATCAAGATATTGGAAATTAACTTCAGACGAGGTTGAAACATTCACCTATAATGAAGGCAAATTACTAAATTGGGAAATTAAAGCGATTAGAGAGCCTAATGAAGATAACATCTTCATCGGTATTTTCCTTTTTAGAGATGGAACTCCTTTTGATTATGAATCAATAAAAGGAATTACTTATTATTATAATAATATTCAAAGTTCAGAAGTATCAAATATCACCAAGTTTTTGAAAAATAAATTTGGCGGAAAAGAGATGAAGAAAGGAGAAAGAATATTTCTTAGTGGCTCAAAGATAATCTATTCAGGTAAAGAAATCGGCTCACTTGCAAAGGAATTCGACTCTAAATTTAATACAAAATCAATAATCTCATTAGAATTCGAAAACTTAACTGATGATGAACGCCAAGAATCTGGATTACCAGATTCAAAACTTTTGCCTATAGCCAGCAAGTAAAAAGGGAAAGCCCCCCGCTCACACACAAAAACGGCGCATTGACTAAAGTTATGGCGTGAGGGTTAGTTGTTGGAGACTGCTTTTGTATATGACAATTTCATAATGTTGCATGAGTTTTGAAAATGATTTGAAAAATTTTAAACGGCTTTTTCGTGATTCCGGATAAGAATTAAAAAAATTCAATGAGATTGTCCCGTATGAACATAACCCAAATGATATCTATTCTCCAAAATTAGTGAATTTACTATTACAAATTGGACCTCAAATTGAAGGTGTGACCGATTTGATAGCATCAAAAAAATCTCTAAAATTTAATAGTGGTGGAGTACCTTCTAGAATTAAAAGGATAAATCGTAATGGAGTTTTAAGTGGATTTGAAATCACATCACTTCTTCATGAATCACTGTTTACTCCTTTTCCTCAAAAAGCATCTTGGTGGGATACATACAATAAAACAAAACATAATCTGGCTCAATCACAATTCGATATAACATATCTATCAGTTATGGATGCACTTGCTGCTTTGGCTGCACTACACAGATTATCTGATGCAATCAATGGGACAAGTACAGAAAATTTGGAATATGTTCTTGACAAACAATACTGGGAAAAAACTTTCGAAATTCAGGTAAGGCGCAAGACATCTACAGCAATCGGCATACCTGGCCCTTGGAAATCAAAAACTTTCAAAATTTCAAACTATTTCGTTTATAATCCTGATTGTTAATTGACGAAAAAAGGCCAATCAACTAATCACCGCATAAAATTCCTCAAGGGTTACGGCTTTTCTGTAAAAGTAAAAGACAACAAGATTGTTTTGAAAAATGCTTACAATATATTGTAGTAAAGTGTAATATGATTTTATATGTCAGAGCTTGAAGAAATATCAGGACATCTTGAAGAATTAAGAAAACGCGTTTTACGAATTGTCATTATTGTTATTGCCATTATGGCTTTTCTCTTAACTTTTCATGCTGAACCAATAGAATTTGCAGGCCTTGTGTTCTACTACCCAACCCCCGAACCACTTCACAATATAGCAGCTCAGATTACGGATTTAATGAGAATGAAATTAGTGCCAGAACAAGTGGATTTAATTCAAACTGCGCCAGGCCAAGCGTTTTTTGCTCAAGTTTACATTGCGGCTCTTGTCGGAATCATTATCTCTATGCCAATCATTATTAGAGAAATAGCTGAATTTCTAAAACCTGCACTTAAGGAAAATGAAATACATATTGGAAGATCAGTTACTTTACCAGCTTTAGGATTATTTATTGGAGGCTGTTTATTTTCTTACTATCTTGTTATTCCATACATACTTGAATTTCTTTACAAGTATGGTGAGTCCTCAGGACTGGTTACATTTCTTAATATTATGGACTTCATAGCATTCGTTCTTCAATTCTTGTTAGCTTTTGGGATTTCATTTCAATTACCATTGATAATGTATGCAGCTACAACTTCGGGAATGACAGATGCGAGTTTTTGGCGAAAAAACATCCGATATGCAATTATAATAATTGTCATATTTGGTGCCATAATCACACCAGATGGAAGTGGTGTGACAATGTGGATTATTGCGGGACCGATGATTGCGTTATACTTTGCAGGCATGGGAATTATTGAACGAAGAGAACGGAAAATTAGAAAACCTAACACAGTTAAAAATTTATGATTTAAAATAAATTGTTAATAATCACATAAATCAGAAGGAGGAATTACCTCCTCTAAATGAAAGACTTGGATTATTCTCTTTCAAGTTTAATTGTAATTTTGCCTTTTCTTGCAGTGTTTACCGCATTGAGAGCTCTTGTCTTAATTCCCATACCAAGTCTTGTTAATTCGGATGCAGAAATAGTTATTTCCTTTCCTTTGCTTGATTTTTCAGTTGTTTTTTTCATATCTTTAGAATTGTGAGTTTTGAATATAAGAGCCACGTAGGAATGATACATTATTGTCCAATTGTTGGTACTTAATTTTTTTGAAAACGTTTTAGCGTAAACTTTATGAAAACTTATGGTAATACGACGGGGAAAGGTAAAAACAAACGGTGCAAATTTTGTAATAGAGATTATAATTCTTGGTCTAGGATCAATGGGAGTCGTGAGATTAAAACGAATTAAGAATTTTCAGGATTAAACGTACTTTTTAATTCTATGAATAACGATTGCAGGTGCTACAAAATACATTCCAACATTCAATATGATCAAGCTAATTCCATATCCGAGAACTTCAGATTCTGAGTCCATATCTACATAGTTTAGTAGAGATAGTGAGGACAGCAATGGAGTAATTGAAATTTTTACTATTTCCTTAAATACAGGATTTTCACGTTCTAAATCTGCAATAGTTGGGCTAAATGAGTAATAGAACTGGTTAAATGATTCCATAAATGCAGAACCCGATTCTGTTTGTAAAAGTGAATTGTCTCTAATTTCTCTTAGTTGTTGAACTTGGGGAGCTAGCTCAGAATCATATGTTGCAGTAGCGATTAAGCATCCACCACCTTTTGTTTGACTATTGGTTGATTTTTCTGCTGGAGTGTCTTCCATCATTTCTTCTTCCATTGGGTCTTTCATCATTTCTTCTTCCATGGCTTCTTCTGTTGCTTTCATTGGATCTTCCATCATTTCTTCTTCTATTGCTGAACCGCCATTATCGACACCAGTATGCTCAACGGAAAAAATGTCTTGAGCAGAACCTAATATTCCTAGAATTAAAACACTAACAATTATTGAAATTATAGAACTTGTTTTGATTTTTTTTTCGCTCATTGAGAATAAATTGAATAATCCTACTTAAGTGATCATTAACATTTCATTAAAACTATCGATTAAGAATTAAGAATTTTCAGTATCTTGCTTATTTTTTGTCTTGGGCAGAAGAATCATTTTGAGATTTGAATAAAAAAGAAAAAAACTATGGCTTATTTTTCCTTGAGCAGGAACTCTTTGTCCATTACCCTGATTGCTACTGGAGGCCCAGGTTGTCCTAGCCAGTTCGCCACACTGGTCCTCTTTCACAAGAATGCGGGCTCACACCACTAGGATTAACAGAAGGATGGGATGAGATGAATCGTTGCCTTATCCATCCCCCTGCATTACAGAAGGAAGGATGGTAAAACACAAGATCACTTGCCTCCCCTCTGGGAAATGTACGGTAGCTAACCGTACTTTGTATAGGTATTCATCATGTTTAAGGTATTCTTTACTTTTGTATCGTAATAAATCTCTCTCCTTGAAATATGTTCATATTAATCCATTTTTAATGAATAATCGTAAAATGAGGAGAGTTGGAATAAAGCGGTGGTAAAAATTCCACCGGAAGCTGTTACAGTATGAGTTTGCTTTATTCCATAATAGGATAGGTAAGATGGTTAATGTTTAGGTGTATGTTTAATCTGAACAAACTGCTAATTTTCAAGTTCTTTTCTTAGTTTTATGCTGAAAATCCACAATTTAATGAATGGGGATATAGATATGAGGAGATGGTTTTAGAATGTGGAAAGATAAAAAAATGGGATCTTGATCCAGTTTTTCAGATATGTCTCGATTTAGCATATGAGAATCCTGATTCTGCTCAAAAATTCCTTGATGAGTATGTAGCTAAACAAAACCCTTAGTTACTAAACCCTTTTTTAATCCTGAAAATTCTAAACTAAAAAGCATTTTGTGGAGTAGAAAGTTAACCATTGTTCAATTCTCATCTAGAATTATTATTTCATGAGCGACCAAGAATTTAATGGAAACTTGAAAGATAATGACGGATCAGTCACCACTACAGGAACGATTGCCACACTGACAGCAGGAGCATCAAAAGGCCTCTACCTTGCCACTGCTAAAATTAGCTGGCGTAGAGCTAGTGGTTCAGGCACTGAGCAATTAATTGTTAATTTACTGCAAAATACAGTTACAATCGAATCATTTCAAGTTAATGCCAGTTTAAGTGTTTTTGGGAATTATGATTTTTTGAACCCCGATACCCAACGTAGAATAATGATGATACTAAGAATTAAGAATTTTCAGGATTAAACATTTGATATGAACTGTTAAGATCTGATTTTTGAAAAGTTTTCTGATTTAACTATGTACACGATAATGATGCATAATGTATTCTTCTTTTGTTGAAAATTTAAAACTAGAACATCCACAAACCCAATACTCGTTTCCCTTTTCATCGATGTTTTTTCCATCATGATGGCGACTGAGAATATCTTCAATAATAGAATCATCTACACCTGCTCTTTTTAGAAATATTTTGAAATCAATAATGTCCTCTTCCACAGGATCACTTTTTGCCCATCTTTCTTGATTTATTCGATTTAGTTCCTCAACAGTATGTTTTCTTTTCCAAAACATGCTGAATAATTATCGAGTTTTTCAGGTATGAATTGTAGTATGTAAAATTGGGGAATTACTATTTGATACGAACTGAAACTTGTAAAATACTCAACAGCTCAAAAAACGCAATTTAAGAAAGAGATTTAATACCAAACATCAGCTAAAAATTACGATATAACATTGGTAGAAGGAAAGTTTGGAACTGTAATAAATTGCATAGATGGTAGGACTCAGCTACCTGCTTTTAACTGGATTAAGGAAAATTATTCTATAGACTATGTTGATACAATTACAGAACCAGGTCCAGATAAAGTAGTGTCTGAAGAAAAAGTTGAAAAAATTGAGCAATTAAAATCCAAAATAAATATCTCCATCAAAGCACATGGTTCAAACTTGGTGGTTATTGCTGGACATCATGATTGTGCTGCAAATCCCATCTCAAAAGAAGAACATCAAAATCAAATAAGAAAATCAATTAGCGTTATTAAATCCTGGAACATGTCAGTTGAAGTGATTGGAATCTGGATAAACGATGGATGGGAAATAGAAACAGTAGAAGAATAATCGGTCATATACACAAAATTACATTTAATACTCACAATAAATTATGGAACATTTAAATCTCAATTTAAAGGATTAAGATTTAATGCTAGAGCAGATCACAAACTTTGTTGCAGGCCCAGAATGGATCTGGATAATTGTTATTGTTGCGGTTCTACTCTTTGGTGCAAAAAAAATTCCTGAACTTGCAAAAACCTTTGGAAAGGCCAAGGGAGAATACGAAAAAGGTAGAATTGAAGGTGACAAAGAACTAGAAGAATTTAAAGGAAAGAAAAAATCTCAAGGCGATTGAGTTTCTGCAAATTTTGCAAATTCATCAATTATATTTGCAAAACCTCTTGATATCTTTCCCTTCATAAAAAAATCTGTCATTCTCTGTATACCGTTCAGTTTTATATCTGCATCAAAGGTAATCTTAGTTCCCTGCTCTATGGTGTCATATTTTTCCACAATATGACTTCCCTTCATATCCCCGCCGATTACAAAGATCTCATGTAATTCTGGATATTGGATCACATGTTTTGTCATCATTACTAATTCCTTTCCAGATATTCTGACGTGTTCTTCAACCACTGCTACATTATCTCTAATTGATATTACTCTAATTGAAGGAAAATATTCGGGTAGAATTTTTTGAAATTCTTTAAAATTTGTTGCAATATCAAAAACTTTGTTCCTATTTGCTTTGACTATTTTTTCAAAATTTATTTTGGGCAATTTTTTTCAAAATGTGCCCCATCGAGGGTATAAATCATGTTCTAGATCAAACTGATCAAGGCATTTTCCCACACCATGGTTTACAATATCATCTATGGTTTTTGGGCGAGTATAAAATTCCGTAACGGGTGGCAAAATTACCACGCCGAGTCTTGCTAATTTCAACATGTTTTCAATATTTATTGCACTAAGAGGAGTTTCTCGAACCATTAATATCAATTTCCTCCCTTCCTTAATAGTTACAGCAGCTGCTCTAGCTATTAGAGTTTCATCGTAACCATTTGCAATAGAGGATAATGTTTTCATACTGCATGGTGCAATGATCATTCCATTAACTTTATGGGTTCCGCTTGAAATGCTAGCGGCCATATTTTTTTCATCTGAAACTGTACCAGCTAATGATCTAACATGCTCAGGAGTAAATTCTGTTTCCATTCCAATGCATTTTGTTGCCCATTCAGTTATTATCAAATGAGTTTCAACATGCAATTTTTTTAGAATTTCAAGAAGTCTAATGCCATAAATTACTCCTGTACTTCCTGTAATTCCAATAATTAGTTTCAATTATTATTGTAATACAAATACACTATTTTATCTATTAGTAACAAGAAAAAATTAGCACTAGAAAGATTATAGGTTTGATTCCTCATTTTCAGATTGTTCCATTTGTTTGATTTGAGCATTTCTTCTCTTCCACCATAGGCTAATACCACCCATAGTCATTGCTGTCAAGAGAATAACTCCCACTAGAAAAAGCTCAAATTGATAAAACATACTAATTGTTAAAAAAGGCAAGTGATAACTCTTTCATGGTTAATTGAAGTTATTGTTTCTTTTTTAGCAGATTACCAAATGATGGAGCTAAAATTATTCTCTACACGCAAAGAAAAATTTGAAAAAAATTCTCTAAAGAAAAATCAGAATAATAGCTATATTAGCTCCTCCAATTAAGCAGGAATATGATCAAAAGATCAGAAATAAAGAATATCATAAATGGTTATTCTGATATACGAATAGGTGTTCTTGGTAGCCATTCAGCCTTAGAAGTGATGGATGGTGCCAAAGATGAAGAATTATCCACTGTTGTTTTATGTCAAAGAGGACGGGAAGAAACCTACAAACGATTTAGAAGATTAGCTGATGAAATAATTATTCTTGAAAAATTCAAAGACATGGTTTCTGCCAAAATTCAAAAAAACTTGAGAGATACTGGTACCATTATAATTCCACACAGATCGTTGACAGCCTACTTAGGATACAAATCAATTGAAAATTCCTTCAAGGTTCCAATATTTGGGAATAGAGCATTATTTCAGGCTGAAGAACGTTCTCACAAAAAAAATCAATATTATTTGTTAGAAAAAGCAAGAATCAAACACCCAAAAATTTTCAAAAATCCAAAAAATATCAACAAGCTTGCAATAGTTAAGGTACAAGAGAAAAAACGTAAACTTGAACGAGCTTTTTTTACTGTATCCTCATACAGAGATTACAAGGAAAAATCAGGAAAAAAAATCAAACAAGGAATGATCTCAAAAAGCGATCTTAAAAATTCCACCATTGAGGAATTGTTAATTGGCACCTACATGAATTTTAACTATTTTCATACTCCAATTTCAGAACAAGTGGATTTTATCGGCATAGAAAGAAGACTTCAAACAAACTTGCATGATTTTAATTCCTTGCCAGCAAAACAACAACTAGATTTGAATATAGATTTACAAAATATTGAGGTAGGCCACACGCCTGTTAGTATTAGAGAATCTTTACTAGAAAAGGTGATTTCTATGGGAGATAAATTTGTTCGTGCTGTTCAAAAAGAATACCCGCCAGGAATTATTGGTCCGTTTTCACTTCAAAGCGTAATTACAAAAGACTTGGAAATAATAGTTTATGACGTTTCATTACGCGTACCTGGCAATCCAATTGTTGCGACCACCTCGCCATACACAAAATATCAGTATGGTCAAACATTTGGAATTGGAAGGAGAGTTGCGATGGAAATTAAGCAAGCCAAACAAGACGATAGGTTGGATGAAATAGTAACTTAAGCTTCCATTCTTTCTTTAAGCAATGATTTTCTAACTAAAATTGGAATGTCGTAAAATGCAGCAAGAGCCATTGCATCAGAAGCTCTATAATTTCTTAGGACAAGATCTTTTTTTCCAGTTAAGTAAAGATTTGCTCTAAGAACACTACCGCTCTCATAAACTTTGACTTTTACAAGCATCTGTTCATTTTGTTCACAAACCTCTTCCAACATTTTGTAAATTGTTGGAACTGAATCTTTTATATCTTCATTAAAACTCGCTATATGTCTTGCCACTTCTCCAGAAAATGCTCTCATATGAAATTCACGTCCGTCATCAGCTTTCAAAACAAGCATTCCCTCAACTGCATATGGATCAACGAATCCAACATAATCTATTCTTACAGATTCGTAATCAGGTTCTTGAGCTTGGTTAATTTTCAATAGAGGGTACCAAACAAAGTTATTACATAGTGCTTATAAAGATAAACGAAATTAGAGTTCATTAAATGTGTATATAAAAACTTGTAAAAAAAGACTTTTTTGAAAGCTGTTTGAAAATATATTATGGTCTTGGGTGATTCAAAGAAATTTAAAGATTTTTCCAAGGAAATATTCAAACTAAATGTCAACATCAAATATTTCGCATTAATAGATCTTGAAGGACACATCATTGTAGAAAATTCTAAATCCTCAATGTCTTTTATTGAAACCGATGCAGATCGAATCATGTTTTACCACCAGATTGGCACACGTAGAACAAAACGAGAAGATTTTGATGATATTTGTGGAGAAACTTTACATATTCATATTCAAAGAAAAAAAATTCAACAATTAATTGTGTATTTACCTGCTACAACCATTTATTTGATGATTGGCAACAAAGCAAAACCAAATGAAATGATTGACCTTGTTCATGGATTACAAAATATAGATATGCAAACCTTGATCATGTGTTAATTAGTATATTAATGCACGAAAATTTCTAGATCTAGGTGCTTCTTTTAAGATTTTTAACTCTAAGTTGGATCAAAAACAGCTAAAAAATTGTGCGTAAAAGATCAGCACAGTAAAGTAAAAGCATATATCGTTTAGGTATACGGGATAAATTCATTCATGTCAATGGAGGCAAGAAAGTCGGTATCCTACGTTCTTTTAAAACCAGTCACTGCATATATGGACAATGATGTCCTAATTTTGGATCAGACCACTATGACTCGTGATGCTACACGCATGCTTCAGAGATATAAGAGAGACGACATCGTTGTAACTGACGAAAACAAAAAACCAATTGGAATTGTTACTGATGAAGATATTCTAAGCAAAGTTAGCGATGTAAACGAATATGCTGAAGCAACATATCTGAAAGACATCATGAGTTCTCCTTTAATTACAATTGAGGAAAACGCAACACTACAAGATGCTTTACACATAATGCGCGATAATAAAATACGAAAATTGCCAGTAATTGCAAAAAAAGAACAAGTTATTGGGATTATTTTACAAGTTACAATTGCAAATGTAATTAGAAATGCGACTGCAATTCAACCACGATTGTTGAGTCCCCCTGTCAAGGCAATTTTTGGAAATTTGGGTTTTGTACTTCAATTTGCAGGAGTGTTATTATTTGTTCCAGCAATTTTGGCGACTGTTTTAAATGATACACTCACCGCCACTGGCATTTATCTTACTACAGTACTTTTGCTTGTGACGGGATTTTTCCTAAATTCTTATGGAGAGAAGTCAGGCCTAAATCTTCGAGATGCTTCAATACTGGTATTTTTGAGTCTCTTTATCCTGTCATTATTTGGGACGATACCATATCTTTACGTATCCACATATACAGCTGGCTCAGAAATAGAGCTGTTTGCAAATAGTTTCTTTTCTAGTGCAGCTGGTTTTACCACAGTCGGAATTTCATTGTATGATAAACCAGAAGAATTACCACAGAGTTTTACTTTCTACAGAAGTTTCACACAACTAGTAGGCGGAATGAGTTTCATTTATCTCGTAATGACTGCGTTTTATCCAGAAACGAAGTTACAAGCAATGAGAGGTTTCATTTCAGGCAAAACCTTACACATGAGGGAACTGTTTGGAACCATTACTATCATTTTCACTCTTTATATTGTGATAGTTGCGCTATTGTTGTACTTATTTGGAGAAAGAAACATCATTGATAATTTCTCTCTTGCCATGAGCACTCTTGCTACAGGTGGTTTCCTTCCCAATTCCACAATTCTTCAAAATCTAGTCTGGGAAGAACACATTATTCTAATGGGCGCAATGATACTAGGCGCACTGCCATTTACTTTCCACTATGCATTTGTTAGAAAGAAATTCATGTCACCGAAATTAGGCAAAGAAGTTTTAGTTTACTTTGGCGTTTTAGGCATAGCAATTGTGCTTTTTACATGGTCTAGTGGTCTTGAACCACTTTTTGGAGCATTTTATTCTGTTTCAGCAAGTACTACTGCAGGATTGCAGTTAGAGCCTCTTAACACACTTAATGAAACTTCGCAAACCATTTTGATTGTGTTAATGTTTATTGGAGGATGTGGCTTCTCAACTGCAGGAGGAATCAAAATTTATCGATTTTTCCATCTCAAAAATTTTAAAAAAATAATCAAAAAAGGAACAAGAAAAACCCTAACTTCTGAAAACAAAAAGGAAATTGTGACTACTATAATTATTCTAATTTCATTTCCTTTAATTTCAGCAATCACTGCTTTACACCTTAGTGAAGTGTCAAATGCAGATTTCGCTGACGCATTTTTTGATGCTTCAGGAGTCATAACAACTGGCGGTCTTTCAGCAAATGTGATAACAATAGACACTGATCCTGCCACAAAGATAGCACTAAGTTTTCTTATGATAATTGGTAGGCTTGAGATTATTGCGATAGTTTACATTTTCGTTCGTAAACTCACATAGATTTAGAATTTTTATCAATTTCATGGATAGGGTTTAATTTAACTTTGGAGCTTTTTGGATGAATGGAAAAGCAGACTACAAAACGCAGTTCAACAGGCAAGACATTAACCATTTTAGGTTTTGTTAGCATCGCCATTCTCTTTTTAGTCTATGCACGTTACCAAGATTCTGAATTAATCACTCCTAGTTCAATAGATTCCATCCAGCGGATAGCGCTTGCTTTTTACCTTACCTTATTGATGGCATTTGGTGCCATTTCTTTTGGGCTATATCAATATCACAAGCATAAAGTAGAAGAAAAAGAAAAGGGGGTACTGTCAATTATTGCATTATCAACGTGGAGTAAAAAATCAAAAAAAATTTTTGTTGTTACTTTTATTATTTATGGAATATTTTTTTCATTAGCTTCAGGTATGCTTGTTTATCAACCTCAAGTTAGCTTTTCTCAGCACTATGGAGCTGAAATTCCATCGGCCTTTATTTCTCCTTGCTGTGGTCAACCTGGATACATGCCTAAAATCATAATCTATCTAACAGAACACGTTGGGCTCCAAATTATACCAATAAATCTTGTTTTACAAGTTACTGTGACCTATCTCGTTGGCCTTAATGTTGCTATGGCTTTAACTGCATTTTCTATTTCAAAAAAAAGAAAAGGAATTAGTTCTATTGGAGCCGCAACAGGATTATTTATTGGGTGTCCTACATGTGCCGGATCCTTTCTTTCGTTGTTTATAGGGACTGCTAGCGGAATCGCTCTAACAATTGCATTAATACAATTACAAACATTGTTTATTGCAATTTCTATCCCTATTCTTTTTGTGACACCAATAATTATGGCACAAAAACTGAGAAATCCTGATGGTAGTTGCGTAATAGACCGATAAAATAATTTTATGCTTGAGATGTTTTTCAGTCCTCATTTTCATATCCATCACTGTCATTCATAATCATCAAAACTGTTTTAATTTTTTAACAACAATTTTAAAAATTTCCTCGTTATCAAGAAGTATGTAAGGCAACTTGTTTTCTTCACAAGCTTGACCACTTTCTGTATCTCTTGTGATTAGAATCATATTGTTTTCACGTGCATAATTAATTACAGAATAATCAGTTCGTAATTTTGTTCCATCAGATCTTAGCTTTTTTACACTATATGCATCATAACCAATTTCTCTTAACCTTTCATCCATACCATCATCCATCTCATCGACAAGAATTTTCAATTTGTTTGTTGGCATGTTATTTCATAATTTACAGAGAATATGAGCGTACAGTTTAAAAATCAACTTTAAAGATGTGAAGTCATTTTTTTGATTTTGTTAATAATTTGTAATTTGTTTTCTATGGTCATTTCTGGTTCCATGGTAAAATAGATCGTAAATTGCGGGGTATAGATAACCATCTGAGTGACTTTCTCACGTTCAACGTGAACATACCGTACCTTACCTAGGGATTTATCAAATTGATTTCTCATTTGTCTTCTTTGGGAAACCTGTTTGCAAAAATGTTCTTCTTCTTTTTGTGATTCTAATGAAGTTTTTCCACTCTGCATAATTGATTCAACTATATTTCCGCTATGATCAATGATAGCCGCAAATCGCATTTGTGGATCTAAATTAATGATATCTTCAACTATTGTCACCATATCAAGTTCCTTGTAATAATTCAATCTGGATGCACAGATTAATTTACTAAATATAATTGATTGATTTTGTCATACCTGAATAATACCATTTTTCACCATGTATTCAATTCCATTTGCAAAATCTTCATCAGAGATTTTTCTTTCTGACCACCATCTTGCATTATTTTTTATCCAATCAGGAATTTCCAGATCTACCTTTTGTTCAGATTTTCCCAAATCCGGAATGATAATAATTTTTTGTTCTATCATGAATTGAATTCCCCGAACAAAATCATCATCATTTATTTGATCACTGGCCCACCAATTTGCATTATTTCGTATCCAATCAGGCATAGTCAATTTGACTTGTTTGAAAGGGGAAAATTTTAAAATTCTATTTGCGATTGAATCTGCCGTAAAGACATTACCATCAGAATCAACTGCTATGCCTGAAATTTCCAAAAACTGTGCATAACCCGTTCCAAAAGTTCCCCACTTATTAAGAAATTTTCCGTTGGGATCTAAAACCTGAATTCTATGATTACCAGAATCTGCTACAAAGATGTTACCATTCGCATCAAAGGCTAATGAATTTGGATTCAGAAATTTTCCATTATCTTCACCTGTTGTTCCAAATGATTTTACAAATTCGCCGTTACTAGTGAATTGCAAAATTCTATTATCCTTGGTTACTAAAATTAACAAACGATTTTCATCAGAAACAATTGAATTAGTTGTAGAAAATTTTGCAGCTGCAGTTTGCAAAGATTCAATTTTTCCAACATACTTACCAACTTGATCAAATTTCAGAACTTTATTCCAACCAGAGTCAGAAACCAAATAGATTCCAGAGGGATCCACTGCAACATCTTCAGGAATCCTTAATGATTGTGATTCTATTCCTGAATTGCCCCAAATTCTCTCAAAATTTCCGTTTTTATCATAGGTCACTATTCTTGAGTTTCCCTTATCTGCTACATGCACATGTTTTGCATCTACAAAAATTCCTGAGGGATTTTTAAGTTGTCCTTCGGTAGAACCAACTGAGCCCCAAAACAAAATCAAATTTCCATTTGAATCAAATTTTTTTACTTTCGAATCTCCAGCATCCAGAACGTACAAATAATTTTGAGAATCAACAGCTACGTCCTCTACTTCAATAAAATTGGTTTTTGTGCTGTCGATGATGAGTAAAACTTTCGGTCCTTCATATTCTTGATTTGAAATAAGTGTGCCTTCTATGGGTTCTCCAGTTACAAAAAATATTGCAAAGATTTGTACACCGGCATAATCAATGTGCATTTTCCAAGGGCCGTTTTCTATCGTTGGGGATAAAACATGTTGAATCGAAAAACTTCCTGATAAGGAATTCGTGTATGGATTTTTAGAACTCTGATTTCCTACAGGATCCTCAAACCAGAATAAAATTTGTCCATCTAAAATTTTGTTTGTTGTAAATGTGGCTGAAATTGCTTCTCCAGGCTGATATTGTTTTTTATCGAGTAATAAAGTATATTCAATGTTTGTTGTAGTTTGAGTTTCTTCGTCTTTTACTTGGAACGAATTAATTTGCGATTGGCCACCATATTCTAATATATATTGATAAGTTCCGGATAAATCAGTTGCAACATCATCCAATACAACAATTGTAGAAACGAAATTTATTGGAAAAGTTTTTGTGATTAACTTCCCTGACGGATTTGTTATTTCAAGAATTGCATTTGATCCTAATGTTCCAGAAACAACTACATTAATTTTAACGACTTCTCCTGGAAGATAGAGTGATTTTTCACTTGCAAGAAAGATTGAAAGACTAACAGAAGATGTACCAATTGAAAAAGGTATCTTGGTAATTACATTGAAATATTCTATGACAACATAATAAGTACCTGGTGGATTGTGTTTTAATAATTCATCAATTGTGAATTGATATGTTGTAGTCTTCTGATATGCCTTAATTTCAACATAATCTGTGTTGGAAGCTAGATTACCTTGTTCGTCTTGAATTTTAATTCTATAATATTCAGCTATTGCGGCATTCGGCTCATAGTAATTTGTTGTAAATGTAGCGATACCTGTGTCACTTTGTAAATAAATTGCTTTATCTGTAGATAGAATGACTGTTAGAGGTTCAACCTCAGCTGTAATAGTTTTGTTTGCATCTTTATAGAAATAATCAATTTTCCATGTGCCAAATTGATTATCAAATGCATTTCTAGTGATGGTATGAAGCGTATTTGATGCATCAAAATTTGATAATTCTCCGGATATTATACTTCCATTAGGTTTTGTGGCATTCCAATCAACTGCTCCCCCTAAATAATCATCGATTTTGACATCAATCTGAATCCAATCGTTTGGACCAAATAGATCTTTTTCTGGGGTAGCAGTTATTTCAATAGCATCTGCTTCTTGAAATACGAAAAAAATACAAAGAATGATTAGTAAAAAAAGCCAGTTTTTCTTCAATGTAATTCTCAAACAGAATCAAATTATATAATTAACGTAGTCCAGACTCAGATAGTCAATATCTTGTAAAAATCAGGTCTACTATTCTATACTCTAGCGCATATGTATTTTATAATTAAGGTACAAGTGCATCATCACTCAGTGTGTCAAACACACAAACTGCCAGAAATGGCCAGAGTCAGTAAAGACTGACAAATGAGATAGATCAGCATGGCCTTAGGCTTACTGGCTTGGGAAACCTGTAGGACTTTCGCCGCTGATTCATCTCATTATCTTTGATCTTTTGCATAACCGTATTATTATGCCGGTTAGTAGTTGATATCAGAATATTAGAATTTCATTTAATCCTGAAAATTCTTAAAAATAACAAAACATAAGCCTAGGCATGATATGATTTGATTATTGGGAAGAGAAACAGATTCTTAAAGCAAATGATATCTATTTTTGAATTCCAATATTGTCAATGGTAAGGAAACCGATTACCAAAGCTGAGCTGTTCGAATGGTGTTTAAGGACACTATAAGAACTGAATTACGATATCGAGTTACTAAAGACGGTCAATTAGAATTATTGGTTACTCTTGTTCCAAAAAAAGGAAGGGCAGAAACTATCGCATGGCCAATAACAAAACTATCGGTTGGAACTTATCCATTGCTAGCTATTGATGAAATTAAAAAAGGAAAACTCTGTAAATTAATGCCAAAAGAACTAACGATTAATTCTTGGGATAGTGTCAGCAAAATGGAAAATCTGAAACGATAAGCGTTCTCATAATTTACATTTGATACGAACTGTAAAGAAAGCCCAAAAATAAATGGCGAATAAAACCATTTACTTAGATATGATTATCAAACTATAGGAAAATATCCCCAAGCCTGAGTAAAGACATTTGGCCAAGCCAAAAAGCCTGGGAATACAATACTTGTACCGTGTAATGACTTAAGTTAGGTTGTGTGTTTAGAATAAACAAACAATTTACTCAAGATGTACTATGAAAGAAAGCATCAAATCCGTATTACAAAAATTAGAAAAAAGGTCTAAACTTGAAAAATTAGAAAACATTGAAATAAATCAGGAAGACAGAATGTTAGCCATAACTAAAGAAACTGGTATTTTTTACAACATTCTCCTAAAAGCAATAAAAGCTGAAAGGATCCTTGAAATAGGAACATCAGTAGGATATTCAACTTTGTGGTTTGCTGATGCGATGCAAAAAAATCAAGGCAAAATTGTGACAATTGAGCAAAATCCTTCAAAAATCTCAAGAGCCAGAGCAAATTTTGAAGAAGCAAGCGTCGCAAATCAAATAAAAGTAATAGAAGGCAAAGCCATTCAGATACTTGAACAAATTTCTGAATCTATTAAATCAGGTAAAAAGAAACAATTTGATTTTGCTTTTCTAGATGCAGATAAAGAACAAAATTTCGAGTATTTTGATCTTATCCTACCCATAGTTAGAGTAGGTGGAATAATAGCAACTGACAATATTTTGTATCCAGAAAAATTTAGACCATTAATGAAAAAATATGTGGAATATATTAAAACCAAACCAAATGTTCAAACAATCACATTAGATCTTGGAAATGGAGAACAAATTACAATTAAAACGTAGTAATTTAGATCTAAAATAAAACCAAAATACATACATGTTCTTACTGGAACCGTCGTTTACAGTTGTGTTGAAATATAAATGAAATTTGTTTAATAATTCCAAAACATGTCTTAAAATAATCACCGTTCTTCACTCTTACACTTTATCAAAAGGTAATCGATAACATTTGCATCTGAAACATGTTTCATTTTCAATAAAGATTTGAAGAGAATTTTTTCTACGTATGAAGGGTATTTTGATAGGATTTTATTCCTGATCGAATTCCTGTTATCTATGTAATATTTTACAAGTGGTTCATATACCATTTGCCCAATTTTTTTCATTTCAAGAATACTAAATCCACAATCAGTTATTGATGATTTTACATAATCCATGCTATAATGTTCTGAAGACCATGTCATAGACAATATCCCCCATTTTATTATTGGCATAATCTCCTTATTGACGATTGGAATTGTTAAAGCTAAAATTCCATCTTTTTTCAAAATCCTTTTTGATTCAGAAAAAAAGAGTCTTAAGGATTTCATGTGATGTACGGATTCTAAAGCCAATACCCTATCAACTGATTCGTTTGGAAGGGGAATGAAGGTAGAGGTGGCATTTAGAAGGTGTATACCATCAAGGGAATTGCCATTTAAATTTCCTAATGGTTCATTGATTATCTCCAATGATGATTTCAGTTGGTTGAAATTAATATTCAAACAAGTTATTTCAAGAAAACTATATTGTGATTTCCATTGAATTGAGGGGGCACAAAAACCACAACCGACATCCACTACTTTTTTGGCAGTTTGTAGTTCGGCTAATCTTCCAAAAATATCACATAGCTCAATTTGTGCTTGAATTGGTTCCTTAGTTTTTTCATTCCAATAACCAAAATTTAGCATATCCCCACCAGTTGATAGCCTCATCACGTCTGATAGCGCATTATAGAGATTCACTACATCTTTTTCATTTCTTCGAAAAATCCAGAACAATAATTCAATTGGGTCGATCACTACCAATTTTTTTAACATGAATTTCATCTATTGCTGGATAAAAAGAACTTTAAGAAATTGTCAAGTGAAAAATGACCTTACCAATTCACGTATATAGAAAAAGGCAATTTATGATGAGGCTAAATCTATCTTACAATAAGAATAGGGCGTTTTACTAGATGAACAATGCCATCGAGAATACTACCAAGAATCAATGTGTCCTGACCCGTTCTACCGTGAGCACCCATACTATTAGATCAGTTTTTTTTTGATTTAACCTATGATACTAGTGTTTTTGCTGTGCTAAGGCTGTCCAAAATTTTAGATTGAAATGAGACTTTGGCTTTGATAATCAGGGAAACTAAAAGATTTCATTCAACTAAATTTTTACTACCATACCATGTTGTGATTTTACAATATACTTGTCACGAATTTTTACACTAATCCAATCAATGAATAACACAGTAGCCAAAACGACTAACATGAAAACCATTGCTTTGCCATATTCAAAAAATTTGATGTAATTTATGATGTAAAATCCAATTCCGCCAGCACCAACTAATCCAAGAATGCTGGATTGTCTTACATTGTAATCAAACATGTAAAGAATTTGACTTAACAAATGAGGGGCTGATTCAGGCAACACAACAAATCGAATAAGTTGCCATTTTGATACACCGATTGAACTAATAGCATCCATAGGGTCCGCATCAACTGTTTCAATTGATTCGTATTGTAGCTTTGTAACAAAACCAATGGTATACATTATGATTGCTAATACCCCTGCAAAAGTACCAAGACCTACCATTATTACAAATAAAATTGCCCACAGAATTGATGGAAAGGTGCGGACTACAGCTAGAATAACCCTAATTGGTGCATATACCCATAGACTATTCAAATTTCGTGCAGCAAACATGCTTAATGGCAAAGCTATTACCACACCCACAATGGTACCAATGAAAGCCATCTGAATGGTTTCAAACATTGACAATAATGCAGTTTCAAATAACTTTGGTTCAATTTCAGTAATTTCTTCTGCAATAATTGCCAAATTTGGAATCCCTTCTACAAAATCAATTGGGTTTGCATCTACGTTGTATGAAGCGGCAACAACTAATGCAATGATTAAGCCGATTATGATATTATTTTTTGGGCTCGTTTTGATACAACTCCATAATTTCTTGCTGGGATATATTTCCAGTTTGAAAATCAACGATTTCATCTCCTTCAACCCCGATTTCCAAGATTTTTAGGCCTTCTTTGATAACCGCTACTCTATCTGCGTATTCTAGCGCTAACCTCATGTCATGATGAACTATCACTGCGGTAAGGCTAATTCTATGTTGTGCCTCCGAAATTAAGTCCAAAATTTCTTTGGCAGTTACACGATCCAATTCAGACACAATTTCATCAGCCAACAAAATTTCTGGTTTTTGCATTAAGGCACGAGCGATAGCAACTCGTCTTTTTTCCCCACCACTTAACATGTATGCTTTTCTTTCTGATTTGTCTTCCAAACCTACAAGCTTCAAAATCTTTTCAGCTTCTTGAATTTCTTTTTCTGGAAACATTTTGAAAAGAGATTTGGTTTTACTAATTCTTGGCAAAGCTCCAATCAAAATATTTTCTAATACTGAAACATTTTTTATCAGACCTAAATTTTGGGGGATATATCCAATCTTTGACATCATTAATTTGAATTTTCTATCAGCCATGTTTGGTGTCTGATAATCTGTTTTTATAACACCTTTACTTGGGGTCATTATTCCGTTGATTAATTTTAGCAAGGTAGATTTACCAGAACCAGATTGACCAACAATTGCATAATTTATACCACGTTCAATTGAAAGTGTTATTTCTTTTAGGACAAAATTTTTCGAATCGTAAGACGCCCAAACATCATTCATTTGGATTACGGTTTTTGTCAACAGGGGAAAAAAAGATATGGGTTTATGATTCAATGTTAGAAATTTCTCCTTGAATGTCTACCTGTTTTTGTTGTATTTGTCCAAAATTAGTTGATCAAGACCCGTCAAAGCCTCGATGAAGTTGCCAAAGTCACCTATATGCATTTCAGTTGTTGTAGGAAGTAAAGCTTCTGCCCCATACAAATTTCTGAGAATCTCATTATTTTCTTCACGGTTTAATTGAATCATTGCATCAACTAATGCAGTTTTTGTTGAATCTGACATATCAGCACTAACCATAAAGACGTGTGATGGCACAATACCGATTGATGTGACCTTACGGAGTTTTGCCTGATCTGAAGGTTCCAGATATTGTTGTGGTGCTATGTCGGAACCAAAAGCAACATCAACATTATCATTAAGTAACAATTCTAAAGCTGCCTTATATCCACCAGCAAATGTATAAGCTTCAAACGAATCAGCTAAAGCCTCTATCAAGGCTGTAATATCATCACCTTGAATGGTAATGTAACCAGAAGCTACCAAAGTTCCCATAGGTCGAACAAAACCTGACGAGCCAGTAATACTTGTGAATGCCACTTTTTTCCCAATGGTGTCTTCAAGGGATTGGATTGATTCATTATCGGATTTTGCCCAAACGGTTGCCTGATAGTTCACCTTGCCTTGTACCACCTCCGCCAAAACTACTTCTGCTCCGGTTCTTGAATGTGTAATCCACCCTGGGCCAGCATCCATGAATGCAGCATCTATGTGCCCAAAACGCATTCCTTCGATAATAGTCTCATAATTTGTTGTGACAGAAATAATCACATCAACCCCGTTAAGCTTTGCTTCAAGAAATTTTTCAAATGCTTCTTCTTTTGAAGTCAGTTCACCGGCCTTTTCTACCGGAATTAAACCAATTGTTATTGTATCCACATCAGGTGAATTTACTGTGACAGGAAGTTGAATTATTCCTTCAGTAATTAAAAATTCCATGGCATTTATGAAATCTCCATCGGTAACTTGATTCTCTGACCACCATTTTGCTGTGTTTTTTATCCAATTTGGAATTGTGTCAGATTCAGCTGACACATTCTGCAAAACTGATAGAAATCCAATCAATGTTGTAAATAGTACAGTAGCTATTGTAATGGCAAGTATTGCTCGTTTTTGCATTTTTTACATGTTCTTAGGATAAGCTAACTAATTTAAAGTACCAACTCATTCTAAGCTCTTATTCTAAAATCTTAGAATGACTTAATTATAATAATTCGCGCAATATAACAAATCTTAATCGGTAGTTACCTAATTTGGATAAAGATTAAGGACAGGTTCTTTATCGGTCATACTAATTTCGGCTTTGGCAATTCTGCTTTTGTATAACTTTATTTTTTTACCTTCATTAGAAATAACGAATTTTTCAACTTGAATTAAAGTTAATTCCTCTAAATTAGATAAAGTCTTATAAACTGTAGAAAGAGAAATGTTCAATTCATCAGCTATTTGTGTTGCGTCTTTTTCCTCCTTTTTGACAGAAAACAATATCGCTCTTGTACACACATTAGTTAATAATTCAATAATTTTTTGGGTTATATCGAATTTACTTAATTGAAAAATCTTTGGATTTGACATTTTATCACTAATTCGGTACCAAATACAAAGTGGGTTCAGATTTTTTGATAACAATGTCTGCTTTGCTAATTCTACTTTTGTAAACTTTGAATTTACGCCCTTTATCTGATATTAACACCTTTTCTACTTTGATTAATGTTAATACTTGTAAATCAGCTAGTTTTTTGTAAACAGAACTAAGGGGAATTTTTAGTTGTCGCGAAAGCTCATCTGCTGTTTTTCCTCTCTTTATAGTTGAAAAAAGCATTGCCCGTGATTCGGCATCAGCAAGTGCATCTATTACTTTCTGGGTAACATCATATTTCTTTAACTGTGGGAGAGTAAGTTTTCGTGTCAAACATATAGCAACGGTTTTTAGAATTATTTAAACGACATGGTTCATTCTAAATTCTTAGAATAAAAAATTAATTTTTATTAGTAAGGTCTCATTGGAATCGGTTTATCAGGTTGAATCTTTTGCCAAAATATACCAAGAATAACTCCAAGAGAAATCCAATAGATAGATACCGCAATAACTGACATTGCCCTAAAACCATAAACTAATTCCATTGGTGCAGTTACCTCATCTGGGTTTTGAGGCATCACCACAAAAATAGCGGTAATGAAGGCTGCATATCCAATAAAGGCAACGATTTTTTTGCTCTTTTCTAATTTTTTGTATAACTGATAAAACCCGATTACACCAAATCCAGAAATCGCAATAAAAGAAAGATAGAAGATTCCTCGTAACACTACAGTTTCTGGATCGCCAACTGTTGGTGGATTTGCAGGATATTTTAGAAACGGAATGAAATAAATCGCTAGCCACATAATTCCTGCTAAAACTAGGGCTTTTTTCACGTTATGTGTTCCCGGTAGGATGGATCTTGAATAGGCAAAAATAATTCCAAATAAGGCGCCAATAGATGTACCAAGAATTGCCCCAGCTAGAACTTGCCCTCCTTTTTGCCAATTTCTATATGCAGAATATTCTACCCAAAATTCTGGGGTGTCTTTTTCTTCCCCAGACGCAAAAAGATTTTGATTTTCTATTCCGATTGCGTCATCTAGATAAGGTTCAACTATTGCTAAATTTGCTGTGCCATGAATAATTCCAGCAAAACAACCTGCTAACAAAACGATCCCCATAAAACTAACGTTTCTCAAAAAAATATCCTCCTAATGACATGGAAATCCTGCAGCGTGCCTCATGTCATGCATCAGCTCATGGAAAAAAAGTTCATCAAATGCCTCAGGACCTTGGACTATGCTTAAAAGATGCCCTTGATCGTATCCAACAACGAATAAACCGAGTGCAAAAATTACTGCAAGAAGTATCACCGCAAAAATTGGAACCGGTTGTTTAGAAATAGTAATCTCTTTTGTTGAAGGCAACATATCGACAAACTTTTTTCAGTATTTAAATTCTTACAACTATCACCAATTTATAAGAGTGAGTAAGACCGATCATAAAATGAAAAATTATTACTTGCTAATTATTCCGGCGGTCATAGGAATTTTTGTTGGCATATATCTTTCAATTATTGAAAATGTCGAAAGTGGTGAAAATGTGACTTTATTAACTGCTGAAAAATTGCTGAAAAATGGTTCACCCATGCAAGGAAGCTCTAGAGCGCCAATAACCATTTTGGAATGGGGGGATTATCAATGCACTTTTTGCTATAGATTCCATGAATCAAGTTTGAAAGTTATTCAAAAAGAGTACATAGAAACAGGCATGGTGAACCTAGTTTTCAAAGATTTTCCCTTGAATGGGCCTGATTCTGTTCTTGCAGCTGAAGCTACTTACTGTGCCAATGATCAAGGAAGATACTGGCTATATCATGATGAATTATACACTAACTGGGCGGGTGAAAGAACGGGTTGGATTACAGATAATTCTCTAAATATGTTTGCTGAATCCGTTGATTTAGATATAGAAAAGTTCAATTCATGCCTTGATGATCATAAATATCGACAAAAAGTGTTAGATTTAGAACAATTTGGAAGAAATATTGGCATTGATGCGACTCCATCATTTTTGGTTTTTAATGATGAAAAAATAATCAAAATTACAGGAAATCAGCCTTTAGATGTTTTTAGAAAAGTAATCGACGCGTTAAACAATTCCTCTGCTTGACGTATTTAGTATTCAAAAGTTCAAAATGGTGAGGTTATGGGCAAAATAAAGATAGAGAAACATGATTCTGTTAAATTATACAAAATTAGAAAAACGTTAAATGAGTTATCACAAAAAACAGGACATGGTACTGAACTAATTAGTGTGTATATTCCAAAGGGAAAACAATTACATGAAGTAATTACCATTTTGAAAGAAGAGCAAGGTACTGCTGATAATATAAAATCTGACCTTACAAGGACTCATGTTGTAGATTCACTAGGGAAGGTTATTCAGAGACTAAAGCTCTACAAAAAAACTCCTGACCGAGGGTTAGTAATTTTTTGTGGGGCATTACCGCCTGAAGGTGGAGGACCAATAGGAACTGAAGTAATTAATGTTTATGAGTTAGATCCTCCAAAAGATCTTAAAACATTTCTTTACAGATGTGATGATCATTTTCATGTTGACGTTCTGAAGAAGATGTTAAAAGATGAGAATCTAATTGGGTTTTTGGCGATTGATGCCAAAGATACTGGTTGGGGAATACTTCATGGTGACAAAATTGAAGTTCTTGGTGAGACAGGTTCTGGAGTTGCTGGAAAGCATCGACAAGGAGGACAGTCTGCCAAAAGGTTTCAGAAATTAAGAGAGATGGAGCTCACTCATTATTTTAACAGAGTTGCTCATACTACGAGAGAATATTTCATCGATATTTATCCCGTAAAGGGCATCATTATTTCAGGACCTGGACCCACAAAAGAGGATTTTATCAATGGGGGTTACCTTGAATATCGTCTACAGGAAATGATTATTGATACAATCGATTCTGCTTATTCAGGTGCTGAAGGTATTAGAGAAGCATTTGATAAATCTGGAGATATTTTATCTGGTTTTAGAATGGTTGAGGAAAAACAAATTGTTGAAAATTTGTTTAAGCATATTAATTCTCATACTGGATTGGGCGTTTATGGACTAAAGGAGATTATCAAATTGTTAATGAACAAGGTAGTTGATACCGTAATTATTACTGATGATACTGATCTCAATCGAATTGAAGCAAAGTGCAAAAGATGTCAACATATTCAAGAAGAGATTGTAGAGCGTCCCAATGTAATTCCGAGAAAAACAGACTTGCTTAATTCGCCATGCCCAAACTGTAAATCAATGGACTTGGAAATAGCAGAACAAGACCTTGTTGATTATCTCGCGTTGATTTCGGATAAAACTGGTTCAAAGGTAGAAGTGATTTCAGGAAAAGCTGAACACGGTGTGATGCTATCAAGTCTTGGAAAAATTGGTGCCATTTTAAGATACAATCCAGGATATTCCGCTAGTTAAAAATTTGATTTTCATGATTGAATAAATTTTCTGATTTTTTCAGACAGACATTTCATTTCCTCATCATTTGAAATTCCTCTTTTAGTCCAAACTGTACCTTTATGGTCATACCTAGGTATAAGATGAACATGTACATGTGGAACGATTTGTTTTGCAGCTCTACCGTTATTTTGTCCTATACTAAAGGCGTCAGCATTTGTTGCTTGTAAAATCGCCTTTACAATTTTTTGCACTTTGGAAAAAAGTTCACCAACTTGTTTTTCAGGCATATCTGTAATTTTTTCATAATGTTTTCGTGGCAATACAAGACTATGACCAATATCGATTGGATATCTATCCAAAAATGCTACATGAATTTCATCTTCAAAAATAAAATGACCTGTTTTTTTCCTATTAATTATATCACAGAATAGGCACTTCATATTAAAATTCGAATTTCGTTTAATTTATTGTTTCAGCGATTCAATTAAGTAACGTTGCCAAATCAGCTACCATAATTTGACAAAAATAGTAATTTCTAAAAGATTTGTGTGATTTTGATGAGTCAGAACCATAATAATTTTTAGTAGACAACAGTAATCATAATCAAAATTTTTTAACCGTAATTGTTTTCCTGTTATCTCTACTAATTGTCCTTGATCGCTTAGGTATAACTGTTGTGAACAAATTATTCATCATTGACAATGAACAGATGTTAAGATTCTTCAGAATTAGATTCTATGTGGCAGTTAATACAAAGTCGTTTTTCTTGTAGAGAAAACCAAGTAAAA